>Ga0114916_1001017_pt1 | contig 16766 bp, 21 predicted proteins | sample MalvirAntarct_66_FD_83501 | JGI IMG/M metagenome (GOLD analysis project Ga0114916, IMG submission 83501) | Marine viral communities from the Global Malaspina Expedition - Malaspina viral metaG Antarct_66 | ecosystem: Environmental > Aquatic > Marine > Oceanic | place: West Anvers Island... | reverse complement strand
TATTTTCAATCCTCAGAAAACTTTATAGTTCTTTACAGTAAATAACTATCTATTTTTTTTTACCCGCAAAACCCGCAAAACCCGTAAATACCATTTTACTCAGCTTACTCAGCTTACTCAGGTTACTCAGCTTACTCAGATAACTCGTTTAACTCGACAGTTTTACTCAGGTTACTCAGGTTACTCATATAACTCGACAATCACATATGATAGTAGGTAACCCGCAAAACCCGTAAAACCCGTAAATTCGTAAGCGCCTAAAATATAGGGCGAAAAAAGGGCGACGCCCCGACGCGCCCCAAGAAGTAAATAGATAAGTAAAAAATATGAATCAGAAAATACCAGACCAAATTAATATCATTTACTCCCGAAAGGACGACTATCGTTTTCGATATGACTTTGTTTTTTCCACGGATTACCGAGATTGGATCGTAAGCAAAAGCAAAAAATATGACAACAAGGCGTATCGGTTAAATCTTGCCAAAAAGAAGGAGGCTGAAAATAAAGAGTTATAAACCATTTTGTACATAACATTTATTTGTGTATATTACAAGTACATCAAACAAGTAAAATTATGACACAAGATAAAATCAAGTCAAGATCAGAATACAAAATCATGGGACACACCTTAGAAAACATGCTGAGTCAGGCTTATGCGCTAGGTCGTGTAGATCAAAAGTATCATCCAGAGGACGTAAGCGATTCATTAAAAAAAGAGGCCGTTTATAATGCCTCGAAAATTGGTAATTGGGACGTATTTAAAATTATAGAAAAATGATAAAAGAAAAAGCAAAAAAGGTTGAGGAAATCTTAAGAAGGCATTCTCAGACCCAAGATAGCGATAGTGAATTAATAGCACTTTTTTGGTGGGAGGAGCTAGCCAACAATTCGCAAGGAATAGACCGAGATAATTTTAAGATTTTTTTAAGATGTTTTCGAGAAGGCGCTCTAACAATGCCCGACACTATTACGAGGGTTAGACGAAAGCTTCAAGAGGAGATCCCGTCTTTAAGAGGGGCTAATTACGAGAAGCGTCACGCAGCAACCAAGATCGTAAAGGAAGAGATCAAAGAAATTCCAGAAATGAAAGGGACTTATAAGGCTTTTGATCAAATGACTCTTGGACTTTTTAATAGATAATTCATATCTTACACATAAATAAATGAAAATTATGCACACTTTAAACATTTCAAACCAAAAATTAATCAAGTCAATTGATAAGATCTTAGAAAAAAGAGTCGTCATTGATGATTCAGACGTTCAGAGAAAGTCCTTGACGTTTCATGCGGGAAATAAAATCACAATATTTGCCGACATAATTGTCACTTGTGAGGTCATAACGGCGGCGGGATACATAGAGGACGAGGGATATCAAAGGCCAGAGCCCGCAGAGGTTACGCATCACATCGATTTTGATAGCTTTTATTTCTATGAGACAAGCCTTGACAATATGCGCGAAACAGAGATCAAAGTTTCTGGCCCGCAGATTGCCGAAATAGTCATCCCTCGCCTTGAAAAAATGATCGAGTTATGGTAGACGAGGAAATGAAACACGTTCAGATCTTAGGCGTGGCAAGTGCTGCCGTCGGGATAATCAAAGATATTGCCCTCGATAATGAAAGGATACTCACAAAAGAAGAAATATTCGCAATCTCAGATAGTCATCGCCTAATGTTTAATTATATGGGCGATTTATTTGACGAGCGAAAGGAGCTTCAAGACAAGCTCTCAAAAATAAGATACAATTTCAATATATTACATCAGCAATTTTTAAAAGACATGGAGCAGATTAATCATTAAAAACGCTTGTTTGATTTGGCGGCTAGAAATGGCCGCCTTTTTTATTTTAAAATTTAACTAAAAATACGTTATACTATTATGGCAGCCAAAAAAGCAACGGTTCAAGTCCCAACATCATTAGACGAAATCACTCTCGGACAATATCAGGAATTTCTAAAGGCTCAAGAAGACAATCAAAACGAGTATTTTTTGCAAATAAAAGCAATTGAGATTTTTTGCTTAGTTCCAGAGAAAGACGTGAAGATGATTATGGCAAAAGACGTCAAAAAAATAAGTGATAAAATCATCAATCTATTTAAGGGAGAGCATGAACTTGTAAAGTCGTTTAAATTAAACGGGATTGAATACGGATTTATCTCGTCAATGGACGAAATGTCGTTTGGAGAGTACGTTGATTTGGACACTAATATCTCAGATTGGAAAACGATGTTTATTAGTATGGCCGTTTTATATCGTCCAATCGCTCATAGGTCGTCAGGACGATACGAAGTGGAGGAGTATGATGCAAAGACACCAGATAGGGCCTTGGCCTTCCCTATGTCCGCCGTGCTTGGATCTCTTTTTTTTTTGTTCAATACCGCAAAAGACTTATTATTGATTACCCAGAGTTATTTGAGGGATCAGGTGGTGAAACAACAAGCGCAGTCAGCCAATTCGGACAAAAGTTTGGATGGTATTCAAGTCTATATGGACTTAGTGGAGGGGACGTTCTCAAAATTGAAGCTATCACAAAACTAAATATGCATGAATGTTTATACATGCTGACGTATATGAAGGAAAAAAACGAGCTAGAAGCAAGGCAAATTAAAAATAAAATCAAATGAGTAATCAAGGCGTAAGAGGTTTTTACCAATTAACAGAGACCATCAAGAATCAGCTCTTAACCGACGTAAATGTCAAGTCCGTTTCGACGGGAAATTTTAGCGACATAGACGTTCAAAAACAATCTATCTTCCCTTTGTCTCATATCATCATCGAATCGGCAAGTCAAGAGGACGGAGTTTTGCGTTTTAGTATACGCGTACTAAGTATGGATATTGTGAACCAATCAAAAAAGGCCACCACGGATCTCTTTGTAGGAAACAATGACGAGCAAGACATTTTAAATACTCAGCTAGCGGTGATTAATAGATTAGTACAAGTATTGAGAGGAGGATCTCTGCATCAAGACGGCTATCAAATAGACGGAAACGCGGCCCTTTCTCCGTTTTATGATCGGTTTGATAACGAGCTTGCGGGATGGGAAGGAAGCTTCGACATTCTTTTGTATAACGATATAAAAATCTGCTGATGGAAACGAAAAACCTTGAGGAAGTTTATGATAATTTCGGTAAATATGTCGTTCAGCAAGGGCGCACAAATCTAACAAAACAGAAAGCTCCCGAAAATTATACGGGTAGTCTCTATAATTCCCTAAAGTATCAGATTTTAAAAAAATCTAGTGGTGACACTATTGGGTTTTTTATGAATAGTTACGGCATGTTTCAAGATGCGGGAGTTTTTGGAGCAAATCCAAAGCTAATTGATAGCAAAAATAAAAAAGGAAAGCAAAAAGGGAAGAGAGTAAAGTCGGTTTTCTTAAAACCTATGGGGGATTATTCCTCGTTTAAGTATCGATCAAAAAAACCTCCTTTAAGTCCTTTAATAAAATGGGCCAAATATCGAAAAATAAGATTTCGAGACAAAGCAAGCGGAAGATTTAAAAAAGGAAATTACCAAGCTATAGGATACTACCTTCAAAAAAGCATTTACGCTCAGGGTATAAGTCCGACCTTGTGGTTTTCAACTCCGTTTCGAAGGGCATTGCTTCGGCTTCCAGAAGATGTCGAAAAAGCTTTCTCAAAAGACGTCCTAAATTTTTTAAAACCCACATAAAATGGCAAGAATAGCACTACGAAGTCCTTATTTTTTTACTCGAACCGCTCCAACAAATACTTTATCTGTTAAATTGTTGATCTCAATTGATAACGTTTTAAAATACACCTTGATCAAATCAGCGGTTGCCGCTCAAACTAGCACGTTTGAAGTCTCGGAATTATGCCGAGATTATTTAACGATCGTCTATGATGGCTCTCCCGCCGCGGGCGATACCGAAATAGAAATCGATCTGACGATGACTTTTTATGATGGCATAAATGCCACGGGAACGGCTTTACAAACCATTTCTTTAACCAATTCGATTGGTACTGATGCTTATGGATATTTTAGCGAGGGCGCAAATTACGAGCCTCCTTATCCTTTAAGCAGCGCGGCGTCTTGGCTAATTGCTCCAAAAGAAGATGTTAATACGGATTGGCAAATCTTTGTCCCAGAAAATAAAAGCGGATATTTGCCGTATATGTTAAACGGAGTTATTGGGTATGAGTTTTATAACGGAACTGCTCAGTCAAAAACGATCGGAGCGGGCGTCACTTGCACGATAAATCGGACGCCTTGCTCAAAATACGAACCGCAAAGAATAACGTTTGTCAATAAATACGGACAATTTCAAGATCTTTGGTTTTTGCTTAAAAAAACATTAACAACAGAGACAAGTAAAGAGCAATTTCAAGGGATTAATTTATCATCTGGCGGATCATCAACGGGATATGACACAAGTAAACCGACAAAAGTTATATTTAATAAAGAGGCAACCGAAAGAATAACGCTCAACTCTGGATATTATCCCGAAGCATATAACGCCGTCTTTGAGCAGCTTCTCGAAAGCGAGCAAGTCTGGATACAATTTTTAAACGCCGTAGGTCAAACGCAATATTTACCCGTTAATGTTATGACAAGCTCGTTTGTAAAAAAGACAAAATTAAATGACAAGCTAATTGATTATACTATAGAATTTTCAGAGGCTTACGATAAAATAAACAACATCAGATAGATGCAAAAACTGCAATTATATTTAGGAGCAGACCGAATTGATTTATTCGGCGATGAGTCTGTTTCGGTCACTCAGACTATTCAAAATGTTAGAGACATCTCAAAAGTCTTTACAGATTTTAGCAAGACCTTTTCCGTTCCTGCCTCGCCAAAGAACAACTTGCTTTTTAAGCACTATTATAACTTTGATATTGTAGGAGGTTTTGATGCGCTTAATAAAGTCGCAGGAAGCATTGAATTAAATAGCATCCCTTTTAAAGACGGATTTATTAGGCTTGAGGGCGTTGATTTAAGAAAAGAAAAAGCATACGCATATCGAATAACCTTCTTTGGTAATACCGTAAATTTAAAAGACCTAATTGGAGAGGATATGCTTTCGGCTTTATCTTCACTTTCAATTCACAATCTAATTTATAGCCCATCAATAGTTGAAATTAAACTTGCAGTTCAAGAGTCATCGGGAGATGCAATTCTTTGTCCCTTAATTACTCATACTGATAGATTATTTTATAACTCAGTAACTCACGTTGCGGGATCAGGGAACGTTTTTTGGCATACGGGCGGAGGAGCAAATGAGCATGGGGTTTTATGGTCACAATTAAAATATGCGATTAGGATTGATGCGATCATAACCGCAATTCAAACGCAATACGGAATCACGTTTGATAGCACATCTTTTTTTAATAGTTCAAATGACAGATATCATCATTTGTTTATGTGGCTTCACAGAAAAAGCGGAGATGTTCAACCCGCCGTTCAGCTAACGCAGTATTCATCGGAGGTTAATAAATGGTTGCCGAGAACTCCCGCAACACCTTATTTTGCAGAGCAACAATCTGTAACAACTATGAGATTGTATGCAAACGCAACGGTAAGAGGTAATCTAAATTTAACAACTGCGTCTGGAGTAGCATATCAAGTAATAGTCTACAGAAATGGATCATCTTATTTTGAGTCAACTTTTTTGTCAGGTAACAGAAGTTTTACTAATGCTGATTGGGGGGAAAATTTACCTCAAGGATTTTATACGGTTACAATTGTCACGCTAGTTACAACTCAAATAACGTTCCCTTCAACGGACATCGAATGGGATTTAGCAGGCGTTACGTATGTATCTTGGGCAGAAGTTTTTACAACAAACGCAGATTTTAATACAAGTATTGATATTGAGTTTATTATTACTCAACAAATTCCAGAGCAAAAAGTTATTGATTTTTTAAATGGTCTTTTTAACCTTTTTAATTTAACCGTTTACGCTTTACCTAACGGAAACATTCAAGTTCAAACTATTGATGATTATTATGCCGCAGGGACAACTTACGACATTACTCAATATTTAGAGATTTCAAAAAGTGCGGTTAATGTTGCGTTACCCTATAAACAAATAAATTTTGAGTATGAAGGACTTGGGACATTCCTTGCTAAACAATATGAGCAACTTAATAACGTGGGATGGGGAAGCCTTAGATTTACTTTAGATGATGCAACTTATAGCGCACCAACAGAAATTTATACCGTCAAACCTCCTTTTGAGCATGTACAATTTGAAAGGTTATTTGATCAAGCAACGACTAATGCAACAACCATACAATACGGCTATTTTGTAAATGAAAATCAACAACCTTATTTCGGAAAGCCGTTGCTTTTTTACCCCGTGACTTTATCAGGTGGAGGTATTAATTCAATTTCTTTTTTAACTGCTCCAACTAGTCATATTGAAGTAACCGATTACAACTTGCCAAGCAATAGCGTTGCTTTGCTTTCTCAAATAAATCCAGATAACTTAAATTTTGGTGCTGAGATAAACGAGTATGAATTAACATCAGCAGTATTTTCAGACTCTTCATTATTTAGAAAGGAATATACAGATTACGTTTCAGCGGTTTTTAATACTCAAAGAAGGATCACAAAAGTCAAAGCGTTTTTGCCTTTGAGAATTGTAATTGCTTTAGAATTAAATGATAAAATTACAATGCGAGATGAAACGTATATTATTAATTCAGTCACAACAAACCTTCAAACGGGAGAGAGTGACTTTGAACTATTGAACGTCGTATGATAAAGGTAATAATTGAGATGCTAGAAATAGCTAACGGAGAAACAGAGAATATAAGAATAGCTCAAGGGAAAAATAAGTTTCCAAAAAGCATGAAAAAAGCATTTAAGCAAATTAAAAAGGAGATAAAATGGAAGTCGCTGAAGTAGAGGTAGTCGCTAAAACGGGCAAAGCTGAAAAAAATGTTGAAGGATTAGAGGGGGCACTTTTAAGCCTGACAAAGACAATTGATCAGGGAAATAAGGATATCGTAGAAGGTCTAAAAACGGTACAAGATACAAGCGAGGAAACGGAAAAAGGCATTAAAAAAATAGGCGGGGCAATTTCAAGGGCGGGAGTTGGAGTTTTTCTGCTTGTTTTCTCAAAGCTTAAAGAAGTTTTCTCTCAGAATCAAAAAGTCGTGGATCTTTTGGCGGTTGCTTTCGAGACGGTGTCTCTTGTTTTAAGTGATTTTGTTGGAACAATTATTGAGATAGTAGAACAAACCTCAAAAACCTCTGGTGCTTTTGATGCTCTGGGAAAGGTTTTAACCAACGTCGTAAAATTGGCGATCACTCCTTTTAAGCTTGCTTTTTTTGGGATAAAATTAGCCGTTCAAGAGTCTCAATTGGCTTGGGAAAAATCTATTTTTGGAGACGGAGACACGGCCACAATTGACGCATTAAGCGCAAGTATTAACCTGACAAAAGGAGAGCTTGTCGAGGTAAAGGACGAAATGATTACGTCTGCCACGGCGATAAAAGACAATATCGGCGAGGCTATTGAGGAGGTTGGAAATATTACGACGGCCGTTATTGGTGCGGTTAAGGATATTAACATCGAATCAGCTTTAGCAACGGCGAAACAAAACGTCGCCTTACAAAAAGCCTCAGAATTGGCAGAGGCTGAAAATTTAAAGCTACTTGAGAGCTATGATTTGCAAGCGGAAACATTACGCCAGACAAGAGACGAAGAACGAAACACGATCGCAGAGCGAAAAGAGGCCAATGATAAATTACTCCTTATTTTAAATCAACAAAATGAGGAAATGCTTAAACAAGCAAACATCATAAAGGATGCTGCTCAAGCGCAATTCGATAAAAACGCAACGGACGAAAATAAGATCGCTTTATTACAAGCCGAAGCAGAGGTTTTGGGAGTCCAAGCAACCGTAAAAGGGTTACTATCAGAGCAGCAATCAAATGACTTGGCCCTAAGTAGAGAGCAACAAGAATTAACTCAAGGAAATACAGACGCAGAAGCGGAAAGGAATAACTCTCAAAGAACATTCGCAGCCGAGAGAGTTGAAGGAGAATTTCTTAGGATCGAAGCGATGAAACAAGCAACTCAGGTTGAGATCACAGAGGAGACAAAACGACTTGAAGCAAAAAAAGCTCTTTATCAAGAGGGGACGCAAGCTTATGCAGATGCGGGTAATGAATTACTCGCCTATCAACAAGAGGCAAATCAAAAACTAGCCGAACTTGACGATATGTCAGCAGAGGCAAAATTAAATATTGCAAAAGGCACACTAGATAATTTAGCTAATATTTTCGGAAAAGAATCAAAAGCGGGAAAGGCGGCGGCCATTGCATCGACTACAATTACTACGTTACAATCTTCGATCTCTGCTTTTAATTCATTGGCGGGCATACCCGTTGTTGGGCCTGCTTTGGGAGGGATTGCCGCGGCTTCTGCTATTGCGACGGGCTATAGAACTATTAAAGAAATTAAAGGCACTAAACTACCCTCTTTTAATGGAAGAGGAGGAGGTGATGTTGGAGGAGGGTCAACTCCTCCCGCTCCGTCTTATGCTTCAATGCCCGCAGCTTTTAACGTGGTTGGAACAACGGGAACAAATCAGCTTGCAGACGCTATCGGATCTCAAATTCAAGAGCCCGTAAAGGCTTACGTAGTGTCTGGAGATGTTACAACGGCCCAAAGCTTAGATAGAAATATAGTCGATTCAGCAACTTTATAAATAACCTCTGGCACTAACGGCACGAACGGCACGAACTCATATCACTTGTGCCACTAATGCCGCAAATGCCAAGTGCCAAATAGTGTTTTAATCTTTCCAATCTTCCCAATTTTCCCATAGTAAAAGTATAAAGACAAAATTTTTACGGTTTTGCGTTATACTATTATGAAAATAGTGGAGCTAGTCCTTGACGAAGATCAAGAAAATACGGGTATTGAAGCGATTTCTATCGTAGATAATCCCGCAATTGAAGCAGATTTCATCGCCTTAAAAGCTGAACACATAATTCTCGCCGAGGTTTCAAAGGATAAACGCATCCTGATGGGTGCATTATTGATCCCAAACAAACCCATTTATCGAATGTCGGAAGACGGAGAGTATTATATATATTTTTCAAAGGAGACGGTCGAGAAAGCAAGTCAAATGTATCTCAAAAAAGGCAATCAAAACAACGCCACATTAGAACATCGCGACCAATTACAAGGATTAACCTTGGTTGAGTCGTGGATTATCGAAGATGAGGTACATGATAAGTCAAAAAAGTACGGGCTAAACTTACCCGTCGGCACTTGGATGGGATCTGTCAAAGTGGAGTCCGATGAATTATGGGCAGAATTAAAGAAAAAAGGCGGCTTTTCTATCGAAGGGTATTTCGCTGATAAAATGCAGAAACTTAAAACGATTAAACCAGAAATGAAAAAAGACGAAAAAGAAGCCGAGATCTTATTGAGCAAAATCACAAGCATTTTGAAGGGCGAGCGAGTTGATTTAAATATGGATTTTTTAAAATTTTATTCAGATATAAACACGTTTGGCAAAAATATAGATATAAGTGTTCAAGAGCTTAAAAGTGTAAGAAATAGTCTTGCAGTAGATATTCAAGATGTATCGGATAAAATGGCGGTCGTTTCAAAAGGAATTGATACGGCAAAAAAGTCCGCAAAAGAACTAGGAATCTCTCCTGATTCAATACCTAATTATAAACAAGCCCTTGAAGCTTTAAAATATGGCTCAAAACAAATCAAAAAAGGAAATAATTCTCTTAAATAAATAACAAAATGAAGTCAACAAAAAACACAATAAACGATATTTTCTCAAAATTAAGTGAGAACAGAATTACAAGTCTAAAAGCCCATAAAATAAAATTGAGCTTAATGGATGATGTTGAGGAGTATATCGGAAACGCTTACGGTAGCATTGAATTTTTCGATGAAGCTTACGACGAGGCAAGAAAACAAGGAACGCTCGCCAATGATATTTTACGCTTTGATTTTGGTCAAGATTTAGGCGGAGCAGAGGATGAGCTTGATCGTCTATTGACGGAATTAAAAACGCTAGGCGTTGATATTCCTCCAAGAGTTAAGGAAATGCAAAAGCAAATCCAAGATTTACTCGGAATGCAAAAAGAAATGGAAGGTAAAATAAGAGATCTATAATGGCGCAAACGACTAAAACAATTATCCCAAGCAGAACAAGCCCGAAGAATAGCTCACGGGCTTGCCTATGCCGTGACAAAGACACGTATTCACGTAAATGCTGCAAGGGCGGAACGATGAATCAGGGCATAGGCGGGATATACCGTCAAGGCTAAAAGACAAAATTTTAATCAAAATACGTTATACTATTATGAAAGCAGAAAATCAATTAGATTCAATCAAAACGCTCCTAGGAATCAAGGCTAAAAAAACAGCCTTAGAAACCATGAAGCTTGAGAATGGGACGGAGGTCGAAGCTGATTCGTTTGAAAAAGGGAAGGACGTTTTTATCCTTACAGACGATGAAAGGATCGCGTTACCCGTTGGAGAATATATTCTGGAAGACTCACGGCTATTAGTCGTCGAGGAAGAAGGAGTAATTGCAGACGTTAGAGATGTAAGCGATGACGTTCCTGAAAAGGAAGAGACTACGGAAGACCTAGCGGATGACATGGATGAGAAAAAAATGGCAGACGAAGAAAATTATGTCACGAAAGACTCATTTAGGGAAATGGAAGTTAAGATCCAAAATCTTGAAGACGCTATTGCCGATTTAAAAGGCGATAAAATGGATGCAAAAAAAGAGGAATATTCGTCCAAACTTAAAGAAGAACTTTCGAAGCCATCGGCTCAAGCAATTAAGCATAGTCCAGAGGCGGCGTCAGATCAAACTCAATCAGTAACATACTCACAAAAAAGAACCCGTTCGACAATGGATTCTGTTTTATCAAAAATTTTAAACAACTAATATAATGGCTTTAACAATAACTAGCACATTTGCGGGGTCTTTCTCAGGCAAATATATCGCGGCGGCTCTTCTTTCGGGATCAACAATTGAAAACGGCGGAATCGAAGTAATGCCCAATATTAAATATAAATCTGTAATTCAAAAAATTGCAACAACGGGACTTATTGGAGACTCTACTTGTGACTTTACGAATGCGGGAAATGTAACATTAACAGAGCGAATTATCGAGCCCTTGGAATTTCAAATAAATTTGGAACTTTGCAAGACGCCGTTTATTGCAAATTGGGAATCTGCTTCAATGGGCTATTCAGCCTTTGACACATTGCCCCCAACTTTCGCAGAATTTTTAATCGCTCACTTAGCGGCAGAAACTGCGGCAGCTACTGAAAACAATATCTGGCAAGGAAATTTAGGAGGCGCACAAGCGGGAGAATTTAACGGGTTCACTACTTTAATGAAGGCTGATGCAGCCGTAATTGATGTGGCGGCGGTTGCGGGCGGAGTTGATTCGGCTAACGTAATTGCTGAATTAGGGAAGCTTGTTGATGCAATTCCTAGTGCTTTGTACGGGAAAGATGACATGTTCCTATATATCTCTCAAAATATGGCTCGTGCTTACGTGAGAGCCCTTGGCGGTTTTTCTGCTGCGGGCCTTGGAGCTAACGGTGTGAATAACGAAGGTACTCAATGGTGGAACAATGGATCACTTACATTTGATGGAGTTAAAATCTTTGTAGCTCAGGGCTTACCTGATGACCACGCGGTAGCTGCTCAGAAGTCTAATCTCTATTTCGGCTGCGGGTTACTTTCGGATCAAAATTTAGTTAAGACGCTGGATATGAGCGACTTAGACGGAAGCCAAAATGTCAGAATGATCATGAGATTCGCTTGTGCGGTTCAGTATGGCATTTCTGCCGACTGCGTTTTATACTCATAAATTATAACCTAAAGAGGGCACTTTGGGATATTCTCAATTTGCCCTTTTTTTAAACAAAAAAAAACATGGCATGTATTATAAATAAAGGTCGACAACTCCCATGCAAAAGCGCATTCGGAGGAATAAAGGCGGCCTACTTTATTGATTTTAATGGCACGGTAGGCGCAACGCTAACGGGCCTTGGAGCGATTACAAAAGAAAACGGGACGGTAACCGCAATCGGAGGAAGTCCGACGGTCTATAAATACGACGTGAAAGGAGCTTCAAGTTTAGAAACGGCGATCACATCGTCGAGAGATACGGGAACGACTTTTTACACTCAGACTTTAAATCTTACATTTACTTATTTGGATGTAGCAACGCAACAAGAGATCCAATTGATCGCCGCAGCGCGTCCGCAAATAGTCGTAGAAGACTATTATGGGAATATGTTTGTTTGCGGGATTGAAAGTGGATGCGAAATGGTATCTGGAACGATCGGTACGGGCGCAAGCGCGGGAGACTTAAGCGGTTTTGTAATCACAATGGAAGGAATTGAGGACGAAGCAGCTCCTTTTATTACTCCATCACTTATAACAACGGCAACTCAAGGAACTCAGATTGATCCAACGGCTTAAATTTAGTTTTGGTTAATTAATGAAGGCAGTTTTCGAGGGGGGACTGCTTTTTTTTTAGCTTGTTTTTTATAAAAATTTATCAAAAATGCGTTATACTATTAAATGATAATTTTAAAAACCTCCGCATTAGCTCAAACGCTCAACGTAATTCCGAGAGAATACGCAGCATCCTTTAGCGTAGACATCCGAGACGATAGCACTAACGTAATTAAAGTTTACGAGGTTACAACTGCCGCAACGGTAGGAAATTATCTTCAATTCAATTTGACTTTTAATCCCGTTTTAGTCGAGAATCATTTTTTCGACCTTAGACTATACGTTGATTTTAATTTTTGGAATACGAATTATAATCTTTGGGAGATTGAAACGACAAAATGGAATGAATTAAACACAAGAGTATCTGAGATTTTTGGCGACAAAATATTCTGTACTGATCAGGATATAAATCAGCTTCAAAACAAGTATTACAAACTGAACGAAGGTCAATATGTGACTAGTGATTCATCCAATAATGAGTATATTGTGACGACATGAAAAGGAATAACAAAAAACAAACTTTAACCATTGACGCTCCCGATGAAAAACGTGGAGATTATGGGTTCGTAAATTTAAGCACATACACAAGCCCAGAAGTCAAAGAAGTCGCCAACCAGAGTTGGATCGAATACGGCGCAGATAATAATTATTTTCAATTTCTGATAGATCGATTTAACGGATCGCCGACAAACAACGCCGCCATCACGGGAATCAGCGCCAATATATTTGGCAAGGGCCTATCGGCTACGGACGCAAACCGAAAGCCTGATCAATACGCTCAAATGATCTCTTTGCTTCATAAAGATTGCGTTCGAAAATTATGCTACGATTTAAAGCTAATGGGTCAAGCTGCAATACAAGTGATCTACTCAAAAGACCGAAAAAAGATCGCTCAATTAGAGCATTTTCCAATTGAAACCCTACGGGCAGAAAAAGCAAACGATGACGGAGAAATACCCGCTTATTATTACTTTAAAGATTGGGTAAATCTCAAGCCAAATGACAAGCCTTTACGCATTCCCGCTTATGGGATGTCAAAAGAAAACATCGAAATTTATTATATCAAGCCTTATCGATCTGGATTTTATTATTACAGCCCCGTAGACTATCAAGGGGGTATCCAATACGCAGAGCTTGAGGAGGAAATAAGCAATTATCACCTAAATAATGTTCTTAATGGCCTGAGTCCCAGTATGTTAGTGAATTTTAATAACGGGATTCCGCCGCAGCAAGAAAGAGAATTAATCGAGCAGAGAATTATATCAAAATTTCAAGGCACAACCAATAGTGGCCGTTTTATATTGGCTTTTAATGATAACAAAGAGAGTCAAGCTGAGATAACACCCGTGCAACTTTCCGACGCACATAATCAATATCAATTTTTATCGGATGAAAGCTCTAAAAAAGTGCAAGTTTCTCATAGAATTGTCAGTCCTTTTTTACTTGGCATACGAGATAGTAACGGATTTTCAAGTAACGCGGATGAGATTAAAAATAGCTCAATTTTAATGGATAATACGGTCATCCGACCGTTTCAAGATTTATTAATTGACTGCTTTGATCAGCTTTTGGCTTACAATGGTATTTCGTTAAATCTCTATTTCATTACTTTACAACCGTTAGAATTTACAGAGGTCGATCCATTTATTCAAGATAAGGAAACGATCGAAGAGGAGACGGGAATCGAGATGAAAGGCGTTAATTTAAAGGCTTATCCTTGGGATCAATGCATCAAGGAGCAGACCGCCAAATATGGAGCAACGGCAGCGCCTAAAATTTGCGGATGGATTAAACAAAACATGAGCGTAATGCTTAAAGAGATCGACGGATATCCCGCCTTTAAAACAATCGAGGAGGCCGAGTCTTTGGCGGACGCTATCGGATGCGAAGGTCATCACGTCCACACGGAAGGCGACGAAACTTGGTACATGCCATGTGAGAATCATAACGAGGTAGAGGAAGCGACTGAGCTAAGTGACGAAATGGGCGAGGCAATCCTAAAGGATTTAAGCGGAGAAATTGTTTCGGATGAGTGGGAGCTAGTTGATGAGAGAGAAGAAGGAGCAACGGAAACGACTGAGGAATGGGCGTCAAAATTGATCAAGCCAAAAAAATCACTTTTACAAAAATTTGCAGATCAAATCGACCCCCGTACCGAAAAAAGTAAAAAAAAAGGATCTGACGTTTTCAGCGTTTTAGACAAAGGACTCTATAAAATACGATACAAATACTTTAAAAAGTCTAATAAGAAAATGAAGGACAATAATAAGTCTCGAATTTTCTGTGAAAACATGATGAAATTATCCGACAAAGGAATAATCTATCGTATAGAGGAGATTGATCGGGCAAGCAGAGAAGGCGTAAACGATAGGCTCGGTCATAAAGGAAAAGCATATAATTTATTTCGTTTTAAGGGCGGGATCTACTGCCGCCACGCTTGGAAAGAGCAACTATATAGGCTTAAAAAAGGCACGGAACAAACTGATAAATTAGCAGATTACAAAAAAACAAGCACAATTCCCTCTAAATTTCGGCCAAGTCCCAGAGGATTAAAGGACGCAAAGAAAGCACCCGTAAACATGCCGAATCAAGGAGCATATCCAAAATAAAAAAAGAGAACATGGCTACCGTATTATTTATAAATAGGACTAATCTCGTCAGAAATTCAATAATCGACGGAAATGTGGACACGGACAAGCTGCTCCCGTTTGTGAATACGGCCCAAGTGGTCGTAATTCAGCAGTATATGGGAACAAAGCTTTACGATAAGATGTCAAATTTGATCGAAACAAGTGATATTGATCTCCCCGCTAACGCGGCATATAAAACGCTGCTCACGGATTACATACAAGACATGTTAATATGGGAAGCCCAAGTCAGTTTTTTACCGTTCTGCGCTTATTCTGTTCGTAATGGAGGGATATATAAGCATCAATCTGAAACCTCGGAAAGCGTATCAAAGGAAGAAATCGATTTTTTAGTCGAAAAATGCCGCACTCAAGCAGATTGGTACTCTCGTCGGTTCATTGATTTCATGGCTTTTAATCAAACGACCTATCCAGAGTACACGAACAACTCAAATGATGACCTTTATCCAAGCCAAGACGCCGTATTTAACGGTTGGAATATATGAAAAAAAAGAAAACGATCAAGGAAAAGAACGCCGAAAAGCTTAAATTTTTCCTAAAAGAAATAGAAAACGAAAAAAAATCAAAAAATGGCAACTCTTTTTAATACACGAATTTCCGACACCTACCAAGGATTAATAAAAACTCTGGATAACGGAGTCTTAGGTGCGGCATTAACTCAGTTGAGCGATGGATCTGGCAACGGTACGGGTGTTTTTTTAAATACTAGCGGAGACTTAGAGGCTACGGGCATCGTTTCTTTTGGCTCATTAAAGGATATCGGAGAAAATATAACGATTTCAAAATTTGTCGATGCCGCCGACGGCTTAATTAACAACGACAATGACACGACAATCCCAACGAGTGCGGCAATTATAGATTACGTGGCGGGTCAAGTCACTCTTTCTGACCTTGATTTTAGCGGAGATGGAGGCACAACGGGATCGGTTGATTTAGATAGTCAGGTTTTTAACGTTTTAGGAACGGCAAATCAAATCACGACAAGCGGAAGCGGTCAGACTTTAACAGTAGGACTACCGAATAGCGTAACTATTTCGGGAGCTTTTACTGCGACAACCTTTCTTGGAGATTTAAACGGCACTATTAACACGGCTACAACTGCCGTGACTCAGCCACTCGGCGACAATTCGACAAAAATTGCAACGACCGCGTTTGTTGATAGAGTAATAACCGCTCAAGATTTGGACTTTCAAGGCACTACGGGAAGCGGGTCAGTTGATTTAGATTCTCAAGTCTTAATTATTAAAGGAACTACAAACGAAATAACAACAGTTGGAGGCGCTCAGACCTTAACCATTGGATTGCCTTCCTCAATTACTACTAATCTAGTCGGAAACGTGACGGGCAATGTCACGGGTAATTTAACGGGAGATGTTACGGGCGACCTAACGGGTAATGTAGTAGGTAACTTGACGGGAAACACAACGGGACTGCATACGGGCAATGTTGTCGGCAATGTTACGGGCGATCTTTCTGGAGATGTAACGGGAAACGTAACGGGTAACGTAGTAGGAGACCTTACGGGGAACGTCACGGGCAACGTGGTTGGAAACGTCACGGGAGATTTGACGGGTAATGCTGACACGGCAACTGCTTGGGCAAATGGAAGGACAATAAC
>Ga0114916_1001016_pt1 | contig 16767 bp, 13 predicted proteins | sample MalvirAntarct_66_FD_83501 | JGI IMG/M metagenome (GOLD analysis project Ga0114916, IMG submission 83501) | Marine viral communities from the Global Malaspina Expedition - Malaspina viral metaG Antarct_66 | ecosystem: Environmental > Aquatic > Marine > Oceanic | place: West Anvers Island... | reverse complement strand
CAAAAAGGAATGAGGTAATTTCTCTGTGGGAACATACCTTAAAGGTTGTTTGTTCACAAATTAACTCTCATCCCTTTTCATCTTATTTTCTATCAAATATATTGCTTTTACAAACATAGGAGTCAACAAAGCTTTTTGTGGCTGCTTAAATATTCTAGCCAATGTAATAACATCTTCTTTTTTAAAAGGGCGTTCACCACGTTCCATTTTACTAAGCATGGCAGTATCTGTTTCTAATTGAGCTGCCACTTCACGAATGAGCATTTGGTTATCCTCTCTTAACTGTCTAATTTTTTCACCAATCATTCTGTCTATTATAAAATAGTCTTGTCAAATATTGTCAAATATAAGAAGATAAAAGATAGAAAAAAGAAAAGTGCTGTTAAAAATAAGGTGTAAGGGATTTAAGGAAGTAGAGGAAACTAAGGATTATTTGTCCTTAGCTTCCTTAATATCCTCGTTTTCCTCAATGGATAAATTCAAATAAGAATCTTGTTGCTCTCGATGAACGAGATTCGTTTTTACGAAACTCGTAATGTAACCTTCAGCTGTTTTCGCAGGTATTTTTAGTCTCTTAGCAACCTCTAAATATTTTTGACGATTGAAGTTTTTTGGTAGAGCGTTCAAGAACTTTTCTTTTCGATTCATGCGCGAAGGTTTGGTTTCTTCTTGTGGGAGCTCATTAAATACTTTACTAGAATGTTTAACCAATACTTTAATCATATTTAAAGATGCCTGAAAGTCTCTTTCTTCGCAAATCAATTTATTAGAGGAATCACCTGTCTCCAATATCCTCAGCGCTGAGAAAATCATACAAAAGCGAAAAGCGATTAAACCTAGTCTTCTTATTGTAGCCATGTAATCAAGCCCTTGAAGATTGAGGTACTTTCCTTGGATTTCATTAAAGAAATGATTGAATTGCTCCTGTTGTTCTGCGGTTAGAAAAAATTGAAACTCACCATTACTTTTGAGTAATTTGTAAAGTTCATAGAACTGGTTTCCTAATTTTTCAAAGTAATCATCCAGCCCATTATCGGTAGTACTCGCAAAAACATTTTTCCATACTGGCTTTACATTCATAAAGTAGAATATAAAGCGACTGAATAAGCCGTTTTCTGCACTTGGAATAAGCGACGAAACTTGTTTTGGCGTACCAGAAAGAACTGTTGAAAGACAAGGGCTTTCAATATCAACAAACTCACGATCTGTTCTACGGTAATAGGAAATCGTTTCATGATGAAAGGCTTTTCTAAAGCCATCGCTATAGTTTCCGTAATCACTTTTAAAGGCGTGTGCTAGAGTATCTCCTTCAGTTTCAAAAATTAATCCTTTGCCATCACTATCACCCAATAGTTGGTATGCACCGGTAGAACTATTATTTGCAGGAATAAACAGCATTTTTTCAGGTGGTTTGGCTGGTTTTTCTACACCTTCAACCTTCCCTTTATTGGCATTATAATCAGCAAGTTCTAATTCATACATCTGTTTTTGAGCTTTTGCTTTCTCTCTCAATTCTTTATGAATTGGATTTACTATTTGTCTACAATGGACAAGACGTCCTTTACCTGCTGATGCCTGAGCTGTAATAAACAGAAATAAGTTAGGGTATACTTTTTTACCATCATAAATTCCATAAAGCTTTGGAAAGCATGCACTCATAGCCACCATAGATCCTAATAACAGTATATCTCTTTCTTCATCTGATGAGGCTACCTCAACCACCTGTTGTAAGTAGTCAGGAAGTTCGGGATATAAGGATTTTGGGAAAGTTGGCATTGCTTCTTTTACTTGTTCCTCTTCCTTATCATCTTCTATATGCTCTTCTTTTTGTATTTCCGATTTTTGATTATCTGAAGTATAGCGGTCATTTGATTTCGTTACAATAGAAACCCCTGCTTGTTTAGCCAAAAAGAAAAAGGTTTTTAACGATACGCCTTCACCTTTGGATTTTAGGCAATTGTCAAATTGCTCATCACATTCCTTTGTATCATAGCCAGAATAATACTGACTAATTCTATGGAATAGATTTCTTCCTGATTCTCCAAATTCATCGGCAAAGGCGAAGCCTATGCTAATCCAATCATTGTAATTCGGAGCAATATCAATGTGATTTGCTTCTATGTTTTCAATGACTTTTTCAACCTCTGAAATGGCTGATTTAACTGGTTCGTGTTTAATTTCTTTATGTTCTTCTTGTTGGACTGGATGATCCATCCATTCCAACGGATTAAATGCTCTTTTCTTCATCTTTTATAAATATTTTGGATTGATAAATACATCTGGGTCATGAGGTAAAAAACATGCTCTTGATACATCTTTACCTGATCCATCTACTTCCATCTTGTAAGTGTGTTGGATATAGTTGGCGACCGCCTTGAAATAATCTTGATGTTTAACTTCGGTTAATTCAATAGGAATTATCCATTTTAAACCATCTCCTGAAGGAGAAGTAAAAAGAAGCTCTGTATCGAAGTATTCATCTTCGATTAATTCTTCTTTGAGTTGAGACACATCTTTGATGTGATCGAAGTCTATTGTAAGAAGTCCTGAATGTTTTTTAAGGTGTTTGTCATTCCGTTTTGAAAATACACCTGAGAAGGTGACATAATCGAAATTAAACGCCTTATACTTTCGCGACTCTTTTACATCTTCAATATTGCGAAGTGTACTTGTACACGAAGCAAATTCATTGTTTTTTATAAGTTCATACACCTTAGTTAATGTTATTTCTTTTGTTGGATCAACATTGGTTACAGGCTTCTTGAAGTAAGAAAATATTGGTGATTTCGGTTTTATTATCTTCTGATCGGGTTTTGTAAATAACTCCTCCTTTCGATTATAAAAACCATTTTTCTGCCCAATACGCAAATGCAAAACTTCATTTAGCTTATCCAGTAATTCTTGTCCAGAAAGTTTAAAATGTAGTGCTGCAAATTGAAATACATCACCTGCATCAATGGCTTTCTCATTATCTGTATGAACTGCGCAATTATCCACTATCTTAACCATTAATGTTGTTTTATCACCATTAAATGGGTTCTTTGTGGGTTTACAGTCCCTCCCCGAAAGGGAAAGGACTGTTTCACCAGGATAGTATTGTCGCAATACATAGGCATAAATATTTATACCGTAGTGTGTTTTACTCAATATCGCTTCCTTATTTATTTCCATGGCTTGAAGATTTTTTGTGTGAATAATTCTCTTCCATCAAGCTCTCTAGATCTGAAAGTCTATAGTAAAACTTCCCATTTATACGGCTGTACGGAAGGGTCTCATTATCCCGCAGGGATTGAAGCGTGCGCTTACTTATGTGAAGTATTTGCATTACATCCTGACCATCAATCCACTCTTCGGAAAAACTCTCTAACCTTGGCTTATTGATTTGCTGCAAGTATGCCTTCATCGATTTTACATCCTGAGAGAGTTTCAGGATTAAGTCTATAACTTCATTCATAGCTTTACTCTCCCTTTTTTGATTAAATAATCAGCTGCTTGCTGCTCGATTTCGTCATTAGTGGCGTTGCGGTTACGCAATAGCCAACGATCCAATTCCTCACGGTTGAAATAGAGTTTCTTTCCGTTAGGTTTGTAATGTGGAATACTTCCTGCGCTTGTAAGTTTGTACAAGTGTGATTGTGATAATTCCAAGTACTTACAAGCTTCATTGAAGTTGAGTACGTTCTTTAGTATTAGATTCTGATCCAATACGTGTTTCTCAATAATTTCTAGTCTTTTTAAAATTTCTTCCATCTTTATATGGGTTTTAAATTGTTAAAAGACTTTTGGCCAAAAGTCATATTCGACTACCGAATACAAGTGCTAAATTAGACCCTTATCCCCTTATTTATGGGTGCTTTGAGAAGGTGTAGTGTAGAGTGTAGAGTGTAGAGTGGCTGAAAGGAAAAGCAAAAACCCCTGTTTAAAATAAACAAGGGTTAAAAAAAACTTAAAAAGAATAGGGAGTGTAAAGTGTAGAGTAAACTATTTAAGATGATTTACTGCTGATTCTATTAGGTCTGAAGTCAATTTTGGTTTCTTTAAAAGTCTCACTCTACCGGGTTCAAATGAATCTCCATTTTTATTTATAAAACATTTGCAAGCAACTTTCCATTGTTTTTGCTTTAGATCTTTTACCAGTTCATAATCGTTATGGATCAATTTTATGAAATAATAAAATTCACTTGGGTTTCCTGTCCAAACAATAGGGGAACTGATTTTGGTGCCAGAGAATACCTTTTTAAAAGAAGCTATAGGTGTTTCATCACAAATGAAATTATTGAGCTTTAAGCTATCCCAAAGATCTACAAGTTTCTGAGGGTTTTTATTGTACTGTTTGTAACTAAAAGAGTTGAATTGAGCTGGCTCTTCTGAAGTCTCTGATTTTGTCTTATCAATAGGTTCGGGAGTAACATCAATGACTTTTAGTTTCTTGATAGGAAGCTTTTCGGGAATTGGTTCATTTAACAATTGAGTGTAAAAGTCCTCCACGATCAATTCATCATCAATCTTATCTTTAAAAGCTTCCTGAATTTCCAAATACAATTGCATATACCCCAGTTTGAGTAATTGCATTATATATGTATTAGCTTTATGTTGCAGATCAAGCTGATGGGAGTTGTTTCTTGGGTTGACATAAGAAACTGCGTAATCCTTTTCTTTTAATAGTTTACCAAGATCCTTTAGTCGTGTTTTAATTCGCTTGTTAAGTGAGTCGTTAAGATAGTAACGTATTAGGTTCTCGTTTCTATCCTCATCAATGGTTTGGTAAAGAGTATCAAAATCAGATTTAACTGTATTTAAAATAAGCCTAGAATAGTATTTAGTTTTATTGTCAATCGGACGATAAAAATCAATTTCAAAATTTAAAGGCTGTTTAGGTTTGTATTCCTTTAAACTTCTGAATTTCGAAGCATATACTTCATCCATACTATTCTGAGGGAGCCAAGGTCTTAACTCATGATCTAGAATTTTATCTAATGTATATTGTTGTTTGCTCATAAGTCCAATTTGATTTTGTTAGCGGCCTCTTTCTTCTTCTCATCAATCACTTTTGCATAAATTTGTGTGGTTTTCAATTCTCTATGACCAAGCAATTTGGAGACTGTATAAATATCTGTACCAGCTGAAAGCTGTAAGGTAGCGTAAGTATGTCTCGCACAATGGAAGGTTATCGTTTTTGAAATTCCTGCTTTCATCATCCATTGTTGTAATTTCATATTATGCCAAGCTGAATATTTTAACCCTTTAAAGACTCTTTCTTCATTAGCTTGTCGTTCACCAAGCAACGCAAATGCTTGATCAGAAATAGGAAGTGTTTCAGCTCCTTTGGTTTTCTTTTGTCTAAAACGAATATAATATCCCATATCATTTGAATGCTGAATCTCTGACCAAAGTAATTTATTAATGTCTGACCAACGCAATCCGGTAAGGCAAGAGAATAAGAAGGCTGTCTTTAATTTAGGGATTTCACATTCGGCTTTTACTGCTGCTTGTAACTCTTCAAGGCTCAAGAACTCACGCTGAGGCTCTCCTTGTTTAAATGCTTCAACACCTTCAGAGGGGTTGGTTGGAATGATCCCATCTTTAACTGCTTGCTTTAGTGCTGCTCTAAACTTATTGAAGTATGAGTATTTTGAATTTTGAGATAAGTTCTGATCGCTCTTGGTTTTGGCTTCTTTATCAAGATATTCTTTAAAGCCCTGGACAAACTTCATATCAACTTCTGCAAAAGTGACATCCATAGGGATATAGGATTGCAAATGCTTTAGCATACTATCCCAATTCCCATAGTTCCCTAAACTGTCTTTTCGTTTTTCTGTGAGAAGCTCTATGTAATTAGTGAAACTAGCCTTTTGTTTTTCATTATCACGAAAACCATAAACACCGTTTTGGATTTCAATCTGACGTTGTGCTCTTATAGTTTCTGCTAATTGTAGGGTTTTCTTATTTACCTCCTTATCATCTTTCGTTTTTGGGTTTGGCTCTAAATAGAGTTTTAAATACTCTGTTTTGCGTTTTCCTTTGTGGTAATAATCCAAGTATAAACTGGTCTTACCTCCTTGATTGCGTTTTCTTAAAGTAACTTTCATATCTCAATAAGTTTTGCTTTTAATTCAGTAACAGCAAATTTGTTGTTAGCAACAAATTTTGTTTCTATAGCAACAAATTAGAAACTAAAGATACGAATAAAAAGAAAATTAGCAACAAGAAAAGGAAAATAAAATACTTGAAACACCAGTAAAAGAAGGGATTTAATAAATAAAGGAAAGGTAATTACTTTCCAATACAAAAATTAGCAAAAATATTCCCCAAAAGATCATCCTCCGTTATATCCCCAATAACACTAGACAAATGCCTAATAGCACTTCGAATATCCATCGCCAACAAATCCCCAGGAATCTGCATTTCTAAGGCCTCTTCAACTTTTAGAATATCTTGGTAGGCTTTTGAGAACGCTTCGTAATGTCTAGCGTTGATCACAATCGTATCACTCTCACTGGCGAATTTCTGTACTTCTTCTGAAAGTTGTGTTTTAATGTCTTTTATTCCTTGTTTTTCTTTTGCTGAGATTGGAATGATTGGGTAAGAAGTGTCATATTTTGAAGCGTCAAAAGATTTTAGTTGATCGACCTTATTTGCCAATAAAACAATGGATAATCCTTTGCGCTGAAGTTTCTCAATATCTTGTTTTACTTCTTCTGGATTCATTTCTGGGGCATCGAACACATACAACAGCACATTTGACTTTCCTACTTCAGAGATCGTTCGCTCTACACCGATTTTTTCTATTTCGTCTTTTGCTTCTCGGATTCCAGCAGTATCAATAAACTTGAAAAGTACACCATCAATTGTTAAGCGCTCTTCAATTGTATCGCGCGTGGTTCCTGCGATGTCTGAAACGATGGCACGTTCTTCGTTCAGCAAAGCATTGAGTAAAGTGGATTTCCCAGCGTTCGGTCGACCAGCTATTACTGTGCTGATTCCATTTTTAATTGCATTTCCATAAGCGAAAGAATCGGTCAGTTCTTTTAAATGATCTTTTAGTTCGTCTATAAGTTTGTTTAATTCACTTCGATCGGCAAACTCGACATCTTCTTCTGAAAAATCTAGTTCAAGCTCTATGAGTGAAGCAAAATCCATCAGTCGCTGTCTGAGATCTTTAATATGATCAGAATAACCACCTCGCATTTGATTCATGGCGATTTCATGTCCTTTTTTGGAATCTGCAGAAATTAAATCGGCAATCGCTTCTGCTTGAGATAGGTCCATTCGCCCGTTGAAATAGGCGCGCATTGTAAATTCGCCTGGGTTTGCCATGCGACAACCGCTTTCTAGTAATAATGATAAAATTTGGCGTTGGATATAGACGGAACCGTGACAAGCAATCTCAGTCGTATGTTCGCCGGTAAAGCTTTTCCCTTCATTCAAAACAGTAACTAGAACTTCATCAATCACGTTGTTTTCTGGATCGCGAATAGTCCCAAAATGAGCAGTGTGAGAATCAACTTTGGAGAGGTCTTTTGAAAATACTTTTGAAGTAATTGTCAAAGCATTTTTTCCCGAGACACGAATCACGGCAATTGCTCCCATTCCGTTGGCAGTAGACAAAGCACAAATTGTATCTTGATCGATTACAGTCATAACAATTCTCAAATTTCTTGTAAAGGTAAATAATTAATACGGAGAGATAATTTCTTTAAATCCATATTCCTCACTATCATCTGTACGGGTGTATCGCAATACGCCCGTACAGATGATAGTGAGGATAATTAATCCCACAAGACTAACTGTTTTATGGTTATTATGAAGAAAACCCTTTACTAACGAGTAGTAGGTGAGGGCTACTGATATTCATTTGAAACCCCTAATATTTCATCAACCGTGTTGAAAGAGATCGCATGGTAATTTGGACGCGCCTCAGCATAAACCTTTTTCGCCCACTCAACTGAATTATTCTCAGGCTTGCTTAAAGCTGTGTATATTGGAGCTAAGAATTTTCTACGTCCAACTTTTACTAAAAACTTCTTGATATCAGGTCTTAAATCTGTATAGCCGTTATTAATTCCAAGAATAAACCATTCAGACATAATTTCAGAGTTACCGCTATTTCTAAAGTTCAACTGCTTGTCAAGAGCAATCATTTTTTCTTTAGCGAGTTCGCCTTTGAATTGACGTATAAAAGCAAGCCACTCTTGAGTTGTTTTGTCTTCTCTTTTTAAATCTTTAGGAATGTCTGCTCCATTCTTAATCTCTTTAGCTAATTTTTGAATATTGTCAAAACGATCAGATTCAATTTTAACAACATTGTCAGGAATACCATCACCATAAATCCATTCTTCAACATTAAAATCAATATTTTCCTTGTCAAGAAGATTTTTATTTAGATATTCAATAAAATTCTCTGAAGTTAGTGTCTCAAACTGATGCGCATTAAAGTACTCACGTAAAAAAGCATCAAACTTTTTCCTACCGACAGTTTTTTCGAGTGTTTTAAGGAAGAATGCACCTTTAACGTAAGCAACATCTGTCATTCCATCATCTGGATTTCTTTCATCTAAGTTTAGTTTTAAATGAGTATCTTCATTATTACCTTCAGACATCATTTTGTCGATACTTTTTTCTAACTCTTGAAATTCGATAAGTGCCAACATATTTGCAACCTCTTTTCCATAGATTTTTTCCATGATACGGTTTTCAAAATAAACTGTAAACCCTTCATTTAACCAGAAATCATCCCATGTTGCATTTGTAACTAGATTGCCAGACCAGGAGTGAGCTAATTCATGTGCAATTACAGAAACTAAGCTTCTGTCTCCAGCAATAAGTGTTGGTGTAGCAAAAGTTAAACGTGGATTTTCCATTCCTCCAAACGGGAAAGAATGAGGAAGTACAATTACGTCGTACATATCCCAAAGGTATTCGCCGTATAATTCTTGCGCTGCGTCCATCATTTTAGGAATGTCTCTAAATTCTGAAGCTGCTGCATCAATCATATACGGTTCTGCATAAACACCACTTTTCTCTCCTAATCTAGCGTATTCCAATTCGCCAACCGCCAAAGCAATGAGGTATGAAGGAATAGGTTGACTCATTTTAAAAGAATATTCACCTGACTCATTTTTTTCTGTAGGATTGTTCGCACTCATTAAAGCTAGTAGCTCAGAAGGAACTTTCACATTTGCTGAATATGTAATTCTGTTTTCAGGTGTATCCTGCGTCGGAATCCAAGTACGAGTTAAAATAGCTTGTCCTTGCGTATATAAGAAAGGATGTTTTTTACTACCTGTAAGCGACGGGTCTAACCAGTCTAAAGCTTGTGATTTATCCGTAGTTTCATAATAGATATTCACCATTTCGGTGTTTTCTTTAATATCAACAGTAAGAGGAGCACCCAATAATTTATCTTCTTTACCTATTGTAAATGTTGTTTCTTCTTCGTCGCCTTCTCCAATAGTGACTTTTTGTATATCCAGTCCTTGAACATCGAAAATGGCTTCCTTTACTCCTGTGTTATTCATTTTATGACGCGCAACACCTTTTATCTTTTTTTCGTCAAAGTTGATGTCAAAATCGAGGTGTAGATCTGTAGTGTTAACTTCGTCTATGTTTGAGTAACTATGGTTGTTGACTAAAGCCTCACCTTCTTCATTCTCATTGTTTTCAGAGGTTTGATTCTCTGATGCTGAATCAGAATTTTTGTCTTCTGTTTTTGAGTCGTTACAAGCAAAAAGGAAAAGACTTAAAATAATAATAGAAAATTTCTGTATCATAATATAATTTAGTTTCGAGGTCATAAAAGTATAATTTTATTTTTGAAAAATTCAAAGAAAATTGCTGAACGGCAAACTTGAATCGTTAAGCACACATATTCAATCGATTATTTTTTTAAGGAGTAAACAAAACGAGTCTTTTTTCCTCTTTTTATACACACTTCGGAATTTTTATTTATTTTCACGACCCAATCAAATGATTCAATATGAATATAGATGAAACTGCTAGTGCCAAGAAAGAACTAATGGGACACCCTACAGGACTATTTGTTTTGTTTTTTACTGAAATGTGGGAGCGCTTTTCTTACTACGGTATGCGTGCGATACTTACCCTGTATATGGTTTCAGAATCAACAGGTGATAATCCAGGTTTAGGATGGGATAATTCAGAAGCTTTAGCGTTGTATGGATGGTATACTATGCTTGTTTATGTTGCATCAATCCCCGGTGGAATTATTGCCGACAAAATTCTAGGTCAGAAAAAGTCTGTTCTATATGGTGGATGGTTGTTAGTAGCTGGTCACGGAGTTTTGTCTATAGAGCAGGATTGGGCATTTTATTCAGGACTATTGTTGATTATATTAGGTGTGGGTCTTTTAAAGCCAAACGTTTCAACAATGGTTGGAGGACTCTATGCACCAGGAGATGATCGTAGAGACAAAGGATTTTCAATTTTCTATATAGGTATCAATGTTGGGGCAGCATTATCTGCTTTAACTGTTGGTTTCTTAGCACAAGCATATGGATGGCATGCAGGATTTGGTCTTGCAGCTATTGGAATGGTGCTAGGACAGTTAGTTTATATCTATGGTCAGAAATACTTGAGAGAAGTAGGGAACAAGCCATTGAAGAGCTACGATGATCCAAATTCAATTTCAATTGGCGCCATTTTGAAAAGGATGGTTAGGACAAAAATGAGCTTAGGAGCACTGATTATTCTGAGTATAATTTCATTTGTTATCCCATTATCATTAATGACTGATGAAGTAGTAGCTTATATTCTATTTTTCTTATTCCTTTCATTTGTTGTAAGTTTTATGATGACCGTTTTCCAGGATTTAAATGGAAAAGTTGAAAAAGATAGATTTATTGTTTTGCTTTTATCCTTTTTAATAGTGATTGTGTTCTGGGGTGCATTTGAACAAGCTGGAGGATTAATGAATATATACGCAGAACAGAAAGCAAATCGCGTTGTGTTTGGATATGAAATTCCGGCCGCCGTAATGCAGTTCTTCAATCCGTTTTATATTATTGCATTAGGTATTCCTGTTGCTGGATTCTGGATATGGGTGAAAAGAAAAGGAAAAGAGGCAACATCCATATTTAAGATGGGGGTCGGTGTAATTATTATGGGGCTTGGATTCATATTTATGGTGTTTGCATCACTGCAATATAATGAATATGGAGAGTCAGCTTTGATCTGGTTGATTCTGGCATATTTACTTCACACGATAGGTGAGCTTTGTGCATCTCCTGTAGCGCTTTCATTCATTACTAAATTAGCACCGTTAAGATATGGTGCACTTATGATGGGGGTATATTTTGCCGCTACTGGTTTAGGAAATAAAGTGGCTGGTATTATTGGAGAGTCTGCAGAAGCGGCCGGAGACCTTAAAGTATTTACAACGATTACTATTTTGTGTGTAGCTTTTGGTATTTTGGTAATTCTATTGCTTAAACCATTAAAAAGACTGACTCACGGAGCAGAGGATAAGAAAGTAGAAGGATTAGAGCAAGAAGGATTTGAACTTGCGGATAATGAAATTAAAGATTAATTATTAAAAATGGCATCTGTTTCAAAGGAGGGGGACTCAAACGAAATGTTTAAGTCAAAAGTATTAGGACATCCATCAGGACTTTTTGTACTTTTTTTTACTGAGATGTGGGAGCGTTTTTCATTCTATGGGATGCGCGTTTTACTGGTGAACTTTTTAACGATGGCCTTGATTGGATACAATCCGGGTTGGGAATGGAGTGCTACAAATGCAGGTGCATTATTTGGTACATACGCTGGTTTATTGTACCTGACACCTATTCTGGGTGGTATGATAGCAGATAAGTTTACTGGTTATCGAAACGCGGTGCTCATAGGTGCAGTAATTATGACTTTGGGTCATGCTTCAATGGCTTTGGAAACAGAGTTTTCTATGTATTTCGGACTAGGTCTTTTGGTAATAGGAACAGGTTTTTTTAAGCCGAATATTACTTCGATCATTTCGGATATGTATGTAGATCGTCCGGAAAAAAAGGATGGCGCTTTTACCATTTTTTACATGGGAGTTAACGCCGGAGCATTTTTTGGAATGATGCTATGTGGTTATTTAGCAGAGCGTATAGGCTGGAGTTGGGGATTTGGTCTGGCTGGAATCTTTATGTTTCTAGGAACACTTCAGTTCTTTTTTTCTAAGAAACTGTTTGGAAATATAGGTGCGAAGCCAAGCGGAGAGTATGAGGTAGAACTTCCTCAGGATATCATTGAGAAGAACACAGAGAAAGAGCGTGCTGAAATAGCGGAAAATAAATCACCTGAAGTCGAAAAAAGAAACCCATACACTTTGCTGGATAAGGTTTTAATTGTGATTACGTCTTTTATTGGGCTGGCATATTTGATTAATGATCCTATGTCGAAAATTGGCGGTCTAGATTTGTTTCCGTTTGAAATTAACGGACTTAATGGTCAGTATGTGGTAGTCATTATAGGATTAGTTTTATTCCTGTTATTAGTAACGTCACGAATAGTTCGATATACTAAAGTTATTCGGGACAAAATGATTGCTTTTGTAATTTTTGCTTTTTTCACTGTTTTCTTCTGGATGTCTTTTGAGCAAGGTGCATCCTCACTGATTATCTTTGCAAGGGATTCTGTAAATAGGGTGATGACAGGAGATGCAGCAACGATCTATAATATTGTAAATGCCCTACTTACTGTTATTCCATTAGCCATTATTTCTTGGGTTTTATTCTTGCTTTGGAAAAAAACGATAAAAAAGATTCCTTACTCCAATATTGTTTTAGTCCTGTGTTTCCTATTTATGTGGGGGCTCGTTGGTTGGATGTTGAAAAGAGATTTTGATTCTCGTGCATATATCGTTTCTTTCGATGCCATAGAAAAGACTTCAACCGATGATGAAGGAAATAAAACTGTAACGTATTATCCCATTTCAGATGAAACGAAACTGTCAGGAGATGAAGTTGTCGTATCGCATAATGCAAATATTTCTGAACCCTTAGATTTTCAAGTTGGGGATAAAATCAACATCATTACGAAGAACAATGATGAGACAGAATTTGCTTATCTAGATGATCTAAGATTAGATAAAGTTATAGAAACTGGGGAAGAACTCGGCAGAGATAATAGAGTGGTAGAGGCAACAGTGATGAAGAGAAAAGATAGAGAGGTAGAAATCCCTGTTTCTTGGTTCAGTATTTTGAACTCTTTCTTTATCATCGCATTTGCTTCGTTATTTTCAAAGTGGTTCGATAGTAAATATAACCCATCAGCCGCTGTAAAATATGCGCTTGGTTTAATCATTATGGCAATTGGTTTTGGATTATTGGCTTATGGCTCATATGGAATCCAAGAAGGTGTGAAAGTGAGTATGATTTGGCTTGTTTTGGCCTATTTATTTCATACGCTTGGTGAACTTTCGCTTTCTCCTGTTGGATTGAGTTATGTTAGTAAATTGGTTCCTCCAAGAATGATTGCGTTCATGTTTGGTATGTGGTATCTAGCTATAGCGATTGGAAATAAATTAGCGGCTGTTTTTGGTGGTGAAATTGAAAACATTACCAAAGAGTATAGTTTGTCTACATTCTTCCTTATCTTCACTATTGTCCCCGCGTTAGCAGGAGTTGTGGTGTTGTTATTGAACCCAGTATTAAAGAAATTGATGCACGGAATAAGATAAAATCTTAAACATAAACTAAAACAAAATGGATTTCAATACTTAATTGAAATCCATTTTTTATCTCAGTAAAATCATGCAAAAACTAGAATTTAACCTCGAAGGACCATACATAGAACTCATTCAGCTTTTAAAAGCAACAGGTGTCGCTCAAACGGGCGGTCATGCAAAAATGATTGTGGATGAAGAAGATGTTGTTCGAAACGGCGAAATAGAAACGCGCAGAAGAGCTAAAATAATAGTTGGAGATGTTATCGTGATTGGAGGAGAGGTGGAAGTTACGGTTATCTAAATATTTTTTTTCCTAGTACGGGCGTATTGCAATACGCCCGTACTAGGAAAAACCTTAATGCCTCCTAAAATCTCAAAATCAACTTCAAATTAAATCGCCGCTGAGTCAGGTAATTCGGAATTGCATAATATCTACCTTGCGTATCCTGTACCCATTGTTGTGATAGGACATTATTTATTCCTAACAAATTGAATATTTCAAAGTTCAACCGAACATCTGTGAATGGACGCATGAATTTTCTACGGTCTTCCTTCTTTGGTTTCTTGTAGAGAAAATCGTAGCCAAATCCGATGTCAACTCTAAAATAAGCACGCTGTCTGATGGTATCCTTATATCTGTTTCTGTCTGGCGGACCGTACGGAAGCTTTGAACCATAATTAAAGCCCAACTGAACTGTGAATTGCTCGATACCTGGCATTCTGTCTTGAAAGAGTGTTGCAAATGTAAACCACTGGTCGGTTGGTTTAGGGATAAATCCCGGGTTGTTTTCTATACTGTCAACGGGGGTGTTATTAAATGTAAAACCTGGAATAATTTCTTCCCCATCTGAATTGATGTAAGTGTAATACGCATCATTTTCTAAATCTTCAATACTTCTCAATAAGCCCATTTTAAAGAAAGACTGTGTTCCATCTATAAACTCGCCATGTAGGTTGAAATCCAATCCGTATGAGTGTCCAACAGCAATATTGTCCGCATAGTATCTCGTTCTTACATTGTCAATTTCGTAAGGATTAACATCCCAAAGGTATTTATAAAAGATTTCCCCACTAAATTTAAACGGTGTTGCACGATCCCACATTTCGAAGGCATAATCCAGACCTGAAACAAAATGAAAGGATTTTTGACTTTCTACATTTAAATTTAACTCTCCGTCAAATCCTCTTAATTCACGATAAAACGGTGGTTGATAGTAAAGCCCTGTACTGGCGTGAAGTCTTAAAAAGCGTTTTTTGAGAACGTTATCTTTGTTCAAATAATATTTCCTTGGAAAGTAACTCACTCCGACACGAGGTGTAAAGTAGAGTTCTTGATTAAAAGCTGTATATCCTCCGCGGACTCCTGCATTGAAAGAAAATTGAGAACGCGATACATCGATTGTGTCTAGATAATATGATCTCGTTTTGTTTCCAAGTGAGTCAGTGCCTTTGACCTTTATTTTGACAGGATAATCTTCAATGTATTTGTCAAACGACTGACTGTACTGAAGAAATGCGTTTGTCCGGAAGTTTTTTAGCGTGTTTTCCGCTTTTATTACTTCAAATAGCTTTATTTCTTCGGCAGGAGCTTGCGGTATACTATATCCCGCCGAATCTACATAATTCCATTCGCTTAGCACATCGTAAAAGTCTTCATACTGAGCGGTGACACCCCATCGAACTAATCCTTTTTTATTGTAATCCAGACCATCTTCAGTAATTTCCATGAACTGGTAGCTTCCTTCATGACGTAGCGAGTAAATTGTCGCTTGTAGTCTGTTTCTGGCATGATCTAAAAAAGAACCTACACCTAACGTTCCAACAGAATCACCAAACTCCTCTTTTGATGGGTCTGTTTCTAATTCATTGATGAAGTATTGACCAAAAATATCGAAGGTTTCATTCTCGTCGGTATTGAATATTTTAGCATACAGTTTTAAATCAGTTCTTTTGTTTACATCCCAATCTAAAGATGTTGCTCCTGTCATTGTTCTAAATCGAGTGAGTTCTTCACCTTCAAAGAACACTTTAAAACTCAATGCTTGATTGACTGTTCCAAATGTAGTTTCTTGAGAAACTGGAGCAAATCGATAATCGTTAGAAGAAAAATGTCCCAGAACACTCCATGTTAAATTTTCAGTTAGGGCAAAATTTGTAAGAAATTGAAGGTCGTAAAATCTGGGATTATAAGCACCTTGAACCGGTAAAGCATTCAAAACATAGCTTTGATCCTGGTACCTTCCAGCTATCATGTAATCAAATCGGGGATTAACTCTGTCTTCAACGTGAATTGAAGTTCCTAGTAACGAGGCATTAAAAGAACCTCTAAATCGTTCTGGTCGACGATAAGTAATATCAAGTACAGAACTTAAACGATCTCCATACCTCGCCGCAAATCCTCCGGCACTAAAAGAAATGTTACTGACTAACGCAGGGTTGATAAAACTCATTCCTTCTTGCTGTCCTGTTCTTGTTAAAAAAGGTCGATAAATTTGAAATCCATTTACATAGACAAGGTTTTCGTCGTAACTTCCTCCTCGAACGTTGTAATTGTTTGTTAATTCATTATTAGAAGTGGCTGCTGTGGTTAAAGTCAGGTATTTTTCAACGCTGTTTTGTGGTCCTGGAATTTGTTGCACTTCAATTAAGGGTAGATCTCCAATGGTATTATCTCGTTCAATTCCTTTAATGTTTACTCCAGTAAAATATTGAACATCTAGCCTGACTTTAGCTAATCTGAGTTGTTCTCCTTCAGTGAGTTTTATTTGTAAATTTTCTACTTCATCTTGGTAATTGATTACGATTGTAATAAGAGTATCGGAAGGGACTTCTAATTCATAAATCCCATCCAACTTCGTTTCTGTTCTGATTTTTGGGAACTCTTTTACAAAAACTAAAATCTCTGGAAACCCTCTATTGCTTTTATCTACTACTTTTCCTGAAACCTGCGCGTTTTGTGCGAAAGAGATCGCTGAAAGGCACAAACACAGAAACAGTAATGGAAAGCGTTTCATTAAAATAGAGTTGTTTTGTAGCTATAAACGGTAGGAAAGCTATTCTCGTATAAATTTTTTAAAATTTGATTAAAGTAACTCTTCAAT
>Ga0114916_1001014_pt1 | contig 16778 bp, 18 predicted proteins | sample MalvirAntarct_66_FD_83501 | JGI IMG/M metagenome (GOLD analysis project Ga0114916, IMG submission 83501) | Marine viral communities from the Global Malaspina Expedition - Malaspina viral metaG Antarct_66 | ecosystem: Environmental > Aquatic > Marine > Oceanic | place: West Anvers Island... | reverse complement strand
CCTTTGGATCGAGGCACGCTTGGCCGGATCACCCACGGGCATTGGTAAGACGCGCATTGGTAACACGTCCCCGTCGCGAGCGCGCGGGATCGGCCGGCGGCCCTCCGGCACCTCCCGTCGACATCATCCCGGCCGGCCGCTACAACGGTCGAACCACGTGCCGGAGGATGCCCATGTTCGCCCTCACCCCCGAGCAGCTTAAACTCCAGGCGCGTGCGCGCGAACTGGCGCAAGGACCTGTCAGGGGGCGCGCCGCCGAGGTCGACCGCACCGAGCAGTATCCCTGGGACAATGTCGAGCGGCTGAAGGACGGCGGTTTCGTCGGCATGACCATTCCGACCGAATATGGCGGGCAGGGGCTCTCCTATCTCGACGCCGTGCTCGTCACCGAGCAGATGAGCCAGGCCTGCTCGGTCACCGGCCGCGTCGTCGTCGAAACCAACATGGGCGCCATCTCCGCCGTCATGGCCTATGGCAGCCCCGAGCAGAAGCAGCTCGCCGCCCGCATGGTGCTCGACGGCGACAAGCCGGCCATCTGCATCACCGAGCCCGATGCCGGCAGCTCGGCGACCGAGATGACGACGCGCGCCGACAAGCGCGGCAACCGCTACGTCATCAACGGGGCCAAGCACTGGATCACCGGCGGCGGCGTCTCGCGCCTGCACCTGATCTTCGCCCGGGTCTTCGACGAGAACGGCGTGGAGGAGGGGATCGGCGGCTTCCTCGCCATCCGCGACGAGACCGAGGGCCTGAAGATCGTCAAGCGCGAGCCGACCATGGGCCTGCGCGGCATCCCGGAGGCCGAGATCGCCTTCGAGGACATGGAGGTGCCGCCGTCGGCGCTGGTCATGCCGCCGCGCGGCCTGAAGAAGGGCTTCGCCGACCTGATGAACGCCTACAACAGCCAGCGCGTCGGCGCGGCGACCGTGGCGCTCGGCATCGCCCAGGGCGCTTACGAACTGGCGCTCGACTGGAGCGAGACGCGCGAGCAGTTCGGCCGGCCGATCAACGAGTTCCAGGGCATCCAGTGGAAGCTCGCCGACATGTCGATCAAGCTCGCCGCCTCCCAGGCGCTGATCTACAAGGCCGCGACCAGCGCGCCGGCCGGCGGTTTTCCCGACATGGTGATGGCCGCCCAGGCCAAGGTCTTCACCTCCGAGGCGGCGATCGAGGTCGCCAACCAGGCGCTCCAGATCTTCGGCGCCCGCGGCTACTCGCGGAACAACCCGGTGGAGCGCATGGTGCGCGACGTGCGCATGTTCACCATCGGCGGCGGCACGGCGGAGATCCTGCGCACCGTGGTCGCCGGCGGGATCCTCAAGAAGAAGCTGCCGCAGGCCCGCGACGGCTACGTGAAGAAGGCGGCGGAGTAGTCGTCGAGATTGCAGTATCCGGGCGATCGTCCATATCCTGGGTTCGCGCATCGACTTGCTGGGGATTTCGGATGGACATCGTCCTCACCATCGACGAGCCGACTGCCGAGCGTGCCGCCGAAGCCGCCCGGGCGATGAACAAGAGCCTGGACCAGGTCCTGCGCGAGACGGTCGAACAGCTGGCCGGCGGAGGGAGTGCCGAACGGGATTGCGCCGAGATGGCACGGCTGACCGCCGAGACGACCGGGCGGATCGGCTATTGGACGTTCGACCGCGACGAACTGCATGCCCGGCGGTAGCTTCCTCGACACCAACGTCCTTCTCTATCTCGACGCCACGGATGCACCCGAGAAGCAGGCGACGGCGAGGGTCCTATGGGAGCGGTTGCGCCGGTCGGGCGAAGGCGTGATCTCGACGCAGGTCCTGCAGGAATACTACGCGGCGGCAACCCGGAAGCTGGGCGTTCCGCCCGACGTCGCCCGCCGTCGCGTCGACCTCTGGGCGACGCTGCACGTGCTCCAGGTCAACGTACCGATGATCCGCGCCGCCATTGTCCGGGAGCAGCGCGATCGCCTCTCCTTCTGGGACGCGCTTATCGTCGAGGCGGCCGTCGGTGCAGGCTGTGAAACGCTCTTGAGCGAAGATCTACAGACTGGCCGGCGATTCGACCAGTTATTGATCGTCAATCCATTTGCCGGGAGCTGACGCACCGTCGCGCCGATCCCGGTAAAACCCCGTTAACGCTATTCCGGTAGGTCTGCATCGTCCCGCGGCAAACGGCGGATGGAGACAGGCATGGGCTTCGGCGCTTTCGAAATCTTCGCGATCATCGTCGTCGTCATGGCGATCCTCACCGTCTTCATGGGCGTGCAGACGGTGTCCCAGGGCTACGAGTACACGGTGGAGCGGTTCGGCCGGTACACGCGCACCCTGTCGCCCGGCCTGAACATTATCGTCCCCTACATCGATCGCATCGGCTCGCGGATGAACATGATGGAGCAGGTGCTCGACATTCCCTCGCAGGAGACCATCACCCGCGACAACGCCATGGTCGGCGTCGACGGCGTCGTCTTCTACCAGGTGATCGACCCGGTCGCGGCCTCGTACGAGGTGCGCCAGCTGGAATTCGCCATCATGAACCTGACCATGACCAACCTGCGCACGGTCATGGGCTCGATGGATCTCGACGACCTGCTGTCGCAGCGCGACATCATCAACGCCAAGCTGCTGACGGTCGTCGACGAGGCGACCAACCCCTGGGGCGTGAAGATCACCCGCATCGAGATCAAGAACATCGCCCCGCCGACCGAACTGGTCAGCGCTATGGCCCGCCAGATGAAGGCCGAGCGCGAGAAGCGCGCCACCATCCTCGAGGCCGAGGGCGAGCGGCAGGGCCAGATCCTCAAGGCCGAGGGCATGAAGCAGTCGGCGATCCTGGAGGCCGAGGGCCGCCGCGAGGCCGCCTTCCGCGACGCCGAGGCGCGCGAGCGCGAGGCCGAGGCCGAGGCGAAGGCGGTCGAGATGGTCTCCGCCTCGATCGCCGGCGGCAACGCCCAGGCGGTTAACTACTTCGTCGCGCAGAAATACGTCGAGGCGCTCCAGGCGATCGCGACGGCCGACAACCAGAAGGTCATCCTCATGCCGCTGGAGGCGGCCAGCGTGATCGGTGCCATCGGCGGCATCGCCGAGATCGCGCGCGGCGCCTTCCCCGGCCAGGTGCCGCCGGGGCTGGTCGAGCGCGCGGCGGGCGGGCTCCGCCAGGGCGGCTCGGTCCCGCCGTCCGGCTTCACCGGCTGACCGCCATGTTCGATCAGATCGACTACTGGCACTGGATGGCGTTCGGCGCCCTGCTCGGCGCTGTCGAGATCCTCATCCCGGGCGTGTTCTTCCTGTGGATCGGCGTCGCCGCCATCGTCACCGGCTTCGTCCTGCTGCTGCTGCCGGCGCTGCCCTGGAGCATCCAGCTGGTGCTCTTCGCGGTCCTCTCCGTGGTGGCGGTCTACGCCGGTCGGCGGTTCTTCCGGGTGCGCGAGGGCGACAGCGACCATCCCGGCCTGAACCGCCGCGGCCAGAAGCTGGTCGGCCAGCGCTTCACCCTGGACGAGCCGAGCGTGGACGGTCGCGGACGGGTCAAGGTGGGCGACGGGGTCTGGAGCTACGTCACCGCGGAGGGCGACCTCGCCGCCGGCACCCGGGTCCGCGTCGTCGGCGTCGAGGGTGCGGTTCTGCGGATCGAGGCGCTGCCGTAGACAGCCGGGTCAGTGTGCCCGGCCCGAGCCCGCCTCCGCGGCCTCGGCCTCGATCACGGCCAGCAGCGTCTCCACCCATGCCTGCGACACGCCGCGGGTGATGAAGACCAGGCGCGAACGCCGGTCGGCCGAGGGCCAGCCCTCCAGCCATCGCGGCTCGTGGAAGACGTGCTGCACGCCGTGGATGGCGGCGGGCCGGTCCGGCGCCTCGGCCAGGGCGACGATGCCCTTCACCCGCAGCAGCCGCTCGCCGCAGATCTCGGCCAGCGTCTGCAGGAACAGCAGCAGCGCCACCGCGCCGATCGGCGCGTCGCGCACGATGGCGAAGCTGCCGACGCCGTCGCTATGCCCCGCCTCCAGCAGCACGCTCTCCGGCAATGCCCGCTCCGGCTCCTCCGCATCGCCGATGACCAGCGCCGGATCGATCCCGCCGTGCAGGCAGTCCGCCTGGATCGCCGTCGGGTTCAGCGCCGCCAGCGCCGCCCGCAGCGCCGGCACCCGCTCCGCCGCAACGTCGCCCTTGGTGATCAGCAGCCGGTCCGCCATCGCCGCCTGCTTGCGCGCCTCGGGATGGCGGCCCAGCGTCGCCTCGCCCGTCGGCGCGTCGACCAGGGTCACGGTGCGGCCGACCGCCAGCCGCGAGGCGAGGCCCGGATCCGTCATCAGCTGGTGCAGGATCGGCGCCGGGTCGGCGAGGCCGCTCGTCTCGATGACGATGCGCTCGAACCGCGGCAGCTCGCCGCGCGCGCGCCGGTCGAGCAGGCCGGCCAGCGTGATGCCCAGGTCGCTGCGCAGGGCGCAGCACAGGCAGCCGCCGGACAGCTGCACGATCTGCTCGTCGCTGGCTTCGACCAACTCGTGGTCGAGCGGGATCTCGCCGAACTCGTTGACGATCACCGCCGTGCGCGACAGCTCCGGCCGCTTCAGCAGGGCGCCCAGCAGGGTGGTCTTGCCGCTGCCCAGGAAGCCGGTCAGCACGGTGACGGGCAGCCGTCCGCCCGTCATGGCGCTCATGCCTCCGCTCCCGGCGCCCGTGCCACGATCAGGCGGGCGTGCGGCTGGTCGGGCGCCAGCAGCACCCGCAGGCTGCGCAGCATCGGCCCGACCGACGCATGCGCCCATGTCGCGGGCGGCTCGCCGGCGACGGCCGGCGCGGTGATCTGCCAGCCGCCGGCGATGCGCTGAACGCCGATGGTGCCGTCGGGCGTGCGGATCTCGGCATGCTCTTCGCCCATATCCTCGACCGTACCGCTTACGCCCCACAGATCGAGGCAGCCGGCGAGAAGCAGGTGGAGGTTCGCGTTGTGACCGACTGCGGACATCATGCCCCGAAATGCATCCGGCGGATCTGCGAGGGGCGCATCCCGGCGGAGGGGACGGACATGCCGGTCATGCTTCGTCGTCGTCGAAGGGTAAGGACCGAGGCGGATCCTGCCGCTCGATCTCGGGAAGCTCTGCTCCCCGGGGCAGATGCGCGACGAGCCACTGACCGAGAGGGGGCCGCTGTTCGCTACGTTCCTGCAATCTTGCCGCATGCCGCGCGCGGACGGCGTCGAAGACGTCGGCAGCCGGGAGTCCACGACCCGGATCCGTCTTCATCCTGTCGTAGGTGGGGGCGACCTCCTCACGGAGCCACCGCTCCAGGTTTGCCCTACGCTCCCTCGGTGTTTCCCCCATGCGATCGATCCCGGGTGATGGACAGGCGGATACGCTACCACAGCGTGCGGCCCCTTGGCGCGAGCGACCGGCCCTATACGCTCCGCGCCTTCTGCCACCGGAAGAGATGGCGCTCCGCCGGCCGGAAGATGCCGACCTCGACCGCGACCATCATCGAGATGATCAGCACCGTCCAGGCGAACACCTGGTCGGCCTGGAACAGGTCCGCCGCCTGGCGCAGTCGGTAGCCGACGCCGCTGGAGGCGCCCAGGGTCTCGGCCACCAGGCTGACGCGCCAGCCGAAGGCGAAGGCCAGCCGCGAGCCGGAGAAGATGTGCGGCAGGATCGACGGCAGGTAGATCTTGCGCAGGATCGCCGTCCGGCCGAAGCGCAGCGACTGCGCCACCTCGACCAGTTCCGGGCTGACGTTGCGCGTCCCCTGCCAGGTGTTGGTGATGATCAGCGGCATCGCCGTCATCAGCACGACGAAGATCGTCGCCATGTCGGACAGGCCGAACCACAGCATGGCGAAGATCGCCCAGATCGCCGACGAGACGGTGTTCAGGATCGGCAGCAGCGGCTCGAAGAAATTCCCGATCGTGCGGTTGGCGCCAAAGACGATGCCCAGCGGCACGCCGACGACCAGCGCGATGCCGAACCCCGTCGCGACGCGGCCCAGCGTGGCGCCGATGTCGACGAGGAAGGTCTCCGTGCCGGCCAGATCGCCGACGGCCTGTGCTACCGCGAGCGGTCCGGGCAGGACATAGGCCGGCGTGTTGAGCGAGCCGATCCACCAGATCGCGAGAATGAAGGCGAGCAGCCCCAGGCGCTGAAGCGCCGGGACGAATGTCGACAGGCCCGGCGTCGCCCCCGCGTTTGCACGCGTCGGGAACGTGCTTGCGCTCGTCATAGGGTCTCCTGCGTCTGAAGGCTTGCCGCCGGCTCCCGCCACTGACCTGAGGGCGAAAGCCGGCGGCGGATGGTCACTTGCCGGCGGTGGCCTTCTCGAACGGCCCCGTGGCGTAGAGGCTGTCGGGCGCCATGCCCTTCGTGGCACCGGAGTCGACGAAGATCTGGTTCTCCGCCTTCAGGGCGGCGACGTCTTCCGGGGCCAGGGAGGACGTGTAGATGACGTCCCAGAGTTCCGCGTAGTTGCGGGCGGCGTCGGCATCCATGTTGGCCGCCTTCACCAGATGCTCCGCCACCCCTTCGGGATTGGCGCTGCCCCACGCCGTCGCGGCACGCATCGCCCGGACCAGGGCGGCGAGGTCTTCCGGCCGCTTCTCGACCACCTCGGCGCGGGTGAGGGCCACCGCGAGGATCGGCGGCGCGTCGCCCTTCGTCATCTTTTTCCAGTCGGGCACGATGTCGGCGATCGGACGGACGGTGCCCTTGGCGATCTGCGCGATCGTCACGTTGCGCAGGGCGGCGGCGTCGATGTCGCCGCGCGCGAGCAGCTGGGCGAGCTGCCCCTCGTTGCCCGGCACGACCGCATAGTCGTTCGGCTGGACGTCGTAGAGCGTCTTCAGCAGGGTCGTGGCGACCGCGTGCGTCGAACTGCCCGGACGGGACATGCCGACCTTCTTGCCGGCCAGGTCCTTCGGCGTCTTGATCGGGCTGTCCGTCGGCACGACGATCCGGCCCTCCAGGATCTGCGTCGCCAGGATCACCCGGATCGGGGCGCCCTGCTGACCCAGGTTGAAGGCGGCCGCGGCGGGTGCCGCGAAGGCGACGTCGACGTCGCCGTTGAGCACGGCCTGGGCCGGTGCGGCGACCTCGCTGAACTTGCGGTAGGTCGCCTCGACCCCTTCCTTCTCCAGGAACTTCTCCTGTTCCAGCACGGCCCCGAAGCCGAGGCTGAAGCCGCTGCTCCAGTAGGCGACGCGCAGCGGTTCGGCGGTGGCGGTCGTGGCGCCGGCCGCGAGCGTCCCGGCCGATAGTGCGAGGACCGCGGCGGCGATTGTCCTGAACTTCATGATGTTCTCCGTCTCCCGTTCGTGTCTCAGTGCCTCGGCGCGTCGATCTCGGCCGACGGCTCGCCCAGTGCTGCCTTCAGCGCCCGCGCGGTCTCTACCGCTTCCGGCGACGTGCCGTCGCGCGGCGGTGCCGAACGGCCCAGGTCGAACCGCTCGACGACGCGGCCCGGCCGCGGTGCCAGCACGGTCACCTGCTCGGCCAGGACCGCCGCCTCCTCGATGTCGTGCGTGACGAACAGCACCGTCATGCCCAGCAGGTCGCGCAGCCGCACCAGTTCGGCGTGCATCGCCGAGCGCGTCTGGGCGTCGAGCCGCGAGAAGGGCTCGTCCATCAGCAGAATGCCGGGGCGCGGCGCCAGGCTGCGCGCCAGCGCGACGCGGCTGCGCATGCCGCCCGACAACTCGTTCGGATAGGCGTTCTCGAACCCGGCGAGGCCGACCATCTCCAGCATCTCGCGCGACCGGTCCAGGCGCTCGCCGCGCCCCATCCGACCGGGCTCCAGCGCCAGGGCGACGTTGTTCAGCGCCGTCCGCCACGGCAGCAGCCGGTCGTCCTGGAACATGTAGCCGACCGCGCCGCGCTCGCGGAACGCCCGGGCGGTCGTCCCCTGGATCCAGACCTCGCCGCTGTCCTGTTCCGTCAGGCCGGACACGATGTGCAGCAGCGTGGACTTGCCGCAGCCCGACCGGCCGAGCAGTGCGGCGATCCCGCCCTCGGGCACGTCCAGGTCGATGTCGCGCAGCACCTCCAGGCTGTCGCCGTCGCGCAGCGGGAAGCGTTTCGACACCTTCTCCAGCCGCATCGCCGGCGGCGGGGCCGCCGCGGGTGCCGCAGCGACGTGCCGCGTTGCCAGGGCGAGACCATCGTTCATCGTTCGAAACTCCGGTAGCGCTGGGTCAGGAACGCCCGGCGGGGCCACGATCGGTCACGCGCCGTCTACGATCTGCATCGGTCATTGTTCGTCCTGCCATCCTCGGCGGCCGGCACGGGGAAACGCGCCGGCCGTTGTCATGAAACGGGGCACTAAAAGAAAGGATCGTCTCCGCACTGCACAAGATGCGCCGCTCCGAAAGAAAATTTCTCCCAAAAGGCGCTATCACGTGGCCAAGGCTTTCTGTTTCGGCTGGATCTCTTGGTGCGTTCCCCTCGTTCCGGCGGCCGCCTTTCCGCATCGCGGTGGCCGCGCTAGAAATGCGCAGCCCCCCGCTTTGCCGGAGTTCCCATGAGCGATCCCGCCCCGACCGCCGCCCTGCCGATGGACGGCGTCCGCGTGCTCGACGTGGCGACCTTCATCGCCGCACCCTTCGCCGCCTCGATCCTCGGCGAGTTCGGTGCGGAGATCGTGAAGATCGAACAGCCGGGTGCCGGCGACCCCTGGCGCCGCTACGGCACGCCGTCGGCGCGCGACGACAGTTCGCTGGCATGGCTGACCGAGGCGCGGAACAAGCGGTCGATCACCCTCGACCTGCGCCATCCGGAGGGCAAGGCGCTGTTCCTGCGGCTGGTCGCCGACGCCGACGTCGTCTGCGAGAATTTCCGTCCCGGCACGATGGAGAAGTGGGGCCTCGGCTACGATGCGCTCGCCGCGGTCAATCCCGGCATCGTCATGCTGCGCGTGTCGGGCTACGGCCAGACCGGCCCGAACCGCGAGCGGCCCGGCTTCGCGCGCATCGCCCATGCCTTCGGCGGCCTGACCCACCTCGCCGGCATGCCCGGCGGCCCGCCGGTGACGCCGGGCTCGACGTCGCTCGGCGACTATATGACAGGCATGTACGGTGCCATCGGCGTGCTGATGGCGCTCCGGGCGCGCGACGCGACCGGCAAGGGCCAGGTCGTCGACATCGCCCTCTACGAGCCGGTGTTCCGCGTGCTCGACGAACTCGCCCCGGCCTATGCGGCGCGCGGCACGGTGCGCGGCCGCGAGGGCATGGGCACGGCCAACGCCTGTCCGCACGGCCACTTTCCGTGCGGCGACGGCCGTTGGGTCGCCATCGCCTGCACCAGCGACAAGATGTTCGCCCGGCTCGCCGCGGCGATGGGCGACCGCGACCTCGCCTCCGACGCGCGCTTCGGCCGGGTGCAGGAACGGCTGCGCCGCCGCGACGAGGTCGACGGCATGGTCGGGGACTGGGCGCGCTCGATGCCGCGCGATCAGGTCATGGAGCGCTGCCTCGCCGCCGAGGTACCGATCGGCCCGATCCACTCGATCGACGAGATCTTCCAGGACCCGCACTTCGCCGCCCGCGAGAACCTGCTGCGGATCTTCGATCCGGAGACGGGCGAGGTGACCATCCCCGGCGTCGTGCCGCGCCTGTCCGCCACCCCCGGCCGCGTCGAACGTCTCGGGCCGGCCCTGGGCGAGGCGACCGACGACATCTATCGCGGTCTCCTCGGCCTGACGGAGGCCGAGGTCGCGGCGCTGCGCGACAAGGGCGTGATCTAGGACCCGCATCAGCCCAGCGGCAGGCTGAGCGGCGTGATCGTGTCGGCCCGGCGGCCGGCATAGTCGTGGTTCGGCACGTCGCGCAGCATCCGTTCCTGGGCCTGCGCCAGCCGCCCGGCCGCGTCTCGCCGGTCTAGCGTCAGCACCCTGCGGTCGGCGACCACCTTGATCCCGTCGACATAGACGTCGCGCACCGCGCGTTCGGCCGCCGTGTAGACCAGGCTGCGCAGCGGGTCGCGAGCAGGCATCATGCCGGGGTCGGTCAGGTCGACCAGGACGATGTCCGCCTTGCAGCCGGGCGCCAGCCGCCCGATGTCGTCGCGCCCCAGTGCCTTGGCGCCGCCGACGGTGGCGGCGTACAGGATGTCGGCGGTGGACACCGTGTCGATGTTCTCCGCCGCGATCCGCGCCAGGACCGCCGCCGTGCGCATCTCCTCCAGGATGTTGTGGGGCGACGTGTCGGTGCCGATGCCCATGTTGATGCCGGCGCGGGCATAGCGGCCGAAATCCTCCAGCATCTGGCCGTAGCGCGCGAAGGGCGTCGGGCAATGCGCCACCGAGGCGCCGCTCTCGGCCAGCATCGCCACGTCGCGCCTGCTGTGCCAGTGCACCCAGGAATGGTCGTCGACGAAGATCGCATGGCCCAGGATCGTCCGCGGGCCTAGCAGGCCGATCTTCTCCGCCCATTGCAGCGGCGTCGTGCCGTGCCGCTTCACCATCTCCAGGAACTCGTTGACGCTCTGCGCCGCATGGGTGGTGATCGGCAGGTCGCGCTCCGCCGCCGCCGCGATGCTGTCGCGCAGCAGGTCCTCGGTGCAGGTGTCGATCTGCGCCGGGAACACCATGCCGGAGAGCCGGCCCGACGGATGCTGCTCGGCGGCGTCGATCACCCGCAGCGCCGCCTCGAAGCCGCGCCGGCCGCCCGCCTCGTCCCAGGCGTATCTCAGCTCCTGGCGGTTCTCCATCGTCCACTTGGCGGACGCATAACCGGGTGCCACGGAGACGCGCATCCCGCTCCGGCCGAGCAGGTCGAGCCAGCCGTCGAACGGCGCCGACAGGTCGGCCAGGGTGGTGACGCCGGATGCCAGCAGTTCGGCATAGGCGACCTCGGTCGCCGCACGGCGCCCGTCGGTGTCCAGCTTGTAGGCCTGTCCGCGCTCGAACAGGCCGGACATGTACATCTCGGGGACGCCATGCTCCTCGCGAATGCCCTTGTAGGAGGGCTCGTGCGTCGGGTGCGAGTGGATGTCGACCAGTCCGGGCAGCACGAACAGGTCGCGCCCGTCGACCACCTCGTCGACGAAGCCGGCGAAGTCCGGGCCGACATGGGTGATCAGCCTGTCCTCGAAGACCACGTCGATGTCGCGGCGATAGACATGGCGGCCGGCGTGCGCGTCCCATGCCGCCACCCATGCGGCGTTCCGGATGCAGACGGTATGGCCCATGGCGGTCTCCCCGGCTCTGGCGTCGGTCCTTCTCCCGGCCGCATCCCTGCAGGTTTCGGGCCGCCCGCGCCGCCGCGGTCCGCGGTCACCGATGCTGGTAGGCGATCAGCTGGAAGATCATGTCGACGGTCTCTCCGTCGCTGGAGAGTGGCATCAGCAGGTTCTGGCCGCTATGCACGTCGTCGCGCGGTCCGACATAGGGCGGGCGCCGGGAGAACGGCGCACACGTCCGCACCACGGTCAGGCAATTGTCCCACACCGTGCTCTCCGGCCCCTTGCCCTCCAGTGCGGAGAAGCGCGCGCCGGTGAAGTCGCGCCGCGCGATCGCCACGACCTCGGTGCCGATCAGGCGGTAGCGGAAGTCGAGCGGGTCGAGGATCACGTCGATCAGGATGACCCAGGGCAGCAGGCGCGGGATCTCGATCGGGTCGAGGTCGCGCCGCGCCGGCATCCGCCGGCCGCATCGCTTCGAATCCCAATAGGCGAACGCACGGCGCAGGCTGTCGTAGCGCAGCACCGATGCGATCTCCTGCGTGTCTTCCCCCGTCTCCACCGCGAATCAATAGCACCGCGCGGCGGCCGGCGCACTTCGCGTTTGCTCAGGCCGCCCTGGCCGCGTCGACGAACGTCCCGAGCGACCGGCGCTGCCGCCCCTCGCCGTCGAAGTTCGCCGGGTCGAGCCACCCTTCGAACGCCGCCTTCAGCGCCGGCCAGTCGCCGTCGAGGATCGAGAACCAGGCCGTGTCGCGGTTGCGGCCCTTGTAGACGGTGGCCTGCCGGAAAATGCCCTCGAAGGTGAAGCCCAGCCGCGCCGCGGCGGCGCGCGACGGCGCGTTGCAGGTGTCGCACTTCCATTCGTAGCGGCGATAGCCCAGCTCGTCGAAGACGCGCCGCATCATCAGGTACATCGTCTCGGTCGCCGCGGCCGTCCGCTGCAGGCGCGGCGGATAGGTGATGCTGCCGACCTCGATCACGCCGGGCGCCGGCTCGATCCGCATGAAGCTGGCGGCACCCACCGCGCGCCCCGTCTTGGCGTCGACGATGGCGTGCACCAGCGGGTCGTCGCCCAGGCAGGTCGACCGCATCCAGGCCTCCAGTTCCGCCGCCGAGGCGAATGGCCCGTGCGCCATGTAGGTCCACATCCGGCCTTCCGCGTCCTCGGCATACGCCGCGTACAGGTCCGGCGCGTGGCGGCCGGGGTCCAGCGGCTCGATGCGACAGAACCGCCCCTCCATCGGCGTGCGCGGCGGTCGCGGGCGCGGCGTCCAGCCGGGCAGGGCATCGCCGATCGGCTGGCCGAGTTCGTTCATACGCTGGCTGCTCACGTCCGTCCCTTTCGCACTTGCCGCCACGCATCGTAGTCGCCGCACTGCCGGGTGAAAGGGCCACAAAGCGCGCCGGCACACGGGCCAATCGGCACTCGGGCCAATCGGTGTCAGTCTCCCGGCAGCACGATCGCCCGGCGATGCGGCAGCGTCGCCCGCGACAGGACGATCTCCGGGCTCGCCCGCGCCTCGACCTCGAAATCCTCGCTCAGCATCGTCAGGAAGCGCTCCAGCGTGCCCATGCCGAAATAATGCATGGGGATCACCACCGACGGCCGGATTTGCCGGATCACCTCCATCATCAGCGGCTGCGCCAGCGTATAGCCGCCGTCGACCGGCACCAGCAGCACGTCGATGATGCCCATATAGGCCAGGTGCTCGTCGGTCAGCCGGTGGTGCAGGTGCCCCAGATGGGCGATGCACAGGCCCGACACCTCGAAGACGAAGATCGAATTGCCGCCGATCCGGGCATTGTCGCCCCAGTCGCGCACGTTTGTCGGGATGTTCCAGACCCGGATGTCGCGATAGGTGACGTCGTGCCGCGCCGGCCCCGGTCCTTGCCCCGCCGCATCGGCCCAGCCGCGCAGGACGTGCTTCACCCCCGGATCGATCATGTCGGTGAAGTGCGTGTGATGCGCGTTGTTCATCGTCACGATGTCCGGCACCAGCGGCGGCCGGTGGACGCCGTTATAGTCGGTAACGGCGGTGGCGCCCTCCGGGCTGCGGAACAGGAAGCTCGCATGGCCCAGGAAGGTCAGCTCGACCTGCCCCGGCATCAGGTCGGTGGCAGCGGCCGGGATCAGCCGCGCCCGGACATCCGGTGCCCGCGCGATCGGCAGGCAGGACGCCGCCGCCGTGAACGCCCCGAACAGGATGCCGAAGACGATGCCGAGACACGCCGGCAGTACCGACGCCGAGCCCGCGATCCGACCGCCCGTCATGCGCGCCTCCGGGATATGGCTGCCGTACGATCGCAGCCGCCGCCATGATGCCGCCTCTCCCCGGATCCGAGCAATAACGATGCCGGATCGGTCAGGCTTTCGCGGCAGGCGCTCCTTCGGGGCGAGCGAGCGTCAGCGGCAGGTCGAGTTCGACCCTGTCGTGCGCGACCGTCGGGATGATCCGGCCGCGCGCGCCGCGCTCCAGCCGGACCAATCCATAGCCCTCCATCGTACGCAGCGTCCGCGACAGGTTCGATTTCGCCCGGCCGGTCAGCCGCGCCAGTTCGTCGAGCGAACCCGGCGCCTTCGCCGCGATCGTCCCGAGAAGCTCGCGGTTCCCCGCGGAAAGCACCTTGGCGAGCGATTCCATCGAGGTGAACCACACCTTCGGCTCGTCGGGGGAGGCGCGCTGCTCGCCACGCGCGATCCGCATGGTGCGCGTCTTCATCTCCTCATAGCTGGCGATGCCGACCTTGAGCGTCGTCATGGCAGAATTCCTCTCTCGCGCAGAACCGCATCGACCAGCGCCCAGAAGTCTTCGAGCAAGGCCGCAGCGTCGGAATAGGCATAGGGCCGAACGGTCCGCAGCCTGTGCCGATGATCCTGGGGATCGCCGCGGGCCTGGCTGCCGACAGGGTGTGCATTGTCGAAACCGGCCAGCCGCTCGCCGTCGGGACCATGCAGGGTCAGCGAATAGTTCAGTCCGTGCGGCTTCGCCGAGGACACGGGAACGCGCGTCACGACGAAACGGACCCAGTGACCCTCGTCGATCACCAGCACCTGTCCGTCGAGATCAAGCAGCAAGTCCAGGCTATCATCCGGCATCGGCATGGAGAGAAGGTTATCATACAGAGATAACCGATTGCGATGGAAATGCCATCGCGGTCTGGTCTGTCCGCGACCGAGTGCCGCCTTTCTGGCTGCGGGGTGGCGTCGGGCGGCCGGGTGGGCCACATATGGCGCGCGACCGAAGCAGCCCGCCGCGTTAGCATCGAACCATGACCCGCAAGCGCCGCCGCCTCTATCTCGTCGGACTGGCCCTGCTCTCGCTGGGCACGGCGACGGCACTCATGCTGACGGCGTTCGAGGACAATCTCGTCTTCTTCTTCAGCCCGACCGAACTCGCCGCCAAGGGCGTCGAGCCGGGCCAGCGCGTCCGCCTCGGCGGCCTGGTCGAGGAGGGCAGCGTCGTCCGCGATTCCCGCACGGCGCGGGTCAGCTTCCGGATCACCGACACGGTGAAGACGGTGCCGGTCCACTATACCGGCATCCTTCCCGACCTGTTCCGCGAGGGGCAGGGGGTCATCGTCAACGGCCAGCTGGAGGCGGACGGCTCGTTCGTGGCGGCCGAGGTGCTGGCCAAGCACGACGAGAACTACATGCCGCCGGAGGTCGCCGCCGCCCTGAAGCAGGCCGACCACCTGCGCACCACCACCCGGTAATAGGGAGGGGCCCGCGATGAGCGTCGAACTCGGCCATTTCGCCGTCGTCATGGCGCTGGCGGTCGCGCTGCTCCAGTCGGTGCTGCCGCTGATCGGCGCCGCCCGCGGCATCCCGGGGCTGACGGCCGTGGCACGGCCGGCGGCACAGCTGCAGTTCTTCCTGGTCCTGGCCGCCTTCCTGGCCCTGACCATGGCCTTCGTCAATTCGGACTTCTCGGTCGCGCTGGTCGTCGCCAATTCGCACTCGCTGAAGCCGCTGATCTACAAGATCTCCGGCGTGTGGGGAAACCACGAGGGCTCGCTGCTGCTCTGGGTGCTGATCCTCACTTTGTTCGGCGCAGCCGTCGCCAGTTTCGGCCGCGACCTGCCGGAGACGCTGCAGGCGCGCACCCTGGCGGTGCAGGCGATGATCTCGGCGGGCTTCCTCGCCTTCATGCTGTTCACGTCGAACCCGTTCGAGCGCCTGCCGATGCCGCCGGCCGACGGGCAGGACCTCAACCCGCTGCTCCAGGATCCCGGCCTCGCCTTCCACCCGCCCTTCCTCTATCTGGGATATGTCGGCTTCTCGATCGTCTTCTCCTTCGCCGTCGCGGCTCTGATCGAGGGGCGCGTCGACGCCGCCTGGGCGCGCTGGGTGCGGCCCTGGACACTGCTCGCCTGGTGCGGCCTGACGCTCGGCATCGCGCTCGGCAGCTGGTGGGCCTATTACGAGCTCGGCTGGGGCGGCTTCTGGTTCTGGGATCCGGTGGAGAACGCCTCGCTGCTGCCCTGGCTGTCGGGCACCGCGCTGCTGCACTCGGCGACAGTGGTCGAGAAGCGCAACGCGCTGAAGAGCTGGACCATCCTGCTCGCCATCCTGACCTTCTCGCTCAGCCTGATCGGCACCTTCCTGGTCCGCTCGGGCGTGCTGACCTCGGTCCACGCCTTCGCCACCGACCCGGAACGCGGCATCTTCATCCTGCTGCTGCTGGTCGTCGCGATCGGCGGTGCGCTCACCCTCTATGCGATCCGCGCGCCGTCGCTGCGCGGCGAAGGCTTCTTCGCCCCGGTCAGCCGCGAGGGCGCGCTCGTCCTGAACAACCTCGTCCTCTGCACGGCGACCGCGACGGTCTTCTTCGGCACGCTCTACCCGCTGTTCCTGGACGCCGTCGGCGGCGGCAAGATCTCGGTCGGCCCGCCCTATTTCAACGCGACCTTCGGGCCGCTGATGATGGCCCTGCTGCTGCTGGTGCCGCTCGGCCCGTTCCTCGCCTGGAAGCGCGTCGACCTGGCGGGCGTGGTCCAGCGCGTGTGGGTCGCCGCCGTGGCCGCCGCCGCGATCGGCGCCGTCGCCTGGTGGATGCACGGCGGCGGACCGCTGCTGGCCCTGTTCGGCGTGGCGCTGGCCGCCTGGCTCGTTCTGGGCGCGCTCGCCGAAGTGGCGGAGCGGATCGCCCTGTTCCGCGCACCGGCCGCCACGGTCTGGAGTCGCGCCCGCAACCTGCCGCGCTCGGCCTGGGGCATGACGATCGCCCATGCCGGCGTCGGTATCGTCATGGCGGGCCTCGTCGGCCTGACCGCCTGGACCAGCGAGGACATCCGCGTCGTCCGGCCGGGCGACCGGATCGAGATCGCCGGCCACAGCCTGACCTTCCAGGGCGTGTCGCGCACGGAAGGCCCGAACTACATCGCCGACGTCGGCCGCTTCCGGCTGGAGAGCAGCGGCGAGATCCTGCTGCCGGAGAAGCGCATCTATCCGGTCGCCGGCACCAACACGACGGAGGCCGCGATCCGCACCACCGGCTTCGGCGACCTCGACGTCGTCCTCGGCGACGCCTACCCGGACGGGGGCTGGGCGGTGCGCATCTACGACAAGCCGCTGGCGCCCTGGCTGTGGGGCGGGGCGGTCATCATGGCGCTCGGCGGCCTCGTCTCGCTGGCCGACCGG
>Ga0114916_1001013_pt1 | contig 16783 bp, 17 predicted proteins | sample MalvirAntarct_66_FD_83501 | JGI IMG/M metagenome (GOLD analysis project Ga0114916, IMG submission 83501) | Marine viral communities from the Global Malaspina Expedition - Malaspina viral metaG Antarct_66 | ecosystem: Environmental > Aquatic > Marine > Oceanic | place: West Anvers Island... | reverse complement strand
GACGAAACCCCGCAGGAACGCGTCGCGCGTCTGCAGCGCGAGGCCGAGGAAGATCGCCTGCGCCAGAGCGAGGACGCACGCAAGCGCGAGGAAGAGCAGGCCCGCCAGGCTGCCGAAGACCAGAAGAAACGCGCCGAAGAGAAGCGCAAGGCCGAGGAAGAGGCCGCCAAGGCCGCTACCGAGGAAGCGCAGAAGCCGGCGCAGCAGCCCGCGGAAGAACCCGCAGCGGCTGCTGGCGAGACCGCGGCGGAAACGCCTGCGGGTGACAAGGCCGCTGCCGGGACCCCGTCGCCGGCGCCGCGCCGCTTCACCCCGGTTGCGCGCCCCGAACCCAAGAAGCCCGAGCGCAAGAAGAAGGACGACAAGGCCGCGCGCACTGCCGAGAAGCCGGACAAGCGCCGCGCCGGCAAGCTGACGGTCAACAAGGCCCTCAACGAGGACGAAGGACGCCGCGCGCGTTCGCTCGCCGCGCTCAAGCGCGCCCGCGAGAAGGAACGCCGCATGCAGGGCGGCCCCTCGAAGCCGCGCGAAAAGCAGGTCCGCGATGTCATCGTCCCCGAAGCCATCACGGTTGGCGAACTGGCCAAACGGATGGGCGAAAAGGGTGCCGATCTCGTCAAGGAACTCTTCAATCTCGACATGATGGTGACCGTCAACCAGACGATCGACCAGGACACTGCGGAATTGCTGGTCGACCAGTTCGGCCACAACATCCAGAAGGTCTCGGAAGCCGATGTCGACATCGCCAATGTCGATGACGTCGATCCGCCCGAGACGCTCAAGCCGCGTCCCGCGGTGGTCACGATCATGGGCCATGTCGACCACGGCAAAACCAGCCTGCTCGACGCCCTGCGCGGCGCCAATGTCGTCAAGGGCGAAGCCGGCGGCATCACGCAGCATATCGGCAGCTACCAGGTGAATACGAAGGGCGGCGATACGATCACCTTCCTCGACACGCCGGGTCACGCCGCCTTTACCGAGATGCGCCAGCGCGGTGCCAATGTCACCGATATCGTGGTGCTGGTGGTGGCGGCCGACGACGGCATCATGCCGCAGACGATCGAGGCCATCAATCACACCAAGGCCGCGGGCGTCCCGATGATCGTCGCGATCAACAAGATGGACAAGCCCGAAGCCAATCCCGATAACATCCGTACGCGTCTGCTCGAACACGAAGTGATCGTCGAGAAGATGTCGGGCGATGTGCAGGACGTGGAAATCTCGGCCAAGGAGAAGACCGGTCTCGACAAGCTGCTCGACGCGATCAGCCTGCAGGCCGAACTGCTCGAGCTGAAGGCCAATCCCGACCGCATGGCCGAAGCCACGGTCATCGAAGCGCAGCTCGACAAGGGCCGCGGCCCGGTGGCCACCGTGCTCGTCACGCGCGGTACGCTGGAGCGCGGCAACACCTTCGTGGTCGGTACGCAGAGCGGCCGCGTCCGCGCGATCGTCAACGACCAGGGCAAGCAGATCAAGAAGGCCGGTCCGTCGATGCCGGTCGAGGTCCTCGGCCTTGGCGGCGTGCCGTCGGCCGGTGACGTGCTGAGCGTGGTCGAGAACGAACAGCGTGCCCGCGAAGTCGCCGAATACCGCCAGGAAAAGGCAACCGAGAAGCGCACCGCGCTGGCCCCGACCAGCTTCGATACGATGTTCAACAACCTCGCGTCGAATGTGGTCGAGTTCCCCGTACTGGTGAAAGCCGATGTGCAGGGTTCGGTGGAAGCCATCACGACCGCGCTGCACAATCTGTCGAACGATCTCATCAAGGTCCGCGTGCTGCACGCCGGCGTGGGTGCGATCACCGAAAGCGATGTCCAGCTTGCGGCTGCTTCCAACGCGCCGATCATCGGCTTCAACGTGCGTCCCAACGCCAAGGCGCGCGAACTGGTGAAGCGCGACGGCGTCGAGATGAAGTATTACGACGTCATCTATCACCTGACCGAGGAAATCGCGAAGGAGATGGCAGGCGAGCTGGGTCCGGAACGGATCGAACACGTCGTGGGCCGTGCCGCGGTCAAGGAAGTGTTCCGTTCGGGCAAGAAGGACAAGGCCGCCGGCCTGCTGGTCGAGGAAGGCGTCATCCGCAAGGGCCTGTTCGCCCGTCTCACGCGCGACGACGTCATCGTTTCGGCAACGACCATCGCATCGCTGCGGCGCTTCAAGGACGACGTGGACGAAGTCCGCGCCGGGCTCGAATGCGGCGTGGTGCTGGCCGATACCAACGACATCAAGGCGGGCGACCAGCTCGAAGTCTTCGAAGTCGAGGAGCGCGAACGCACGCTGTGACCGGGGGCTGAGGACGGATGGCGAAAATCCACGAAGGCAGGCGTTCGCCATCGGCCGAGCTGATGGCGAGCGACTTCGTCTCCTTCGATGTGGAGCGGGGCGAGCTGACCACGCGCTACACCCCGCCGCCGAGCTTCGCGAGCCCGCGCGGCGCGGTGCAGGGGGGCCTCATCGCGGGGTTCCTCGATGAAGTGATGGGCGGGGCGCTGCTCGCCGTTACCGAAGCCCGCTTCGGTGCGGCGGAGCAGCGCCTGCCGCTCAATCTCGACATGAACCTCACCTATTTGCGCATGGTCCCAATGGAAACCGTCACTGCCAGGGGACGCGTGCTCAAGCTGGGCAAACGGGTCGCCTTCCTCGAGGGCGAGCTGTTCGACAAGGACGGCAATCTGCTGGTGCGCGCGACTTCGAGCGCCATTCCCACGCCGCTGCCGGGAAAGGACGACTGATGGCCGACAATGCCATCCTCGGCGCACCGCACGCCAAATTGCTGGGCGTGAAGTTCGACCATTTCGACAAGGACCGCGAGGAAATCACCCTGCGTTTCCACGCGCCCGACAGCTTCATCACCCCGCGCGGCAGCGTGCAGGGCGGGCTTGTCGCGGGCTTCCTCGATGAGGTGATGGGCTGGGCGCATGTCTGGGATACCGACCACGAAGAAGCGCCGCTCAATCTCGACATCTCGATGAGCCTGCTGAAGCCGGTCATGGCCGGGCCGGTGATCGGCAAGGGCCGCGTGATCCGCCGCGGGCGCAAGGTCATCTTCCTCGAAGGCGAACTGTTCGATGAGGCGGGCAAGCTGCTCGCCCGCGCAACCAGCACCGCAATCCCCACGCCGCGCCCGGACGGGGCCGCCTGATGGGGCGTCGTCTCGCTCTGCTCGGGTCGATCAATGTCGGCGGCAACCGTATCACGATGGCGGATCTGGTCGGCGCGCTGACCAGGCACGGCTTCGCCGATGTCGAGACCGTCGTCGCCAGCGGCAATATCCTGTTCGACCCGCCAACCGGCGTGTTGGAAAAGGAACTGCCCGACCGGATAGCCGATATCGTGCGCAGCGAACTGGGCGTCGATACCTTCGCACTGGTACTCAGCGCCGCCGAACTGGAAGTGGCGATCGCGGAAAATCCCTTCTCCGGCACAGGCGAAGACAAATTCGTCCACGTCCACTTTCTCACCGCGCAGCCCGGACCGGAACGCTTCGAACGGCTCCTTGCCGACCATGCCGGGCGCGGGGACGAGCGGATCGCCCCTGGAACACGCGCACTCCATATCGATTATGTGAACGGTGTCGGCACCAGCAAGCTGACTGCCGCCTTTATCGAGCGCCGCCTCGGCTGCCAGGGCACGGCGCGCAACATGCGATCGCTCAAGCGACTTACCGAAAGACTTGCCTGATGGCCCGAAACGACTCCACTCCCGAACAGCAATCGGTCCGCGTCCTCAAGGTGGGCGAGCGGGTCCGCCATATCCTGTCCGAATTGCTCGCGCGCGGCGAGGCGCATGACGACGTGCTTTCCGCCAGCAACATCGCGGTGACGGAAGTGCGGATGACACCCGATTTGCGCAACGCCAAGGCCTATGTGAAGCCGCTGCTCGGCGAAGACGAGGGCCAGGTGCTCAAGGCGCTGCGGACCAACACCGCGTTCTTCCAGAAGGAAGTCGCGCAGCGGCTCGGTCTGAAATTCGCCCCCAGGCTCAATTTCCAGCCCGACGAGAGCTTCGACGAAGCCAGCCGGATCGAAAAGCTGCTGTCCGACCCCAAGGTCGCGCGCGACCTCGACGATACCGACGACTAGGCGCGCGCCCGGGGTTCCATGCACCTGCGGTTCGTCATTCCCGCGCTGACGGGAATGACGAACGCATGGATCAATTCATGAGCGGCGCCGTGGGCGCGGCGACTTCCGGCAGCATGTAGCTGACCGGCGCATCCGGCCCGAGCGGAATGCCAAGGTAGAACCACAGCACGATCAGCACCGTACCCGAGATGAGCAGCCAGACCGAATAGGGGATCATCATCGCGGTCAGGCTGCCCAGGCCGAAGTCCTTCTGCCAGCGCTGCGCGAAGACCAGGATCAGCGGGAAGTAGACCATCAGCGGGGTGATGATATTGGTCGCGCTGTCGCCGACGCGGTACGCCGCGGTCGCGCCTTCCGGGCTGATCCCCAGCAGCATGAGCATCGGCACGAGGATCGGCGCAAGCAGTGCCCACTTGGCGCTTGCCGAGCCCACGAACAGGTTGAGCAGCCCGGTGAACAGCACCATCAGGCCGAGCACCAGCGGAAGCGGCAGGCCGGTCGACTGGATCGCCGCCGCGCCATGCACCGCGCTGATAAGGCCGAGGTTCGACCAGCCGAACATCGCCACGAAATGCGCAGCGGCGAAGGCGAGCACGAGGTAATAGCCCATGTCCTTCATGCTCTCGGCCATCATCTCGACCAGGTCGCGGTGCGACCTGATCTTGCCGGTCGCGCGGCCATAGGCCCAGCCGGTCAGCAGGAACAGCAGGAAGAAGGCGGCGACGAGGCTGCGGTAAAGCGGCGCAAGCTGCGTATGGATCGAACAATCGGCCGCAGGGACCGCCTCGCATGCGGCTTCGTCGACCAGCGGCGTGCCCGGTGCGAAGACCATCAGCAACCAGAGCGCGACCACGAACAGCGCGGCATAGCCGGCATGCCGCAACCCCTTGGCCGCCAGCGCGCCGCTTTCGTCGGCGGGATCGGGGCTCATGTCGTCGGCCTGCGCGCCGGCAGTCGCGCCGCCTTTCCACGGGCCGAGCCGCGGTTCGACGATCTTGTCGGTGACATACCAGATGATCGGCAGGTACACGAAGGTCATCACGCTGATGAAGAACCAGTTGCCCGCGATATTGGCAGTCCACAGCGGGTCGAGCGCGCTCGCGCCCACCGCTTCCTCGGTGATCCCGAACAGCAGCGCATCGAGCTGGCCGGGCGAGATATTGGCCGAGAAACCGCCCGACACGCCGGCAAATGCGGCGGCGATCCCGGCCAGCGGATGGCGCCCGGCGGCGGCGAAAAGGATGCCGGCAAGCGGGATCAGCACCACATAGCCCGCATCGGCAGCATGGTTGCCGAGCATTGCGACCAGCGCAACCACCGGGGTGAGTAGTGCTTTGGGCGCGCTCTTGACCGCTTTCGACATGCCGGCGGCGAAGAAACCCGAACGTTCCGCGACGCCCGCGCCCAGCATCACGACGAGCACGTAGCCGAGCGGGTGGAAGTGCGTGAACGTGGCGGGCATTTCGACCCACAGGCGCTGGATGTTCTCGGGCGAAAGCAGGCTGACCGCGTCGATCCGCAGCGCGGACCCGGTCGCTTCGTCGATGGCGGTGGGGTGGAAGGCCGACACGCCCGAGAGCGCCGCGACGATCGAAACCACCACCAGCGCGATAATCAGGTAGAAGAAGATGAATACCGGGTCGGGCAGTTTGTTGCCCGTCCGCTCGACCCAGCCCAGAATGCCGGTCTGGGTGTTTTCCGCTGTCGTCGCTTCAGCCATCGAAGTTCCCTGGTCTCTTGTCGTCTCTCGTTGAGGCGATCATCCCCGATCGCATGTGACGCCCTTCTTAACAGCCACGCCGCCGGGGGCTAGGGCCAGCGCATGGCCAAGCTCTATTTCTATTATGCCAGCATGAATGCGGGAAAGAGCAGCACGCTGCTGCAGGCCGCATTCAACTACAACGAGCGCGGAATGCGGGTTTCGCTCTGGACCGCTGCGCTCGACGACCGGCCGGGTTTCGGTGCGATCTCGAGCCGGATCGGCCTGGCCAGCGAAGCGCATCGCTACGACGCGCAAACCGATATCGAAGCGCGCGTGCTGGGCGACCATGGGGAGGAGCGGGTCGCCTGCGTGCTGGTGGACGAAGCGCAGTTCCTGTCCGAAACGCAGGTATGGCAACTTGCGCGGCTGGCCGACGCGGCGGACATTCCAGTGCTGTGTTATGGGCTGCGCACCGATTTCCAGGGAAAGCTGTTCCCCGGCTCCGCCACGCTGCTGGGCATTGCCGATGCGCTGGTCGAGCTGAAGGCGGTGTGCGATTGCGGGCGCAAGGCGATCATGAACCTGCGTGTCGATGCGGAGGGACGGGCGGTGAGCGAAGGCGCCCAGACCGAAATCGGCGGTAACGACCGTTATGTCGCGCTGTGCCGCCGGCACTTCGTGGACAAGCTGGGCGGTGCCTATCCCGGCGAACCGCTGGCGGGTTAGTCCGGCGCACCCTATCTAGCCTGCCATGACCGAAACGCTTCTTCTCGCGGTGATTCTCATCCCGTGCCTGATTGTCGCCATCGTGTTTCACGAGGTGGCGCATGGCTGGGTCGCGCTGGCACTGGGCGATCCCACCGCCAAGGAACAGCGGCGGCTGTCGCTCAACCCGATCCGCCATGTCGACCCGATCGGCACGCTGCTGGTGCCCGGGGCGCTGGCGCTGTTCGGCGGGCCGATCTTCGGCTGGGCCAAGCCCGTCCCGGTGCGCGGCGAACGGCTGCGCGATCCGCGGTTCGGCATGGTCGCGGTGGCGGCCGCCGGGCCGGGCACCAATCTCGTGCTGGCACTGGTCGGCGCGCTGTTGCTCGGCGCCGTATCGGGGGCGATCATCGCCGCCGGCGCCATGCCGCCCGAATGGCTGGTCACTGCGGGCGGGACATTCATCCTGATCAATGTCTTCCTCGCCTTGTTCAACCTGCTGCCGATCCCCCCCTTCGACGGTTCGCACATCGTCGGCGGGCTGCTGCCGCGCAAATGGGCGGGCAATTGGCAGAAGCTGCAGTCGCTGGGCATGCTGTTCTTCGTCGTCCTGATCGCCGCGACCTGGGCATTCCCCGATAGCGGGCTGATCGAGAACACCGTCCTGCCGCCGGTGCTGTGGCTGCAGGAACACTATTTCGCCATCGCCGAATGGGTCGCACGCGGGATCGCCGAATGACCGATCGGAAGGCGCCTCCGCATGGCTGGCTGATCCTCGACAAGCCGCGCGGGCTGGGTTCGACGCAGGCGGTCGGCATGGTCAAGCGCGTGCTACGCCAGGGCGGCTATGCCAAGACCAAGGTCGGGCATGGCGGCACGCTCGATCCGCTGGCCGAAGGCGTGCTCCCGATCGCATTGGGCGAAGCGACCAAGCTTGCGGGCCGCATGCTCGATGCCGACAAGATCTACGCCTTCACCATCCAGTTCGGCGAGGAAACCGCTACGCTCGATACCGAGGGCGAGGTCACCGAGCGCAGCGATCGCCGGCCGCCGATGGCAGCGATCGCGGGCGTACTCGACCATTTCACCGGCCCCGTCGAACAGGTGCCGCCCGCTTATTCGGCGCTGAAAATCGACGGCAAGCGCGCCTACGATCGTGCCCGCGCCGGCGAAACGGTCGAAATGAAGACTCGCACCGTGACAGTTCACGACCTTTATTTTGCCGGTCATCCCCGCGAAGGCGGGGATCCAGATAAGGGCAGCTCTCTCGCTCGGGGGCGGCTGGACCCCCGCCTTCGCGGGGGTGACGATAGTGGTGCTGGCCTCGTCAGCACATTCCAGACCACTGCCGGGCGGCCCGACCCCTACGATCCGCAGGCGCCGCTCGAACTGGCGGACAGCGTCACGCTGGTCGCGCATGTTTCCAAGGGGACATACATCCGGTCGCTGGCACGGGACATCGCACGCGCGCTTGGCACGCTGGGTCACGTCACTTATCTCAGGCGCATCAAGGCCGGCCCGTTCCGCGAGGAACAGGCGATTTCGCTGGACAAGCTTGAGGAAATCGCTAAGGGCGCGGCCATCGAGAACCTTCTCTTGCCGCTCGAGGCCGGACTGGACGACATCCCGGTTCTGACACTCGATCCCGACAGCGCGCAGGCGGTCCGCCAGGGCCGGGTATTGTCGGAACTGCCCCATACCGACGGGCTCCATCTCGCCAGCTTGCACGATGTGCCGGTGGCCCTGGTGGAAGTCGACGGTGGCACGGCCAAGGTCGTGCGGGGTTTCAACCTGCCGGATGTCGCGGAGTAGAATACATGTCGGTTACTGCCGAAAAGAAACAGGAAATCATCAAGGACAACGCCCAGGCCAAGGGCGATACCGGTTCGCCGGAAGTCCAGGTCGCCATCCTGACCGAACGCATTCGCAACCTGACCGAGCACTTCAAGTCCAACCACAAGGACAATCACTCGCGTCGCGGTCTGCTGATGATGGTCAACAAGCGCCGCAACCTGCTCGCCTATCTCAAGAAGACGGACGTCGAGCGGTACAATGCGCTGATCCAGAAGCTGGGTCTTCGCAAATAAGAGTTTCTCGAAGGGGTGGCTCAGGCCGCCCCTTTGTTTATCCGGCCTGCGCGCAATACGGCGCGGGGCTGGAAAATGGAGGCGCGAAAAGCCTCGGACCGGACCGGGACGGAATACCCGGCACAGTAGGCCCCGCACCGCAATAAGGCCGTGCGGGTTCATAAGGAAAATACATGTTCGACACGAAAACCGTATCGCTGGAGTGGGGCGGAAAGACCCTCACCCTCGAAACCGGCCGCATCGCCCGTCAGGCTGACGGCGCCGTTCTGGCCACCTATGGCGAAACCGTGGTGCTGTGCGCCGTGACCGCCGCCAAGAGTGTACGCGAAGGGCAGGACTTCTTCCCGCTGACCGTCCACTACCAGGAAAAATTCTCCGCTGCGGGCCGCATTCCCGGCGGCTTCTTCAAGCGCGAAGGCCGCGCCACGGAGAAAGAAACGCTCACCTCGCGTCTCATCGACCGCCCCGTACGGCCGCTGTTCCCCGAAGGTTTCTACAACGAAATCAACGTGATCTGCCAGGTCCTGTCGTATGACGGCGAGACCGAGCCCGATATCGTCGCGATGATCGCCGCTTCGGCTGCGCTGACCATCAGCGGCGTGCCCTTCATGGGCCCGATCGGTGCTGCACGCGTCGGTTTCCGCAATGGCGAATACGAACTCAACCCGAGCCTCGAAAGCGCGCTCGACGAAGAAGGTCGCCTCGACCTCGTCGTTGCCGCAACGCAGGACGCGGTGATGATGGTCGAATCCGAAGCCAAGGAACTGACCGAAGAGGAAATGCTCGGCGCCGTCATGTTCGCGCATGAGGAAAGCCGCAAGGTCATCGGCGCGATCGTCGACCTGGCCGAGCAGGCCGCGAAGGAACCGTGGGAAATCGACACTTCGGACGATACCTCGGCGATCAAGGAAAAGCTGCGCGGCATCGTCGGTGACGACATCGCCGCCGCCTACAAGCTGACCGACAAGTCGGCGCGTTCGGATGCGCTCAACGATGCGCGGGCCAAGGCCAAGGAAGCCTTCGCCGAAGAAGAAGCGCAGACGCAGATGGTCGCCAACAAGGCGGTCAAGAAGCTGGAAGCGGAAATCGTTCGCGGCGCCATCCTCAAGGACGGCCAGCGCATTGACGGCCGCAAGCTCGATCAGGTCCGCCCGATCGAGGCGATGGTCGGCCTGCTGCCCCGCACGCATGGTTCGGCGCTGTTCACCCGCGGTGAGACGCAGGCGATCTGCACCACTACGCTGGGCACCAAGGATGCCGAGCAGATGATCGACGGTCTCGAAGGCCTCTCGTACAACAACTTCATGCTGCACTATAACTTCCCGCCCTATTCGGTCGGCGAAGTGGGCCGCTTCGGCTTCACCAGCCGCCGCGAGACCGGTCACGGCAAACTTGCATGGCGTGCGCTGCACCCGGTGCTGCCCAAGCATGAAGACTTTCCCTATACCATCCGCATCCTGTCGGACATCACCGAGTCCAACGGCTCTTCCTCGATGGCGACCGTCTGCGGTGGCTGTCTGTCGATGATGGATGCCGGCGTTCCGATCGAACGCCCGGTGTCGGGCATCGCCATGGGCCTGATCCTCGAAGGCGACGACTTTGCGGTCCTGTCGGACATCCTCGGTGACGAAGATCACCTGGGCGACATGGACTTCAAGGTTGCCGGTTCGGAAAAGGGCATCACCTCGCTCCAGATGGACATCAAGGTCGCCGGCATTACGCAGGAGATCATGAAGACCGCGCTGGAGCAGGCCAAGGGCGGCCGTGCACACATTCTCGGTGAGATGAACAAGGCGCTGACCGGCGCCCGTACCGAGGTTTCCAAGCACGCCCCGCGCATCGAGACGATGCAGATCGACAAGTCGAAGATCCGCGACGTCATCGGCACGGGCGGCAAGGTGATCCGCGAGATCGTTGCCGAAACCGGCGCCAAGGTCGACATCGACGACGAGGGCGTGATCAAGATCAGCTCTTCCAACGCCGACGAGATCGAAGCCGCACGCAAGTGGATCGAAGGCATCGTCGAAGAGGCGGAAGTCGGCAAGATCTACAATGGCAAGGTCGTCAACATCGTCGACTTCGGCGCCTTCGTGAACTTCATGGGCGGCAAGGACGGTCTCGTCCATGTAAGCGAAATGAAGAACGAGCGCGTCGAGAAGCCGACCGACGTCGTGTCGGAAGGCCAGGAAGTGAAGGTCAAGGTCCTCGAGATCGACCAGCGCGGCAAGGTCCGCCTGTCGATGCGCGTGGTCGACCAGGAAACCGGCGAAGAGCTGGAAGACACCCGCCCTGCGCGCGAACCGCGCGGTGACCGTGGCCCGCGTGGCGGCGGTGGTGGCCGTGGCGGCGATCGCCGCGGTGGCCGGGGTGGCCCGCGCCGCGACCGCGATGGCGGCGGGAACAAGGACGGGGGCGGTGAAGCCCACGTGCCCGACTTCCTGAAGGACTGATCCTTCGCTAGGCATTACAGGGGGTCGCGGGTCCGCCCGCGGCCCCCTTTGCTATGGAGAATAGACGATGCTTCCGCGCGAAACGCTCGCCACTGCCCAGGTCCCCGACGGCGAAACGCTGACGCTGGTCAGCCACGGCCGCGATTTCATCATCATGCTCGGCCGCGACGAGCTGATGGGGACGCGCATGCAGTTTTCCGAAGAACAGCTGGCCGAGCTGACGCTGGCTGAACTGGATGCGCCGCGCCCGCGGGTGCTGATCGGCGGCTATGGCATGGGCTTTACCTACCGCGCGGCGCTGGCGAAACTGCCCGAGGGCGGCTCGGTCACGGTGGCCGAAATCGTCCCCGACATCCTCGAATGGGCTGCAGGGCCGCTGGCGCATCTGACCGGCGACAGCCTGTCCGACCCGCGCGGCGAAGTGGTGATCTGCGATGTCGCGGCGTTGATCGACGATGCCAATGACGGCACGACGCCGAAATACGACGCCATATTGCTGGATGTCGACAACGGTCCCGACGGGATCGTGCGCGATGCCAATTTCCGGATCTATACGAAGACCGGGCTGGGCAAGGCGCGCGATGCGCTGCGACCCTGCGGTATCCTTGCCGTGTGGTCAGCCGCGCCCGACCACAAGTTCACCCAGCGGCTCAAGGACAGCGGGTTCAGCGTCGAGGTGCGCGAAGTGCGGGCGCGGCCCAACAACAAGGGGCCGCGCCACACGATCTGGTTTGCGCGCAAACGCTAGCGCTTGATCCGCATCCGGCCCATGAAGTCCATCTTGCCCACGGGCAGGCCCTTCATCCGCAGGATGTTGTAGGCGGTGGCGCAGTGGAAATAGAAGTTCGGCTGGCTGAAGGTGAGCAGGAAGTCCTCGGCATTGAAATCCATGCCGCGGTCCTTGAACTCGAACCGCATCGGTTGGCCGATCCAGCCTTCCATTTCCTCTTCGGTCAGCGCTTCCAGCGTTTCGCGAGCGCCCGATAGCTTTTCGCGCAGCGCGTCGAAGCTGATCGGCGGCGGGTTGAGATCGGGCGAATAGAGCCCCGCCCGCACGCCCTCGATCGACCCCTGCGTATGCTCGGCCACGCATTTGACCTGGTAGGACCACGGCAGCATGTCGTCGAATACGCGCGCATTGATGAAGTCGTCATGCCCGCAATCGTGATCGCTGCACCATTTCTCTGCTGTATCGACCAAGTGGCGGGCGGTCCCCAGCATTTGCAGGGCGCTCGGAACATAGGCAGCGTGTAGCGAAAGCGGCATGTAAGTCTCCTCTCTGAAAGCGCGCGAACATAGGCAAGATGCCCGGCGATGCCAGCGGCAATCGCGTCAGACGCCGTGCACCAGGCGCGGCTGTGAATGCTTCCCGTCCTGCCACAGCAGCAGCTGGTCCCTGCCGGCGTCCTTCGCCGCGTAGAGCGCCTCGTCGCCGCGCTTGACCGCGCTGTCGAGCGTATCGTTCGGCCGCACTTCGGTCAGCCCGGCACTCGCCGTGACGGGGAAGGGGACCTCGGGGACCTTTTCAAGTACCGACAGGGTAATCTGCCGCCGGACGGTCTCTGCCAGCCGTTGATAATCCTCGCCATAGATCAGCACGACGAACTCCTCTCCGCCCTGCCTGGCGGGGAATACGTTCTCCTGCTTCAGGCCCTCGGCAACCGCGATCAGGACCTCGTCGCCGGTATCGTGGCCGAACATGTCGTTGATGCGTTTGAAATGATCGCAATCGATGACCGCCAGCGCGGCAGGACGCGGATGGGCGGGATCGCGAAAGCGCAGCGCGAGCCCGCGTCGGTTGGCTATCTCAGTCAGCGGATCGGTAGCGACCGCGATCCGCGCTTCGCTGACGTCGGCCCAGGCTTCGTCGCGTTCGCGCTTGACCGTGAGATAGCCGTTGATGACGCCGCCAGCAGTAACCATGAAATCGACCAGCACCGCAAGCAGCGCGGCCACCGGCCAATAGGGAACGGGCGCGCCGGTACTCAACTCATACGCAAGGACTAGCAAGCCGAGGATGATCAATGGTGCATAGCCGACAGCCTGATACTGCGCGAACCTGCTGCCTGATCGGACGGCTGCCGTAAGACCAGCCGTCATGCCGAGGATCATCGTGAGCAGAAGGAGGTCGTGCACCAGGTCGAAGCCCGGCCATAGCGGCGCCAATGCTGTAGCGATCGCCCCGACGACGCCGACGATGAAAAGGGTCCGCAGCCAGTAGCGAATCCGCGCAAATCGAGGCCGGTTTTCGATATAGGCGGCGAGAAATGGTCCGGTGCTGCCGATCGCGATCGACAAGGCGATCTCGCCGATATCGGTCCGGAATTCGCCCCCAAGTGTCGGGCTGGTGAGCGCTACCGGGAACAAGGCAACGCTCATTATGGCGAAACACAGCGCGCGCAATGCTGCCCAGAGCAGGAAGCTGCGCCGCACCAACGGATACACTGCTAGAGCCAGCAGCCCGACAGTCAGTGCAATCCCCAAGAATGCGCCAAGACCGACGCTACCCCATTCCATCTCTTCCGCCCCCCAACGGTTCCGCACACCAAGCCGCCCCCCGCGCTGCGGGAGGTGGCCGAGTGTCCTTGGGTGTAAACGCCGTCCCGTTGTGGGCTAGGCGAGGAGCGACCCGCTAAAATCTCGGTTAGCGTACCCGCGGTCCGCCGAACGGCAGCGGCGGAGGGGGACGGCGCGCGCCGCGCGGCAGCTGGGCCTGGTAGGCCCGGCCGCAGTGTTCGACGCAATAGGGGAAGCCGGGGTTCACAGCCTCGCCGCAGAAATGGAAATCGGGTTCGCCCGGGTGTCCCATCGGCCAGCGGCATACCTTGTCCGACAGATCCAGCAGGCTGGTCTTGTCGGCGATTTCGGGGCTCGGCTTGGCCGGGACCAGGCGGCGCGGCGGCGCTGGGGGAATCGGGGGCTGCTGGTCACCGGGACCCTGGCGCAGGAAGCCACCCGGCCCGACCGAGACGATCTTGGGCAGGTTGGAATTCTTGTTCGGCATCGGCTGCGACGGGTTGCCGGCATCCTGCCGCGGTGCAGGCGGCGGTGCTGCCGGTTCCGGCGGGGCGGCCGGCGCAGCAGCAGCGGCCGGCTTGGCTGCGGGCTTCGCCGCTTTCTTGGGCGCCGGTGCCTTGGGCGCGGCCTTGGGGGCAGCGGCGGCCTTCTTCTTGTCGTTGGCCTTGACCGGCGACGGGCGCGACTTGAGACCGAGGCGGTGCGCCTTGCCGATCACGGCATTGCGGCTCACCCCGCCCAGCTCGTCGGCGATCTGGCTGGCGGTCGAACCGCCTTCCCACATCTTCTTAAGCGTTGCGATCCGTTCGTCGGTCCAGCTCATGTACAGTCCTGTATCTCGTGTCTTGGCGCCGCGGCTTGCATGCCGTGACGCTTGGGCCTAGGCGCGCCCTATGGTCGATCAAGCTCAGCCCAAATCGCTCGGAAGCGATCATCCGGACGCATCCTTCGTCGAAGGTAATGCCGGAGGGGAGAGCAGGTTTCCGCCGCGGGGTCGCCCGGTGATCCGCGGAATCAACCGGATTGGCCTGTGGAGCCTCTATATGAAGGAGGTCCGCCGGTTTCTCAAGGTCCAGACGCAGACAATCTGGGCCCCGGCAGTCACCACGGTGCTTTTTCTCGTGATCTTCTCGGTCGCGCTGGGGAGGGGCGGGCGCGAGGTGCTGGGCGTCAATTTCCCCACCTTCGTCGCACCCGGCCTGATTGCCATGGCGATGATGCAGAACGCCTTTGCCAATTCCTCCTTCTCGCTGCTTTCGGGCAAGATCCAGGGGACCATCATCGACCTGCTGATGCCGCCGCTGTCCGAAGGCGAACTGATGTGCGGTATCGTAGGGGCAGCGATGACCCGCGCAGTGGCGGTCGGCTTCGTCGTCGCGGGGGCAATGATGCTGTATCCCGGAGTGAGCTTGGCGATGGCGCATCCCTGGGCGGTGGTGTGGTTCGGGCTGATGGGCGCGATGATGCTCGCGCTGCTTGGCCTGCTCGCATCGATCTGGGCGGAGAAATTCGACCACAATGCCGCGGTGACCAATTTCGTCGTCGCGCCGCTGGCGATGCTGTCGGGGACGTTCTACGTCATTGACCGGCTTGCACCGGCCTTCCAGGCGGTCAGCCGCGCCAATCCCTTCTTCTACGTGATCTCGGGCTTTCGCTACGGCTTTCTCGGACGCAGCGACATCGGCGATGCGGCGGCGGTGACGATGGCCGCGCTGGGCCTGTTCGCGCTCAACGCAGTGCTGGCCTTCGCCACCTACCGGATCCTGAAGTCGGGCTGGAAGATCAAGAACTGATCGTTCGCCGCGCGCCGCTCAGTGGGTCAGGCTGACCCGCATGCGGTAGCGCCCGTTTTCGAACTGTTCGAAATACTGGTGCACATCGGGGTGCGACACCGGCCCCGAAACCGAATCCGTCACCAAATTCTGCTGGCTGACGTAGGCAACGTAATCGCTGTCATCGCTTTCGGCGAGCAGGTGGTAGAACGGCTGGTTGCGGTCGGGGCGGATATCCTCGGGGATCGCCTCGTACCATTCGTCGCTGTTGGCGAAGACCGGGTCGATGTCGAAAATCACGCCGCGGAAATCGAACACGCGGTGTTTGACCACGTCACCGATGGCGAAGCGGCTCTTGACGCGGCGCGGCACATCGATGGTGCGACCGGCCTGGGCGGAGAAATACTGTGCTCGTTCCATGAGAAGCGACGATATGGGGTCCAGGCGCCCGCTTACAATGGCGATTGGCGAAGCTTCCCCCGAATTCTGACGAAAAGGGGCTTGGCAAGGCACAGGCGCTCGGCTAATCGGCGCGCCTTGCTTCGACCGGGGCCCTTGGCCCGAAGCGCACCCGACATATGCGGAGAGGTGGCAGAGAGGTCGAATGCGCTGCACTCGAAATGCAGTGTACTGGCAACAGTACCGTGGGTTCGAATCCCACCCTCTCCGCCACGGGATTTCTCGACAATCCAAACCTTAGGGCACGCATCCGCCGGCGAATGCGTGCCTGATGTCCGTGTGTCAGCCGCGTCCGCGATAGGATGAAACGCCCTGGTCGGGCAGCCACAGGGCCGCCGGCGGTGCGCCGCTTTGCCAGAAGACGTCGATCGGGATGCCGCCGCGCGGATACCAGTATCCGCCGATGCGCAGCCATTGCGGCTGCATTTCGTAGAATAGCCGCTGGCCGATCCCCACGGTCACGTCCTCATGGAAACCGCAATGGTTGCGGAACGAGCCGAGGAACAGCTTGAGGCTCTTCGATTCGACGATGGTTTCCCCCGGCGCGTAATCGATCACCAGATGCGCGAAGTCGGGCTGGCCGGTCACCGGGCACAGCGAGGTGAATTCGGGCGCGGCGAAGCGGACCATATACAACTGGCCGGCGCGCGGATTGGGGACGTAGTCGAGTTCGGCCTCTTCGGGCGAGGCGGGCAGCGCGGTGTTCGCGCCAAGGAACTTGGGGGCAGGTGTGTCGCTCATGCCGCGCTCCTGCCGCGAAGCGCGGCGCAGCGCAAGGCGGGGCTTGGAAGCCCGCGCTTCAGTACCTATTCACCGCCGCCCCGCACACTCGCGGTCCCTTTCTCACGAAACGACCCGCAATGGCATTTGTCACCCGTATCCCGTTGATTGCACTCGCCGCAGCGCTGCCGGCCGTGGCGCAGGCGCAATCGGTCAATGATTTCACACTCGAACCCGCGCCGACGCCCAGCGCCACCCCGCAGGTGCAAGGGCCCGCGGATACGCG
>Ga0114916_1001012_pt1 | contig 16813 bp, 16 predicted proteins | sample MalvirAntarct_66_FD_83501 | JGI IMG/M metagenome (GOLD analysis project Ga0114916, IMG submission 83501) | Marine viral communities from the Global Malaspina Expedition - Malaspina viral metaG Antarct_66 | ecosystem: Environmental > Aquatic > Marine > Oceanic | place: West Anvers Island... | reverse complement strand
CCCTGGGCTAGCGCAATTTCGAGTTTTGCAAGTCCTTTATTATTAATGAAAAGTCGCAGCGGTACAATTGAGAAACCTTTAAGCTTTATTTTCTTATCCAGTTTATCAATCTCTCTTTTATTGAGTAAAAGCTTACGGTCAGCTCTGGGTTTGTGTTGATAGAAAGAAGCATTTTCGTATTCAGTAATATGCATATTTCTAATAAAAACCTGACCATCCTCTACAACACAATACGCCTCTAAGATACTAGCTTTACCGTTACGAATACTCTTGATTTCTGTACCGCCTAATTGAATTCCTGCAACAAACTTATCAAGTAGTTGGTACTCAAATTTAGCACGTTTATTCTTAATGTTTATCGGATTGTTTGTCGACATAATTCAAATCTTTAAGGCTTACCAATCTGTCTAAATCGAGCTGATTGAGTTTCGCAACCCCAAAGTAAAAGAAAATTATTGTTGTCGCCATCAAAATATGACTCAAATCATCTTTATTAAACCATATGTGCGGATTAAACTTAAGTGTAAAAATAAAAATTGACGGAAATAATATAATAACGGCGATTACTGTGTATTTGAATGATTTTAATCCTTTCTTCCAATAATGCAGACCAAATCCTAAACAGAAGAACAAATAAGTAAGTACTGCATCTGCCATTATAAAAATAAAGCTTTGAAGAACGATTGCTAAACTTAAAAACAACGCAGCCTTAGTATAAATAAGATAGTTCAGTCTTTTCTTCAGGATTGGACTGATAACATTTAGGCTAATCATTGCTTTTGCTGCATGGAAAGCTGCAAATGTTCCTAAAATCCAAGTTGGAAATTTGCCGTAAACAAAAGTGTAATTAAAAAATACATGCCCCAGTCCAGCAAAGAAAGTGCTGAATCCAAACAGAAGAAAAAACATCTTCCAATGCCTTTCAAATTCGTTCTTTACAGGCTTAAATTTAACGTAAATAGTTAGGGCGGTAATAGCTATAATCCAATTTGTTACCAACGACATGGGTTCCTGCAAACAAAGACCAAACATTCTAAAAGGCAACTTCTCAACAGGTAATTCGCAAAAATATTCAACAGATAAAAACATTACACAAAAATAATTCTTTCCATTTAATTTTCTTAATTCTTAATAAGAAAGATTATCAAATAGTGATTAAATGACGAAGCGATTCCATAAAACTATTCTATTTTTGCAATGTGGATTTACCTTCAAAATATCTAAACGAAGCAGTTGAACAACTCGCATCTTTGCCTTCAATAGGAAAAAGAAGTGCGCTTCGATTGGCAATGGATCTTTTAAAACGATCTCCTGAAGATATCGAACGTTTCTCCAAAGCGTTTACACAGATGAAACAAAACATCAAGTTCTGTAAAAAATGTGGAAACATTTCCGATATTGAATTGTGTAGTATCTGTGCTAATCCATCGAGAGAAAAAGAATTGGTTTGTATTGTTGAAGACATTCGTGATGTTCTTGCCATTGAATCAACGGGAAGTTTTAAAGGTGTATACCATGTTCTTGGAGGAGTGATCTCTCCAATGGATGGACTCGGTCCAGATGATTTGAATATCGCCTCACTTATTGAACGTGCTAAAAAAGATGATATCAACGAGGTTATTTTTGCTCTGAGTTCTACGATGGAAGGAGATACTACTAATTTCTATTTGTATAAAAAGTTAAAGCCATATAATATTAATGTTACCACATTGTCTCGAGGTGTTGCCGTTGGGACAGAATTGCATTATGCAGATGAGCTTACTTTGGGTCGTTCGATTTTGCAGCGATTACCGTTTGATTCTACTTTTCATAAATAATTAGACTTTATGACAACAGATTTCTCGCCAATGGCTCGAAATGAGAAATCTCAAAAGAATTGAGGATTAAGTTAAATGGGGGTTCTTTGCAGAAATCGATCCTAAGTAGAAAAGTCAATCAAAATTAACTACTTTTGAAAAAAGATTCTCAATGTTGAGTTGGATCGCATATCATATACTTATTTATCCGGCATCTCTTCTCCCCTTGCCGATTATGTATGTGTTTACTGATTTTTTCTACCTTTTATTGATTACGGTTATTCCTTACCGAAGAACTGTTGTTCGTGCCAATATTGAAAATTCATTTCCAAATAAAACAACTAAAGAAAAACGACGCATTGAGCGAAAGTTTTATCGTCATTTGACTGATTTATTGGCAGAGGGAGCGAAAAACTTGAGTATTTCAGAAAAACAATTGCGCAAACGTTTTAAGGTGAGCAACCCTGAAATTATGGCTGATTTGTTTAAGAAAGGAAAGAACGTTCTTTTGGTTTCAGGACATTACAACAATTGGGAATGGTTGATTACGGGACAAAATCTATTGTTCAAGCATCAAGCGGTTGGTATTGGGATGCCACTTTCAAATGGATTTTGGGATAAAAAGTTAAACGAAAGAAGATCTCGTTTCGGAATGAAAGTGATTCATTCGAAAATTGTACACGATTTTTTTGAATCAAATGAAGAAAGAATTGCTACTCTGGTTTTGGCAGATCAATCTCCGGGGGATTCTAGCAAATGTTACTGGATGGATTTTCTCAATCAGAAAACTGGAGTTGTTTTTGGTCCTGAATTGCTTGCGCATCAATATGAACAAGCTGTTGTTTTCTTTCATATTGAGCAAACGAAAAGAGGATATTATACCATGCATCTTGAAACAATCACAGAATCGCCTAGCGAAATGAAATGGGGAGAAATCACTGAAAAACATACTAAAATGTTGGAGGAAGTGATTAAAAACAAACCCGAACAATGGATTTGGTCACACAAAAGATGGAAACGTGAAGTTCCTGAAAATTTACCCAAGTTAAGGGAGCAGCAAAAGGCTAAGTTTGAGGAAAGATTCAAGAATTAATGGCGAAAACTTGACCTCGAATCTGACAACTCCATATTATTTTCTCCTTTTTCCTTGTCATTAATCAATCAAAGTTCTATTTTTGAGCAACAATTTAAAAGCACAAATTTCGCGAACATGAGCGTACTAGTAAATAAAAATTCAAAAGTAATTGTACAAGGATTCACAGGTGGTGAGGGAACTTTCCACGCTGGACAAATGATTGAATTCGGTACTGACGTTGTAGGAGGTGTAACACCTGGAAAAGGTGGTCAAACACATTTAGATAAACCAGTTTTTAACACAGTCCAAGAGGCCGTAGACAAAACAAATGCTGATGTTTCTATCATCTTTGTACCGCCTGCATTTGCAGCTGATGCAATTATGGAAGCAGCGAACGCGGGTATCAAAGTTATCGTTTGTATTACAGAAGGAATTCCTGTAAAAGACATGACTGTAGTTAAAGAATACATCAAAGCATTTGATTGTACTTTAATTGGTCCTAACTGTCCTGGAGTAATCACTGCAGGTGAAGCGAAAGTTGGTATTATGCCAGGTTTTGTATTCAAAAAAGGAAAAGTAGGTATCGTTTCAAAATCTGGAACATTGACTTACGAAGCAGCGGACCAAGTTGTAAAAGCTGGTTTAGGTATCACTACTGCAATTGGTATTGGTGGTGACCCAATCATTGGAACAACAACTAAAGAAGCTGTAGAATTATTAATGAACGATCCTGAAACTGAAGGAATCGTTATGATTGGTGAAATCGGAGGTAACTTAGAGGCAAACGCTGCTCGTTGGATCAAAGAACATGGAACGAAACCAGTTGTAGGTTTTATCGCTGGAGAAACCGCACCAAAAGGACGTACAATGGGTCATGCTGGTGCAATCGTTGGTGGTGCTGACGATACAGCAGAAGCTAAAAAGAAAATAATGAGAGATTGCGGAATCCACGTAGTGGACAGCCCTGCTCACATCGGAAGTAAAATGGCAGAAGCACTTGGTGTAACTGTTTAATTTACTTTATAACTTATTGAAAAAGCTATCTCGTTTGTTCGGGATGGCTTTTTTGCTTTCTATACCTCTGTGAACCTCTGTGCTATAACCTAGTACGCAGAAGTTGTAAAACAGAGGACACGAAGAATCGCAAAGTTACACAGAGAAATAAATGAACGATATCAAATCAGTTTTGTTAAACATATAAATACACAAATCATGAAAATAGAAAACAGCATAGCATTAGTAACAGGAGGAAACTCAGGATTGGGAAAAGCAACCGCAAAATTGTTAATTCAAAAAGGAGCGAAAGTAATCATCACAGGTCGTGATAAAATTAAAACAGAGAAAGTAGCCAGTGCAATTGGTGCAACGCCATTTAATTGCGATGTAACAAACGATCAAGAAATTGATGACATGTACGCTTTCATCAGCAAAGAATTCGGTCGATTAGATATTTTGATCAACAACGCTGGGATTGGTCAACGCATGGGACTTGGTGAAATTACGCGTGAGAAAATGCGAGAAGTGTATGAAGTGAATGTACTTGGCGCAACAATGGTAGCTAAAGGAGCGCTTCCATTTTTCCTCAAACAAAAATCAGGGAATATCGTAAACATAGCTTCAACAGCATCACTAAAAGGCTATCCAACGGGAAGCATTTATGCTTCTTCAAAATTTGCTCTTCGTGGTCTAACTCAATGCTGGCAAGGAGAACTCCGAAAAGACAACATCAGAGTTATTCAAATTAACCCAAGCGAAGTCCCAACAGCATTCGGAGACGAAGATAATCGCGAGGAGCGCCCACTAGAGCAAAACAAACTTACCCCAGAGGAAATCGCACATACGATTGTGAGCACGCTAGAAATGGATAATCGTGGATATATTCCAGAGGTTACTGTTCATGCTACGAATCCCTTTTAGACTCAAATTATCTAAAAGGTAGTTGTCCACAGATTTATTTTTTGTTCGCGGTGCTCACTTGATCGTCCACAAATTTCACAAATGAACACAAATGGGCACAAATGATATTGATTCGCTTCCCGAGATGTAGGGATGTTCTACTCACAGGGTTGTCTGCACTTGTGCCGACCATTGTTTCATAGATTATTTGTGATTCAAACACCAAACACGCCCTACAATTTGTGTTAATTTGTGAAATTTGTGGACTGATTCACCTCCTAACATCTTCCTCATCCAAGATTTTAAGTTTCCTCGCACCACGATAAAAGAAATACATACTAATCGCCATAACCGTATGCGCTATATCCAAATGATTATACCATTTGCTGATTCCGATTTCAGAGATGTAAAAGAAAGCCGCTAAAATGGCAAAAATAACCGTAAGAAAAATTATTCTACTTCCTTCGTTACGTGTTTTCCAGTAGACGTAAAAATGAATCGGTAAAACCACTAAACCTAATCCATAGGCAGAGTGAATTTGTATAAATAAAAAGTTGAGCGTTGTAAAGGCGATGACCGCGAAAGTTAGCAACTCCACCACATTGGCGATTTCCAAAAACCGACCGAGTTTCTTATTTAAAATTGGCTTTGCATGCATAATCGAAGCTCTTTCAATTGCCATAACGGCGAGCATACTGATCAACCATCCTGGCAATTTCCAAGCGAGACCGACTTGCTCCTGAAACGCATGACCTAATACTCCCCCAAAAAATGTTGCAATGGCCATGATCCCAAAATACCACCGAATGTATTTATGCACTTTGCCCTTTCTGCCGAGCTTTGTTAACTGAACAAAAGCATAAACACAAACCGCCGTAATCATAAGATCCGTAAGCGTAACCATTGGTTCTGTAATGGTCGTACCGAAAATCTCAATAGAAGGCTGACTTAGGTTTGTTTGCATATAGCGTATATATTTTTGATTTGTAGTAAGGTAAAAAATGTTTTTCGGGAATTTGGTCTGGGGTGTTAAAATGTTTTAAAAAGATGTATTTAATTTGAGTGAGGCACACAAATTAGTTAACTTCATATTTTGTGAAAAAATAAAGAAACACTTATAAATTGACATCATACATCAAAATATTACTTACCATTTTTATCCCACTTACCTCATTTAGTCAGGAAAACCCAGACAAACTAACTCCACTCGCACTAACAAAAGCAAATGGAAGAGTTAGTGTCGAATCTCAATATCCAGTTGATACAAACCTATTTGAACTTTCCTATGTATACTTAAACAATGATTTTAAAGTTGCCAAGGAGAAGAAGTTTCTAAATCATAAGTATAGAATTCTACAGAATACAATTTACGGAAATGAAATTGCAAAGATCCCCAAAAAGAAGCCAATTAAAGTGCATCTTGATTCATTTTTTGTTGATACTGTTGTAAAGGCGTTTTTTGAGAACAACAATCCACAAACTTATATCACGATAATAAATGGACACTTAATTTATAAGAAATTGGGAAAGATTTTAGACTACAAAATCGACAACGGAAAGGTTATTCGAATTACTGTATCTGATAAAAAAAGTGACAGAACTATATATTACCAAGACTTCTCCGGATTATATTCGAAAACGGATAGATCTTGGCCTTTTGCAGTGGGTTATAGAAAAGATGGAACCATCAGAGGTAAAGATACTATGCTGTATCAAGAATATTCTTATTACATTATTTCTTGGCGAAATGAATAAATAAGCTTTAGAATTGAACGTCATACTTCAATACACTCGACGCTGTTTATATATCTTCAAACTTGATTTTACTTCAAACGGAACTCAAATCTCTTAAAAATAACTTTTATTAAAGTATTCTTTTTGTCCACCTCTAGTCAAACTCTCAAAATATCATTCCCAAAAACACGTGGAAAATTCCCTGAAATTTCGTACTTTTGCACCACAAAATTTTCCGTTCATGTCAAAAGAAACAGTCGTACAAGAAGATAACAAAATAGATTTTGAGAATTTCAAAAAAGAGATTATCGCTGATTATGAATTAGCTTGTGTTTCCAGGGAAGCATCGTTGCTTGGTAGACGAGAGGTGCTGACGGGAAAAGCGAAGTTTGGGATTTTTGGCGATGGAAAAGAAATCGCTCAGATCGCATTGGCTAAGCAATTCAAGGATGGCGACTTTCGATCGGGTTATTACCGTGACCAGACGATTATGATGTCTATTGGACAACTTAATGTTCAACAATATTTTGCTGCTTTGTACGCGCACACTGATCTTGAACAAGAGCCTGCTTCCGGTGGTCGTCAAATGGGCGGACACTACGCTACACGCAGCATCGACGAGAACGGTGAATGGAAAGATTTAACAAAACAAAAAAATAGTTCTGCTGATATTTCACCAACAGCTGGACAAATGGCGAGACTTTTAGGATTGGCGCAAGCTTCAAAAGTATATCGTGAACATACCGACTTACATTCCATCGAGAAATTCAAAAAATTCTCCAACAAAGGAAACGAAGTCGCATTTGGAACAATTGGAGATGCATCAACGTCGGAAGGTCCTTTTTGGGAAACGATGAATGCAGCTGGTGTTTTGCAGGTTCCGATGGTAATGTCTGTTTGGGATGATGGCTACGGAATTTCAGTTTCGAAAAAATATCAAACGATAAAACAAAGTATTTCTGAAGCATTGGCTGGTTTCCAAAGAACGGAAGACATGCCAGGTTTCGAGATTTTCAAGACAAAAGGATGGGATTATCCGCACCTTTGTGCTACGTATGAAAAAGCGGTAAAACTTGCAAGAGAAGAACATATTCCTGTGTTAGTTCACGTGGAAGAAGTAAACCAACCGCAAGGACACTCCACTTCTGGTTCTCACGAGAGATACAAATCTCCGGAAAGAATGCAGTGGGAAAAAGACTTTGATTGTAATTCTAAATTTAAGGAATTCATTCTTTCTTTTGAAGGAGAAAACGGTGAGAAAATCGCCACAAAAGAAGAATTAGAAGCAATCGAAGAAGCAGCGAAGAAAACAGTTCGCGAGCAAAAAAGAGCTGCTTGGCAAGCTTTTACAGCAGACATCAAGAACGATTTAGCAACTTCTATTCAATTGATGAAAAATGTAGCGGCAGAAAGTCCGAACAAAACATTTATTGAAAAAGACATAGAAAAATTAGAGAACACTTTTGAGCCGATCAGAAAAGATATTTTCAACACCGTTCGAAATGTAATTCGTTTGGTAAGAGGAGAAGATTCACAAGCGAGAAGAGCTTTGATCAACTGGTTTAAGACGACAAGACAAGAAAACTTCGAACGTTACAGTTCACATTTGCATTCAGCATCAGATTATGCAGCGCTCAATATTGAACCTCTTGCGGCAACTTACGATGATGATGCGCCGCAAGAAGATGGTCGTGTGATTTTACGTGACAATTTCGAAGCGCTCTTTACAAAACACCCTGAAATCATTACTTTTGGTGAGGATACAGGTAAAATCGGTGGTGTAAACCAGTCGATGGAAGGAATGCAGGAGAAATTCGGAAAACTTCGCGTTTCAGATACAGGAATTAGAGAAAATACCATCATCGGTCAGGGAATTGGAATGGCAATGCGCGGTTTAAGACCAATCGCTGAGATTCAATATTTGGATTATTTGCTTTACGCTATTCAGGTATTATCTGATGATTTGGCAACACTTCAATACAGAACAAAAGGCGGTCAAAAAGCACCATTAATCATACGTACACGTGGACATAGACTAGAAGGCATCTGGCACTCTGGAAGTCCGATGGGAATGATTATCAACGCAGTTCGAGGAATTCACGTTTGTGTCCCAAGAAACATGACACAAGCAGCTGGAATGTATAACACGCTCATCGAAGCAGACGAACCTGCGTTAGTCATTGAACCACTAAACGGTTACAGAACAAAAGAGCCAATTCCAACAAACTTAGGCGAATTTAAAGTCGCTCTTGGTCAGCCAGACATCGTAAAAGAAGGAACAGACCTTACAATGGTGAGTTACGGTTCGACGTTTAACTTGTGTCAAGAGTCTGTAAAATTACTAGAGCAAACAGGCGTTTCTGTAGAATTAATCGATGTTCAAACATTGTTGCCTTTCGATGTAGATCACGTAATTTCTGCTTCACTAGAAAAAACAAACCGTTTAGTTATCGTAGACGAAGACGTTTCAAGCGGGGCATCAGGATTTATATTAGATCAAATCTTGGTAAAACAAAAAGCGTATTATCTTTTGGACAGCGAGCCTGTAACGGTTAGTGCACAAGATCACCGTCCAGCATACAGTACAGACGGAGATTATTTCTCTAAACCAAGTATCGATGATATTTTCGATGCCGCGTATCAGATTATGCACGAAGCGAATCCGGAAGCATACCCAGCGTTGATGTAAAAATTCTCATACAATTGTTTGAATAGATAAAAACCTGTTCAAACAATTGTTGTATACCGCGTAAAGGTTTATGATTTAAACCCGCACTCCTATAATACAAACATCATCTAATTGATCTAGATCACCTTTCCAGTTCTCAAAAGTTTCAATTATTCGTGTTTTTTGCGAATCCATATCTTCATAATACAAACTGAGTAAGAGTTTTTTAAAGTTCGCACTTTTATATTTTTTGCCTCCAGATTGTCGTTCTGCTAAAGTTTCACCTCCAAATTGATCCGAAAATCCATCAGAAAAGGTATACAGGGTATCCCCCGGCTCTAACTCAATCGTTTGTGTATCAAAAAAATTATTATCCTCTGAATATCCAATAGCTTGCTTGTTCGCTTTCATTTCAAAACCATCACCTTGTTTAAAGGGAATAGCCTGTTTTGGTAAAACTTTTCTATTAGGGTTAACAATCCAAAGCGGATTATTTGCGCCAGAATAATGAACACGAACAGCTCGATCATTTTCCATTTCCAGACAGCACAACGCCAGATCCATTCCATCTCTAATGCGTTCTTCACTTTGGGAAAAATTTTCTGCAACAATTTCCGCCAGTTTATCAAGTATTTTTCCTGGTTTTCTCAAATTAAACTCCTGTATACAACGCTTAAGTCCATTTGCCCCAACTATACTCACCATAGCACCTGGAACACCATGACCTGTACAATCAGCTGCTACATAATAAATATATTTTTTACCGTTTTCCTCAACTACATCCATAAAATAAAAATCTCCAGCAACGATGTCTTTGGGTTTATAAATAATAAAACTTTCCAGCAAAAAAGATTTCACAAGTTTACTTGGAGGCAAAATGGCATCTTGTAAGCGTTTAGCGTAATTTATCGAATCCATAATTTCCTGACTTTTCGCTTCAACGACTTCTTTTTGATGCTGAATGATACGATTCTTTTTTTGTGAGTCTTTAAATCTATTGAGTACTACCATACTAAAGATTACTACTAAAACTAAACCTCCACTTATGGCATAAATTATTGTTGTTTGCCTTTCCTTTTCAGCAGTTGAGAGCACTTCTTGTCTTTTCAGTTCTGCTTCATGCTCTGCTTTTTTAAGTGCTTGTTCCTTTTCAAAATTATATTGAAACTCTTTTTGAATGATTTCGCGTTGATTTTCTTCACTCAAAATCGTATCTCTAATTTCTATAAACATTTCGTGCATTTGAAGCGCATCAGCAAAACGAGACTGTTTCTTGTATATTTTCCATAATGCCTTAGCAGCATCTCTTTTTTCAGTAATCCCATCCACTTCTTCTGCTAATTTGAATGCATCTTCAGCCATGACAAGAGCACGTTTATAATTTCCTTCTTCGTACAACACTAAAGCAATACTCATTAAAGAGGTTGATATTCCTCTTTTGCTATTTATTTTCTTTTCGTGAATGAGACTCTTTTCATAATATTCTTTGGCAAGGTCGTATTGTTTTCGCTCGAAATATACATTTCCAGCATTATTAAGTGACATTGCAATTCCTGAATCATCGTTTATGAGTTCATTGATTTCTAAACTTTTTAAATAGTTTGATAGTGCTTCTTCATATTTACCTTGTCCAAAATAAGAAAGCCCCAAATTATTATAGCTCCTTGCAAACCCAATAGAATCTTTAAGCTCCAGTTTTATCTCCAAACTTTTTTTATAATATTCGATTGCCTTTGCATAGTTTTCTTGCTCTGCATAGATTAGTCCGATATTATTGGATGTCATGGCTACTCCTAATTTACTTCCTTGACTTTCACTTAATTTCATGCTTTTTGTATAGTAATCAATAGCCTTGGCATAATTACCTCTAAAATCATAACCGATTCCCATTAAATTTAGACCTCCAATCACATGAGAATCCATGTTCTTTTCTTTTGCTTCTTTTAGAAGTATATCAATATAATAGAAAGCGCTATCCGACTTGCTGAAAAGATGTTCCTCCCATATAAACCGACTAAATGCATCGAATCTAGCGGTATCCTGCAACTCTTTATTGTCCCAGATTCCAAGAAGCGAATCCTTATTAGAGGTTGATGATTCTGAGTTAGCAATGGCTAATATGTTAAAAAGAAAAGTAAAAATCAGTAGTGCATAAATTCGTATCATATTTCAAATCTAAATTAAAAGGAAAGATAATACTTCTCTTAATAAACAGACAATAAATGATTTATAAAAAAACTTTATCTTATTACCTCTAAATATTCTAAATTTAATGATAACGCTTTTTTAACAGAGGAAGTGATTATTGATTTGGTTGCAATTTTGTTATAGTAGCTTTGGCAAAGACGGGGATTATTTCTCTGAGCCCTGTATCGATAATATTTTCGATGTAGCTTTTCAGAATATGCATGAAGCTGATCCAGAGAATACCCAGAGTCGATGTAAAAATAAAGTCACTCTTCCACACAGTAAGGGCATATTGCAATACATCCTTACTGTGCGGGGCAGGATAACACTGAAACTACATCACTTTCACCCACAAAAGTGACTTTTGTCACAATTTTATTCCGCCTTCCGTCATATATTTGCTTCTAGCAATGACTAAACTACTCGCATATTTATTTATGGCTCAAATGCTTTTTGCTTTGGGGAGTAAATCTTTTGTCGTTTTAAACTGGAAAATCAACCAAGACTACATCACTGAAAAATACTGTGAAAACAAGGATAAACCGATGATGAATTGTGACGGTAAATGTTATTTATCGAAGCAACTTGAAAAATTGGAGCTCAAAGAAAAAGAAGAGCGCGAAAAATATCCTAGTCCAAAATCACAAGTTGAAACGACCAATTTTGCTTGGACTGTTGAAAATTTGATGGTTGAAATTAACGCTGGTTTTAACCTGAATGAAAATCAGCAAGGATTGAATAAACCCTTATTTTGGTATAACACTGATTTAAACCAAATCTACCATCCTCCGATTGTTTAGTTTTTGATCCGATAGAATTAAAACTGTGATCTACACAGTTATCAAAAACTTAAAACAATAAAAATGAAAACAATATTTAAAATAATTCCACTGGCAATAGCAGTGGGTTTAACGTCTGTATCCTGTAAAAAGAAAGGATGTACGGATGAAACGGCAATTAACTATAATCAGGAAGCAAAAAAAGACGATGGTTCTTGTGAATATGCGCAATTTGGAACTACGTCAGTTGAAATCAGTCACGTTTGGGGAACGGGTAACTCTACTCCATTTGAGTTGAATACCGAATACATTCACCCAATGTCAAACGATACGTTGACCTATACAACTTTGAAATATTATGTAAGTAACTTCAAATTGAAAAAATCAGACGGAACTTGGTGGACGCATCCTGAAAGCTACTTTTTAGTGGATTTTAGCGATGCTTCTTCAACTACTTTAACGCTCAGTAATGTTCCTGAAGGGAGTTACACTGAAGTAAGTTACATCATGGGAGTTGATAGTCTACGCAATGTTTCAGGAGCTCAAACAGGTGCGTTGTCAACAACTAACGGTATGTTCTGGAGTTGGAACTCTGGTTACATAATGGTAAAGGTTGAAGGTACAAGCCCAAATAGCAGCTCCGGAAACTTCTCTTTTCACTTAGGTGGATTCTCTGGAAGTAACAACGTAGTTACGCCGAAAAATCACGCATTTGGAAGTTCAGTACAAATTTCTCCGGGAATGAGTCCAACGATTAAGTTATTAGTTAACCCTGCGAAAATGTTCCACACAACAGGTTCGATAAGCAGTAACAGCATGATTCACATGCCTGGTCCAGAGGCTACAACAATGGCGATAGATTTTTTCTCTGCCGTGGCATTTGACGGAATACAATAGTAATATTTGGTGCGTTGTTCTTTGAATGGCGCACCATAATTTAAACAAGATGAAACAAATAAAATATGTTTCCATTATGCTATTGGTGCTGGTTATCGTTGTTGGTTGTCGAAAAGATAAAGTAGAACAAATCGTTCCATTTGGATTTGAAGCTCCGGATTATTTCCCAGAAGTTCAATATTCATTTGAGAACAATGATGTTACGCAAAAACGGTTTGCATTAGGTAAAAAATTATTTTTTGACCCTATACTTTCTTCAGACAATACGATTTCTTGTGCTTCGTGTCATGCGCAAGTACATGCTTTTGCTGATCACAACGTAGCACTTAGCACTGGTGTCGAAGGACGATTGGGTAAAAGAAATTCCCCTTCAATAGCCAACATGGCTTGGAGCCCTTCATTTATGTGGGACGGAGGAGTGAATCATATCGAGATATTTTCTCTGGCTCCAATTACCGATACCAATGAGATGAACGAAACGATGAGCAATGTCATTGACAAATTAAACGCTCTTCCGAAGTATCGAAATCATTTCAAAAAAGCGTATGGAGTAGACGAAATTAACGATCAAGTCCTTTTTCGAGCCCTCACCAATTACATGATGATGATTGTTTCAGATAATTCAAAGTACGATCAGTGGATAAAAGGTCAAACAGATTTAACGCAGGAAGAACATGCTGGACGCGAGTTATTCGAAGAAAAATGCAGTAGTTGTCATTCGGGCGCACTTCAAACCGATTATTCGTTTAGAAACAATGGTCTATATGCGACTTTTGAAGATTTGGGAAGAGGTAGAATCACTTTAGACGCAGCTGACAACGGAAAATTCAAAGTTCCTTCGTTGCGCAATGCGATGTTAACATATCCCTACATGCACGATGGAAGTATCTATTCGATTAGAGACGTACTCGACCATTACGCTGGAGGAATTGTCTCCTCTCCTACTTTAGATGAATCTTTGACAAATGGAATCCCAATGACAGAAACTGAAAAAGATCAAATCGTCGCATTTCTGGAAACATTGACAGATTATGAACTTTTGGGCGCTAATTGGCTCAATCAATAAGAAAACAATGAAAAAATGGATAATAGGTTTAGGCCTACTTTTAACAAGCTACAACTCTTATGCTTGTGATGTCTGCGGATGCGCTGTAAATACAGGAATGGGAGATGTTATTCCCGGTGTTTTTAACAATTATTTTGGTATAAGAAGTAATGTGCGACACTTCCAAAGTGAACACTTCAGCTTTTTGGGAGAACCGCCAATTCTGTCAGACGAATGGTTTCATACCACAGAAGTCTACGGCCGCTATTCTCCAACTCGACGCATTCAGATTTTTGGATTTATTCCTTACAATGCTGTTGTGAAAAGTGGAGACAATCAAGAATTAGTGTTTGCGAATGGCATTGGTGATGTTCGATTAAAAGTAAATGCGCTATTGATCGACAAGATTGACACCGTTGACAAGAGCATTTTTAATGTATTTGTCGGTGGAACTGTGAAACTCCCAACAGGAAGATACGACTTCATTGATGATGAATCAAATTATTTTCGCAGAACAATGCTTCCTGGCACTGGAACCATAGACTACAGTCTAGGAACAGACATCATCTACCGTAAAAATAATTTCGGTGGAATTGTCAGTTTCAATTATACGTTGAGAGGAGAAAATGATTTAAAGTATGACTTCGGATATGTAGCGTCGGGACAATTTTCTGGTTTTTATCAACTCAAAAGAACGGCTTCTTCCTATATGTTTGAGTTAGGCGTAATGAGTACAAATTTAGAAGCAGATTATGACAGGCGTTTCAACGAAAAAGAAATCTATACAGAAGGCTGGATGATTTCTCCGATGGTAAAAGTCAGACGTTTTTCTGAAAAGTGGGCTGTATATGTCTCGGCAAATAAAGCAGCATTTCAAGATTTAGCGCAAGGACAAGTTAAACAGCGTTACCAGTTTGATATTGGTATAGCACGATTTTTAAACTAGTTGAGTATGAAAAAAGTAAAAATAATAATGCTAGGATTAAGTGTGATTCTAGCACTAACAAACTGTAAAAAAGACAATCACGATGATAACGACCCTGATACAACAGAAACAAAACAGATGAATGTTGTTATCAATAATCCAACGGCAGATCAAATGTTTGAATTAAATGATGTCGTTACTATATCGGGGTCAATCACTGCAAATTTTGACATGCATGGATATGAGATTAAACTGTTCAACGAGTCGAATAGTGACTCACTCATGTTTGAATCATTTACACATGGTCATGGAGAATCACTGGATTTTAATGAGTCTTGGACAAATACTGTTTCTGACTCTAGTGATGTTCGGGTGGAAGTTTCAGCTCTGGGCGATCATGAAGGGAACTTGAAAGAAATTGAAACAGTTCAAATACATTGTCATCCGATGTAGGAGATGAAAGTTAATGCATAAAAAAACCGTCCCAAAATTTCGGGACGGTTTATATTTTAGTTTAAGTGAACCAATACAGGTTCTCGTTTCGTATTTTTCACTTCGACACTCCTCGAGAAGTTGAGGATATTTTTAAGTGTATTTAGTGATGGACCATTTTTAAACTCCTTGGTCTTTGGAGCAATTGTTTCGTAGCGATTTGCCATAGATTATATTTTTGATGTTCAATTTTAAAACGCATATAATTCTCGTTTATTTTGAAGACATCAAAAAAGTTTTAAACTACATCAACATTCCTCCACAAACCTGTAATGTTTGTCCTGTCACATAACTAGACATATCAGAAGCTAAGAAAACAACTGCATTAGCAACATCTTCTGGGGCACCACCTCTTTTTAAAGGGATACTATTTCTCCATTCTTGAACAACTTTTTCGTCTAAAGCTTCCGTCATTTCTGTTTCGATAAAACCTGGAGCTATTGCATTACATCTGATGTTTCTAGAACCAAGTTCTTGCGCTACAGATTTTGTAAAACCAATCATTCCTGCTTTTGAAGCTGCGTAGTTTGCTTGACCAGCATTTCCTGAAACTCCTACAACAGAAGACATATTTATAATTGAACCTTTCCTAGCTTTTAACATAGGTCGCTGCACTGCTTTTGTTAGGTTAAATGCAGACTTGAGGTTTGTGTTAATCACTTCATCCCATTGCTCTTCTGACATTCTCATCAATAAAGTATCCCGAGTAATTCCAGCGTTATTAACAAGCACATCAATAGTTCCAAATTCTTTGACTACTTCATCTACTAGAGTTTGAGCTGCATCAAAATTTGCAGCATTGGATTTAAATCCTTTTACTTCTCCTCCATTTGCAGAAAGTTCCTTCGCTAGTGCATTTGCTTTTTCATCCGAAGACAAATAAGTAAAAGCAACCTTTGCTCCTTCGGCAACACACTTTTCTGCTATCGCTTTTCCAATTCCTCTTGAAGCTCCTGTAATCAATACCACTTTTCCTTCTAACATAAATCACTTTATTTTGAAATGTAAAAATATAAATAATTGCATACATTGGTTAGGATGAAACATAATTAAACAAAAAAAGAGAGGTTACTATCACCTCTCTTCTTTCACGTATAAATAGTTGTACCTAAAATTTCACTGAAAGTCCTGCGGAAACTACAGGTCCTCCTAGACCTATCTCCATATTCAATCCGATATTATCCGTAAAGTAATATCGGAAGATTCAACTTGCAAATGCGACATTACCGTTTACTAAATTATAAAATATATTCTTAGGGCAGTCATATTCTAACTTTTCCCTGGGTCTGCTATTTATTTTGTGTTGAAATTCAACTAGT
>Ga0114916_1001011_pt1 | contig 16840 bp, 13 predicted proteins | sample MalvirAntarct_66_FD_83501 | JGI IMG/M metagenome (GOLD analysis project Ga0114916, IMG submission 83501) | Marine viral communities from the Global Malaspina Expedition - Malaspina viral metaG Antarct_66 | ecosystem: Environmental > Aquatic > Marine > Oceanic | place: West Anvers Island... | reverse complement strand
TACTTGGGGAGCAATTTACCTCAAGTGGGCATACAATTCTTAATATAAATAATTACATTTATCCCACAAAAATTCATAAATGATGAATCAAAAAGAAATTCAAGACCTTATTAAATTCGTTTCAAAATCAGGAGTAACTGAAGTTGAAATTGAAGAAAAGGATTTTAAAATCACGATTAAATCGGAAACGAAACAATCGAGAGAAGAAAAAACGGTATATGTTCAGCAGCAACCAATGGTTCAGCAGATGCCGCAACAACAAGCGCCTGCTCCTCAGCCGCAGCAAGTCCAGGCTCCAGCAGCTCCAGCGCAAAGCAATGAAGGAGGTGAACAAAAACCTGCTGGTGGTGGTTCTGATGACAACTACATAACTGTAAAGTCTCCAATGATCGGTACTTTCTACCGCTCATCATCTCCAGACAAACCTGTTTTTGTTGAAGTTGGTGATAACGTGAAAAAAGGAGATACTGTTTGTATCATCGAAGCAATGAAATTATTTAACGAAATCGAATCAGAAGTTTCTGGTAAAATCGTTAAAGTTCTTGTAGATGATGCTACACCAGTTGAGTATGATCAACCATTATTCTTGGTAGATCCTTCGTAAAAAATTTAAGTTAAATTAAAACACCCAAGAGGCATGTTCAAAAAAATATTGATTGCCAATAGGGGCGAAATTGCATTGCGTGTTATACGTACATGTAAAGAAATGGGAATTAAAACTGTTGCTGTTTATAGTACAGCAGATAAAGACAGTCTCCATGTTCGTTTCGCCGACGAAGCTGTATGTATAGGCCCTCCGTCAAGTGCGCTTTCGTACTTACAGATTCCAAATATTATTGCTGCAGCTGAAATAACAAATGCTGACGCTATCCACCCTGGATATGGTTTTCTTTCAGAAAACGCAAAATTCTCAAAGGTTTGTCAGGAGCATAATATTAAATTTATTGGTGCAACTCCTGATCAAATCGATGGAATGGGAGACAAAGCAACGGCTAAAGCTACAATGATTAAAGCTGGTGTTCCTTGTATTCCCGGTTCTGTAGGTTTGTTGAAAAACCTTGATGACGCATACAAAAACGCTGAGAAAATAAAATATCCTGTTATACTCAAAGCAACTGCTGGAGGTGGTGGTAAAGGTATGCGTATTGTTACGAAAAAAGAAGATATGGAAAAACATTGGGATTCTGCTCGTCAGGAGTCCAAAGCTTCTTTTTCAAACGATGGTTTGTACATGGAAAAGTACATCGTTGAACCTCGTCATATCGAAATTCAAATCGCAGGAGATCAATTCGGAAATGCTTGTCATTTATCGGAAAGAGATTGTTCTATTCAGAGACGTCACCAAAAGCTTGTTGAAGAAACTCCTTCTCCATTCATGACTAAAGCGCTTCGTAAGAAAATGGGAGCTGCCGCAATTAAAGCAGCAAAAGCGGTTAATTATGAAGGTGTTGGTACAGTAGAGTTTTTGGTAGATAAAAACCGTGACTTTTATTTCATGGAAATGAACACGCGTATCCAAGTTGAGCATACAATTACTGAAGAGGTAATTAACTTTGATTTGATCAAAGAGCAAATCAAATTGGCTGCTGGAGAAAAAATTAGCGGTAACAACTATGAGCCGATCATGCATGCAATTCAGTGTAGAATTAATGCTGAGGACCCTTATAACGATTTCCGTCCTTCGCCTGGAAAAATAACTGAATATCATGAGCCTGGTGGTCACGGAATTAGAATAGATACGCATGTTTATGCTGGTTATACGATTCCTCCTTACTATGACTCGATGATTGCAAAGTTAATTACTGTTGCTCAAACACGTGAAGAAGCGATTCTAAAAATGCGTCGTGCATTGGATGAATACATCATTGAAGGAGTAAAAAGTACAATTCCATTCCATAGAAAATTGATGGTGGATGAAAACTTTAACAAAGGTAATTTCACCACGAAGTTTATGGAAGATTTTAAGTTTTAGAAAACAATAAACTACACTAAAGGGCAGTTTCTTTTGAGATTGCCCTTTTTTTATTTTGCCTTTCTATTGGGAGTAAAGAGCCAAACGAACAGCAACAACATGCCTAGAAGCAATATATATTCAGCAAATTCTATTTTCAATTGAACCAATGAAAACCCCACAACTATAACCAATATGCTCGACAAAAGTAAAATCGTTTGACTGTTTATTAATTTGTCTTTAGCACTGTTGATGACGTGGAACAAGGTGCCTGCACTTATCAAAGCTATAGAAAGTAATGGCCAGAAAACGTGGTTATGGAGCCATCCAAAGTAATCCAAAATAAACGGAACCAACATACTGATAACCGCCCCAACAATTAAATAATTCGCCCACTTTACCATGTTCGGTTTGTTTTATACGAAGATAACAACCCTGAAGTGAAAAAAATGAAAAATTTAGGTAGTTTTGCTTTATGACTGGTAAAAAACGAATAATCGTTTCTGTTACAAATGATCTTTATACCGACCAAAGGGTACATAAGATTTGCCAGTTCTTACATGAAAATAATTACTCTGTTCTACTTGTCGGTCGAAAAAGGAGGAATTCATTAGACTTGAAACCACGTGATTATCAAACAGAGCGAATGCGTCTTATATTTGAGAAAGGCGCTCTGTTTTATGCGTTTTTTAACCTACGCTTATTCTTTTTTTTACTTTTCAGAAAAACCGATGTATTACTTAGCAATGATCTTGACACGCTTTTGGCAAACTATTTAGTTTCTAAAATTAAGGGAAAACGCTTGGTTTACGATACGCATGAATTATTTACTGAGGTTCCTGAATTAACCAGTCGACCAAAGGTAAGAGCTGTTTGGTTGCGCATAGAAAAATGGATTTTCCCTAAACTTAAAACCGTTTATACAGTTAACAAATCCATCGCAGATATTTACACTAATAAATACAACGTTCCGGTTAAAGTTGTTCGAAATATATCCCCTAAATGGAGCTCAGATCTCATTAAAACCAAGCAAGAATTAGATCTACCAGAAGACAAACACATAATTATTTTACAAGGGGCTGGAATCAATATTGATCGCGGTGCTGAAGAGGCTGTTGAAGCAATGAAGAACATTGAAAATGCTTTACTTATTTTTGTTGGTGATGGTGATATTATCCCTCAGTTGAAAACAAAAGTAGCGAATGAAGGATTAAATAAAAAAGTGAAATTTTTCGATAAAAAGCCATATCAAGAATTGATGCAATACACTTTTCATGCGGATATCGGGTTAACTTTAGACAAAGACACTAATTCTAACTATAAATATTCGCTTCCTAACAAAGTGTTTGATTATATCCACACAAATACGGCTATAGTCGCTTCAAATATTTTTGAAGTGTCGAGCGTGGTAACACAGCATAACGTTGGTTTAATTCTAAAGGAAGTGAGTTCTGAGGCTATTTCTAATGCATTAAATACTCTTATTAAAGATGATGCTCGTTTAAAACAACTTAAATTAAACTGCTCAATAGCTGCAGAGAAAGAAAATTGGGAAAATGAGGTTGCTGTTCTTAAAAGTATCTATCTTGGATAAAGCATTCGTTTATTATACTTTTTTCACCATTAAGGAATTAAGATAATTAAGGGTTTTATCTTAATGTCCCTTAAATTCTTAATGGTTTTGATTCGTTTTAGTTGCTATATTTTCAAGGTTTTTATTTTGAACCATTAAGGCATTAAGGTAATTGAGTGGCTTATCTTAATGACCCTTAAATTCTTAATGGTTTTGATTTTCTATTACACTTTTTAATACCCCATTTCTTCTAATTTACGTTTCCGTCTTTTAAGCTCAATCAAATATTCATTTGCAAGTTTATTGCCATAACTCAAAGCCGACTCTTTTGCATACTTTATAGCCTCATCAATTTCACCTTTTCCTTCATTTACAAGCGCTAAATTAAAAGTTGTTCTTCCTAAAACTTTGTCACTACCTGATGAAAGTCCCATCATCAACTGCTCTTCAGCGATATCCCAGTTTCCTTCTTTTATCATTGGCCGTGCACGCTTAAGTACTTTACTTCCTTTTGTGTAATAATCTCTTCCTACCCAAATCCAGTTAGGATAAATCAATGACCCTGCTTTATAGCCAAGCTGAAAACCAAGCGCTTTATAATATTCTTTTTTTCGTTGCGCATCGCCTAACAGATCAATTGCATTTGTAGAACCACTCAACGGAATGTTGTAAACATAAAACACTTTATACCTTTCATATTTTTGCTTTGTTGAAGGAACATAATAATTTACATACATAGTTCCTTCCAGTCTTGCCGAGCGTTGACCTGAAGCATTTGCTAAAACATTTCCTCCGACTGGACTAATAGTTTCCATTTGTGAAAGCTCAATGAATCCTTCTATGTTTTTTTCTTTCGCAATTTTTTCAAGTTCTTCCCAATCTACTTCACCGTTTGCTTTGTGGAGAACAACGTCGTTTGAAAGTGTTTGACCTTTTAAATAACCTGAATTCTCAAAAGCACGCAATGTACCATCGACAGCTCTTTCTGCAGCCTCTACATTTCCATTAATGATTTCAGTACCGAGAATTATGCCTGCTATTTTTTTCTCAGGACTGTTTTCTTGATCAACATTATTAACAATTCCGTAGGTTGTAACCGACTCATCAATTCTGACGATTGCAGGCTCCTTAACGGAAATCCTAAATGAAGTTTTGCAGCTGGTTAAAATTAAACCTAACAATAGTAAAGTAATCATTTGCAGTTTCATAAGCATTTTTTAATGTCTTTAACAAATATAGTTCCAATATTCTAAATAATGACAAATCAAAAGTTGTGATTAAGTATTCTATTCCAAATGGTTAATAATTTGAACTAAAACAAAAGAAAAATGTTTTTAGTTATTGTACATTTGTTCATCTATAGCTTATAAGTTGAAAATATGAAGTATTGCAGCGATCCCTACAATCGATCTCGTTTACAGACCCGCGAAGTGCCCGTTGGAAATATTGGAATTGGAGGTAAAAACCCGATTCGTATCCAGTCAATGACAACGGCCGACACAATGGATACAGAAAAATCTGTGGATGAATCGAAGCGAATGATAGATGCGGGCTGCGAACTTGTTCGACTTACAGCGCCTTCAAAAAAAGAAGCTGAAAACCTCGCTGTGATTAAAGAAAGGTTGGTCAAAGATGGTTATAACACTCCTTTAGTTGCAGATATTCACTTCACTCCAAATGCTGCGGAAATTGCAGCTGGGATTGTTGAAAAAGTCCGGGTTAATCCTGGAAACTACGCGGATAAAAAAAAGTTTGAAGAAATAGAATACACAGATGAGTCTTACCACGCCGAATTAGAGCGAATAGAGGAAAAATTTACTCCATTAGTAAAGCTCTGCAAGGAAAACGGTACAGCAATGCGAATAGGAACTAATCATGGTTCTTTGTCTGACAGAATATTGAGTCGTTATGGTGATACACCAGAAGGGATGGTAGAGTCAGCAATGGAGTTTCTTCATATTTGTCGTAAACACGATTATCATGATATTGTTATTTCCATGAAAGCAAGTAATACACTTGTAATGGTTCAAGCCTATCGTTTTTTGGTTGCCCGCATGCTTCAAGAAGGAATGAATTATCCTTTGCATCTCGGGGTTACCGAAGCTGGTGATGGCGAAGATGGTCGTATTAAGTCTGCTGTTGGTATTGGTACATTATTAGAAGATGGTTTGGGTGATACCATACGTGTTTCTCTCACCGAACCTCCTGAAGCAGAAATTCCAGTAGCACAAAAACTCGTAGCTCAATATGTTGATCAAGGTGTTGCTATAGATTTACCCAAAAACTTAGATACTCCCTACGATCCATTCGGGCATAAAAGACGGCATTCTGTTGATATTTTAAATATTGGAGAAAATAGCTCACCAGTTGTTTTTGCAGATATTAGTAAAAACGATAGCATAACTCAAGGTCAATTTTTCGGATTTGGTTATAATTATTCGAAGGTATTAGACAAGTGGTCTACTCAAGATTTAGCCGCTGATTTTGTCTTTGTGGGTGATCACGAAATTAATTTTGAAGTACCAGGAATGCTTGGTGTAGTTATGAATATCAACAACTGGCTTAAAAATGGCAAAGGGCGGGACCATTTTTATCCTATTTATGATGAAATGCCAAAAGACGGTTTTACACACTCGAAACTTAACTTTTTACGCTGGGATCCTGCTAATTTAGATGTTCAATCGCTCCATTTTTTACGAGATGTTGTTTTGATTGTAGAGACATCCGCTAGTAATTATGTACAAGTAATGCGTCATTTTTACCGCAATTTACTATTGAAAAACATTGATTTGCCTGTAATTCTAAAGTATAATACAGAAACAGAAGACCCTGAATCATTTCAATTATGGCAATCAACAAAAATGGGAGCTTTATTGATTGATGGTTTCGGAGATGGTGTTTGGTTATCTAATAAGACGCGTATAGCGCCTCAACTGATAAATAGTACTTCCTTTGGTATTCTGCAGGCTACAAGGACGCGAATTTCAAAAACAGAGTACATTTCTTGTCCTTCTTGTGGTAGAACCTTATTTGACTTACAAGAAACCACTGCGAAGATTAGAAAAAGCACAGCGCATTTAAAAGGCTTAAAAATTGGAATCATGGGCTGTATCGTAAACGGTCCAGGTGAAATGGCAGATGCAGATTATGGATATGTTGGTACGCGACCTGGGAAAATACATTTGTATAAAGAGAAAACAGTAGTTCGTAAAAACGTTCCAGAGGCAGAAGCTGTAGATGCACTGATTGATTTAATCAAAGAAAATGGTGATTGGGTTGAACGGGTTGAATAATCTCTTCACTTAGATGATTTGAATTTTGGTTTTTGCTTAAAACATAAAAGCTTGGTTAAAAATGATATTATTAACAACAGGTTTGTTTATGTGGGTTTTTGTTAATTATTTCACGTTGAATAATTAATTATCTCCTTATTTTGAGGGTTGAACCTAGCAGTAACCCTAAAAGTTGTAATTTGAGCTTTTAAAGTGCCATTTTTGTGAAAATTTAATTCTCTTCGTGCTTTATATTTTGAAATTAGAGATTAGCTTCGATATTGTCCACCTGTGTCCACCTGCAAAGGGGGAAGTCCAAAAACTAAACACTAAGCATTGTTAAAAAACAACCTTGACAGTTAGAATAATTAAAGTTAAATTTTTAGAGACGCTATTTCCCTCCCTGGATATGTTCTGACAATTATCGTCGGGTGAGATTTTTTTGGCGGAAATTTAGAATGGAGCATTCAAGTCTATTGGCGCTTTTTATTATTGAACTTTAGTATGCCTCTCAATTTCCTCACCCTTTATTTCTCTCCATAAGTGGAAGCGTATGGAAAACCACTCTTTATATTATCAAAAACAATCTAAACTTAGTTCTTATGAAAAACATAAACCTGACTAGAATATCCATGTTTTTTTGCTTTTCTATTAGAAATAAATCCAATCACAAAACCAAAAAGACTGAATCGTTTCTTATATTTTTCTGAAAGCATCGACACATAATAGGAGTCAAACCGCATGGGAATCACTTTTTCGAGGTCGAAACCCTTATTAAGCATTAATTTAGAAATATCAGTTTTTTGAAAATGATAAAGATGACGAGGAACATCATAAGCCGCCCAATACTTTCCATAGTATTTTGCATCGTAACTTCCCATATTTGGTACAGCAATAAATAATTTACCGCTGCTATTTAGAATTCGATGAATCTCCTCAATATCCTTTTCTAAATGGTATACGTGTTCCAAAACATGCCACATGGTGATCACGTCAACACTTTTAGCCTCCATTTTATACAGCTCTTCTTGAGCACAACTTCTCACATGATGTTCTTTATGTGCAAAATTTCTAGCGTCCTCATCAGGTTCTATTCCATAACCTGAAAAACCATTGTCATTGGCAGCCTTCAAAAAGTGTCCAGTACCAGAACCAATGTCTAAAAGCTTTCTTCCATCCGTTGTGTTCTTAATCCATTTTACTTTTTGTTTGAGTGTATAACTTCGAACAACATTATAAAGAAAATTAATCACACCTTTTTTAGTGGAACTATGAGAAATGTACTCTTCCGATTTATAGTACTCCCCTATTTTAGCTTCATCAGGAATGGGGTTGGTAAAATGAAAACCACAGTTCTTGCACTCCACAATTGTGAAATTTTCTTGCGTGATCATGTGATCTTTTACTTCCAAAAAAGTTTTAAACTCCTGTCCATGACAAACAGCGCACTTTTCAATGTTATTCATTTTTATATCTATTAACGTTTCACGTGAAACTATCTACCCAAATAAATCAGTAGCACATTCACATCGCTTGGACTTACACCACTAATTCTAGATGCTTGACCGATTGTTGCAGGTCTTATTTTATTTAGTTTTTCGACAGCTTCTGAACTTAAACTTTCTAATTTAGAGAAATCTACGTCGTCTGTTATCTTCACTTCATCCAGACGGTTTAACTTATCAGCTACGTCTTGTTCACGAGAAATATAACCTTCATACTTCAACTGGATTTCTACTTGCTCCAATACATCAGCAGAAATGTCTTTAACAAAAGACTTCAATTCCTCACTCATATTAAGAAGCTCTGCCATTCCAATATTGGGACGGGTAATCAATTTTGTAAGCTTAATTTGTTGATTAATTGGAGATGAATCTAACTTTTTAAGAACAGGGTTTGCCTCTTCAGGTTTAACTCCTAGTTTACGCAGTTTCTTTTTGAGACTTGAAACAACATTTATTTTTGAATTAACTTGATTCAATCGATCATCATCGACCATTCCAATGGAATGACCAATTGGAGTTAAGCGTAAATCTGCATTATCTTGTCTCAATAGAATACGGTATTCAGCGCGAGAAGTAAACATTCTATATGGTTCTTTCGTTCCTTTTGTAATCAAATCATCAATCAGAACACCTATATAAGCGTCTGAACGATTAAGTATAAACTCATCTTTTCCTTGAATCTTACGTGCAGCGTTTATACCTGCCATTAACCCTTGACAAGCCGCTTCTTCATATCCTGTAGTTCCATTAATCTGTCCAGCAAAGTAAAGTCCTTGTACTAACTTCGTTTCTAAAGAGTGTTTTAATTGTGTAGGAGGAAAATAATCATACTCGATTGCATAACCAGGACGAAACATCTTAACATTCTCAAACCCTGGAATAGTTTTCATTGCTTGCAACTGTATCTCTTCTGGTAAAGAAGTACTAAATCCGTTGACATAAATCTCGATAGTCTCCCATCCTTCAGGTTCAACGAATATTTGGTGTCTTTCTCGTTCAGCAAACCTTGAGATTTTATCCTCTATGCTTGGACAATATCTCGGACCTGCAGATTTAATAGCACCATTAAACATTGGACTACGATCAAAACCTGTTTCCAGTATTCTATGTGTTTCGGGATTGGTATACGTTATATGACAAGGTCTTTGTTTTGATAAAACCTGCGTATCAGTAAAGCTGAATTTAGAAGGATTTGGGTCTCCAGGTTGTTCCTCCATTTTTGAATAATCTAAACTTCTTCCATCTACACGTGGAGGCGTTCCAGTTTTCATTCTTCCAGATTCGAAGCCAGCTTTAACTAAGTCCTCAGTTATTCCTGTCGAAGCTTTTTCACCCGCTCTTCCACCTCCAAAATTTTTCTCTCCAAGATGAATAGTGCCGTTAAGAAAAGTTCCACTCGTAACAATAACCGCTTTTGAATAAATTTCAATTCCCATTCCAGACCGAACACCAACAACCTTATTACCTTCAAAAAGCAAACCAGTTACCATGTCTTGCCAAAAATCAACGTTAAGGTTGCGTTCTAATAATAGGCGCCACTCTTCAGCAAAACGCATGCGATCATTTTGAGTTCTTGGTGACCACATTGCTGGACCTTTACTCATATTCAACATACGGAATTGAATAGCACTTTTATCAGAAACAATTGCTGATCCACCACCTAAGGCATCAATTTCTCGCAAGATTTGACCTTTCGCAACTCCGCCCATAGCCGGATTACAACTCATTTGAGCGATTGTATTCATATTCATGGTAACGACTAGCGTTTTAGCACAAAGCTTAGCAGCAGCATTAGCGGCTTCACAACCAGCATGACCAGCACCCACAACAATCACATCATATTCCTCTAGCATAATTAATTTGTTTCACGTGGAACAAAATTACAACAGTGAAAGGTAGTAATCTTCTTTTTTTCGCATAAGTTCTGATTCTTCAGGTGATTTATCTTTATAGCCGAGTAAATGAAGAACCCCATGCACAATTACACGATTTAATTCTGTTTCACGCGAAACATTATTAGAGTCGGCATTATCAAAAACTCTATCTACACTAATTAAAAGATCGCCGCTTATAACATCATCTTCTGTGTAATCAAACGTAATTATATCCGTGTAGTAATCATGATTTAGAAACTCAATGTTCTTTTCTAACAACCAATCATCAGAACCAAAAACAAGGGTTAGAATTCCGAGGCTCTTCTTCTCTTCTAATACAACTTCCTTTAACCAAGACTCCAAATAGTTGTTTTTAAACGAATGGTCTCGATCAACAAACTCTAAATTAATCATCAACTTCTCTTAAATGAAAGTATCACTTCAGATCCATTATTTTCAAAAGCAACATCATCAGCTAAGGACTTCATCAAGAATATTCCTCTTCCACTTTCCTTTTCTATGTTCTCGGGAGAGGTTGGATCGGGCAAATTAGTATAATCAAAGCCATTTCCTTCATCATTCACTTTTATCTGAATCTCATTCTCTGATTCATTAACAAGAATAGTTACATTTTTTGTAGGGGTGTTTTTGTTACCGTGTTTGATTGCATTATTTACAGCTTCAGTAACTGCTATTAAAATGTTACCATAATGATCTTCATGAATATTGCACTTACCGCACACTTCATCAACTAAGGTTTCGGCGAGATTTAAATTTTCTATGCTCGAAGCAAATGACACCGACTGAAATTCTTTGTATTGTGTTTCCATCTAACATTATTTATACAAAGATTAAGTTTTTACCATCAGTTCATATCAAGGAAATATTGATTTGCTTTATCCTTATAATACTTACTAAATGACGGATCTAAAGTGCGTAATAACTCAATCTGTTTTTCTTTCTGTTTTTTATACTCCAAAAATTCAATTTGGTTACCAATTTCTTTATTTTTTCCTGAATTACTTTCTCTTTTCTCATCAAGCCCCCGTTCTTTCATAGCTTTTTCGCTCTCTAGAAGTCGAGTTAATATTTCCTGTTGCCTTTCGATAAGTTCTGAATCCCACTTTTTATTTACCAAATCCTTTTCTTGATCTTCAAGCTCTTTTAAAAGTTCGCTCATTTTATTCCCTGAACCTTTACCGTCTTTATTTAATTCATCACGAATCTCTTGAAGCTTCTTGCGCATTGCATTTTGTTGAGCAGCCATCTTAGCAGCTTGTTGAGAATTCATAGGAATAAGACCTCCAGGATTACCTTGTCCATTTTTACCTGGCTTATCACCCGGCTTAGTTCCACCAGGTTGATTTCCTTTCTTCATTTGCTCTAACTGCTTTTTCAACATTTCCTTAATACTTTGCATTTCTCCTTCTTTCCCTTCTTTTCCTTTACCCCCAGGTTTATCGCAGCTTCCCTTACCAGACATCATACTTTGCATTTCTTGCTGCATACTTTCTAACGCTTCATTCAAAAACAATGCAAGGTTGTTAAAACTAGTCATAACGAATTGCTGACTTACTGCAAGCTGGCGTTTCTCCCGTTCACTAATCTGATTAGGTATATTAGCAAAGTTCTTATTTATTTCACGCAATTCATTCTCAATAAATGCAGCAGTTTTAGGCTGACGATTTGCTAAAGCTCTAAGACTATCTTCAATTGGGCGTGTATTATCAATAATCGCACGTAGTTCTTTACCCAAATCAACAAAACGAGGATCATAGATACTTGTTTCTTGAAAAGCACCCATGTTTTCTTCCTGATCAAAACTCAAGCGCATTAAATTTTCAAGTAAAGATCGAATTGCAGCCATATCTTCTTCGTTTTGCTTCTTCTTACCCTTTTGCATCATAGCATTCATTTTCGAAGACATTTCCTGCATCTTCTTTGAAGCATCTTCTTGCTTTTCTCCGGCTTCTTTTTGGTCCTCCTTTTCAAGTTCATTCTTTGCACCCTCCATGTCTTCCGACACTTCTTTTGCATCTTCATCTAAACCTTCAAAGTCTATTGGTCTTTTAAGCTCGTTATTCTTTTCTTGCATTTCCTTTAGTTGTTCTTGAATCTTATCGAATTCTTTATTTAATTCTTCCTGCTTATCTTTTGCATCATCAGAATCAAGTCCTTGTTCTTGTTCGGACTTTAATTCTTCCTGTTTTTCTGCTAATTTCTCAAGGGACTTCTCAAGGTCTTCAACTCGCTCCTCGACATCCATTTGCTTCAACATTTCCATTGTACGATCAAGTTGGCGTTCCATCTCTTCTGAAGTCATTTCTGTTTCTTCCATTTTCTCTAAAAGCTCCTCATTATTCTGATTTTTCATCATCTCCTCAAGTTGTTTTAACAGATCCTTCATTTCCTCATCCATGACTTCTTCCATCATTTGCTCAATCAACTGCTGTTTCTCCATTAGTTTTTCATCCATAGGAGTTAAAGAAGATTTTTCCTCAAAAGAATTTTTCATCTCCTTGTTAAGATTGTTTATTCTTTCCTCCAAAGATTGTTGTTGTTTTTTGAGTTGCTCAACTTGCTTCATTTGTTGCCAAGAGGTCTTTTTCGAATTCATCACATCTTTTTTCAAACGATTCATTTGCTCATTAAACTCGCGCGTCTCTCGAATCAATTCATCCATTTCTTCTTTAGCTTTTTCTTTAGATTCTTTACGCTTTTCATTCAACTCATCAGCAGACGGAGTTTCATACTTATAAATATTTGATCGTGTTGACTTTCTTCCATTCACCCCATCATTATCATAAACAGTGAAATAATAGGTAACCTTATCCTCCAACTCTAATGGCAAATTAGTCATATCAAAATTCATTGAAAAAGGAGATTTGTTACCCGAAATATTCGGAACACTTTTCGACTCTTTTATCTCTGTACCGTCTTTTTTCTGAATTGTATAGCTAAAAGTAAGTTGAGACAAACCGTAATCATCGCTAACATTACCATTGAAATAAACCTTCTTTGTATTCATGGTGTCGATTACTGTGTTGACAGAAATTTCAGGGTATTCATCCTTGATAACATCAACTTGGTAAAAAAGGGAGTCGCTTTTATTAAGTTCATCATTTTTTAAAACGAAGGTGATATTATTTGACTTTAGAAAAGCTTCAGAAAACCTAAAACCACTTTTTTCAAATATGTAGCTCGTATCATTTAAAGCAACCAATAACTCTTTTGAATTTTTAGTGTATCCATCCCAAGTGATCTGTGTACCCTCTGGTACAATAAAGTCACCGGGATTATTAATTTCGTCTGGACTTCTTTGTAAGTATTGAGGGTAATTAATCTTCGCAGTAAGCTTACCTAAAGAAGTTCTTTTCGCTACATCTACATTATATTCTTTAGAAGACACCCCATTTCCTTCAAAGTAAAAACTTACATCATCTGTTACCTTATCGAAGGTAAAGCGTGCTACAGAATTTGATGTTTTCTCCATCAAAAACCGTCCTTCTGAGCTGTTTATGTAAAGTCTATTTGGTACTGATTTTCCAGGCTTAGGAGTTAGTTTTACATCTATAGTAACAAGACTACCCTCCTCAACCAGAAGATCTTTATTTAATAGCTCGAAAGAAAAATCTGCTGGTTCAACAAACGTTGTACTGTAATTTAAAAGACGCTTAGAACTATCAGAAAACAAGTTTGGAAGAAAAACACCTAGTAAAACAAAAGTTAATAAGAGCGGTAAAAAATATTTTAAGAATCGCTTATTCTCTTTATAGTCTATTGCATTAGTAAAAGATAAAACACTTAATTTTTTTGCATTTTGGTTTACACTCGCACGCAATAATTCTATATTTCTTGGATTACTTTCTGCAACATCTTGAAGCTGCAAAGTATTTAAAAGTCGATCATTAACATTTGGGAAAAATTTGCCTATAATTTTCGCGGCTTGGTATCGGTCTATTCGTTTTCCAAATGAATACAATTTTGAAAGTGGAACAACAAAATTTTTAATAAGCACATATAGGTTGACCCCAATAAAAGAAAAGAGTAGACCACCTCTAACATAAGAATTAAACCTACCGATATATTCTAAACCAGCAACCACTAAAAATGTTGCTAGAAAAATGACAACAAATAGAAAAGCGCCACGAAGCATAAGGTTTTTGTAATACTTTCGTATAAAAGCATCTACTTGTTTTATTAAGTCATCAAATGATCCCATGAGTTTTTTAAGCTTTCTATAATTTACTAAAATTAAACAAAACGACTACTAAGATAACGCTTTAGGGTGTTAAATTAGTATAATGTCTTTTTAGAAGGAGTAAATCAACCCAAAAAGCATAAGTGACGAATTGGAGTGCCGCGAAGTTGATTAAAATTATTTTTTTATCAACGCCCCTACCAATTCGTCACTAAATCGAGCTTGCTCGATGACGTCACTGGTCACTCGTCACTATAAAGTTCATCAGATAAATTTAAAAGTGCTGCTAAATCCATTATCTTTGCATAAATTTCAATTCTATGTCTGAAAACAACGTACGCGTAAGATTTGCTCCTTCACCAACAGGTCCTTTACACATGGGTGGGGTGAGAACGGCACTCTATAATTATTTATTTGCAAAAAAGCACAATGGAACTTTCATTCTGCGTATCGAGGATACCGATCAAACACGATTTGTTGAAGGTGCGGAAGAGTATATTTTAGATGCTTTAAAATGGTGTGGAATAACACCTGATGAAGGTCCGAATGTTGGTGGTGAATATGGTCCTTACAAGCAATCACTTCGTAAAGAAATGTATAAACCTTATGCTGAAGAATTAGTTCAAAAAGGGAAAGCATATTATGCTTTTGACACAGCTGAAGATTTGAACGAAATGCGTGATCAGGCTAAGAAAATGAAAATGCCTAATTGGCAATATAATGCTGTGACACGTACTTCAATGAAAAACTCTTTAACTCTTCCTGAGGATGAAGTTGAAAGAAAGCTTAAAAATGGAGATCCATATGTAATACGTTTTCAAATGCCGCGAAATGAAGATGTTCGTTTTGAAGATGTGATTCGTGGATGGGTAGTTGTGAATACAAATAATTTAGATGATAAAGTCCTATACAAAAGTGATGGAATGCCAACTTATCATTTAGCAAATATTGTGGATGATCATACAATGGAAATTAGTCATGTAATACGCGGAGAAGAATGGCTTCCTTCAGCTCCCTTACATGTTCTTTTATACGATGCTTTTGGTTGGGATGCTCCGAAATTTGCTCATTGTCCATTGCTTTTAAGACCTGATGGAAATGGTAAACTCTCAAAACGTGATGGTGATCGTCTTGGGTTTCCGGTATTCCCTACAGACTGGTTTACTAAGGATGGTGAGAAATTTTCTGGATACAGAGAGAATGGATATTTACCAGGTGCGTTCATTAACATGTTGGCTTTTCTAGGTTGGAATCCAGGAACGACGCAAGAAATATTTTCTTTGGAACAGATGGTTGACGCTTTTTCCTTAGAACGAGTGAGTAAAGCTGGGGCAAAATTTGACGCAGATAAAACAAACTGGTTTCAACAACAGTATTTACGTGCTACTTCTAATGAAAAGTTAGCGCAAATGTTAAAAGAGCAAAACCCTGATCTTAATCAGTCGAATGATTATCTTGCTTCTGTTTGTGGTTTAATGAAAGAGCGCGCAACATTCGTTCGTGATATTATTTCAGAAGGTGACTATTTTTTTGAAGCACCAACATCTTTCGATGATAAAACTTTACATAAAAAATGGAAAGACGACACCAACGAAATCATGACAGAATGGATCAATCGTCTTGAGAAAATCGAAACCTTTGATGCTTCAACAATAGAGCAAACTTTCAAAAATTACTTAGAGGAAATAGAAAAAGGAATTGGCGCTGTGCTCCCTGCTTTCCGTTTGTTAATTACAGGAAAAGGAATGGGACCTAGTATGTTTGAAATTTCTGCTCTTTTAGGCAAGGAAACAACTTTAGAGCGCATGAAAACAAACATCGAGCGCGTTAACGAATTAAAAACAGCATGAAAAACACAATTGAAGTAAATGGTATAAAGTTATACTGTTATCACGGATGCTTACCTGAAGAGGGGGAAATTGGTGGACACTATACAGTAAATGTTAGAATCACCACTAATTTTATGGATTCTTTTTTATCAGACAACATAAACGACACGATTGACTACGTTGCAATAAACCGAGTTGTAAAAGAAGAAATGGCGATCCGTTCTAAGTTAATTGAGCATGTTGGGAATCGAATTTTAAAGCGCTTCGAAAAAGAAATAGAGGGAATTGAAACGGCTTATATTAAAGTAATTAAACATTGCCCTCCTATCGAAGGAGATGTAGAAAATGTTGCGATTATTATCGAAGATACCTTTTGATCATTTTAGTTTTCCGACAACAATTTGTAAAATCAGCTGTTGGGAAAGAATATTTTTGTAAATTTGCAGTTCACAAAATGGTCCTGTGGCCGAGCGGCTAGGCAGAGGTCTGCAAAACCTCGTACAGCGGTTCGAATCCGCTCGGGACCTCTGAGAAACCCTGACTTTTAATAGGTTAGGGTTTTTTTATTGCTTTTTTCACGACGTTTTTCACGACATTTCAAAAACAACTCCCTTTTGACCCATAAAAAATCATTG
>Ga0114916_1001008_pt1 | contig 16885 bp, 14 predicted proteins | sample MalvirAntarct_66_FD_83501 | JGI IMG/M metagenome (GOLD analysis project Ga0114916, IMG submission 83501) | Marine viral communities from the Global Malaspina Expedition - Malaspina viral metaG Antarct_66 | ecosystem: Environmental > Aquatic > Marine > Oceanic | place: West Anvers Island... | reverse complement strand
CAATTAAGCCGTTTTACCACTGAAGGTAAACTGCCGTCGGTTTTGGATTTCGGTTTTCAGCAAGCCGCTGCTGACGTGTTTTATCGTAAACATCACCCCCAAACTATTGATGCTTTATTCGCTCAAGATGATTTATACACAGATGAGGACAGTCAAGCGGATTTACTGATGACCTTTTTAGGTAATCACGATATGGGTCGCACCGGCTACTTTATCGAGCAAGGCGTACCAAATGCTAGCAACGAAGAAAAACTGAAACGCAGCATTTTGTCTCATGCGTTTATGTATTTATCCCGTGGTATACCTGTTGTGTATTACGGGGACGAGCAGGGCTTTACCGGAGACGGTAATGACGTAAACGCCAGACAAGATATGTTCCCTTCTTTGGTTGCCAGCGACAACGACAATCCATTGTTAGGCAGTAACGCGAGCACTGCAGATAATAACTTTGACCCTTTACATCCTATTTATCAGGCGCTGAGGGACTTAGCACAACTAAGGCATCAACATGCAGCATTGCGCCACGGGCAATATGAGAGTCGTTATTTCAGTGATGATTCGATGATGTTTGCCTTTGCTCGGAAATTGCCCCAAGGCAAAGAGTATTTGGCGGTGTTTAATGCCGGTACTGAAGCCGCTAGCATGAAGTTGTCCGGGCGGTCAGAGCATTATGAAGGTCTTGTTGAAGCGACTAGGTTCAACTTAAACAATGACGTAATTAAGGTAACGGTGCCAGCCTTGAGTTTCGCTTTGTATCAAGCTAAATAACCTGAATACTGGATAAGCCGAGCCTCTCGATAACGCCCTTTTTGTGCCTAGCTGCGTTGGGTTGTCTAGCGATAACACGTTATTACGTACGCCAATCCGCTTTACTATGCACGAAAAATTTCGTCACCGAGTAAGCTTTAGAGTAAAACAACTTGGGTGTAAATGCGTAAGCTATTGAATTATAATCTTAAACCCCATTGGAGCGACACTTCTTATCAGAACTCAGGTTAAATAACGTAATCTACTTTATTTTTATCACAAAAAGCCGCAGACGTTATTGCTCTATTAGTGCATTAATATCTGCGTGTTAGCCTATTTATATGACTCAGCGTTCTTTCTTAGCGCGCCAAATGAAGCTTAGTAGAGTGACACCTGCAAGAACAAAGCAGTAAAACGAATAGGGAATAACATCTACCGGCGACAGTGAGAACGTTGCGCCGATAATCAATAACTGCCCGCCGTAAGGAATTAGCCCTTGTACCACACAAGCAAAAATATCAAGCAAGCTGGCGCTGCGCTTGGGCTCGATACCGCCTTGTTCAGCGAGGGCTTTAGCCGTACTACCGGCGACAATAATCGATACGGTGTTATTGGCAATACATACATTTAACGCGCTGATAAGTACCGCGATACCCAACGAGTTACCAATTTTAATTGGTAACGCTAGAGCACGAATGAGCTTGCTGATGGACGCTAGCAAGAAATCGATGCCCCCTTGTTGGCGCATGAGTTCAGATAATCCGCCGAGCATCAGCGATAAAATCATAATCTCCTGCATTTGGCCAAAACCGGCATACACATCTTGCCCCACAGAAACCAGCTGGTAATCAGTGATACTCATGCCGATAATTGCGCTAGATAAGATACCAATCACTAGCACTGCGAACACATTAACCCCGGCAACCGCTAACACCAAGATCAGCACATAGGGCAGGGCTAGCCAGCCGTTCGTGCCTTGGGGAATATTTGCTTCTCCGGTTTCGCCTAATACGACCAGTAGCACGATGACAATCAGGGCAGCAGGTAAAGCAAGGTGTAAATTAGCCTTGAATTTATCGCGCATTTCACAGCCTTGTGTGCGCGTTGCGGCGATAGTGGTATCTGAAATAATCGATAGGTTATCGCCAAATATCGCGCCGCTGACCAATACACCTGCTACTAATGCCGGCTCGATGCCTGTGGCTTGTGCTACACCCAACCCCACTGGGCCAAGGGCTGCAAGTGTGCCCATGGATGTGCCCATAGCGGTGGCGATAAACCCCGCGATTAAAAACAACCCGGGCAAGATAAATTGGGCTGGAATAATACTCAGGCCTAAGCTTACCGTTGCGTCTACTCCACCAGTGGCTTTAGCCACGGCAGAAAAAGCGCCCGCTAATAAATAGATAAAACACATGGTAATAATATTGTTGTGACCCGCCCCTTCGACGTATCGCGCCATGGTTTGGGTTAGGGTTTCCTTTGACAGCAAAACCGCGAGTATCACCGCAGGCAGTAACGCTGACGGGGAGGGTAACTGATAAAAAGCATACTCCACGCCTTGCGCTTGATAATAAAAGCCGACACCCAAAAACAGTACTAAGAAGGTAAGCAGCGGCAACAGCGCAAGTTTAGCGGTAGTCGAATAAGGGTTTAACGAAGGTGAAGGAGCTTGCATAATTTTACCATGGACGTTTAGACGTCTAAAATACTAACCGTCTGGGGGAAAATAGCAAGTTTAGTTCGTTATATCTCAATATTTTTCAACATGATCAGGTGCTTGCGTGGATATCAGCGTTATATCTGTTTAATTGCTTTGCTTTTTATGTAGCAAATAAAAATTGTTGAAGAAAAAATTGGCGCATTGTATTTGTTGCTGTAATTGAAATTGAATCTATAAAGTATTGAATTTAGTTGAATAGTCGGCCACGTTGAATTAATCTTTTTATGCCTAAAAAAATTACCAGCTAAGTTGTTGCTGATTGATACCGTTTGCTCACGACAGCAGCATGCCTTAATTAAAATCTATTGCGTTTAGAGTTGTTGAGTGTAAACAATACGAGGAACAAGGATGAAGTTTAGAAATATTCAAATATATACCATGTTATTTGCAACCGCTTTTCTGTTTGGTTGTGCTTCTAAGCCCGTAGGTGAATCGTTTCTAAAGCAAGATACAGCTGCTGATACCGACAAAGCAAGAGTGTTTATTTATAAAAACAAGCAGTTGTATGGCAGTGCCTTTTCATGGTTGATTACGGAAGGTGATACTGAATTAGCTGTTATGTCGACTAATACCTATTTTGTTTTTGATTCAACACCTAAAATGTTGACACTGAAGGCTGATTTAAGGTCTACCCCAACATATTTTCCCACAAGTCCTTTGGGCGTCGTTATGGATACCATTGGCGCTGCAAACGCGCACGAGACGAATTCGAAAATTAAATTAGAAGAGCTTCATACTTTTTCGGCATCCCCTGGAACTACGTATTATTTTAGGTTGGAGTTTAAGCACTATTTCGTTAGTTCACTCCAACCCTACTTGGTGGCAGTTAGTGAAGAAGATGCACTCAAGGAAATGCAAGGCACTCGTTTAGCCTTGTTAGAACATTAACTAAACGGAATAATTTAACAGATTATCTGCGTAGGTCTTGGCACGCGCATTCGTGGTTCACGAGTGTATATGTCGATACATGAAATCGCCAAGTATTTTCTATTGCACCTCTAGCGTATTTATCACTCACTGAGTGATTCATCAATCATCAGATCATCTAAAAGGTTTTCTAACCAAAACGATTTCAAATAACAATGCTTCTCTGCGCTGAAAAATATTTCATGAAGTTACATTCCATAACACTTTGCGCATCAATGTTAACAGGCGCTTTAAATGGCATGAGGTATTATTCTTGCGTCAAATAAATACCTAATTGTTACGTCGAATCTGTGCAACTGAAATCAGTGCGCTTCGGTTTTCTCCCTGGCGCTTCTGCCACGACGCGACAACATTACGCCACCCATTAATCTATAGGAACGTCCATGGACGCTTGGAATCTGATATGCTTTTTAGGGGCACTGGCTGTCCTTATCGCTTTTACCAATCAATTCGTGCTCAAACTGCAAACAACCATTGCTATCACCACCGGCTCTGTGGTGATTTCTTTGTTACTAATATTAGCGGTAAAACTGCTGGGGGATAACTCTGCCCAGTCGCTTATCAATGTGGTCAGTGAGCTAAATTTTAATCAGATTCTGCTTAATGGCATGTTGGGCTTTTTATTATTTGCAGGTGCTATGGAGATTGATTTACGCGCTTTGCGTCGTCAGCGATGGGAAATCACCATACTCGTGCTGTTTTCTACCGTTGTTTCTACCATCATAGTCGGGTATTTAAGCGCCTTTGTTTTAGCGCAATTTGGTTGGAACGTACCCTTTATTTACTGCTTGTTGTTCGGTGCGCTAATTAGCCCCACAGATCCCATCGCAGTGCTGGCGATCATTAAGCAAATGCAGGCACCTAAAAACATTTCGATTCAAGTCGAAGGAGAGTCTTTGTTTAATGACGGGGTAGGCTTGGTTATTTTCTCTACTTTGTTTGCCGTTGCGTTTAGCGGCGTTGAGCCAACTTTTAGCAGCGTGGCTGAGTTGTTCTTAACAGAAGCGGTGGGGGGGATTGTTTTTGGTTTAGTGCTTGCGGTGATTGCCCATTACTTGATCATAAAAAGTCCAGATATTAACGTTCGCTTATTAGTCACCTTGGCTATTCCATCTGCGGGTTATGCGCTTGCAATCGCATTGCATGTATCAGGTGCGCTGGCGATGGTGATGTGCGGGATTTTCATCGGCAATGTCACTCGCTCAAAAGGGGCGTCACTTGCGCGTATTTCTAGTATCCGCTTTATCAAGAACTTCTGGCATGCCACAGATACCTTCCTAAATGCTTTGCTGTTCTTACTGATCGGCATGCTGATTGTCAGTATGAGCCTGTCTTTAGATGAAATCTTGATTGGTCTTTGTATGATCCCCGCTGTGTTATTCGCGCGTTTTGTCAGTGTAGGGGCCCCTTACTTGGTCTTTAGGCAGTTTAGGCGCTACGACTTAAACTCGGTGCGTATTCTTACCTGGGGCGGTTTGCGAGGTGGTTTAGCACTAGCGATGGCGGCGTCTATTCCCAATGACACTATGCTAGGCAATGGTCACAATTTGCATAATTTAATGGTTATCGTGACTTACATAGTGGTTATTTTTTCCATCGTGGTACAAGGCTTAACAATTTCCCCCTTAATCAAGAAGAGTATTGCAGCATCTGAGTCTAACACCTAGGCATCTTGCTCACTTGTGTGTTTCGCACTTGATCCTTCAGGACAAGAAAGGTGAATAAGTCATTAGACTAACGTATAGCTTACTCGGTAAATTAACTGAGTAAGCTATACGTTTATTTGGTCCTATTGAGTAATGAGGTTTGGTGTTATGTTTCAATTGATTTATGTAAGCGATTTTGCGATGGCGCTTGATGAAAATGATTTGCAAGACATCCTTATCTCAGCCAGGGCAATCAATAGTGAACAGGGGATAAGCGGTAAGCTTATTACGGTGTCTCGCCACTTTTTTCAAGTGATTGAAGGTGATGAAGCGAAGGTTAATCAGCTATATGCCAAAATAAAGCAGGATACACGGCATGAAAATGTCCGCTTAGTAATGACAAAAAGTACTGGTGTTCGCGAGTTTGGTGACTGGTCTATGGGGTTCTCAAGTTTACTTGAATCCCAGCAAGCGCAAGATGCGGCTTTTATATTGAGTGATTTTGCTAAGCGCGAAAGCTTTTCACCAGAACATCACAGTGGCATTGGGTTACTACTCAAGCAGGTATAAGAAGATGTAACCTTGGTCAAAGGATTTGACCAAGGTTTTTTATTCAATACTTTTTATTTCTCAGTCACTTGATAAATAGTCACTGTGCCGCTTACTTCGTTGCCGATAATCAATAGCGCATTGCCATTTGGGCTGTCGCTTGGGGCGACAAATTTAATGCTCTCAGGCCCTAGATCTCCCGATATCGCGACTTCGCTGCAATCCATGCCTTCGGCTTCATCGCAAGGATTGTCCAAATCATCGTCTAGCTCGAAGTCTGTGCTGAAATCACGGTTGTTATGGTGAGCAACATAGGCAACATTAAATGGATTTGTGACATCGTAAGTGAACAGATCGCCAGATCGTTCTTGGGCAATAAATGCGTAAGTTCGACCTTCTATTTCCCCTACGGCAATGGCTTCAGGCTCTCCGCCTTTATCATCTGAACGGTTGTCACCTTTGTTCTCTGTATGTGCGCTATTGAAATCATTGCCTAAAATAGCTGCTGAAATCTTACCGAAGTCATCGCCAGAATCGTACACCAGATTAATGTTTTGATCCCAGATAGAAAACGAACGTGCGCCGTAGGCGTACAAGGCTTCGAACTCACCGTTTTCATCAGCGTCCCCTAAGGCCGTAGTGACTTTTAAACGCCCTAGGCCATCATCACCGCCACTTACATCATAAGCGGATTGTAAGCTAGGAGAGAGTGTCATATTCAGCTCGTCTTCATCGATGATATCCGCTACTCTGACTTCTTCTGAGTAGGCGTCATAATCACGAGAGTCCCCTTCATTGGCTGACAAAATAAAGGTCGCGCCATTGTATTGGTAAGACGTGATCGTATCTGGTTGATACATGCCGTACAGGCCATCAACGCTGCTGAAATTAGGCAGTTCGTCCTTATTGGTGAAATCTAGCTCGAAATCACTCCAGTCCTTAAAGCCAAGGGCACGCACTTCAATGGTCATGTCGTCTAAATCAAGAATGCCAATGGCGTTACTTTCTTGAAGTGATACATACGCGGTTTTGCCGTCTGCTGCGTAGGTAATGTATTCGGGCTCTAATTCTTGCGCGACTGTCATGCCCGCTGGACCGGCAAATTTAACCCCTGACGCTTGTAGCAGAGCCATACGTTCTGCGTCCGTGTCGAAATCTTCATCATCAAGTGTGTCACTTGAAAACGTCATATCTGTGGTGAAGTTAATTGTTTCTGCTGTGTCAGCTGGAACACCATCTGTGATGGTGATCATGGACACACTGCCTTGTGGGTCAACTGCGTAATCTGTATCCGGCTCACCTTCATTGGCGACTAATACATTAGTGCCATCAGGGTTAAACGCCACCATATCCGGTAGAGCGCCTGCTGCAACCGCCTTGACAAAGGTTCCTTGGCCAGTTGCATCTAAACTGTAGAACAATACGGCTCCTTGGCTGGTTTTCACACTGGCCTGGACTGCAATCGCCAGCATGTCACCGTTAATGGCAATGGAGTTGGCTGCCCCTAAGGTGATGGTTTGATCTGCATTTGCCGCATCTTTTACCGTTACGCTATCAGCGAAGGTAAACGCGCTGGATTGTAAGCTGGCATCAGAAAAAGGGTTAGCCACAGCAGCGGTGGTTAAGCCCGATAAATCAATCACTTCAATTTGATTAACTGCAGAGTTAATGGCGAAGGCGGTATTCGAAGCTTGGTGAAACTGAACGATTTCAGCTGCACTTTTACCAAATACCTCTATGCCACCTGCTGTAAAGCGGCCAACCACTTCTATGTTTAAATCACGGGGTAGACTTTGGCCATCGACTCCGTCAATGCCATTTGTGCCGTCAACACCTGCGGCGCCATCTTGCCCGTCATCGCCTTCAAGGGCACAGCCTGAAAGGCCAAAAACAACGGCCATACTTAAGATACTAAGTTTTAACGCTTTATTGAGTGGTTGCACTGCTTATTCCTTATTTTAATTGTCTTGAGTAAACGCAGCCCAACAACTTAGAGTGCCCATGTGACTCTTTAACGACAAAAAAATGAACAAATTGTGACGGCGGGTATTTTAGAAAACGAAACTGGGAGGAGAGAAAACATCAGAAAATTGCTTAGGTGAGAAAGCAGGCCTGAACTGAACAGTGATGGTGGAGCCACTATACTGATGATTAGATTCAAGCCTGAATATATGAAAGCGTAAGCGTGTTATTAAGCCATTTCAGCCATAACTTTACCAACGTTTGACATTACCTGAGCTAATTCTTTGGTTGGGCTAAAATCGATAAATTTTAAGTCCTTGTCGACGATGGCGGTGTGCCCTGGCTGTGCGTAGAAAACGTCGCCGGCTTCAAATGACTCTTGTGTACCGTCATCGTATATAAAGCGGAAGGTCCCTTCGAATATATAACCCCAATGCGGGCAATGACAGTTGTTGTTGTTTAACCCTTTGAGCAAGGGCGTAAAATCAGTGCCTTTTGGTAGTTCATGAAAAACAACGGTCATGCTTCCCAATCCCGCCTGGGAGCGCATGATCATTCCGGGGGCGTGCATTACAACGGGTATATCTTCCTTCTTCATTTTCATGGTTATTTCCTTTCTATAACGCGAAAAAAGTAATGCTGTTTACTACTGGACAGCGTAAAGGGTAAGTCAACAAACTCGGCTTACCGCTGATAGAGTATAGATAAAAAATATAAATCCGAGTTTGATGCCAAAACGATTTACACGGAATGAAAGCTGATTTTTTAAAAAAAGGACCTCAATCCGAGATAAAAAAGCAGCCCGTGGTACGAAAGACAGACGTTTGGCGGAGAATCGATGGTTTAAGTGGATTATTCAGAACTCTATCTTACGTTCTGTTTTAGAAGAGTATGAGCAAATTTGATTGTCCATTAATTGCCAAGAGCGGACATTCGGCATTAACTTTTTGTGCACCATAAGATCCCATTTAAACGGATTACAAATTCCCTGACTTGCCAATTATCTCGTATTTAAATGGACTGTATAAAAAAACAGGTGCAATCGGATTTAGTGAATAATGCCCATGTCGCTTCCTATTATGTAATTTTGGTTGGTCTCGCTTTGTTTTTCTTAAAAACGCTAAGTTATTAATTTAACTATGGAAAATATTTTTCACATGGTTTTTAATAGGAAGCAGAAAAGTCTCGTTAAACCGAGGTCTCCTTTTGCTTTTGCAACTTCGAGTGGTTTTACTCGTACGATAGTAAAAATACTGAATAAAATCGGAAGGCAAGAACTTAAAATGACGAAAAAAACTACCGAATCGAGAAGTTACATATACGACATGCTCAATAATAAGCGTTAGCAGTATAAATCATGTATCGATTATTAATTTTACCGCTGATCTTAATATCAACATTACTCTACGGACAGAATACAATGTTGTGGCCTTCGTTAAGTGACTATAAATATACAAGTGGTCGCCAAGCCACAGAAGATGATATTAATTTAGGTGCTGCAGTGTTTATGCTGCAAGTCGAAGGGAAAAATATTGGTAAACCAATCGATATTATAATACCACAATATGCTATTCATATTGACCAAGAAACGGGTGAAAAGACAAAAGTTATAATTATTCAGGCTGAAGAAACTGACGACTCCCAAGTTATTGGGGCAATTAACATTCAAACAGACGAATTTATTGCGGCTTTAAAGTTTGAATTCGAGTTCTTAGGAAATAAAAAACCAAGTGCAGAGTAGTATACTGCTAACAAGGCATCCAAACGGACTAAAAACAGTTGGCTGTTTTCACTCCGTTCAACATTATAGCCAACAATTTTTAGCCGCTTAATGTGGCGTTAAATGAACTAAGGAAGGTCTAGTTGAAATTTCAAATCATTAAGTTGTTATTAATTTTACCAATTACAATTGCGGCTAATGTCAGTGCAAATAACTTTGCGGATGTGAAGCTAACCCATATCAAACCAGGAAAATCTGATGCTCAATGGATTAGAACTAAACAGGTCACTCCAATGTATCCAATGGATCTTGCGATGAAAGCTATTGCTGGTTGCGGCATATTTAAAGTAACTGTAAATGAAAATGGTAAAACAGATAACGTTGAATTAATTAGTTCAATACCGAAAAAAGTTATTTATAAACCTGCAAAGAAAGTTATAAAAAAATGGAAATGGCAAAATATTTCTGGTCACCCTAATGCTACTGAAGAAAAACTGATTAGGTTAGATTTTTGTATGGGTGGTAAAACAGAAGCCGAGGCAAAAGTAAGATGTGCTGAACAAGCAAAGTTAAAGTGTAGTGAATAGTTCACTAAACAAACAAATTAGGGCCGACGCGCACACAGCGCGCCCCATATGTTAAGCGTTAATGACCGCTTTACGCTCATAGCCGTCTGTCACAGTCGTTCGAAATCTTTCTGTCCCGAATATCACAATATACGTGAACTCAAACAGATTAAATGGAGTGCTGAAAAAACAATTTTGACGATGAGAGTCCGGTCCGTGAGCTACATTCCGCCTACAAATTCTTGCCATGATAAAAGGACTTCTTTGAAGTCTTCTAAACCGCAACCGCAGATTGATTCCTGATCGTATAATTCGGTGTCTTCAGGAATATCGATTTCACCCTCATCTCGGGTTATCGCTGCGTAAACTTCTATCTCATCTCGCGTTAAATCCATATTAAATTCACGCCCTTGCAGCGCGTATTGCTCAATGTCTTTGTGTTCTAATTGTTGAATAACATCCAACAAGTGGTGTATTTTCTGACGATCTCGACCGAGTTCTTCACTAAACCATAAGCCGAGCGTTTCTGCTCCCATTTCAAAAATGGCGGCAGGCTCTGCGCGATCGTTGCGAATAAATTGATAATCCATTAGGTGTCCAAAAAGATTAAATTAAAAAATGTCGCCGCGGGCTTCGATCTGAGTTAAATAAACTCGCAAGTCAAACTCCAGTTGATGGTAATCCGGCAGCATATGTAAACATAGTTGATAGAATGCTTTGTTGTGATCTTTCTCTTTTAAGTGTGCTAATTCGTGCACCACAATCATGTTAAGGAAGGGCTCTGGAACACGTTTAAATAGCGTACTAACGCGAAGTTCATTCTTGCTTTTGAGTTTCGCGCCTTGCACCCGAGAAACATACGTGTGTAAACCTAACGCATGGTTAACCACATGTATTTTGGGATCAAATGCGATTTTACTAAGTGGTGCAGACTTGCGCATAAAGCGGTTCTTTAAGTCCATAACATATTGCCGTAATGCATTGTCGTTGCTGACGTCATGCACATGGGGATAGCTTTTGAGCAAATAGTCTTTTAATTTATCTTGCTCAAGGAGCTGCTCTATTTTGTCTTGCAGGTGTCCAGGGTATGCAGCTAAATACTTCATTGTATGAATATTAATGACTCGATTTTTTAGGCTCAGGCCAAACAAATTCATCCGCAGAAGCGGGCGCTTGAACGGTTTTTTTAGGGGAGCGAGACTTGCTCCTAGTGGTATACAAATAAAGCTCTTCGACTTTGGCTCTAGCCCAAGGGGTTTTGCGTAAAAACTTTAAGCTTGATTTAACGCTTGGGTCGCTTTTGAAACAATTGATTTTTACTTGCTCGTGCATTTGCTCCCAGCCTAGCTTTTCGACCAGCGTTTCCACTATGTGTTGCAAGGTTAAGCCGTGCAAAGGATTGTTTTTCTGAACTGTCATTCTGTCACATCTGAAATAGTTTGATATTGGGCAATATAATCCGCAACGTTAGGACTAGTCGGTACGCTAAATTATGATGCCTGTTAGGGGTTGTGAATTCTCTACCGGTTGCTCTGGGTAGGTAGCAAGTGTTTGCGATGAACCATGTTCGTCTATTTGCTCTAATTTAACAGAAAATCCCCATAAATGATGTAGATGCTTTAACACTTTATGGTGGCTGTCAGCCAGTGGAACACCGTTTTGTGGCAAATATGACAAGGTTAAAGAGCGGTCGCCTCTGGAGTCCACACCATACACTTGTATATTTGGCTCAATATTACTCAAGTTATATTGCGCGGAAAGTTTTTCTCTGACGGCGTGGTAACCGGCTTCGTCATGAATGGCAGAAACATCGAGAAAGGCGTTTTGTTCATCATCTTCGATGGCGAAAAACTTAAAATCACGCATTAGCTTTGGTGACATAAACTGACTGATAAAGCTTTCATCCTTAAAGTTTTGCATGGCGAAGTGGACTGTTTCTAGCCAGTCTTTGCCTGCAATTTCAGGAAACCATTGGCGATCTTCATCAGTGGGTGATTGGCAAATGCGCTTTATATCCATAAACATATTAAAGCCTAATGCATATGGATTGAGGCCTGAATAGTTTGGATGATTATATGCTGGTTGTGCCACCACATTGGTATGGCTGTGCAGAAACTCAAGCATAAACTTATCTGTGAGTTTCCCCTCATCGTAGAGATGGTTGAGTATATGGTAGTGCCAAAAGCAGGCCCATCCCTCGTTCATAACTTGGGTCTGTTTTTGCGGATAAAAGTACTGAGATACTTTGCGCACAATCCGGACTAATTCTCGTTGCCAAGGTTCTAACAAAGGGGCATTCTTTTCGATAAAATAGAGCACATTCTCTTGCGGCTCAGAAGGGAACCTTCGAGTAGGTTCGCTGCTTTTAGCTTCAGACTTAGGCAAGGTACGCCATAATTCATTCACTTGAGATTGAATATGTTGCTCACGATTTTGCTGGCGCTCCCGCTCAATCTGCATGGATATTTTCTGTGGACGTTTGTAGCGATCAACACCGAAATTCATTAACGCATGGCAGGAGTCGAGCACATTTTCGACTTCACTAACACCGTATTTTTGTTCGCACTTCGCCACATAATTTTTGGCAAATAGTAGGTAGTTTATAATTGAGCTAGCGTCTGTCCATGCTTTGAATAGATAGTTATTTTTGAAAAACGAGTTATGGCCGTAACAAGCATGGGCCATGACGAGTGCTTGCATAGGCATGGTGTTTTCTTCCATTAGATAGGCGATGCAAGGGTCTGAATTAATAACGATTTCGTAGGCCAATCCCATTTGTCCGCGACGGTAATTTTGCTCTGATTGAATAAATTTTTTGCCATAAGACCAATGGGCATAATTAACCGGCATACCGATACTCGCGTACGCATCCATCATGTGTTCAGCGGTAATAATTTCTATCTGGTTGGGATATGTGTCTAGGCCATAATGTTTCGCTACGCGATCAATCTCTTGTTCGTATTCGGCCAAAAGCTCGAAAGTCCAATCAGGGCCGTCACTTAGCACATCGGAAGTTTGCTTGTGTTGCACATCTGCTTGAGTATTCTTCATAAACTAAGCCACTCCTGATTGGTTTTCTACGCCTTGGTCGAACAGCTCCCTGAAAACCGGATAGATGTCATCAACATCGACAATATGTTTAATGGCAAAATTATTATGGGTTTCGCTGAGCTTTTCATATTCATGCCAGAGCTTTTGATGTTGACGCGCAGTAATTTCGATATAAGCGAAGTAACGCACTGCAGGCAGCAAGCTCTTTTCGAGTATTTCAGTGCACTTGGCGCAATCGTCCGTCCAGTTATCTCCATCTGACGCCTGTGCTGCATATATATTCCACTCATGACGAGGGAAACGCTGCTCTACGATCTGCTTCATCAAGACTAAGGCACTTGAGACAATCGTGCCGCCGGTTTCTGTGGAATAAAAGAACTCTTGTTCGTCGACTTCTTTAGCTTGAGTGTGGTGATGTATATAAACAACCTCGACGTCCTTATAGGTGCGTGTTAAGAATAAATACAGCAAGATATAGAATCGTTTGGCTTTGTCTTTGGTGGCCTGGTCCATTGAACCCGACACATCCATTAGGCAAAACATAACTGCTTTGCTCGATGGTGTGGGGAGTTTTTGATAATTGCGAAAGCGCAGATCGAAGGTGTCGATAAAAGGCACACGAGAAATCGCCTTTTCCAACTGCGCTATCTCTTCTTTTAGCTTTGCCAGCATAAGCTGGTCAGGAAGTTTAGATTCGAGGACTTCAACAAGTTGCGCTTGTAGTCGCTTTAATTGGGCCTTTTTACCTGCTGTGAGGGCGATGCGCCGGGCCACAGACCCTTTCAAAGATCGCACTACATCTAAATTACTGGGGACCCCGTCTGATACAAATCCCGCTCGATAGCTTTCATATTCAACTAGTTTATCCTGCTGAGTTTTTTCGAGATTCGGCAGGATCAGATCTTCGAAAAGGAGGTCTAGATATTCGTCTTTTGAAATTTGAAAGACAAAGTCGTCTTGCCCCTCACCGCTATCACTGGCGTTACTATCTCCGCCTTGTCCGGCACCAGAATCAGGGCGTTTTATCTTATCCCCCGCTGTAAATTGGTCATTGCCGGGATGCACAATGCTTCTGGCGCCCCCTTTACCTGTATGAAAAATAGGTTCAGATATATCTCGGCTAGAAATACCGATTTTTTCACCACTGGTAACGTCAGTGACACTGCGTTTGTTGATTGAGTCAGACACCGCCTTCTTAATTTGCTCTTTGTAACGGCGCAAGAAACGTTGGCGGTTGACTGTACTCTTTCCTTTGCCGTTGAGCCGTCGATCAATAAAATGGGCCATACTACTTTACCTCAATGGATTCCATTGGAGCGCTGTTGTTTACCAGTGCCACATTAAGAAGATTTTCTCACCCGTAAATACCATTCGCATAACAATCTGACTTGTTTTTGGGTGTAGCCTTTTTCGGCCATGCGGGCGACAAAATCATCGTGTTTTTTCTCGTCTTCCGCAGAGCCTTTTTTGTTAAATGATATAACGGGCAATAGATCTTCAGTGTTGGAAAACATTTTCTTTTCAATAACCGTGCGTAACTTTTCGTAGCTGGTCCAGCTTGGGTTCTTGCCTTTATTATTGGCTCTGGCGCGCAGTACGAAATTAACTATTTCATTGCGAAAATCTTTAGGGTTGCTTATACCTGCGGTTTTCTCGATTTTCTCAAGCTCGGTATTTAGCGCTTCTCTGTCAAATAGCTGGCCAGTTTCAGGATCTCGATATTCCTGATCTTGGATCCAGAAATCCGCATAAATGACATAACGGTCAAACAGATTTTGACCGTATTCAGAGTAGGATTCTAAATACGCGGTTTGGATCTCTTTACCGATAAATTCCACATACTTGGGGATTAAATAACCCTTCAAATGTTCTTTGTATTTATCAGCGATTTCGGTAGCGAATTGCTCTCGTTCAATTTGGCGCTCGAGTACATAGAACAAATGCACTGGGTTAGCGGCCAATTCTTGTGGATCAAAATTAAAGACGCGGGACAATATTTTGAATGCGAAGCGGGTTGATAGGCCTTGCATGCCTTCGTCCACACCTGCGTAATCTCGGTACTCTTGATAGGACTTAGCCTTAGGGTCCGTGTCTTTCAAACTTTCACCATCATACACCCGCATTTTTGAATAAATGCTTGAATTTTCAGGCTCTTTCAAACGAGATAACACACTGAACTGGGCTAGGGTTTCTAGCGTGTCTGGGGCACATGGTGCACCTGATAGTTCACTGTTATCGATGAGTTTGCGATAAATCTGCATTTCTTCTGATACGCGCAAGCAATAAGGCACATTGACAATAAATACGCGGTCAAGAAAGGCTTCGTTGTTCTTGTTATTACGAAAGGTTTGCCACTCTGACTCATTCGAGTGGGCCAATATTACGCCTTCAAAGGGCAGGGCAGACAGCCCTTCGGTGGAATTGTAATTACCTTCCTGAGTGGCGGTTAATAGGGGGTGAAGTACTTTTATAGGCGCCTTAAACATCTCCACAAATTCCATCAAACCTTGATTGGCGCGGCACAACGCACCTGAGTAGCTGTAGGCATCAGGGTCGTTCTGGGCGAAGTGTTCCAAGCGCCTGATATCCACTTTTCCGACTAAAGCGGAGATGTCTTGGTTGTTCTCATCACCGGGCTCAGTTTTAGCAACCGCAACCTGATCGAGGATTGAAGGGTGTAACTTGACCACCTTGAACTTTCGAATATCCCCGTTGTATTCATGTAGGCGTTTACGCGCCCATGGTGACATGACGGTTCTTAGGTAGCGTTGTGGAATACCATACTCATTAAGCAGTAATGAGCCGTCCTCATTCGAATCGAACAAACTAAGAGGGTGGTCGTTCACCGGAGAGTCTTTGAGCACGTAAATGGGCTGTTGCTGCATCAGTTCTTTTAGCTTCTCGGCTAAAGAAGACTTGCCGCCGCCAACAGGACCAAGCAGGTATAGCACTTGTTTCTTCTCTTCCAGCCCCTGAGAAGCATGCCGAAGATAAGATACGATTTGTTCTATTGATTCTTCCATGCCATAAAACCCGTCGAACGCTGGGTAGCGAGCGATGATTCGGTTAGAAAAAATACGGCTTAAGGTGGCATCTTTGGCGGTGTCGACCATCTCTGGTTCACCAATTGCTTTAAGAAGACGTTCTGCTGCATTGGCGTATGCTGAATCATCTGTTTTACAGATTTCCAAGAATTCGTCGATGGTTAATTCTTCTTCTTTACGGGCTTCGTACCGTGTTTGATATTGCTCTAAAATTCCCATAACTCGACCTCACATATAGAAAATTTTCTGGCTTCACTGGTAAGATTAGACCCTTATTGGCATTTGTATGTTTCAGATTTAGAACAATATTTTCTAGAGAATGCTAAAAACTGATTTTTAAGCACTAACGAAGTTAGCGCAAGAGAAGCGCAGAGTAAGCAATGCTGAATGGAGTGTGAACAAAAGCCTATTATCGGCAAATTTGAGAGTGCGAGCGATGAGCTGCAGGAGGATTATAGGCACAAGAGCAAAGAAATCAGATACAAAAAAGCCCCGATTCATCGAGGCTTTTATATCATCTTCTGATTAGGTTAATCAGACCAGAATCGCTTAAGCGAAGTTACTCGCTGCGAAATCCCAGTTTGCTAGTGCCCAGAAACCTTCAAGGTACTTAGGACGAGCATTACGGTAATCGATGTAGTAAGCATGTTCCCATAAATCTACTGTTAGTAGAGGGGTGACACTTGCATCAGTTAAAGGAGTACCAGCATTGCTAGTGTTAACTATGTCTAGGCTGCCGTCAGCTGTTTTAACAAGCCAAGTCCAGCTTGAACCGAAGTTGTTAACTGCTTTGTCGTTTAATGCTGCTTTGAAGTCTGCGAAAGAACCCCATTTAGCGCTAATTGCATCAGCAAGTGCGCCAGTTGGCTCGCCGCCGCCATTTGGGCTTAGGCTGTTCCAGTAGAACGTGTGGTTCCAGATTTGAGCAGCGTTATTGAAAACTCCGCCTT
>Ga0114916_1001001_pt1 | contig 16974 bp, 16 predicted proteins | sample MalvirAntarct_66_FD_83501 | JGI IMG/M metagenome (GOLD analysis project Ga0114916, IMG submission 83501) | Marine viral communities from the Global Malaspina Expedition - Malaspina viral metaG Antarct_66 | ecosystem: Environmental > Aquatic > Marine > Oceanic | place: West Anvers Island... | reverse complement strand
ATTCGAGCCAATTCAGGCCAAGTGGCGCCTGTTCGGGAGGATGGAGGCCGATCTCGCGCCGGGCGAAAATCGCTCAACATCTTGTTTTCATTCAAAAACGCACGATTTGGGCGACCGCGGTGCGCGATTCTATCCTCGATGCTTCAGGCGGAACAGGTTCGGGCGGCGCTTCCGTCCCGGCCGGGCCGTGTGTCGATACCGATTCCTTCCCTTTCATTCCGCTTCCTTCCCGATGCTCCGTGCCGCACCCACACCTACTGCAGTCGGCCACCGCAGGCGTGGAGATGCGTCGTTTTCATTCCCTTCTCTTCCTTTTCATGGGTAGAGCGCGGACGAATGGCGAGCGCGCGTCGGGGCGCATCCCTTCCTATGTCTTCACGATGTCCAACAGCGAACCCCGCCGAGGCGGGGAAACCCATGTAGGGACCAAGTTCCTGGCCGGCAAGGATCCGCCCGTGGCGGGCGAATGATGTTCCGCACGCGGCGTCGAAGAAACTATAATTTCGATTCGTGTCTACGAATAATCGCGTCGTCAGATCACTCATGCTCACACAGCATTCTCCTATCGGCCAAAATGGCTGGCGCGTGTTTCCAATATTTACTTCTCCATACGTCAAAATCCGGCCTATCCATCACGGATGGAGTCGAGCGTGGATTTATGTGCATTGTGATAGAATATTTACGATGGTCTGTGTCATCTCCGCAACTGGTCGGTTTTGCGGTTGCAGCATGCGGTGCGAGTTTATCGAGAGAATCCCGTACCCGATTCCCTCAGGGCGCAATCCGCTCTGGCGGCAGGTTCGAGATTTCTGATTAGTATTGCCAAAATCTGCAACTCTCGCTGACGACAATGCGTCGTTTATTTTGCGTAGACATACGGCACCATGTCTTTTTTCAATTCATCAAATCGGCCGCGTGCAAAAGCTGTAACGCTTTTTTGATAATCTAAATCATCATGCATGCCCGTAATAGATATGCCAATGTTAAGTAAAATTATAGCCCCACTGCACTCATACGGATTTGCATCTATCTTGCTCAATAAATATAGAGAATGTCTATTCGATAGAATGTCTATATCAAGTATATTTGGTGCAGCATCTGGTAAAAGTTCTACTTCGACGACCCCGTCATTATTAGTTGTAACAAAGATATTGTCGTATCGATGTACTGTATCGCCATAACGATCTTTGGTAGAGAGCCTAGGTGTGCCGAGAGCGCTGTAAATGTCTTTGGGCTTCATCCCAAAGGCAATCGGGCCGACAGACTTATAAGAAACAATGGTTATCATTTTTTTAGCCAATCTCTGGTATGAGAGTACTCGAGCATCTCTCGAATGGCGGAATTATATTTACGGAGTGAGCCACCACCAGCCACCGCTGCGCGACGAATGTCGCGTATTTCCATAGCCACCGCCCCGCGCACGTTATCATCATTTAGCAAAGTTTTTATTTCGGTCCGGTACGATACTGCCCCGCGACGTGATCCAAAACTTGAGGTTAGGAGGTGATCTGAACGGTCCATCTGAATGGCTGGGCCGCTATAGGTCGAATAACGACTTACACTATCGGCCGGTATATGATGCCGTTCGATCACGCCTTGTTCGGCCGAGAGCCGCCCGTACGCCCCGCCTCTGTATGTTTGTCCAGCCGCCGCCGCGCTTTCCGCGGCGCGATAGGCCTTGAGCCCTACGCCCGCACCTGCCGGAAGGAAGGGCACCGCGGTGGCGAACACGTCATAGCCAAACCCGAGGCCGTTTACGATCGCGCCGCCCCAATCGCCCACCTGGATGCTTCCGACGAAGGAGGAATAGCTGACCGCTACGTTGGTGACATCCCAAAGTAACTCCGGACCCTGCCCGGTGGGGTCGTGCGCATTCAGCGGGTCGTTGTGGACATAGGCATAGAGGTTCATGCCGCCTTCGGTGCCGATTGGGTCGGTCTGCATGAACCGGCCGAGCGACGGCGCGTAGAAGCGCGCCTTGAAGTTGAAGAGGCCCAGCTCCGCGAAGCGCATCTGTCCCGTGTAGCCGAAGCGGCTGGCGGAAGACCGGCCCGGCTGCCCCCAGGGGTTGTAGGCCAGGATCTCCGTGGCTTGGCCCGCATAGTTCGAATTGGCCACGATCGAGCCGAGACGGTCGGCATGCAGCCACGCCCGCGCGCCGTTCCGGTAGACGACCAGCGGCTCGTCGGGGCGCGGGCCGAACACCGTCCGGCGCAGCACCGCGCCCGAGGCGTCGTGCTTGGCGATCGCGTGCGCGTCGTCGTAGACGAACCGCGTCGTCGCACCGTCGACGACCATACGCCCCAACCGGTCCGCGGCGTCGTAGGCGAGGCTCGCCGTGCTCGGTCCCGCGGCGCCGGTCAGGCGGTTGAGACCGTCATAGCTCCCACGATGTGCTATGCTCATCGTGGCGTGGATTCGTCCTCTTCAAGAAACAGGCTTTGCAGGTCTCCATTGAGCTTCTGGCCTGTCGCCGAGAGCAAGGTGAAGCCTGCTTCACCTCCTTCAATCGTGTTCACGCCATCCAAGACACCCAGGATGTTCGACGCCGTATCAACACTTACCTGGCGCATGATCTCAAAGAGAACAAAGCGCTGCTCTTCTGTGAGTGAATCAAAGAGTGTGAGCGCACGGCACCAATAGGGGTCGGAGGCTTCAGAGGCAGGTGTTTTGGAGAAAAGGTCTCGGTAAATCGAGAGGTTCTCGTCGATAACCTCTCGCATGACGGCGGAAGCGAAAGCTTTTGGGATCATTGAGACTGTCTCCTAAATGAGTGGGGGTATTGGATTTTATTCATTCTAATCAGCTCCTGAAGTTGCGAATTAGGTATGCCGGGATAGACCCGTCGCAACTCCATGATGTCCCGCGCGACGACTTCCCTTGCCGTCGTCAGCCCCTCTATACTTCGAGAAACGATCCCCTGCGGGCCGCGAATGGTATGGCCAATTTTGGGGATGAGGATCGCCGGTGCGGTTAGCGGGTCGTATCCTGGGATCATCTCCCCCATCAAGGCCTTCTGGCCCACATGGTGAGCATCCAACCCTGAGGCTGTTCCTTTGATCTCGTTATAGGCGCCTACGCGGTAAAGGCCGTTGTTAGAGCCAATAGCTGCTCCCTGTGCGGCGCGATAGGCCTTGAGCCCTACGCCTGCACCTGCCGGCAGGAACGGCGCCACGGTGGCGCCGACGTCGTATAGCGTTCCAAAAGCAGCTACGGTTGTGCCGAACCAGTCGCGCGCGTTGATGCTATCGAGCAAGGCGGAATAGCTGAACGCGACGTTGGTGACATCCCATGCGGTTTCCGGCGTAAAGAAGGTTCCCGTCGGGTCCGTCGCATTCAGCGGGTCGTTGTGTACATAGGCGTAGAGGTTCATGCCGTCTTCGGTGCCGATTGGGTCGGTCTGCATGAACCGGCCGAGCGACGGCGCGTAGAAGCGCGCCTTGAAGTTGTAGAGGCCCAGCTCCGCGAAGCGCATCTGTCCCGTGTAGCCGAAGCGGCCGGCGGAAGGCCGCCCCGGCTCGCCCCAGGGCCCGTAGGCCAGGATCTCCGTCGCATGCCCCGCATCGTTCGAATTGGCGGCGATCGAGCCGAGGCGGTCGGCATGCAGCCACGCCCGCGCGCCGTTCCGGTAGACGACCAGCGGCTCGTCGGGGCGCGGGCCGAACACCGTCCGGCGCAGCACCGCGCCCGAGGCGTCGTGCTCGGCGATCGCGTGCGCCTCGTCGTAGACGAAGCGCGTTGTCGCTCCGTCGATGACCGTGCGCCCCCAGCCGACATAGCAAGGACAGGGCGAAGCGAGAGACAAGCCCAACAAACTGAACCGACGGGCGTTTGGCCGTGTCTATGGATGCGGCCGTGCAAGTAATACACACTCGGTCTCAACAATTATGGGGGAATGGCTCATAGTAATCAGTTCAATTATCGCAATTTATCCAAAATGTCGGACCGTTTTTGGCTCCAGGCGTCGTTTAATTTAACGTTACTTAATATAGTCCGGCAGATATCGGTGTTTCCATTTTTGTAATGCAGCAATGCAATATAAATTATCTGCGGCGCACGATCGTTGCCGCCAATTTGATTCTCTAGGGTTTCGATCATGCGATTCGTGCAGTGGTTGCATTGAAAAAAAGGGATCGCAGCATGGGTAATGCCCATTGTGATTTCATCAATACAACTGTCATCTGAAAGAGGCCACCACACATCTCTACCATAAAGTAATTCTCCTAAGCGAATGCGTACCGTACATAGTGGCTCGTCGACCATGCTTGATCCGTCGGCTCCCCAGCAAGTGCGTAATACAAATTTATCGGCGACCCCAAGATTTATTGCGAACGTATCTTTTGATTTGCTCATCTGTACATGGATGGAATCGATAAAGTTGTCGCATATCCGATTCCAAAGTCCGCCTTTTCTATTAAAAGTATATTGTATTAGCGCGCGGTCGATATTTGATATTATGTTAGATTTTTTCATTTCCAGAAAACCCACCATGATTTGGCCGACGATGAGGGTGGTTGCGGGGGGGTATGTTATCAATCCGACTCGCGCGTCCATCTGAACGCTGTACTGTTTTATTTGACGAGCGCCAGCTGCCTTGCCAGAGGCGGTATTCGGCTTGAGTTCCAAAATTCTTCCTCGTGGTGTTACGGCGTCAGGAATGTAAATCTTTCCGCCAGCACCGATTATCCTGGGTTCTGAATTCCAACCTGGCTTTCGGACTACCCTTTCCGCCAAGTCTCTATGCGCCTGTCTTCCGGCGGCGGCGGCGGCATTCTCACCTCCACGCATTGCAACCGGAGTTACGATAGCGCGGCTGCCTTGAACTGCGAACTGCCCCTGACCGAAGGTAGATACGACAAGCGCCTGTTCTGCAAACATAGTTGCTGTGCGGCCCGCGGCCGAACCCCAATCGCCAATCAAAGCGGCATCGACCGCGTGATCCCATGCCACCTGACCCGGAACTAAAACGCGCAACAGTCAGTGGCTCTCCTTGCCGTTAGGATCAAATTTGTTGACTGGGTCGTCCTGGGCATAGGCATAGAGATTCATGCCGTCTTCGGTGCCGACGGGGTCGGTCTGCATGAACCGGCCGAGCGTCGGCGCGTAGAAGCGGGCCTTGAAGTTGTAGAGGCCCAGCTCCGCGAAGCGCATCTGTCCCGTGTAGCCGAAGCGGCCGGCGGAAGACCGGCCCGGCTGCCCCCAGGGCCCGTAGGCCAGGATCTCCGAAGTCCTCCGCCACCGTCTCCCCCCGCTGCTGATGCGCAGGGACGCAGGGATCGTATATAATTACTGGCAGGAGACGGCGAAGGACCTGCTCCTCGGCGAAGAGCCGGTACCCCTGATGGCGGCGGTGCAGGTCCTGCAGCGGCCGCCGGCCTCAGCGCGGCCCGCCGGCCCGGGTCGGCGTGAAGGTCGGTGGATCGCTCGCCGGGAAGGAGTCGCGGCCGGCCTCGTCGACCAACGCGGACAGCCGGCGGCGCATGTCGTCGGCGGCTTCGGTGGCGGCGAGATCGTGGACGTGGACGTCCGTCGCCCCGTTCTTCTTCAGGACAGCCGTCGCCACCTCTTCGCGGCCAGGGTCGGGGGTGCGGACCCAGAGCAGTATGCCGCCCTGCGCGAGCTGGTCCTCGAAGCGCTCGGCGAAACGGCGGTCCAGGAAGCGGTCGAGCAGGGCGCCGAGGGCCGCACCGGCGCCGCCGGCGGCAGCGATGGCTGCGGCGAAGGTTCCGCCCGAGGCGACGATCGCGCCTGCCGTGGCCACGGCGCCGACATAGATCAGCCCGCCGGCGATGGCGCCTTCCGCGTCGCCGACCGATTCGGTCGACACATAGGCGACGGTCGGCACGGTCGCGTCGTCCTCCAGTTGGGCGGTCGACCGGTAGCCGTGCCCGAGGCGCCGCTCCACCGTCTCCCGGTTCGCCAGGAAACTGAGGTCCGCCCTGTCGAACCCGGAGCTGAGGAGTTCGTCGATGGCCGTCTGCAGCGAGGGTCGATCGTGAAAGACGCCGACGGCTTCACGCGTGCTGGCTTGTGACATGGACATCTCCTTCCGATGCCAACGTCCGCCACAGGCCGCGGTTATGCATTGACCTCGATCAACGGCCTACACGTCCAGCGCATCCGCGAACCGCGCGTTCTCCTGGATGAACGCCAGCCGGTGCTCCGGCTTGCGGCCCATCAGGCGTTCGACCAGGTCCTTGGCGTCGGAGCGCCCCGCCGACGGTGCGGCGGCGGGCTCCAGGGTCAGGGCTTCGCCCGAGGCGTCGAAGGCGACGCGCAGCAGGGTGCGGGTCTTCGGGCTCATCGTCGTCTCGCGCAGCTGCGCCGACGGCATCTCGCCCAGGCCCTTGAAGCGGCTGATGTCGACCTTCTTCTTGGCCTTGAAGGCGCTGCCCAGCAGCTCCTCCTTGTGGGCGTCGTCGCGGGCATAATGCGTCGTGCCGCCGGAGGAGAGCCGGTAGAGCGGCGGCATCGCCAGGAACAGGTGGCCCTTCTCGATCAGCTGCGGCGTCTCCAGGAAGAAGAACGTCATCAGCAGCGAGGCGATGTGGGCGCCGTCGACGTCGGCGTCGGTCATGATGACGATGCGCTCGTAGCGCAGCTTCTCCAGGTCGAAGCGGCTGCCGCTGCCGCAGCCGAGCGCCTGGATCAGGTCGTTCAGCTCCTGGTTCTGGCGCAGCTTGTCGGACGAGGCGCTGGCGACGTTCAGGATCTTGCCGCGCAGCGGCAGGACCGCCTGGGTGGCACGCTCGCGCGCCTGCTTGGCCGATCCGCCGGCGCTGTCGCCCTCGACCAGGAAGATCTCCGTGCCGGCGGCGGCCGAGCGCGTGCAGTCGGTCAGCTTGCCCGGCAGGCGCAGCTTGCGCGTCGCACTCTTGCGGTCGAGGTCCTTCTCCTGGCGCCGGCGTGCACGCTCCTCCGCCCGCTCGATGGCGAAGTCGAGCAGGGCGCGGGCCCGCTCGGGCGCGGCGGCCAGCCAGTGATCGAAGTGATCCTTCACCGCCGTGTCGACCAGGCGCACCGTCTCCGGCGAGTCCAGCTTCTCCTTGGTCTGGCCCTGGAAGCGCGGCTCGCGGATGAACACCGACAGCATCTGGCAGGCGCCGCCGAGCAGGTCGTCGCCCGTCACCTGCGGCGCGCGCCGGCTGCCGATCAGCTCGCCATAGGCCTTCAGCGCGCGCAGCAGGCCGGCGCGGAAGCCCGCCTCGTGGCTGCCGCCGAGCGGCGTCGGGATGGTGTTGCAGTAGGAGCCGGAGAAGCCCTCGCCGTCGAGCGCCCAGGTGATCGCCCATTCGACGCGGCCGGCGCCGGCGGGGAAGGTGGCCTCGCCGACGAAGGGCTCGGCCACCACGGTCTCGCGTTCCTCGACCGCCGCGGCCAGGAAGTCGGCGAGGCCGCCGGGAAAGTGCAGGTCGGCCTCGGCCGGTGTCTCCGCACCCGGCTTCAGCAGCGACGGATCGCAGCGCCAGCGGATCTTCACGCCGCGATAGAGATAGGCCTTGGAGCGCGCCATGCGGAACAGGCGCGCCGGCTGGAAGCGCGGGTTCTCGCCGAAGATCTCCGGGTCCGGGCGGAAGCGCACCATCGTGCCGCGGCGGTTCTGCGACACGCCGACCTTGGCGAGCGGTCCTTCGGGCGCGCCGCGGCGGAAGCTCTGGCGCCAGACCTCGCGGTCGCGGGCCACCTCGACGACCAGGCTCTCCGACAGCGCGTTCACCACCGAGATGCCGACGCCGTGCAGGCCGCCCGATGTCTCGTAGACCTTGCCGCTGAACTTGCCGCCCGAGTGCAGCGTCGTGAGGATGATCTCCAGCGCCGACTTGCCCTTGAACTTCGGGTGCTCGTCGATCGGGATGCCGCGGCCGTTGTCGCGCACCGTCACCGACATGTCGGCGCCGATCTCGAGTTCGATCAGGTTGGCGTGGCCGGCGACGGCCTCGTCCATCGCGTTGTCGAGGATCTCGGCGACGAGGTGGTGCAGCCCCGCCTCGTCGGTGCTGCCGATATACATGCCCGGCCGGCGCCGGACGGGCTCCAGTCCCTCCAGGACCTCGATGTCGCTGGCGGTATAGCCCCCGGCGGGAGCGGCGTTCTCGAACAGGTCTGACATGGCGGCGGACTATAGGGCAAAGGCGGGGTGGGACGAAGCGAGCAGTTGGTGCCAGCGCTTGGTGTCCTCGCTCCGGCCGCCGCTAGATGTGGTCGTGGCCTCCGATGTTGAAGGAGGCCCTGGCGTTCAGCTGCTCCACGTCGAAGCCGGCGACCCGCTTGTAGCCGGCGGCGATCGCCTCCAGCTCCGCCCGGCTCACCACGTCGTGGATGTCGGCGAAGCCGCCCGGCGCGCGCTCCTCGACCAGCTGCATCGACTGTTCCGGGCCGTTGCCGCGGTTGGCGAGGACGATGCGCGACGTCGCCGGGCGCCGGTCGGCCTCGTAGGCGGCGAGCGCGGCGTCGGCATCGCCGGCCGTCGCCAGATGCCAGGCGAGCACGCGCGCGTCGAGGATCGCCTGGGACGCGCCGTTCGAGCCGATCGGATACATCGGGTGCGCCGCATCGCCCAGCAGCGTGACGCGGCCGTGCGTCCAGCGCTCCAGCGGGTCGCGGTCGACCATCGGGAACTCCCACACCGCCGCCGCCGAGCGGATCAGGTCGGGCGCGCGCAGCCAGCCGAAGTCCCAGCTCTCGAACTGCGGCAGGAAATCCGCCGGGTCGCCGGGGCGGTTCCAGTCCTCGCGGCTGGCGAAGCGCCGCTCCGGCACGGTCAGTTCGGCGATCCAGTTCACCAGCGAGCGTCCGCGCGCCGCGGTTTCGCGGCAGATCGGGTAGCAGACGAACTTCTGGCTCTGATGGCCGGCCATCACCATCGAGCGGCCGGAGAGGAACGGATCGGCCTCGCTGACCGCGCGCCAGAGGATGCGGCCGTTCCACTTCGGCGGCCCCTCGTCGGGATGGAAGGCGGCGCGCACGGCCGAGTGGATGCCGTCGGCGGCGACCAGCAGGTCCGCCTCGACCGTCTCGCTTTGTCCGCTCCGGTCGACGAAGCGCGCCGACACCCGCTGCCCGTCCTGCTCGAACTCCGCCAGCCGCCGGTCGGTGCGGATGCGCGCCCGCCCGAGCCGTTCGCAAGCCGCCTCGTAGAGGATCATCTGCAGCCGGCCGCGGTGGATGGAATATTGCGGCCAGCGATAGCCGGCGTCGCGGCCGCGCGGCTCGCGCCAGATCTCCTGGCCGTGCCGGTTGGCGTAGATCAGTTCCTTGGTCTCGATCGCCGTCGCGGCGAGCCGGTCGGCGAGGCCCAGTTCCGTCAGTTCGCGCACCGCATGCGGCAGCAGGTTGATGCCGACGCCGAGCGGTCGGATCTCCGGCACCGCCTCGAACAGCGTGACCTCGATGCCGGCAGTGTGCAGGGCGAGCGCCGTCGTCAGCCCGCCGATCCCGCCGCCCGCCACGACGACCTTCATGCCGTTCTCCATCCTGCGCCTGCCGCGAGGCGGCGACCGGTCATTGTCGCCGGGCCGCCGCTTGCTTAGGCTGCCCGACGATAACGAGGGGAGGCTTGCATGGCGACGGTCAAGGCGAACGGCATCGACGTCCACTACGTCATGGAGGGGCCGGCCGACGGCCCGGTCGTCACGATGAGCCACTCGCTCATGACGACGCTGGAGATGTGGGACCCGCAGGTGAAGCCGCTGGTCGACAGGGGCTTGCGCGTGCTGCGCTACGACACCCGCGGCCACGGCGGCAGCAGCGTCGCCGAGCCGCCCTACACGCTCGACATGCTCGCGGCCGACGCGGCGGCGATGCTGGAGGCGCTCGGCATCCACCAGACCCATTTCGTCGGCCTGTCGATGGGCGGCATGATCGGCCAGACCCTGGCCCTCGCGCGCCCGGACCTGCTGAAGACGCTGACCCTGTGCGACACGTCGAGCGGCTATCCGCCCGAGGCGGCGGCGATGTGGGGCGACCGCATCAAGGGGGCGGAGCAGAACGGCATGGAGCAGGCGGTCGCCGGCACGATCGAGCGCTGGTTCTCGCCGACCTTCGCCGCGGCCAACGATGCCGCCCTGGCGCCGGTGCGCGAGATGATCCGCGGAACGGCCGTGAAGGGCTTCGTCGGCTGCTGCCACGCCATCTCGAAGCTGGCGGTGACGGACAGGATCTCGGCCATCCGCGTGCCGACGCTGATCATCGTCGGCGAGGACGACCCCGGCACCCCGGTGTCGATGCACATCACGATCAAGGAGCGGATCGCCGGGTCGCAGATGGTCATCATCCCCGATGCGCGGCACCTCTCGAACATCGAGGCGGTCGAGCCGTTCAACGCGGCGCTGCTGCGCTTCCTCCAGGCGCACCGCTAGCGCGGCGGCCCCCGGAGCCTCCGGTGCGCGTCACCGCCGCTTGATGCGCACCGCGCCGCCGGGCGGCCGTTCGACCACGAACTTGCCGGCTTGTTCGACGACCTGAAGGAGCGTCGAGCAGCCGTAGGTGCGCGGGTCGAAGTCGGGGGCGAGATGGTTGAGGCGCTGGCCGACGGTGCCGAGGTTGATCCACTCCTCGTCGTCCCAGGCCTGCTCCATGGCTTTGCGGATCAGCGGCACCGCCTTCGACGGCGGCTCCTTGGCGGGCGCCACGGCGACCGGGACCGCCGGCTTCTCGGCCTGCTTGTCGGCCTTGGCTCCGTCGGCCGCCTTCGCCTTCTTGTCGGACTTGGTCTTCGTCTTCGGCGCAGCGACGGCCGCCGCCGCGGCGACCGCCTCGTCTCCGGTCGGCTCCAGCAGGTTCTCGATATAGATGAAGCGCGAACAGGCGTTGCGGAACGCCTCGGGCGTCTTGCGCGCGCCGAAGCCGTAGACGAGGGCGCCGTCCTCGCGCAGGCGCTGGGCGAGGCGGGTGAAGTCGCTGTCCGAACTGACCAGGCAGAAGCCGTCCAGGCGGCTGCGGTGCATCAGGTCCATCGCATCGATCACCAGCGCGATGTCCGCGGCGTTCTTGCCCACCGTGTAGTTGAACTGCTGCTGCGGCAGGATCGCGAGCGGATGCATGACCCCGCGCCACGACCGCAGCCGGTCGCTGGAGAAGTCGCCGTAGATCCGCCTGACGTTGGCTTCGCCCAGCTTCGCCACCTCCTCGAAGATCGCGTGCGCATAGGCGGCGCTCGTATTGTCCGCGTCGATCAGGATCGCCAGCCGCGCCGACTGTCCGTGTTCTGCCATTCGTCGGCTCTCCTTCGGGAATCTCCGCGCAGCATGAAGCATCGCGCCCGGAATCGCGATGCCCGCGCTGTCCGACCCACGCATCCTGCCGGTTCAGGCCCTGGGCAGGTGGTCGAGGGGCAGGGGGCCATGCGCCTTCACCGTCTGGATGGCGAAGCTGCTGCGGATGTCGGCGACCCCCGGCAGCCTCAGCAGCGTGTCGAGGAGCAGGCGCTCGTAGGCGGCGAGGTCCGGCACGACGATCTGCAGCAGGAAGTCGACGTCGCCGGAGACCAGATGGCACGAGACGACCTCGGGCAGGGCGACGACCGCCTGCCGCAGGGCGTCGGCATTGGCGTCTCGGTGCCGCTCGACCTTCACGCCGACGAACACGGTCAGGCCCAGCCCGACCGCGTGGCGGTCCAGCGCGGCGTGGTAGCCGGAGATGGCACCCGCCTCCTCCAGCAGCCGCACCCGGCGCAGGCAGGGCGAGGGCGACAGGCCGACCTCGTCCGCCAGCTGCACGTTGGTCAGCCGCGCATCGCGCTGCAGCGCCGCCAGGATGCGGCGGTCGATGGCGTCGAACCGACTGCGTGGCATGCAGTGCCTCTTTCGCTGCCGTTCTTGGTACAGAACGCTAATCCGGCCGCCACGCGCGGGGCAATACGCAAGGACACGCCATCGCTTCCCGCCATAGCGTCCGCTCCTGTTCGACGGGTGCGGGAGGCGAGCGGTGACCGGGATGTGGATGTTCGTCGGGGCGTTGACGGTCGCCTATCTGGTGCCGGGGCCCGACATGGTGCTGCTGCTCAGGACCGGTGCTGCGCAGGGTCGGGCCCAGGCGCTCGCTGCCGCCGCGGGGCTGGCCGCGGCACGGGCGGCGCACGTGGCGCTGGCCGGGCTGGGCCTCGCGACCCTGCTGCGCACGGCGCCGGCCACGTTCGAGATCGTCCGCTTCGCCGGAGCGGCCTACCTGATCTGGCTCGGCATCGGGATCCTGCGCGCGCCGTCGCTGCTGCCGGACGATCGGCCGCCGTCGCGGCGCGCCGGTGCCGCGGGCTACCGCGCCTCGTTCCGCAGGGGGCTGCTGACCAACCTGCTGAACCCGAAGGCCCTGCTGTTCTGCTCCGTCCTGCTGCCGCAGTTCGTCCAGCCGGGGCAGGGCGTCCTCGTCCAGTTCCTGCTGCTCGGCCTCGTCCTGGTCGGCGTCGGTGCGGCGTTCGACCTGGCGCTCGCCCTGGCCGGCGCCGCCCTCGGCCGCTGGCTCGCCCGGCACCGGCTGGCGCAGACGATCCAGCAATGGACCTTCGGCACCCTCCTGATCGCCTTCGGCGCCCGCCTGTCCCTGGCCGCGGCGCCGTAGACGGTCAGGGGCGAACCCGCGCCGGCGGGTGCCGGCGGTAGCTCAGGGCTTCGGCCACGTGGATGCGGGCGATGGCGTCCGCGCCTTCCATGTCGGCGAGCGTGCGCGAGACGCGCAGCACGCGGTGCCAGCCGCGCGCCGACAGCCGCAGCCGCTCGGCCGCCTCGGTCAGCAGGCGCCGGCCGGCCGGGTCGAGCGGTGCGGCGGCCTCCAGCAGTTCGCCGTCGGCGGCGGCGTTGACGTGTACGCCGCTGTCGGGGGCGAGGCGGGCATAGCGTGCGGCCTGGACCTCCCGCACCCGGGCGACCCGAGCCGCGACCTCGGCCGTGCCCTCGGCCGGCGGCGGCAGGGCGAGGTCGGCCGGGTCGACTCGCGGCATGTCCACATGCAGGTCGATGCGGTCGAGCAGGGGGCCGGACAGCCGCGCCTGATAGTCGACGGCGCAGCGCGGCGCCCGCCCGCAGCCCATCACCGGATCGTCCAGATGGCCGCAGCGGCAGGGATTCATCGCCGCGACCAGCTGCACCCTCGCCGGATAGGTGACGTGGCCGTTGGCGCGCGACACCGTCGCGTGGCCGGATTCGAGCGGCTGGCGCAGCGCCTCCAGCACGGCGCGCGGAAACTCCGGCAGTTCGTCCAGGAACAGCACGCCGCGATGCGCCAGCGAGACCTCGCCCGGCTTGGCGCGCAACCCGCCGCCGACCAGCGCCGGCACGGATGCCGAATGGTGCGGGTCGCGGAACGGCCGCCGGCGCAGCAGCAGGCCGTCGCGCAGCAGTCCGGCGACGCTGTGCACCATGCTGACCTCCAGCGCCTCCGTTGCGGCCAGGGGCGGCAGGATGCCGGGCAGGCGGGCGGCCAGCATCGACTTGCCCGCACCCGGCGGGCCGCAGAACAGCAGGTTGTGGCCGCCGCTCGCCGCGACCTCCAGCGCCCGCTTGCCGCTCTCCTGGCCCTTCACGTCGCGCAGGTCGTAGCGCCAGCCGACATCCTCGACCGGCGCTGGTGCTGGCGGCGAGAGGACCTGCCGGCCCTTGAAGTGGTTGATCAGCGACAGGAGGTTGGGCGCCGCCAGCACCTCCAGGTCGCCCGCCCAGGCGGCCTCGCCGCCATTGCCGGCCGGGCAGACGATGCCGCGCCCCATGGCGACCGCCCCCATCGCGGCGGGCAGGACGCCCGCCACCGGTGCCAGGCTGCCGTCCAGGCCGAGTTCGCCCAGGACGATGTAGTCGGCGACGTCCTCGGGCGACAGCACCTCCATCGCCACCAGCAGCGCCAGCGCCACCGGCAGGTCGAAATGGCTGCCCTCCTTCAGCAGGTCGGCGGGGGCGAGGTTCGCCGTCACCCGCTGCGGCGGCAGCGCCAGACCCAGCGCCTCCAGCGCCGAACGAACGCGCTCGCGGCTCTCGCCGACCGCCTTGTCCGGCAATCCGACCATAAGGAAATTCGGCAGGCCTGCGCCGACATGCACCTGCACGTCGACCGGCACCACCTCGATGCCCTGGAACGCCACCGTGCTGACGCGAGCGACCACGCGATTGATCCGAATGCAAACCTGATCGTCCGAATAGATTTGTCTTTTGCGCCGCGCGCAACTGTGATCGGTCGGTGTAGCCGCCCGTTGCGCATTCGGCTTGCGTGCGTCGCAAAAACTGCTAGGCATCGCGCTTTCGAAATCGCAGCGCGAAACGTGGCTTTTGCGGGGGCCACGTCGCGGAGGACGAATCGCCCATGGAGCGACTGCTCCTCGTCGGCCGGGTCGTGGACCGGATCAATGCCGCCGTCGCGGTGGTCGCGGAATATCTCGTGTTGCTGGCGGTGCTGATCAGCGCCGGCAACGCGGTCGTCCGCTATCTCTTCAGCTGGAGCTCGAACGCGCTGCTGGAGATCCAGTGGCAGATGTTCGCGGGCATGGTCCTGCTGGGTGCGGCCTACACGCTGCGGATGAACGGCCACGTCAGGGTCGACCTGCTCTACGGCAACGTCAGCCACCGCAGCCGGCTCCTGATCGACATCTTCGGCCTGCTCTTCTTCTTCATGCCGGCCATCCTGTTCATGCTCTACCTCGCCTGGCCCTTCTTCCTGCAGTCGTGGAACCAGGGCGAGATGTCGATGAACGCCGGCGGCCTGATCCTGTGGCCGGTGAAGTCGCTGCTGCCGCTGGGCTTCACCCTGCTGCTGCTCCAGGGCCTGTCGGAACTGGTGAAGCGGTTCGCGGCACTCCAGGGCAGGCTCGACCTCGACACCTCCTACGAGAAGCCGGTGCAGTAGCCGCGGCCCGCTCCGGCCGCGACGGGCCGTAGCGGGCCGACGCTCCTTCCGATCCGTCCGGCGCGCCGCCGGGATCCCCTCAGGGTGAGACGCTTCCACGATGTTCGCTTACGGTCCGATGCCCCCGCTCATGTTCATGGGCATGATCGTGTTCCTCGTCCTGGGCTTTCCGGTGGCCTTCTCGCTGATGGCCGCCGGCCTCGGCTTCGGGCTGATCGGCATCCTGACCGGCCATTTCGATCCGGTGTTCCTGCAGGCTCTGCCGCTTCGCTTCTTCGGCATCCTGTCGAACGAACTCCTGCTGGCGATCCCCTTCTTCACCTTCATGGGCGCCATCCTGGAGCGCAGCGGCCTCGCCGAGGACATGCTGGAGGGGGCGGGACAGCTGTTCGGGCCGCTGCCCGGCGGCATCGCCTATGCGGTCGTCCTGGTCGGTGCCGTCATGGCGGCGATCACCGGCACGGTGGCCGCCTCGGTCATCGCCATGGCCATGGTCTCGCTGCCGGTGATGATGCGCTACGGCTACAACATGCGCATCGCGACCGGCGTGATCGCCGCCGCCGGCACGACGGCGCAGCTGATCCCGCCGTCGCTGGTGCTGATCATCCTGGCCGACCAGCTCGGCCGCTCGGTCGGCGACATGTATCTGGGCGCCATCGGCCCGTCGCTGATGCAGATCGCGATCTTTCTGATCTTCATCTTCGTCGTGTCGCTGGTGAAGCCGCACCTGATGCCGCCGCTGCCGCCGGAGGCGCGCACCGACCGCAGCCTGCGCCTGCTGCTGCGCGTCGCGAAGGGCATGCTGCCGTCGCTGGTGCTGATCTTCCTGGTGCTCGGCACGATCTTCCTCGGCCTCGCCACGCCGACCGAGGCGGGCGCCATGGGCGCCGTCGGCGCCATGCTGCTGGCGATCGCGCACGGACGCCTCTCCCGGCCGCTGGTGCGTCAGGCGATGGCGTCGACCATGCGCATCACCGCCATGGTCGTGTTCATCCTGATCGGTGCCACCGTGTTCAGCCTGATCTTCCAGGGCATGGACGGCGCGCGCTGGATCGAGCATCTGCTGACCGGGCTGCCGGGCGGTGCGATCGGCTTCCTGATCTTCGTCAACATCTTCGTCTTCTTCCTGGCCTTCTTCCTCGACTTCTTCGAGATCGCCTTCATCATCGTGCCGCTGCTGGCCCCCGTCGCCCAGGCGCTCGGGATCGATCTCGTCTGGTTCGGCGTGCTGCTCTGCATCAACCTGCAGACGTCGTTCATGCACCCGCCGTTCGGCTTCGCGCTGTTCTACCTGCGCGGCGTCGCCCCGGCCGCGGTGAAGACGTCCGACATCTATCTCGGCTCGATCCCCTTCCTCTGCCTGCAGCTCTGCCTGGTCGCCATCGTGATCTTCTGGCCGGAATCGGTGACCTACTGGCTGAAGGAGGAGCGGGTCGTCGATCCCGCGAAGATCGAGTTGAACATTCCGACGCCCGACACGGCCAACCCCTATGGCGGCAACCCCTACGGCGGCAATCCCTATGGGGCCAATCCTTACGGCGCCAATCCCTATGGTGGAGGCGCGGCCAATCCCTTCGCCACGCCCGGGGCGCCCGCATCACCGGCGGCGCCGGCCGGCACGCCGTTGCCGCCGCCGGACTTCGGCCCCGCGAAGTAGCGCCGCTTCGTCGCCCAGGAAAAAGCCCCGCTTCCTTCCGGAGGCGGGGCTTCGTCGATCGGCCTTTCGGCAGGCCTACTTGCCGGCGGCCTGCTGGGCGTAGACGTAGCTGTCGTAATTGTACTCGGCCACCCGGAACCACTGGTAGGTCTCGGCGCGGAACTGCTTCCAGGGCTCGTACATGGTCTTCCAGGCGGGGTTGCTGCCGGACAGTTCCGCATAGAGCTTGAACGCGACGTCGTAGGAGGCGTCCAGCACGTCGCGCGGCAGCGGGCGCAGCTGCACGCCTTTGCCCGCGAGGCGGCGGATCGCCTGCATGTTCTTCACGTCGTAGCGGGCGATCATGTCCATGTTCGCCGCCTGGCACGCCGTGTCGAGCGCCGAGCGATAGGCTTCCGGCAGGCCCTCGTACTTCGCCTTGTTGAACAGGAAGTGGACGCTGGGTCCGCCCTCCCAGAAGGCCGGGTAGTAGTAGAACTTGGCCACCTGGT
>Ga0114916_1001000_pt1 | contig 16977 bp, 16 predicted proteins | sample MalvirAntarct_66_FD_83501 | JGI IMG/M metagenome (GOLD analysis project Ga0114916, IMG submission 83501) | Marine viral communities from the Global Malaspina Expedition - Malaspina viral metaG Antarct_66 | ecosystem: Environmental > Aquatic > Marine > Oceanic | place: West Anvers Island... | reverse complement strand
GGGATGGTGAACTTGTTGGGGCGGGGCGGTGAGGAAAAAATTGGGGGCGGCAGGCGGAGCAGGGGCTAAACGGCGTCGGCGGGCGTCCGGGTGCGCCTTCCTCGCGGGCTCGTAGTTCTAGACCTAGTGTCCTGAACCATTGATTCGTTGGCATGTGCAGTGCTGCGCGGCATCACGAACTAGAGGCTTAGGACACTAGCGCGTGACGAGCGGCGGGGCGTTCGCGGTGCTCATCGTCGTGGTCGCGAATCTCATTGTTCGTCGAGGTCAGTGCGCTGAGCCCCAGCGGGCTGCTGGCCGGCGACGAGCATGAGCTCCGGGTGTTCTGGGAGAGCCGGGGTAGCTCGTCTCGTCGCGCCCTGCCCGCTGGATAGGCGATGGGCGTGACCGAGCTCATCGTGCACGAACCGCGCGTGTGGCGGTCTGCCCGTCGCCGTCGCCGGGCATCTGTACGTCCATCAGGATGACGTCTGGACGGACTTCCCGCTCGTCATCACGCTCCTTCTCCTGTCGGGATCGACGCGCGGATCGTCGTGCCGGCACCCGACCGTGGTTTCGAGGTGAAAGTCACCGCCGAGAAGTTCGACACGCTCGCGCATGCCGAGGAGGCCGAACGGGCGCGGCCCGGTCTCAGCCAACACCTGGTCGGCTCGAACCCCGATCCCACGTCGCTGACAGTCAGTTCGATCCCCTGATGAAGCCCGCGTGGCGAGCCTGATGTCGACGGCGGAGGCACCAGGGTGGCGAACGGTGTTGGTGGCGGCCTCCTGCGCCACCCGGTACACCGCGACCTCGGTGCGCGCCGCGGGCCGGACGAGGAGGTCCGCCGCGGCGACCCGCAGCTCGAGTCCGAAATCGCGGGCGATCGGGGTGAGCGAACGGGGCCAGGGCTTCCGCCACGCCGGCATCGTCGAGGTAGAGCGCGGTGGTGACCCCCGCCACAGTGGCAAACTGGCGAGGAACCCCCGGACGAAGCCAGGCGAAGCGCACGAGTCCGACCGCCGTGGAGACAGGCCGTGTTCCATGCGGACGACCGTACTTGGGCTAGGTATCAGCGAGATTTCCGCGCGACGTAGCTGCTACACCAGCAGCCCGTGGGCCGGGGGCGCAGTGACCGCGCTCCTCGAGCGCAGCACCGAGCCGCTGGCGCTCCTCGGCCTCCGTCTCGGCGGTGAACCGCACGAGGAGCGCCAGGCCCGAGGACGTGGCTACGAGGATGCCCAGGATAAGGAATGCGTCCTGCGTCGCGAGCGACTCCATCCTAAACAGGAATCCCGCCGCCACCGCGCCGGCGTTCCCACCGGCGCCGACGATGCCCGCGACCGATCCGAGGGACCTCCGGTTCACGAAGGGCACGACTGAGAACGTGGCGCCCTCCGACATCTGTACGAAGAGGCTGAACACGATCATCGCTGGCACCGCGAGCAACAGGACATCCATGCGGGAGAACATGATCAGCGCGATGCCCTCGGCGAGGAGGAGCACGGTCAGGAGGAGCACGCGCCCGCGGAGGCCGAAACGGATGCCGGCGCGGTCACCCAGCGCGCCACCCGTCGTGCGGGCGAACAGGTTCATGAGGCCGAACAGCCCCGCGATGAGCCCCGCCTCGGCGACGGAGAGCCCGAAGCGATCGTGGTAGTAGAGCGCCGCGACGTTGTTGATCGTCAGCTCGATGCCGAAGCATGCGCCGTAGACCAGCGCCAATGCCCACACTCGATGGTCGCGGGCGGCTTCCAAGAACGAGCCATCACCCTTCCCCTGCGTCACGCGCCCGTCGGCGCGCAACTCGCGCAGGTCACCCTCGGGCGAGTCGCGCGTGAAGCGGTAGTACGCGACCCCGGTGACCATGAGCGCGAGGCCTGGGACGATCATCGCGATGCGCCAGCCGACCGCCTCGCTGACGCCCAGGGTGACGATCGCGGTGAACACCAGCGGCATCACCATCTGCGTGACGCCACCACCGAGGTTTCCCCAGCCGGCGGTGGTCGCGTTTGCGGTACCCACGACGTTCGGCGCGAACATCAGCGACGTGTGGTACTGGGTGATGACGAACGAGGCGCCGATCATCCCGACGGCGAGACGCATGAGCAGGAACGTCTCGTAGTTCTGCGCCAGCCCGATGCCCATCACCGGGAGTGATCCGACGATCAGGAGACCCGTGTACGTCCGGCGCGGCCCATAGCGGTCCACCATCCAGCCGACGACGAGCCGCGCGACGACCGTGACCGCTACTGACGCGATCACGGTGTTCCCCACCTGCGTCTTCGTGAGTTCCAGGTCATCGCGCACCACCGCCATCAGTGGCGCGATCCCGAACCAGCCGTAGAACGCGAGGAAGAACGCGACCCACGTCATGTGGAAGGCGCGCATCTGCGGCGTCTTCAGGTCGCGGAGGGTGATCCGCGTCGCCTGGCCCCTGATCTGGGTCGTGTCCATCGTGCCTCGCCTCGGTGGTTGCTCGTGCTGGGGTGTGCTGCGGGCTAGGAGGGTGCGCTCCCGGCTCGCGCTGCTGGCCGGCTCACCCGCTCGAGGCGGACCGCAGCGAACTTCAGCTCCGGTTGGAGCGAGAGCGGATCGACCGCCTCACCGGCACTGCGGTTCGGCGACGTACGTAGACCGTTGAGGGGGCCCCAGTGGAAGGGGGCGAAGACCGTGCCGGGGCGCACCCGGTCGGTCACGCGTGCTGGAAGCTCGGTGCTCCCCCGGCGGGAGGTGACGCGAACCGTGTCGCCGTCTCTCACGGCGCTACGGCTGGCATCCTCTGGATGCACCTCAAGGAACGGCCGCGCCTCGTTCTTCAGGAGGCGCGGCACGCGGGCCGTGCGGGTCATGGTGTGCCACTGGTCCTTCACGCGGCCCGTGACGAGGGCGATCGGGAAGTCCGGGTCGAGCTCGTCGCCGGGCAGCCGGTACTCCGCGACGACGAAGCGTGCGCGTCGATCCGGCGTGGAGAACTGCCCGTCCTCGAAGAGACGCGTCGTGCCAGAGCCGGTCGATCCCTCCGGGAAGGGCCACTGAATGCCCTCGGGCGAGCCGCGGAGGGCCGCATACGTCACGCCCGTTATGTCCAGGTCGCGGCCGCGCGTGAGCTCCCGGTACTCGTCGAAGATCTCCTCGGGATCGCGGTACGCGAACGCCTCACCGAACCCGAGCGCCCTCGCGACCCGCGCGAAGATCTCCCAGTCCGGGAGCGCCTCGCCGGGCGGTGTACCGATCTGTTCGAGGAAGCAGATCCGCCGCTCACTGTTCGTCATCGTGCCCGCGCGCTCCGACCACTGTGCTGCCGGCAGCACAATCGTGGCGTCACGCGTCGTCTCGGTGGGGTGGTAGGCGTCCTGAACGATGACGGTCTTGGCCCGGGCGAAGGCGCGCTGTACGCGCCTCGAGTTCGGCAGCGAGGCCAATGGGTTACTGGCCGCCACCCACACCACGCTGATGCGGCCTGACTCGAGCGCCTCGATCATCTCCATGGCGGTGAGGCCGGGCCGCGGCGAGATCGCTCCGGGCGCGAGGCCCCACGCACGCTCGACTTCCGCGCGGTGGCACGCATCAGCGACGGAGCGGTGCCCGGGGAGTGACCCGGCCAGTCCACCCGCCTCGCGGCCGCCCATGGCGTTCGGCTGACCAGTGAGCGAGAACGGCCCGGCTCCGGGCTTCCCGATATTTCCGGTGGCGAGCGAGAGGTTGATGAGCGCATGGTTCTTCTCGACACCCGACGAGCTTTGGTTGACACCCATCGTCCACAGCGTGAGCAGTGGGACGTCGCGAGCGATGAGGCGAGCAGCCTCGATGATGTCGCTCGCCGCGACGCCGGACGCATCCTCGACGAGGTCGGGCGCGAACTCGGGCAGCGAGGCGCGAAGAGCAACCCACCCCGAGGTGTGGTCCCGCACGAAAGCCTCATCGACAGCGCCGAGGCGGTCGACCGCGTAGAGCAGTGCGTTCAGCAGGGGCACATCGCCACCGGGGCGGACCGCCAAGTGTAGGTCGGCGATCTCCGCCGTCCTCGTCCGGCGCGGGTCGATCACGATGACGCGTACGTCCTCGCCTGCGCGCTTCCGGGCACGGATGCGGTTGAACAAGATCGGGTGGCAGGCCTCGACGTTCGCGCCGACGATCAGGAACGTGCCGGCCTGGTCGATGTCCTCGTAACTGCAGGGAGGGGCGTCGCTGCCGAGGGCGCGCTGGTACGCGACGACGGCGCTCGACATGCACAATCTCGAGTTCGTGTCCTGGTTGTTCGTGCCGATGAAGCCCTTGGCGAGCTTGCCGAGCAGGTAGTAGTCCTCCGTGAGCAGTTGGCCGGAGCCGTAGAACATCACCGAGTCCGGCCCATCCTGCTCGACCGCGCGTTGGATGGCGGACGCGGCGGCCTCCACCGCCTCGTCCCAGCCCACCCGTTCGAGCGGGCCCAGGCGGCGCGATCGGACCAGCGGGTGGAGGAGCCTCGTGTCGGCGGTCACTGCCTCCGCGATGAGGGCGCCCTTCGCGCAGAGTTGGCCGCGGTTCACGGGGTGTTCGGGATCGCCCGTGACCTTGCTCACCACGCCGTCGCGCGCCTCGGCGAGGATGCCGCAGCCCGTGCCGCAGTAGGGGCACACGGAACGCAGAGGCGTCCCGCTGTCGAACAGGGGGATGCGACGAGGCACCATCAGGACGCCGCGATCACGGGAGCCGCGGCACGCTCCCGCAGCGAGCCGGCACCGCGTACCGCAGTGATCTGCTCCGCGACGACGAGTGGCAGATCCTCGACGAGCACGCCATCAGCGAACGGCTTTGCGAGACGGGCGTCAGGGCCCACCTCGCCACCGACGAAGACATGCGCCGCGTCGCGGATCTCGCCATCGAGGCGGACGCGGTCGCCCTGGAGTCCTACCTCGCCGAGGCGGTGCAGGCCGCAGGCGTGCGGGCATCCCGAGACGTGGAGGCGGACCGGCTCGTCCACCTCGTACCGCTCGTCGAGGGCCGCAGCGAGACGGAGCGCCTCGCCCTTGGTATCGATGAGACTGAAGTGGCAGTAGTCGTTTCCAGTACAGGTCACGAGCCCGCGGACGAACGGAGACGGATCGGGGCGAAGGTGCTGGAGGAGCGGCTCCGCGAGGAGTGCGGAGAGGCGATCCTCGGGGACATCCGGGATCAAAATGTTCTGCTGAACGGTGAACCGGACCTCGCCCGAGCCGTAGTGGGCAGCGAGGTCTGATACCTCGATGAGTTGAGCCGCCCCCGTGCGGCCGACCGGCACAAGCAGGCCGACCACGCGCCGGCCGTCGCGCTGCTCATCGACGCCGATGTGGTCGCCGCCGTGCGAGGTGATTCGCGACTCACCGGCCGGCGCGAGGGGCGTACCCATGCGCTCCTCGACCGCGTCGCGGAAGCGCTCCATGCCCCAGTCCTGGAGCAACCACTTCAGCCGCGCCTGCGTCCGCTTCTCCCGCAACCCATGGTCACGGAAGACCTCGAGGATCGCGAGCGCTAGCGGCACCACTTCGTTCTGCGTCACAAACACATCGAGGGGCTCCGCGAGCATCGGGTGCTGGCCGCCGAGCGCGCCCCCGACGAGCACGTTGAAGCCGAGCACCTCGCTCCCGTCGACCACCCTCGTGGCAACGGTGAACGACAGGTCGTGTGACTGCGCGTGCGTGCAGTCCTCCGGGCAGCCGCTGACCGAGATGTTGAACTTGCGTGGGAGGTTGCTGAAACCGTGGTGTCCGATGATCGCCTGCTGCAAGCGCGCCGCAAGCGGCCTCGTGTCGATCAGTTCGTGCGCCGAGAGTCCCGCCACGGGACAGCCAACGACATTCCTGACGTTATCCATCCCGCTCTGCTGCGAGGTCAGGCCGGCGGCCGCCAGGCGTTGCAGCACCCACGGCACATCCTGGATCGTGAGCCAGCGGAGCTGGATCGCCTGGCGCGTCGTGATGTCAGCGTGCCCTCGGCCGCAACGCTCCGAGATCTCTGCGATCGCCCGGATCTGCTCCACGGTCGCCGTGCCGTTGGGCATGCGGATCCGGAGCATGAAGTAGCCCGGCGTCGCCTTCCGGTGGAACAGGCCAAACCACTTCAGTCGCTCGAGGTCGTCGTCCGGTATGGCCTCGACGCCCTCGCGCGCCCATCGGCTGATGTCTGGCAAGATGTCTAGTCCGTCGCGGGCGGCCTTGAGGTCTTCAACCTTGTTGTTCGGCATGTGGCCCTCCCTACGAAGAGAGTGGCCGTGCGGGATGTCAGGTCAGTTGAATCCAGATGAATTGCACATGACGCCTACATCACGCGCACATCTCAGCGGCAGGAGGGCGAGGGAGGTCATGGCGCCGCTCGACGGGCAGTGGCCGACCAGGACACCACAGGCCGGCGGGAGCTCCCAGAGCTCCCAGACGTCAGATGCTCGGCTGAGTCCCGGCTGCCGGCACATCGGCAAGAAGGACCTCATGTTCAACGACGCGAGCCCCGACCTGCAGATCGACCCCGTCAGCGGCGAGGTCTACGCCGATGGCGCGCGTCTGCACTGCGAGCCGCTGGAGACGTTCACCCTCTCGAGGAAGTATTTCCTCTCGTAGCATCGCTGGCGTGCAGGAGCTCCTGCGCGAGGATGCCGGGCTGCACTTTGCCGTTCCGCGTCCGCGGGAGCTGCGCCACGAAGCGGTAGATGTGCGGCTGCTCGTAGTCCGCGAGGTGCTCCGCCGCGAAGGCGCGGAGGTCGTCCTCGGACAGTTGCGCGCCCTCGCGGGACCACGGCGACGGCGACCAGCGTCTTCGACCGCGCTGCGAGTAGAGCTCGCCGATGAACTGAGGGCATCGGGCCTGACCAACCTCGATCTCGATGACGTGCTGAGCCGGAACCGGCAAGTGACCCAGCGGATCAGCCGCTGGCCGTACGAGTACGACTACCACGGGATCGTGTATGCGAGCCGCTTCAACGCTGGCGCGCGTCCTGGGCTATCTTCGAAGGAGCGCAGTCGGCGCAGTCGGAGTCGCACAGTCGATCCTTCCGGATGACCCGGACCTTGTCGAGGCGGACCGCTTGTTCGGCCTGGAGATTTGACGGAGCGTTGTGACTGCTGAAGCGATGCATACACGTACTGCGCAGTTCACAATAACGATTCACGCCGGACAGACCTGCTTCATGTCAGGATGGCGGGGTCGCGTTCATGCAACACTTCGCCACTCGGCGTACCAGACCACCAGTGGTTCCGTCAGAGCTCAGATGACCTGACCCCCTGAAACGGATCCACCGCGAGAGTGAGAATTGCGGTGGACGGGAAGGGGCCTTGGGATGGCAGCGAAGCGGAAGCGGTACGGAGCCGAGGAGATCATCGGGAAGCTGCGTGAGGCCGAGGTGGGGCTGGCGCAGGGCCAGTCGGTCGGCCAGGTAGCGCGCAGGCTCGGGGTGAGCGAGCAGACCTACTACCGCTGGCGCCGCGAGTACGGCGGCATGAAGGTCGACCAGGCGAAGCGGCTCAAGGAGCTCTCCCGGGGAAACTTTTGAGCCCGGCCAAGCGTCGCCGGGCGGTCACAGCGATGCGAGAGCAGTTCGCGGTCTCGGAGCGACGGGCCTGCACCGTCGTCGGGCAGGCGCGTGCCACCGAGCGCTACGTGCCGCGCGAATCGTCCGATGAACAGGCGCTGCGCGCCCGCATCGTGGCGCTGGCCACCCGCTTTGGTCGCTATGGGTACCGACGGCTCACCGCGCTGCTCCACCGTGAGGGATGGCGCGTGAACCACAAGCGCGTCGAGCGGCTGTGGCGGCAGGAAGGGCTGCGCGTCCCTGCGAAGCAGCCGAAGCGCGGCCGGCTGTGGCTCGCGGACGGGTCGATCGTGCGGCTGCGGGCCGAGCGCCCCAACCAGGTCTGGGCCTACGACTTCGTCTTCGACCGCACCGCTGATGGGCGGAAGCTACGGATGCTGACGGTGGTGGACGAGTACACGCGGGAGTGCCTGGCGATCGAGGTGGCACGGAGGCTGAACTCGCAGGAGGTACTCGCCGTGCTGGCCGACCTGTGTGTCCGGCGCGGCCCGCCCGCGTACATCCGCTCGGACAACGGTCCTGAGTTCGTGGCGCGGGCGGTACGGCGGTGGCTGGGACGCATCGGCGTGCAGACGCTCTTCATCGAACCAGGGAGTCCGTGGGAGAACGGCTACATCGAGTCCTTCAACGGCCGGCTCCGCGACGAGCACCTCAATGGCGAACGCTTCGACACGTTGCTCGAGGCGCAGGTGCTGATCGAGATGTGGCGCCACGAGTACAACGAGATCCGCCCGCACTCATCCCTCGGATACCGGTCGCCGGCGCCAGAGGTCGAGGTCGGCGAACCCCTCTTAAGTCGGGAAACTCTAACTTTGCAAGTGGTATGAATACCGGGGGCAGGTCAGGTCGCGGGGAGCGACGAGGTGCTTCCACAGGATGCGGTCTGCCTGCTCGATGTCCCGGTGCACAAGACCGGGACGGCGTTCACGAAGCCGGTCGACCCCGCCGTCGGCGAGGCGATCGCCGCCTGGGAAGAGGCGCGTCCGGACCAGCCGCCGCTGGTGGACCGGAAGACCGGCGAGGCCGTGCACTTCCTCTTCGGCTATCGCGGGCAGCGCCTCGGCTCGGGGTATCTGAACGGCACGCTGATCCCCCTGCTCTGTCGCAAGGCGGGGATCCCGCGCAGCGACGCCCGCGGCGACAACACCAGCCACCACGCCCGCTCCACCATCGCCTCGCAGCTCTTCAACGCGAAGGAGCCGATGTCGCTCTTCGAGCTCCAGGCGTGGCTCGGCCACCGCTGGCCGGCGTCCACACAGCACTACGCGCAGGTGACGCCGACCCGGCTGGCGAAAGCCTACGCGGATGCCGGCTACTTCGGCCGCAACCTCCGTGCGATCGACGTGCTCATCGACCGGGATGCGGTCGAGGGCGGTGCGGCCGCGGCCGGGGAGCCCTGGAAGCTCTACGACCTCGGCCACGGCTACTGCACCTACGACTTCTTCGACCGCTGTCCGCACCGGATGGCGTGCGCCAAGTGCGCGTTCTATGAGCCGAAGACGTCGGCGCGCGCCCAGCTCATCGAGGGCAAGGCGAACCTGCTCCGCCTGCGGCAGGAGATCCCACTGCTCGACGACGAGCGCGCCGCCGTGGACGATGGCGTCGAGGCCATGGATGCGCTACTCGCGCGCCTGACCCACGAGCCCACCCCCGACGGCGGACGCTCGCCGCGGCGGCGGTCGCTGCTCCAGTTGCCGGTGCTGTCGACCGTGGGAACGCTGCCCGTTCCGGGTGGAACGAAGCGGGCGTAGGGATCAGATCAGCCGGAGCTGGAGGGCCTCGCTGTCTGCCCGGGCGTGTTCCGGCAACGCGGCAGGTTCCACCGGTTCCGTCGAATCGGCCCGGTGGTCGGCCTCGCCACGCTGGATGAGCCGAGCATCCGGCGTCACGGGAGCCGGTTGCTCGGCGGTGAGATCGCGGGGATCGAGCGCGGTCTCAGCTTCAGCCGCCGTCTGTTGCGCCCCGGCGAACAGCGCCTCAAGTGAGTCTTCGTCCACCGCGCTCCCATCGGTGAGCGAGCGGGCGAGGACCAGCGTGAGGTCGTCGCCTGCGCCCGCGTGGCCGGCGAGGCCGTCAGCTGTGAGCTCCCCCTCCACCGCGAGCGACGCCTGCAGCTTCTGCGCCACCAGGGCGAGCGCCTGTGCCTGGAGTGTCGCCCGGTACGCGAAGTAGACGACGCGCACCGGGTGGCGCTGGCCGATGCGCCACGAGCGACGGCTCGCCTGCCGCATCGTGTAGACCGAGTATTCGACTTCGAGCCAGACGATCGTCTCGAACCAGAGGTCCAACCCCGTCTGCACGAGCTTCGGGTGGACGACGAGCACGTCGATGCCCTCGCGCATCCTCTGGTTCACCCAGTCCTCGCGCCGGTCCGGCGGTACGGTGTCCGCCTTCAGCACGGCGACGCGCAGTCCGGCGTCACGCAGCACCCGCTCGACGCGCGGGGTGATGTCGCGGCTCTCCGTGTGCGTCACGAAGGCCAGCACCCGGCGGCCTCGCCGTCGCTCCTCGAGGGCGAGGTCGACGAGCGCCTGCTCCTTCGGATAGAGCCGGTCCTCGGGCAGCGCGGGCGCCGAAGCGATCACCTCGCCGCTCTCCGGGTCGAGCACGGCCTCGCTACGCGTACAGGCGTCCGGATAGGCGAGCAACGCCTGCAAGTAGGCGCCCAGCAGCCGCCGCGATCCGGACGCGAGCGCCTTCATCACGGCCGCATGCAAGGAGTCGGCGAGCTGGCGGTACGCCGCGGCCTGGGACGGTCCCTCGCCGTTGCCCCGGTCCATGCTGATGAGGCGGACCTCCTCCCGGTACTCCGGGAGGTCTGACGCGACGTCGGCGAGGCGGAGGAAGACCGTGTTGCCGATCAGGTGGAAGAGCACCGCCGGCGAGACGCCCGGCTTCTCGACCGTGCGCGTGCGGTATCCGCGCCGGCGGCTGGAGCGCCCGTCCTCGTACGAGCCATCGTCCCCCTTCCGCGTAATCCGCTCGACGATTCCGTAGCGCGACACCCAACGCCCCTCCTCGCCGTGCGCAAACTCCTCCCGCACAGCGGGTGAGAATCGCCAGAGCAGGTGGAAGAGCGTGGAGGCGTAGCCTCCAGCCAACGTCCCGGTCAGGGTGAGCGTGCGCGCGCAGGCCTCGGCGAGCGTTCCCGCCGCGATGCCCTGGGCCGATCCGCGCGCCTTGTACTCGTGCTGCTCGTCGATGACCAGCAGGTCGAAGTGCCCCGGCATGCGCTTCGCGATGTAGGCGGCAAGCGACACGCGGCGCGGGCCCGTGCGGTCGGCCTGCCAGAGCGGCGAGCCGCACCGGTCACAGGCGTGCTTCTTGCGCGCGAGCATGCTGCGTTCGAGCGGCAGCCCCTCTCCGTCGAAGAGGGGCGCGTAGCAGTGCGGGCAGCAGAGCCGGCGCAGCAGCTCGCCGTCCTCGTCATGGTGCACCTGGCCCCCGCCGGTCTCCAGCCGAGCCACGACCGCCGGCCTCCAGCGGTAGGAGAGTTTTGCCCGTTCCCGCGAGAGGATCACGAACTGCGGGCGCTGGTCGTGACGTGGCAGGCGTTCGAGGTCCGAGATCGTCGTCACGATCGCGGCCGAGGCGAGCGGCACCGTCGCCTCGACCTCCCGCTTCCACTTGCGCACGAGGTGCGGTGGCGCCAGGACCAGCACCCTCCGGCACCCCGCGAGGTAGGCGGCCGCCGCCGCGATCGTGGTCTTGCCCGTCCCCATCTCGCCGACGAGGTTGGTGCCACGATGCCGCTGGAGCGACACCGCGAGCGCGCGGATGGCGTCACCCTGCGCGCCCATCGGCCGTCGCCGGAGGCGGGTGAGGTCGAAGCCCCACTCGTCGCGGTTGCGGGCGGTGTAGAGCGGCGGGTAGGCGCGAAGCACGGCGGTCGTGATGGCGTCGCGGTGCTCTTCCAGGAAGTCGACGATGCCGGTCATGCCGTTGCCCACGTGCATGCCCAGCATCCGGTAGCAGCTGGTCTCATGGCCGTGTCCTTTCGATGTCTTCAGAGAGGGGGGTGACAGATCAGTTACCCGTCGTGCACGATCCCGAGGATGAAGAATCCGGGACCCGACGAAGCAAACGTCCTGCGGCGGCAGCTCGAGGCGAGCCAACCGGCGCGCCTCGTTGAGCTCTTGCTAAAGCAGGCCGCGCGCGATGACGACCTGCGCGAACGGCTGCTAATTGAAGCGGCTCGCGACGGCCGCACCGACCTCGACCTCGCAGCCTTCCAACAGACGATCGACGAGGCCGTCTTCGACGGGGGCATCGCTCATCGCGGTTACGGCTACACGTCGTCCGGGTGGGCCTCGATGATCGAGGCCGTCGCGGAGCGACTGCGCGCGCTCGTCAATTCTGGCTTCGCCGCAGAGGCCGTCGAACTGTGCGAGCGCGCGCTTGAGTCGCTCGAGCGGGCGATGGACCACATGGACGACTCGGACGGCTACTTCGTTGAGGTCCGAGAGACGCTCGAATCCGTCCACCACGCGGCATGCGTTGCTGCCCGGCCCGATCCCGTCGCGCTCGCCGGTCGCCTCTTCGCGCACGAGGTCGACCGCGGCTGGGAGGTTTTTATCGATGCGGTGGACCGCTACGCGGGGATCCTGGGCACCGCTGGCTTAGCGGAATACCAGCGGCTCGCGGAGGAGCGCTGGCGGAAGCTGCGACCGCTCATCCCATCCGACGGGACGAGAGGCGACCGCGAGCCCGGCCGCTTCGCCGTCACGCGCATCATGGAGGCGCTCGCGAGCCGGGACGGCGCCGTCGACGCGCTCATCACCGTGAAGCGGCACGATCTCTCCTTCCCATACCACTTCCTGCAGATCGCCGAACTTCTCCGCTCGGCAGGACGCGAATCGGAGGCGATCGCGTGGGCCGAACGTGGCATCGCGGCGTTCCCGGACTGGCCGGACGAGCGGCTCGACGCCTTCCTTTGCGATGCGTATCAGCGAGACGGCCGGCATGACGCTGCGCTCGACCTTGCCTGGCAGCGCTTCATCGCGCGGCCGGAGCTGGACGAGTACCGCTTCCTGGCGGGCGTCGCGATCCGCGCGTCGGACTGGGATGACTGGCGCCCGCGCGCCATCGCCGAGTTGACGCAATTCGCCGATGGCGAGGTTGCGGCCAGAGTCGGGCATGATGAGTTGCCCGCTCGTGGAAACATCTACGGTCGGCACCGAGACGCGCTCGTCCACGTGCTGCTCTGGGAAGGCGAAGTCGAGGAAGCATGGGCGTCCGCCGTGGAGCGCAGCTGCTCCCACTATGTCTGGATGGACCTCGCCGCCGCCCGTGAGCCCGATCATCCCGCCGACGTGATTCCCATCTACCAGCGGGAGGTCGAGCTCCTGGCTGCCGCCAAGAACAACCGCGCGTATGCGGAGACCGTCGCGCTCCTCCGCCACATCCACGATCTCTTCGCCCGTTGCGACCGCAGCGACGAGTTCACGAGCTACGTCACAGGTGTGCGCAACACGCACCGTCGCAAGCGCAGCCTCATGAAGCTGTTCGAAGTCGAAGACTGGTAGCACCGTCGCCAGTCGCCCGAGTTGGTGTCACGCTCGTCTTCATGCCGGCTTCGATGATCGGGGACTGCGGCAGTACGGAGCCCCAACGCCGGTCCGGTCGAGTCGCCGTCACCGCAGGACGAGCGGGTTGCTCTCCGGCCAGATTCCTCATAATCGAGTCCCGTCTGGACCAGCCGGGGATGGACGAGGAGAACATCGACGCCGGTACGGACGCGCCGCGCGACCCACTCCTCGCGGCGGTCGGGCGGCACGGTGTCCGCCTTCAGGATCGCGACGCGCAGTCCTGCCTCGCGGAGCACCCGTTCCAGCCGGGGCGTGAGGTCGCGCGTCTCCGTGTGCGTGACGTACACGAGCACGCGCCGCCCCTGTCGCCGCTCCTCCACGGCGAGGTCCACGAGCGCCTGCTCCTTCGGGTAGAGCCGGTCGTCCGGCAGGGCCGGAGCGGATCCGATCACCGCCCCGGTCGAGCGGTCGATGACCTCTTCACCGAGCGTGCAGGCGTCGGGGTAGGCGAGCAGCGCCTGGAGGTACGCGCCGAGCAGACGGCGGGAGCCGCCGGCGAGCGCGGCCATCACCGCCGCGTGCAGCGCGTCCGCGAGGTCGCGATAGGCCGATGCCTGCGACGGGCCGTCGCCGTCACTGCGGGCCATGCTGACCAGCCGCACCTCCTCCCGGTACTCGGGAAGGTCCGTGGCGACATCCGTCAGGCGGATGAACACCGTGTTGCCGATCAGGTGGAACAGGATCGCGGGGGAGACGCCAGGCTTTTCCACGGTCCGCGTGCGATACCCACGCCGCCGGCTCGATCGACCCTCATCGATCACGTCGTCGTTGCCGGTCTTGCGCGTGATGCGTTCGACGATCCCGTAGCGGGAGACCCAGCGGGCCTCCTCCCCGTAGGCGAACTCTCCGCGTACCTCCGGCGAGAACCGCCAGAGCAGGTGGAAGAGCGTCGAGGCGTACCCGCCCATCAGCGTGCCGGTGAGGGTGAGCGTCCGGCCGCAGGTCTCTGCCAGCGTGCCCGCCGCGATCCCCTGCGCCGAGCCGCGTGCCTTGTACTCGTGGCTCTCGTCGGTGATCAGGAGATCGAAGGCGTCCGGCATGTGCCGGCTGATGAAGTCCGCGAGCGGCACGCGCGCTGGCCCGCTGCGGTCAGCCTGCCAGAGCTGTGTCCCACAGTTGCAGCACACGTGTCTCCGTCGTGCCAGCTCGACGAGGTCGAGCGGGAGCCCCTCCTCGTCGAGCACCGTCTGCCAGCAGCCCGGACAGCAGGTCCGACGCGCGACGTCGCCGTGTTCGTCGCGGACGACACGTCCAGCGACCGCGTCCGGCCGGCTCAGCACCGCGGGCGTCCAGCGATACGAGAGCTTGGCCTTCTCGCGGGAGAGGATCACGAACAGCGGCCACCGCTGATCGAGCCGCAGCCGTCGGAGGTCGCTGATCGTGTTGACGATCACCGCCTCGGCGAGCGGCACCGTCTCCTGCACCTCCCGCACCCATTTGCGGGTCAGGTGGGGCGGACACAGGACCAGGACGCGGCGGAACCCGGCGACGTAGGCCGCCGACGCCCCGATCATCGTCTTGCCCGTGCCCATCTCGCCGACCACGTTGGTGCCACGATGACGCTGAAGTGAGACCGCGGCGGCGCGGATGGCGTCGCCCTGCGCCCCCATCGGTCTCCGCTTGAGCGTGGAGAGGTCGAAGCCCCAGTCATCGCGTGTACGCGCCGTGTAGACCGGCGGATAGGCGCGCAGGACTGCGCGCGTGATCGCCTCACCGTGTTCGGCGAGGAGTTCAGGGAGGGTCGTCACGACCTGGAACGTTCCGACGCGCCCGTGTCGATCACTTCGATGTCGCCGGTGCGAAGGTTGAGCACCGTGACCGACGTCCGCATCACCTCGCGCTCCACCTCGACCTCCGGGTCAGGCGAGTAGACCGAGATGGACTCCTTGTAGGTGCGTCCCTTGACGAGCAGCCGCTGTTGCCCGGAATGGAGCACCACGCTGTCCAGGAACCCCGCGGCGACCATCACGGCGAGGTGCCCGCGCCGCAGCGGCATCAGCGGCCGGACGCGACGCTCCTCCGGCGGCCACAGCCGTTCGGTCAGGGCGACGTGCGCCCACACACCGGAGCGGCGCGCCTCAGCGGCGGCCTCGCCCGGATCGAAGTTGAACGACGTGAACAGCACGTCGCCGGCAGGGAGCACCGGCAACGCGCGTTGCTGCTTCGTCGCGCCCGCGGCGGGTAGCTCGGGCAGCGCACCCGACGCCCACGACTCGACGGTCGTGCGGCCGGAGGCGGCGGAGACCGGCGCTTCCCGCATCGTCCCGAAGAGGACGACTTGGTCGAACCGCTCGTGGAGCCCATCGGGGAAGCGCCAGCAGTCCAGGTCGCGGTAGTGACCGGCGAGATAGCGTGCCGAGGTCGCGAGCCGGCGTTGCGGCACGATGTAGATCAGCAGTCCGCCGGGGCGGAGCATCTTCGTCATTGCGGTGAGGAACGTGTGCTCCAACCGCCGTGCATCGAGGTCGATGTCATACGGCGGATTGAGAAAGAGGCAGGAGAATCCCGCGTCTTCAATCCGCGCGGTGAAGGCGCTCCCTGGGAGCGCGTGGTCGAGGACGCCGGCGGCTTCCTCGTAGCGGTCCGTCTCCAGTTCGATCCCGTATGTCTCGCCGCCGACGGTGGCGGCGAGCTGTTGCAGCGCCGCTCCCGTCCCGGCGCAGGGATCGAGCAGGCGAACAGCGACACGGCCGCCGTGCGTGGCGGGCTGGATCATCGCGCCGATGCGGGCCACTACCTCGGGCGGTGTCGGGAAGTATCCCCCGACAGCAAGCGATTCAAGGCGCGGCATCGCGCGCCTCGCGGTCGCGGACGAGCAGCTGTGCTGTCACGCGGCGTTCGCCAGCTCTTCCGCTGGCAGGGGAATCCGGTGTCCCCGGAGTGCGCGGCCAAGCGCCGTCTGCAACGCCTCAATGTCGGGCACGCAGCGCCAGGCGTGAATGCCGTGCGCGTCGAGCGGGCGGACGTCGCCGCTGTCCAGGCCGCGCTTCCAGAGCCACTCGCTCCACGTTGGGTGGAGCGGGACGTCGATCCGGCGGCTCAGGAACCGATAGTGCAGCGCCGGTGCTTCCGCCTCGGCGCGAGCGAGCAGGAGGAAGTCGGGGCCTTCGCCCGCGTAGAGCGCGGCTGACGGCACCAGCATCGCGTGTGTCGCGCCCGTGGCCGGCAACCGAGCCGTGTGGAAGCGGCAGTCGGCGCGCGCCTGCGGCGCGAGCGTGCAGTACCGGCCGCCCATGAGCGCGTCGTCGCTGATCACGGCGGGCTCGCCTTTGAGCAGACGCGCCCAGAGCGCGCGGATCGACTGCTGGTTCGAGATCATCGAGATGAACCACAGATCGGCGCCGTCACGCGCGTAGGCGTCGACCGCCGCGCTGAACCCGCCGCAGCGGATGTGCATCGTCTCCATCGAGTCTCCTTTCATGTGGGGCGCTGGAAGCGCCCATGTGCGTCGAGGGTTCCTACCTCGGAGCGGGTAATCGAGCTGGCGTCCGCCCAGCGTCCGTCCTCGAACGCCGCCGCGAGCGCCCGCTCGAACCAGGCGTCCCAACCCGGGGCGTCCTCTGCGAGGCCGGGCGGGACCGGGAGGTCGAGGACGCCGTGGCGCAGGCGAGTCATGGCGCTCAGGCGGCCGTGCGCTCGTCCGCGCCATCGAAGACCCCACGCACGACGTTGTCGGGCGGGACGTCGGATGGCTCGAGGTCATCGAGCCATCCCTCCGCCGCGAGGTAGCGTTCGACCGCCTCCGCGACGAGGTGCGTCATCGGCCGGCCCTGTGCCTGGCCGAGCCGGTAGAGCGGCGGGATTCTGTGGAATCTGTCGACTCTCCTCATTTCAGACTCCCGGTTTCCGGGCGTCCGGCTACGGGAG
>Ga0114916_1000999_pt1 | contig 16978 bp, 15 predicted proteins | sample MalvirAntarct_66_FD_83501 | JGI IMG/M metagenome (GOLD analysis project Ga0114916, IMG submission 83501) | Marine viral communities from the Global Malaspina Expedition - Malaspina viral metaG Antarct_66 | ecosystem: Environmental > Aquatic > Marine > Oceanic | place: West Anvers Island... | reverse complement strand
TGCCAGGCGCGTTCACCACGGAGCCGTAGCCGGTGGGCACGGAGCAGCCCATGAGCGCGGCGACCTCCATCGGGACGCTCTCGGGGATCGGATAGCAGGCCTGCGCCGGCACGACGGCGAGGTCAGCGAAGACGCCGAGCTTCGACATCTGGAAGACCTCAGCGCCATCGGCGTCGCGGAGGCGAGTGGTGCCATCGAACTGCCGAGGGCCGGTGAGGCCGTTGGTGTCACACAACTGGGGGCTGCCGGAGCGGCACTGGCGGCAGTGCCCGCAGTTCGAGACGAACGAGAGGATGACGCGGTCACCCGCCTTCAAGTTCGTCACGCCCGCGCCGACTTCCTCGACGGTGCCGGCGCCTTCATGGCCGAGCACGCAGGGGAGAGGCAGCACGGCCGTGCCGTGGATGACGTGGTGGTCGGACGCGCAGACGCCGGCGGCCCCCATCCGCACGAGCACCTCGCCGGCCTGGGGGCCAGCGCCTTCGAGCGTCTCGATGTTCAGCCCTCGATCACTGGAACGAAGGACAGCGGCTGTGACGGTGGTCATGCGAGTGCTCCTGTGTGCCTCAGACGGTCCGCGTCTGGCTCCGAGCCGGAGATTAGGGGCTGTGATCGTTAGCCGCGCCATTACGTTTGTTTGGGTGAGGATCGGGCCGCGATCGGTCGAAACCGGGCGATATAACGTCGTCAGACACGTTGCAATTCAGCACAGGAGCGATAATCGCCGGTATCGCGAGTGCGAGTGAGCGATTCTGCGCCTCGGACCGGTCGTTCACCTATGTGGCGCCGCGATACGTGTGAGAGCAGGAAATTCGACGCCACCGGGGATTCGCGCCGGTCGGATGTGTCTGACAGCCTGCTCACGTGCGGCGGGAACTCTTCACAGCAATCACTCCGTTCGTCCGAGGCGCTCGCCTTGGTGCGTACGTGACGGGCGCGACCCTGGCCCTGTCCCTCCTCGGGGCAGTCGGGGTTCTGACCCTCCAGTCCGCCCCGACACCCACCGCTGAAGTCGTCGTCGCCAGCGACGCGCCATCCGTCCCGCCCACGCGGGCCGTGAAGGCGCGTTCCGGAGTCGAGATCGACCGGGCGCTCCTCGCAGCCGTCGAGGATGCCCGTCCGGTCGGCATCGGTGACGTGCTCCTCGAACTGTCGCGTGAGGCGGCGGATGTCGCGGAGACGGCCGAGGCGACTGAGCCGCCGCCTGCCGAGGCAGCGCCACCCGCGCCCGCCACGCCGGCAGCACCGGCGGTCCCAGCAGCGCCCCCGCTCGTGGTCAGCGGTGACCCACTGCGCGAGGTCATCGCGGAGTATTTCCCGGAGCAAGTCGACTTCGCCTACAGCGTCGTGATGTGTGAGTCGGCCGGGAACGCACGCGCGATCTCTCGCGCGGGCTACTACGGGCTCTGGCAGTTCGACCTGGCGACGTGGCAGTCCGTCGGTGGCACCGGCCTCCCGAGCAACGCCTCGGTCGAGGAGCAGATGGCACGAGCCCGCGCCCTCTTCGACGCGCGCGGCTGGCAGCCCTGGGGCTGCGCCTAGGCCCGCTTCCGCGTCCCCCTCGACTAGTGGCCGATCTCGTCCGAGTCCGCAGGCGCTCCCACCTGGCCGTCGAGCGCGGTGATCGCCTCCACCTCAGCCGGCGCGAGTTCGAAGTCGAAGACGCCGAGGTTCTCGCGCATCCGCTCCGGATTGCCTGACTTCGGAATCGTCCCGAGGCCCAGCTCAAGGTGCCAGCGCAGCACGACCTGCGCTGGCGTCTTCCCGTAGCGCTCGGCCAGCCCTCGGACGGTGGGTTCTTCGAGCAGGCGGTCGTGCCCCTTGCTGAGCGGCGTCCACGACTGGGTGAGGATCCCGTGCGCCTCGTCGTACTCGCGCGTCTCCGGGCGCGTCATGAACGGGTTGAGCTGTACCTGGTTCACCGCCGGCATCACCCCCGTCTCCGCGCGCAGCCGTTCGAGGTGGGCCGGCTTGAAGTTCGATACGCCGACCGAGCGTACGAGGCCCGCCTCCTGCAGCCGGAGCAGCCCCCGCCACGCCTCGACGTAGCGGTCGTGCTTGGGATTGGGCCAGTGGATGAGGAGCAGGTCGATGTAGTCGACGCCGAGGCGTTCCGCGCTCTGCTCGAACGCCTGCCGGACGAGGTCCTCGCCGTGCCACTCGCGGTTGAACTTGGTGGTCACGAAGAGCTGCTCCCGGGACAGGCCGCTTGCGCGCATGCCGCGCCCGACGCCTTTCTCGTTCCGGTAGTTCTCGGCGGTGTCGAAGAGGCGGTAGCCGGCGTCGATGGCGGTCGTGACCGCGCGCTCGGCCTCATCGTTGTCCATCGGCCACGTGCCGAGGCCCAGTCGGGGCATCTCGTGCCCGCTGTTCAGCTTCACTGTCGTCCCGAGTTCCGTCATGAGTCGCCTCCGCTCTGCCGGTCGAGTGTACGAGGCGTCTCGTCCAACCTCGGGCGCATCGCATCACCAGCGCGATTGAGGTAGTCCATGACGTACGCGATGGTTGCTACCATCGCCGCACTAGGCAGTCAGGAGCACTCGATGGCAGATCTTCGTACGTCCGGAGCGCCGACCGAGGTTGACGCGCTGATCGTTGGCGCCGGGTTCGCCGGCATGTACATGCTGCACCGGATGCGCGAACTGGGGTACAGCGCGCACGTCGTGGAGGCCGGGTCCGACGTCGGTGGGACCTGGTACTGGAACCGCTATCCGGGCGCGCGGTGCGACATCGAGAGCCTCGCCTACCAGTACTCGTTCTCAGACGAGATCCAGCGCGAGTGGAACTGGAGCGAGCGTTACGCCGCGCAGCCGGAGTTGCTGGAGTACGCGCGCTGGGTCGCGGACAAGTTCGACTTGCGCAGTGGGATGCAGTTCAACACCCGCGTCACGACTGCCCACTACCAGGACACGGACGGTCGCTGGCTCATCGAGACGGACCAGGGAGACCGCTTCTCCGCCCGCTTCTGCATCATGGCGACCGGCTGCCTCTCCGTCCCGCGCATGCCCGACTTCCCCGGCCTCGAGGACTTTGAGGGCCACCGGTACCACACGGGCGAATGGCCACACGAGGGCGTCGACTTCACCGGCAAGCGCGTCGGGGTGATCGGCACGGGCTCCTCGGGCATCCAGTCGATCCCACTGATTGCGGAGCAAGCGGCCTCGCTCACGGTGTTCCAGCGGACCCCCAACTTCGCGATCCCTGCCCACAACCGCCCGCTGACTCAGAAGCAGCGCGACCGTAACAAGGAGGTCTTCCAGGACCTCCGCCGCGAGGCCGAGAACTTCGTGCCCGCGCGCTCGGGAGGCCCGGCCGCCGTGCCGCGCACCCTCGAGGTGCCCGAGGCCGAACGCGAGCAGCGGTTCGAGGACCACTGGAACATGGGTGGCCTGATGTTCATGGCCGCCTTCGGCGACCTGCTGGTGAAGCAGGAGGCGAACGACACCGCCGCCGATTTCGTCCGGCGCAAGATCCACGAAATCGTGAAGGACCAGGAGGTCGCTGCGCTCCTGGCCGCGCAGGACTTCCCCCTCGGCACGAAGCGGCTCTGCGTGGACACCGGCTACTACGACACCTTCAACCGCGAGACGGTCTCGCTCGTGAACCTGCGGACCGAACCGATCGAGACGATCACCCCGGGAGGGCTGTGCACCTCGGACAGGGAGTTCGAGTTCGACGCGCTCGTCTTCGCGACCGGGTTCGATGCGATGACCGGCGCGCTCCTTGCCGTCGACATCCGGGGGCGCGAGGGCGTCTCGCTCCGGGATGAGTGGGAGCATGGACCGCGCACCTACCTCGGGCTCCAGGTGGCTGGCTTCCCCAATCTGTTCACCATCACGGGCCCGGGCAGTCCGTCCGTCCTGAGCAACATGCTGATCTCCATCGAGCAGCACGTCGAGTGGATCTCGAACTGCATGGAGTACATGCGCGAGCGCGACCTCACCACGATCGAAGCGACGCCCGAGGCGCAGGACGCCTGGGTCGACCACGTCCGTGAGCTCGGTGAGAAGACGCTCTACCCGCAGGCGAACTCCTGGTACATCGGCGCGAACATCCCGGGTAAGCCGCGCGTGTTCATGCCGTACGTGGCCGGGGTGGGCCCGTACCGGAAGCGGTGCGACGCCGTGGCAGCCGCGGGCTACGAGGGCTTCGCACTCTCGAGCTGACGCGCCGGAACCACTCCTGACGGTGGTGTCTGCTCGAGGTGCCTATCCTCGACGCATGACTTCGCGTGTTGCCGTGCTCCTCGGCCTGCTCCTCGCTGTCTTCCTCGTTGGGTGCGCTCCCTCGTCCGAGGATGACGCCGTCCACGTCGCCTACCTCGACGGGACGGTCGACGCGGTGATGGAGCGGTACGTCGATCGCGTCCTGACGCATGCCGAGGAGAACGACGCTGCCCTCGTGGTCTTCGAGGTGGACACGCCCGGGGGCACGCTGGACGCGATGCGCGACATCGCCGGTCGCATCCAGGGCGCCGATGTCCCGGTCGCGGCCTGGGTAGGGCCGGCGGGAGCGCAGGCCGCCTCGGCCGGGACATTCATCGTGATGTCCGCCCATGTCGCGGCGATGGCCCCGAGCACCTCGATCGGTGCGGCGTCGCCCGTGAGCGGGACTGGCGAGGATCTCCCGGACACGCTCGGACGGAAGGCGACCGAGGACACGGTGGCCTTCGCTCGGGGGGTGGCCGAGACCCACGACCGGAACGCCGACTGGGCCGAGGACGCCGTGCGCGATGCCCTCTCCGCCTCGCCATCTGCCGCCGTCGAGCTCAACGTGGTCGACCTCGTCGCGTCGTCCCGCCAGGGGCTACTCGAGGTGATCGAGGGGCGAGAGGTGACACTCGAGGGCGGGGACGTCGTGACGCTCTCGAGCCTCACGGAGAAGCCCGTCGTCGAGACGCCGATGAACGCCTACGAGCGGGTGCTGAAGGTGATTGCCGACCCTGTGGTTGTCTCGCTCCTGCTGCTCGTGGGCCTCGTCGGAATCGCCGCCGAGTTCTTCAGCCCCGGCCTCATCCTTCCCGGCACGGCGGGCGTGATCGCGATCACACTCGCCTTCCTCGGCGCCGGTACGCTGCTACCAGCCCAGGCAGCCCTCGTCCTCCTCGCGATCGCGGTCGCGCTCTTCGTCCTCGAGGCCGTGGCTCCGACGGGAATCGCTGGGGCCGTCGGTGGAGCGGCGCTGCTGCTCGCGCTCGGGATCTGGGCGGGTCAAGCCTCGACGGAGGTCAGCCCGGGACGGGCACTTGTTGCGACGCTCGTGATCCTGCTCGTCGCAATTGGTGGCGTGGTGCTGTTCCTGCGCACGTTCCTCGAGCGGGGTGACGCCCGCGACCACGCGATGTAGCTCGATGTGGTGATCGTAGAACGGGAAACAGATCGTCCATGATTCGACCTTGCCGTCCGGCTGGATTGCTCGTGCTCCTCGTGCTGACCGCTGTGCTAGCAGCGTGCACCGGAACGGATGATGACTCGCCCCAGGGCGTCGACGGCCCACCGATCCGCCCCGTCGAGGAGATCGTCGAGGGCGACATCGAGGTTGCCGACCTCACCTCGACCTCGGGCGTCGTGCGCGTGACGACCAGCGTGGATGTCGTCTGCTCCGTCGTGTTCGGCACGACCGAGGAGTTCGGACGGCAGGCGACCGACCTCGACATGGGCGGAGGTGCGCACAGCGACCACGCCGCGCCGCTACGCGGGCTCGAACCGGACACCGAGTACGTCTACCGACTGCAGGGAACGGCTTCCGATGGCACGTTCTACGTGAGCGAGACGCGCACCTTCCGCACGCCACCAGCGCCGGAGGGGGATGCGGATCGCGGCCCCAACCTCGCCGCCAGAAAGGCGGGAGCGCAGGTGATCGAGGTGAGCAGCGTCTTCGGCGACTCGGACACGTGGGCCGGCGAGAACGCCATCGACGGTGATTCCTCCACCGAGTGGTCCTCGGCGGGCGACGGCGACGACGCCTACCTCGAGGTCGAGCTCGCCGAGGGCACGACCATCTCGTCAGTAGGCATCTGGACGCGCACGATGGGCTCGACGGCCCAGATCACCTCGTTTCAGGTCGTCGTGGACGGGGAGGATGTCCTCGGGCCGTTCGATGTACCTGACGCGTCGGGCGTGCACGTCTTCGACCTCGACCAGCCGATGGAAGCGCAGACCCTCCGGTTCGAGGTGGTCGCATCCTCAGGCGGGAACACGGGCCTCGTGGAGTTCGTCGCCTACGGGGAATAGCCGCCGCTCAGCAGCTTCGAGTCAGCCGCGCCCGACGAACGGCATTTCCGCGGCCATCACCGTCATCGTGAGCACGTTGGCCTCCGGTGGCAGGCTCGCCATGTAGACCACAGCGCGGGCGACATCGTCAACGTCCATCGTGGGCTCGGGCCGGACGGAGCCGTCTGGCTGGCGGACGCCTCCGCTCATCCGAGCCGTCATCGGTGTGGCGGCGTTCCCGATGTCGATCTGCCCGCACGTGATGCCGAGGCGGCGACCGTCCAGCGCGAGCGCCTTCGTGAGGCCCGTGATGGCGTGCTTCGTGGCCGTGTAGGGCGCCCCATCCGGCCGAGGCGTGTGCGCGGCGAGTGAACCGTTGTTGATGATGCGGCCGCCCGAGGGCGATTGCTCCTTCATCATTCGGAACGCGCCCCGCGCGCACAGGAACGAACCGTGCAGGTTCACGTCGACGACCCGCTTCCAGACCTCGAAGTCGAGGTCCTCGAAGTGGACCGGTGGGGCTCCGGTGCCGGCGTTGTTGAACAACAGGTCGAGGCGTCCGTATTCCGCGCGGATCGCCTCGAACAACCGGTCGACCGCGGCCTCATCGGCAACGTTGGTGGGGACGACCAGGCACTCGCTGCCCTCGGTCGCGGCGAACAGCTCCGCGGTCTCCTCGAGGGCCTCCCCCCGCCGGCCGGCGAGGACGACGCTGTAGCCGGCAGCGCCGAGGGCGATCGCTGCCGCGCGGCCGACCCCGCTCCCGGCGCCCGTCACAAGGGCGATCTTGCGGGTCTCAGACACGAGCGGGCCTCCTCGGCGTTGTGGGTCGGGACGTTAGACCCGATGTGCCCTATAGATAGCAGAGCATCGATAGCGGAGACGAGAGTGGACGAGTCCGGCACGCCGGAGTGGAGCGCTCCATGGAGATCCTGTCCGACCCGCAGACCTGGATCGCGCTACTCACGCTCACGAGCCTCGAGATCGTGCTCGGCATCGACAACGTCGTCTTCATCTCGATCCTCGCGGGTAAGCTGCCTGAAGAGCAGCAGGCCCGCGCTCGGACCGTTGGGCTCTCCCTCGCGATGTTCATGCGCATCGCCCTGCTGTTCTCACTCTCGTGGGTGATCGGACTCACAGACCCACTGTTCGACGTACTCGACAAGGGATTCTCCGGCCGCGACCTGATCCTGCTCGGCGGTGGTCTGTTCCTCGTGGCAAAGGCCACCCTGGAGATCCACGAGAAGCTCGAGGGTGAGACCGCGCACGAGCAGTCCGCGAAGGTCGCAACTTCGTTCGCCAGCGTGATCATCCAGATCCTGCTGCTGGACATGGTCTTCAGCCTCGACTCGGTCATCACGGCCGCCGGCATGGCCGATGACATCGAGGTGATGGTCGCTGCCGTCGTGATCGCCGTCCTGGTCATGCTGGTGAGTGCGGGGGCGATCAGCGCGTTCGTGAACGAGCGGCCGACGGTGAAGATCCTCGCGCTGAGCTTCCTGCTGCTGATCGGCACGTCGCTGATCGCGGAGGGCTGGGGCCTGCACATCCCGAAGGGCTACATCTACTTCGCAATGGGCTTCTCGGTCTTCCTCGAGATTCTCAATCAACGCGTGCGCGCGACGCACACTCCACCGGTCGACCTGCGCCGGGGCGTGGCGCTCCCGAGGGTCATCAAGGAGTAGGGCGCTCGGCGCTCAGTCGGCTTGCACCGCGCCGAGGTCGGCGCGGAAGGTGTCGCACCGCTCCATGTCACCCGTCTCGTAGCCAACGAGGAACCACTCCTGCCGCTGGGCGGACGAACCGTGCGTCCAGCTCTCCGGCTGCACTTCGCCCTGGAAGCGCTCCTGGATGCGGTCGTCTCCCACGGCGGCGGCTGCGTCGAGGCCGGCCGCGATGTCCGCCTCGGCGAGTCGTTCGATCAGCGAGGTGTCGGTGGCGTGGTGCGCCCAGATGCCTGCGAAGCAGTCGGCCTGCAGTTCCGTCCGTACGGCGTTGCTCCCGGGGCCCGTCGCGCCGCCGACCTCGTCGAGGAGGCCGAGCAGGTTCTGCACGTGATGTCCGTACTCGTGGGCCACGACGTACGCCTCGGCGAACGGGCCGCCCTGAGCGCCGAACTGCGACTCCAGGTCGTCGAAGAACGAGAGGTCGAGGTAGACGCCTTGCCCCGGCGGACAGTAGAAGGGGCCAACCGCCGCGGACGCAGCACCGCACTGGGTGCTGGTCTGACCGGTGAAGATCTCGGTCACGGCGAACTGATAGCTCGCGTTGCGGCGCTCGAACTCCTCGTCCCAGAACTCCTGCACGCTGTTCACGACCGCCACGATGCGGCAGTCCTGCCGCTCGTTCGCATCGGCGCCGGTCTGGCATTCCTCGGACAGGTCGTTGGTGGCGCCGCCGGCGAGGCCCGAACCGCGGCTGCTGCCGCCCACCTCGCCGAGGTCGCCGAGGCCACCTGCGAACACCAGCACGAGCAGCACGATGACCCCGACGATGCCGCCGCCACCGCCGATCGCGATCGGGAGGCCACCAGCACCGCCGATTGAACGGGCGCCTCGGCGGTCCCGAACCTGTGACGTGTTGAGCCGCGCGCCACGCTTGAATCGCACGATCGCCTCCCGGGTTCGCCGCCCTGCTGCAGTTTGCCACCGAGGTAGCGCCGCTGGCGTGACGAAGCTGGGTGACCGGCACTCACCGGCCGAGCCATCCTCGTAACACGCGAGGGCTCGCGATTGCTCAACGGATGGGGAGAAGTGCGCTCTCGCGTGCCTGCGCGTCCTCGCGCCATGTAGCGTGACTGCGCAGGCTCTGATTACGTTTGTAATCCATCCTCGGTCTGGCTAGCGTTCCTGGAAACGGGGTGGCGCTCGATTGGACCGGAGGAACCATGGAGACCAACTATTGGACGGGCCGCCGGATTGGCCGAAGGACCGTCATGCGGGGGAGTGGACTCGGACTGGCGGGACTCGCAGGTGCTGCGCTCATCGGGTGCGGCGGCGACGACGAGGAGCCATCTGAGAGCAGGGGCACGGGCGGGCTCGCGGGCGCCACGCCGCCACCGGCGGTCACGCAGGCCACGAGTGCTGCCGATACACCGGTGCCCGCGGACCAGGTGCGCATCACCCCCGGGCTGTACGACGGCCCGATTCCGGCGACTGCGGCTGAGATGAATCCCGGAGTCAACGCCAAGCGGGGAGGCATCCTGCTGGGCCGGTACCTCGACCCGCCGCGCATGGACCTCTCGCGGACCCTGTCCTGCACCATTTACCACACGCTCAACTACACCTCGAACAAGCTCACCCGGGCTGAACTGGGCGCGACTGCGGACCCGTTCCGCGTGAACATCGAGCCCGACCTCGCCGAGTCGTGGGAAGTCTCCGAAGACGCGCAGAAGCACACCTTCACGCTGCGGCAGAACGCCAAGTTCCATAACAAAGCGCCGGTGAACGGTCGCGAGTTCACCGCCGAGGATGTCGTGAAGACCGTCGAGATGTACTCGGAGGGTTCGCAGGCAGACGTCTTCTCGATGGTGTCGAGCATCGAGACGCCGGACGACTACACGGTGGTGTTCAACCTGGACCAGCCCCTCGGTGACTTTGCGCTGAACATCGGGGCATGGTCGTTCATCTACCCGCGGGAACTGGTGGACGACTCGGAGCTGCGTCAGCAGGTCTCGATCGGGACGGGCCCCTTCGTTCAGGACGAGTGGATCCAGAAGGAAAAGTCCACCTTCAGCGCCAATCCGGACTACTGGGAGAAAGACTCCGCCGGCAACCAACTGCCGTACCTTGACGGAATCGTGGCGTTTGTCCAGAGCGACACTGCTGCACAGCGCTCCGGCTTCACGACCGACAACTACTTCCACCTGGAAGCCCGGGATCAGCCCGACTTGGAAAACATCTTCGGCCAGGCATCGGACACCATGGTTGCGTCCACGACGCCCGTGTCACGAGGCGCTAACGTCAACGGCTTCCAGTTCCAGATGACAAACCCGACCTATCAGGACGACCGCGTGCGACGCGCCATCTCGCTCGCATTCGATCGGGATGAGTTCGACCTCGCCCGCTACAGCGGCGACAACGCTAGCCCAGAGGGCGCGTACTCGCAGTCGCCCCTGCCCTGGCCATTCCTCTTCGACACGTACCCAACGCGGGCCGCGAACGGCCCGTGGTACCAGTTCGACCCCGCCGAGGCATCGAAGATGATGCAAGCGGCCGGTTACTCGGAAGGGAACCCGCTCGTGGCGGAGTGTGTCTCCTGGTACAACCGCGAGGAGTTCGCGCAGTTGGCGATCCCGGCGATCAACCAGAGCCTGCCGGAGATCAACATCACCTTCCGCGAGGTGGACAACCCGACGCACGTGACGCTGATGTCGGACCGAAACTTCGACGAGATGATCGGGTTCCTGTGGGGGCCGCCGGGCTACTCGATGGACCAGTGGCTGTTCCCGTTCTATCACTCGGCCGGCAGCCTGAACTACGGCTCGATCAACGACGCGGCCCTGGACGAGTTGCTCGTCGCTCAGCGGCGCGAGACGGACGCGACCGCCCAGAAGGACCTGTGGATGCAAATCTCTGATCACGTCCACGACATGGTCTACCAGGCGTGGTGGCCCGTCGGCTTCTCGCGGGCGTCATGGCACAACTACGTGCTGAACTACCGCTACCACGGCCTTGCCGGCTCGTGGGGCTGCTACTCCAGCGACCAGGCGCGAGCCATGTGGCTCGATGACGGAGCGCCGATGCGCGGCTAACTCCCGGGCGGCAACAGAGAGGCCCGTCCGTCTGCACACGGCCGGGCCTCTTGCTGTCCTGAGGGGTTCGAGGGCGGCTACGCCTCGCGCCCACTCCATGGCTACTGTGGCTCGCTCATCCTTCAGCGGCTCGCTTGAATCCCTCGTTCTCGGTCGTGATCGACTTCAGGAGCGTGCGCCGCATTAGAGGGCCAAGCACGGGCGCGAGCACCCCTTCGACGTCCAGCGTCAGGGTGTTCGTTGTTCCGCCTGCGGACTCCGCCAGGTAGTGGCCGCCGGTCATCTTCATTCCCATGGCCCTGGTCGCCCAGCTGAACCGCTTCTTTGGCTCCAGCGCGGTGACGGTCCAGACGCGCCCGCGCTGCGCAGGCTGCTTGATCCGGGCCGACGCGCCGACCTCGAGCGGGCCCTGATCGAGCCGCTGGATCTGCGTGATCGTCGGCGTGATGTTCGGCCAGGACTCCACGTCCATGGTGAGGTGCCACACCCGCTCCACTGGCGCCGCGATGTCAATGCTGTGTTCAATCCGCATGATGTCCTTCGATTCCTGCTGCGAGGAGAGTTGATGACAGAAGTGTACCAGATGGTACACTTCTGTCTAGAGGGCCACCACCTGGAGGAAAGATGCCACCGGAACCGAAGGCGCAGCTCGTTGAACGCATCATGGCCGAGGTCGCCGCGCACGGACTTGCCGACCGCAGCCTCCGCGACCTGGCGGAGGCGGTGGGCACCAGCCACCGCATGTTGCTCTACCACTTTGGTTCACGGGCCGGCCTCGTCGCGGCAATCGTGGAGGCGGTTGAGGCGTCACAGAGGGCGATGCTGAGCGAGCTGGCAGGTCAGGTCAGCGACGGCCCGGAGTTGATCCGTGCACTGTGGGCGCAGGTGTCGTCGGAGCCGCTGCGACCGTTCGTTCGACTCTTCTTCGAGTGCGTCGCCCTCACAGGCGGCGAAGGATTGACGGATCCCTGGATCGACCTCTCAACGGAGATCGCGGAGCGCCTCGGGATCGCCACCAGCGAGGAAGACCTACGACTGGGTGTCGCCGTGACGCGAGGGCTCCTGATCGACGTGCTCGCGATGGGGGACGCCGACGCGGCGACCCGAGCGCTCGAGCTCTTCATCGCCATGTGGGACGCGTGAACACGCCGGCCCATCTGGTTCGATGACGGAGCGCCGATGCGCGGCTAACTCCGGGGGCGGCAAGAGAGGCGCCGGCTGTCTGCACACGACCGGCCTCTTGCTGTCCTGAGCGGTTCGAGGACCTCCACTACGCCTGGCAGAGCTCCGACGCCGAGAACGGCGACGTGAACCGCGAATCCCCCACGGCGACGAGGCGTCCGGCCGGGTCGACCTCGACGAGGGCGAACCAGCGGTGGCGGTGGGCGCTGCATCCCGCGCCGTCGTCGGCGTGCGTCAGGATCGTCACCCGCAGGAGGTAGTAGTCCCCCTCGATTGCGTAGGCGTTGGCGTCCGAGGTCAGCGCGGCCGTTCGTCCCTCGTACCGGTCGCGGAAGTGGCCGAGGACGCCGAGCAGCGTGTCGTGCGCCTCGGGTGCCGCGATGGCGTCGAGCTCGGACGCTGCGGGGTCCGCCCACGACTCCGGGAACGCGCCGAGGAGCCCGCCCAGGCCGTCGAGGAAGAAGTCGGCTGGTGTGGTGTCGCCCTCGTGGCGGTCGGGCTGGTCATCCTCGGCGCAGGGGAGCGGAGGCAGGGCGAAGACGTCCTCGCCCTGGATGGTGTCATCGATCGCCAGCGCATTCCGAGCGAGCGTCTCCTGCACCAGCGCGTCGTAGCTCTGGATGTTGCAGCTGCGCGCCTCTGGCGTCGGCGAGTCGGCGACGTACGCCTCGATCAGCCGCGCGATGCCCGCGCCCAGCGGGAGGACGCCGCACTGGTAGGTGACGCGACCCGGCGGCGCGCAGACCTCGTCGAACGTGAGCGCCTCGAGGGCGAACGGACGCTCTGCTGGCTCGCGCACGGCGACCGTCGGCGTCGGGGTGGGCGTCGGAGTCGCCGTCGAGGCGGTCACCGCAAGCGGCGTCGAGGATGGCGTCGGCGTCGATGTGTCCTCGACCGTCTGGGTCGCGGCGGGTGTCGCGCCCTCGGAGGTCGCGCTCGCGGCCACCGACGCATCGCCGTCCGTCGAGCCGCCCGCGTCCGCCGCTCCGCCATCCGCGAGGGCGACGAGCGTGACGCCGAGGATCGCGGCGGAGGCAACGATGGCGGTCGGGATGTCCCGGCGGAGGATCCTCGCCCACAACCACACGAGGTCAGTACGTCGGAGCGCCGCGATGCCGAGCGCGAGCGCGGCAGCCACGACGACGACCCAGCCGGAGCGCAGCCCTCCGGGCACCCAGTCCGTGGACTCCTCGGACCCGAACGCCAGCACCCCCGCCAGCGCGACGCCGAGCAGCGCGAGGACGACCCCGAGGACGCCAAGCAGCGTCCCGCCCGAGGACGGAATCCAGAGCGGGGCAGTCTGCAGGGCGCCACGCCAGCCGCCCGGGAGCGGAGGCGCTTCGTCTTCTTCGGCCGGATCCGGGTTCGGAGGGGTGGACAACTAGACCTGCGTTACTAGGGGCGGCACAGCATAGGGAACGGACGGCGGCTACGTCATGGGCGAGCCCTAGCCGAGAGATGGTTGGATCGTGACCGATTGAGCGACCAGCGTCTTCCCGGCGAACGACCATCGTGCCCGCCGGTTCGAATCGCGTCCTGTTCTTGGGCCCAGGTCGCGCAGTACCCGCCACTCGAAGTCGCCACTGGTGCATCGCGAGTGCTTGTGCACGCCCGCTGTGATCAGACCGACTGTCGATTAGGAGGAAGCGTCGAACGGCGTCGGCGGGTACTCGATCGCCGACCCCGGTTCCACGTACGGGAGGACTACGGAAACAGTCACACCCGTGCCGGGCCCCGCGCTCTCCGCCCAGATCCGTCCACCATGCAGTTTGACGATGTTGCTCGCGATGTACAGGCCGAGGCCATGCCCCTCGGTACCTTCGGGCGTGCCGACACGCGTAAAGGGCTCGAAGATTCTGGGCAGATCACTTGCGTCCAGGCCCACGCCTCGGTCCGTGACCGTTAAGAGCACCTCACCGGGCTGAGTGGTGAGACCGGCGACGATGTCGCTGCCCGCAGGGGAGAACTTCACTGCATTGGTGAAGAGATTGTCGAGCACCTGCTCCACCCGGGCCGGGTCCCATTCCCCCCGGATCTCCGTCGGAGCTTCGATGCGGAACTGGTGCCCGGCTGCCGTCGGCTCGACACTAGCGACGACGCGCTGGACGAGCGCAACGAGGTCGACCGTCTTGCGGTCGAGCTGGTACCGGGGCTCCGTCGTGACGTAGACGTCCGAGAGGTCATTGACGAGCCGCGCGAGGCGAGCGACCTGATCCTCGATCATCGTCAGGTAATCGTCGCGTCGCTCGAAGGGCATCTCAGGCGCGCCAGCCAACGCTTGCGCGGTACCCGTCAACACGGTGAGCGGGGAGCGAAGATCGTGGGCGAGGGCCGACACGAACAGGCTGCGCTCACGCCGCTCGTCCTCCAGCGCTGTACGCTGCCGCTCGCTCTCCTCGTAGAGCTCCGCATGTTCGATCGCCACTGCGAAGAGGCGGCCGATGGTGCGGACTGCCTCAAGGTCCTGCCGGTAGATCCGCTGCGGCGAGCGGAGTCCGTAGCCCATCGCGCCGATCAGGTTGGCGCCCGTCAGGAGCGGACTCGCAACCCAGCTCGTTAACCCTTCGTCGTCGACGAGGCGACGGTCGATCTCGCCTGGCGGCGGCGTCTCCTGGGCGTCTTCCAGGTACTGGGGCTCCCGCGTCCGTACCGCGTCGCAGATGAAGGAGTCCGCATCAGCCGGGAGCGTTCGGAGCAGTTCGGCGGTGGCCTCGCTGATCCCTCGATAGATCTGGAGGTGCAGATGTCCCCGCGACGCATCCAGGCGCCAGATACCGAGGACCACCCGGTCGCCGAAGGCCGCGGTGATCATGTCGATCACGGACCGGAGTACGCGGTCGACGTCGAGGTCCGAGGTGAGGCCCTGCGCGGCGGTGCCAACGGCCTCCCAGTAACTCCGCGTCCGCTCAGCCTCGGTGACGTCCTGCGCGACGAGCATTGCGTACTCCACCACCTCCTCAGCGTTGCGGATCGGGGTAGTGCTGAACTCGACGATGCGCTCCAGGCCAGCGCTTGTCGTGATCGTGGCTCGCTGCCGCCGAATCGAGTCGCCTTCAAGCGAGCGGCGCAGGTCGCTCGGCACGAAGGGATCGTCTCCCACGCGCCAGCCGCTGATGAGGCGGTCATACTCCGAGATCGGACACAGCAGGGAGCTGCGGTCACCTACCGCGAGCAGCCTCACCATCGATCCGTTGACGGCGACCACCGTGCCCGTGCGGTCAAGCACGAGCACCGCCTCGGTCATCGCCTCGATGATGCCTTCGAGGGTCGTGGGCATGCCCATCTTCAGCTCCATCACGGGGTCGGAAGGTGATGCGGACGTGTGGAGGCTCTCCGAGCGTCAGCTCCTAACAGACGGCGTGTGAGATTCCACCGTATTGTCGCATACAAACGGGGGCGGCAGACCCCGAGGGAATCGCGTTGACCGTCGACTACGTACTGCGCGGTGTCAGGCGCGAAGCCTAACTCGACCGCACCGCGGTCACGTACATGCCGGGCCGCGCGTCGTCCTCCCCGAGCTCCAGCGGGTGGCAGCCGACCGCCTCGGAGCTGCGCAACTAGGGGCGGCACACCATAGGTAACGGGTCGGGCTACCTCATGGGGAGCTTTACGAGTTCGAGTCCTCGTACGCCTCGTCGTCCTCGGCCACGGCCGTCCGAGGGCGGCGCACCACCTCGCGCTCCAACCGCCCGCCGAGGCGGTCACGCTCGGTGTCGAGGTCGTACTGCGCCTGGAGGTTCATCCAGAACCGCTCAGATGTCCCGAAGTACCGCCCGAGCCGGAGCGCCGTGTCCGCCGAGATCCCGCGCGTCCGATGCACGATCTCGTTGATCCGCCGGGGCGGGACGCTGATGTCCTTCGCCACCCGGTACTGCGAGATCCCCATCGGCTCCAGGAACTCCTCGAGCAGCACTTCCCCGGGATGCACCGGGTCGAGTCGTGCGGTGGCCATGTCAGTCCTCGTCACCCGTGATAGTCCACGATCTCCACGTCGTACGCGTCGCCCTGCTGCCAGCGGAAGCAGATGCGCCACTGGCCGTTGATCCGGATGCTGTGCTGGCCGCCTCGGTCGCCCTTGAGGCGCTCCAGCCGGTTCCCCGGCGGCACCCGCAGGTCGTCGAGGCCGACGGCGGCATCGAGCATCCTCAGCTTCCGCAGCCCGACTCGCTGGAGGTCGCCCGACCAGCGCCGCACCGGCTCTCGGTCGAACAGCCTCGCGGTGTCGCGGTCACGGAAGGAGCGGATCACTTAGGAATGATAACGGAGAACGGTAATAACGCAAGGCGTTACGCCGAAGGCGACAGCAACCAGAACCGGAAGGGGCTAGCTCTGCCTCGGGGAAGGTCGCAGGATCTCCAACAGGGTTGTTGATGAGCCGGAGTCGCCGTCAACTCCAATGAGCCCGGTGGACCCTGGAGCAAAGATCGCGCGGGTGGTCTCAAGGAGCACCGCATCGCGTGTAGGGTCTTCCCGGGCGTTCTCGACAAAGGCTTGAAACGTGCTCAGAGCGCGATACCGATGCTTGTTCATAACCTGGAGGTGTCGCTCTGCCCTAAACATTCGAAGGGCCGCCACGATCAGTATGAACCCTGCGCCCGCTATTGAGCCCTTTAGGAGCAAGAACTGAAGCGTCTCGGGGTCGTCTAGCGATTCGCCAAGAGGCCATCGCTTGATCAACAGATCGCTCAGGAACGCCAGCGCGACGATGCTCACAACGGCGAAGACAAGCCACCCAATCGCGAACATTCCGTGACTCTTCGCTTCGTCCTGAAAATCCCTACTGAATCTACTGATCGTGGCGTCTTCGCTTGAGGCTGCTGCCGTGTCCCTC
>Ga0114916_1000995_pt1 | contig 16998 bp, 14 predicted proteins | sample MalvirAntarct_66_FD_83501 | JGI IMG/M metagenome (GOLD analysis project Ga0114916, IMG submission 83501) | Marine viral communities from the Global Malaspina Expedition - Malaspina viral metaG Antarct_66 | ecosystem: Environmental > Aquatic > Marine > Oceanic | place: West Anvers Island... | reverse complement strand
GGTAGTTTGTACTACACAGATAAGAACGGTAAGACTATGATCGCAGCCACTGCAGAAGATCTTAATGTTACAAAGCCTAAAGCAAAACCTCCTGCAGTTAGACCTAAAGCTCGTCCAGACACACTTACTCGTGCACACCCGATGATGGGTGATATGAGTGTCGCAGAATTTAAAGAACTTAAAAAAACCAATGCTAAAATTAAAGCTGACGAGGCTAAGCGTAAGGCGGCAAAATTGGTAAAAGCTAAAGCCTACTTAAAATCTAAAAAAAGTTAGGTAATAAATAATGACGCAATTTACCCAAGGTAAACCATCTCGTATAAGATCAGTGTACGGTCACAACGAAGGCACTACAACTGAGGATGTCTATACTTGTCCACCTAACTGTGTAGCAGAGGTTACTTTTATTCACGTTGTGAATGGGGGAAATAGTACTAGAACTGTTGTGCTAGCTTGGTATGTTGCTGCTGATGATTACACTTCTCTCTTTTTATCTGATAAGAGTCTTGCTTCAAATGCACATGTAACCTTCAGTGATATTGACCTTGTACTACAATCTGGAGATAAAATAAAGGTTACACCATCTGGAACAGGTCACATCGACACTATCATCACTGCTACAGAGACCTTTGTCCCAGTAGGGTAATAACGGGGTTGCATTATTAGCATTGGTGTGTTATAACTATTTATGTAAAACTATCCTAGCCCAAGTAAGGGTTTACTCAAATTAGGATAGAAGAATGATAAAAAGTATTAAAGGTTTCGCTAACCGTGTATGGGATCGTCATGTTGAACGTATGCAACGCAGAGCAGACTACTGGATACTAAACAATATGTCAGCAAAAGACTTGCGTGACATAGGTATTACACGTACTGAAATAAGGCAGAAAATATATGGGCCGCAACCTCACTGAAAAACAACAAGCATTCTTGGATGCATTGTTTGAAGAAGCCGAAGGCAACCCTGTTAAAGCTCTTAAGCTTGCAGGGTATGCCGAAGGCACGTCTTCTACTACCCTCATGTCTGCTTTAAAAGAAGAAGTAGCTGAGAAAACTAAAGACTTCATCGCAACTCGTGGACCAGCAGCAGCTTGGGCTATGATGCAGGTAATGAGATCCCCCACCGACTTGGGCAACAAAGAGAAGATGGCAGCTGCAAAAGACTTTATGGATCGTGCTGGTTTTGTTAAGACTGACAAAATTGAAGTAAGATCAGAAAGTCCTTTGTTTATCCTGCCTCCGAAAGAAAATGAAAACTAAAACTTGGAAGTTACCTAAACCTGAAAAGGTTGGGGGTGAATGGGAATGGGTACCGTTAGTAAGAGTAGGAAGATTTCTTCCATTTGGCTATGGACAAGACCCTAGTGATGCTGATATACTATTACCAATCCCAGAAGAACTAGAGCTTTTTGAACAAGCTAAGAAGCACTTAGGTCAGTATAGTTACCGTGAGGTATCTGCATGGTTAAGTGAAACTTCTGGTAGATATATCTCCCATGTAGGTTTGTTTAAGAGGGTTAAGATTGAGCAAAAACGTAAGGCAGCAACTTCAATCCAACGCTTCTACGCCGAAAAATATAAAGAAGCAGCAGAAAAAGCGGAAAAGCTTGAAAGCAACCGACTTGGTAAAAGACAGCCAGTCGGAGAAAGTTCCAGCTCAGGTTAAGCCTGCACCGATTGATGTAATACAAGCTCAACGAGAAATACTCTTTGAGCCTAACCCAGGCCCACAGACAGACTTCCTCGCATCTACTGAGCAGGAGGTACTTTATGGAGGATCTGCTGGGGGCGGTAAGTCCTACGCAATGGTAGCTGACCCAGTTCGCTACTTGAATAACCCTAACGCCCAGATGCTTTTAGTTCGTCGTAGTACAGAGGAACTAAGGGAGCTTATCTCAGTATCTAAACAACTATACCCACGGGCTATCCCAGGTATTAAGTTTATGGAAAGAGATAAGACTTGGGTAGCTCCTAGTGGTGCTACTCTCTGGATGTCTTACCTTGACCGTGACGATGATGTCATGAGGTACCAAGGGCAGGCTTTTAACTGGATTGGTTTTGATGAGCTTACTCAGTGGGCTTCACCTTATCCCTGGAACTACATGAGGTCACGCTTACGTTCTACCTCGACCAGTGGACTGCCTCTCTACATGAGGGCTACTACTAACCCTGGAGGTCCAGGCCATCAGTGGGTTAAGAAGACTTTTATTGATCCTGGTACTCCTAGGAAACCTTTCTGGGCTACTGATACTGAAACTGGTGAAACTATTGCTTGGCCTAAAGGCCACTCAAGAGAAGGCCAACCTTTATTTAAGAGAAGGTTTATCCCTGCCACTCTGTTTGATAATCCCTATCTTGCAGATGATGGTATGTACGAAGCTAACCTACTATCACTCCCAGAGCATCAGAGAAGACAGTTGCTTGAAGGGGATTGGGATGTCAACGAAGGCGCAGCTTTCCCAGAGTTTAATAGATCAATTCACGTCATTGAACCCTTTGAAATACCACACAGCTGGGCAAGATTTAGAGCCGCAGATTATGGTTACGGATCTTACAGTGGCATAGTCTGGATTGCAGTCGCACCAGATGAGCAACTAATTGTTTATCGTGAGATGTATGTCCAGAAGGTTTTAGCTACAGACCTTGCAGATATGATATTAGAGGTTGAGTCTGAAGAGAAGATACGTTACGGTGTACTCGATAGTTCCTTGTGGCACAAACGTGGTGATACTGGTCCTTCTCTAGCAGAGCAAATGATTGTTAAAGGGTGCCGATGGAGACCTGCAGATAGATCTAAAGGTTCTAGAGTATCAGGTAAAAACGAGATACACAGACGACTGCAGGTGGACGAGTTTACAGAGGAACCTAGACTAGTTATCTTTAATAGTTGCAGAAATCTAATCTCACAACTCCCATCTATACCATTAGATAAAAACAACCCTGAAGATGTAGACACTCACGCAGAAGATCACCTTTATGACGCACTACGTTACGGTGTAATGACAAGACCAAGAAGTAGTTTATTTGATTATAACCCAGCTTCAAACACGGGGTTCCAAGCAAGTGATCCTAATTTCGGTTACTAAGGAAAAATCATGGCAGAAGAAGACAACAACTTTACTAGCGACGAAATGTACATGGATGACATAGAGTCTTCTCATATTGAAGACCGTGGTGATCCAGAGGATTACAATGACCCGACTGTTGGTAACATTGTAGGATTCGTTGAACAGAAGTTCTCTAAAGCTGACACTGCACGTCACTCTGATGAGCAACGCTGGATTAAAGCATACAGAAACTATCGTGGTATCTACGGTCCAGATGTACAGTTTACTAGTACTGAAAAGTCTAAGATCTTTGTTAAAGTTACAAAGACTAAAGTACTTGCGGCTTACGGACAGATCACTGACGTTTTGTTTGGTGGTAACAAATTCCCTATTACTATTGATCCTACAACTCTTCCAGAGGGTGTGTCTGAATCTGTCTACTTTGATAGTAACCCACAGGTTGACCAGATGAGTAAGCAAGCTGGTACTGATGAGCTTCAAAAGCTTATGCCAGGTGAAACGCTTGTAGACTTTAAAGAGAGAGTTGGCGGAATGCAGGAGAAGCTTTCTCCTGTAGAAGATAAACTTAAAGAAGGTCCAGGTACTACACCTACAGCCATTACCTCTCACCCTGCAATGGTTGCAGCTAAGAAGATGGAAAAGAAAATACATGACCAGCTAGAAGAGTCTAACGCCAATAAGCAACTACGTACAGCTGCTTTTGAATGCGCACTTTTTGGTACTGGTATTATGAAAGGTCCATTTGCTCTTGATAAAGAGTATCCGAACTGGGATGAAAACGGTGACTACAATCCAACCATTAAAACTGTGCCACAAACCTCTAGTGTTTCTATCTGGAACTTGTACCCTGACCCTGATGCTTCTAATATGGAAGAAGCTTCCTATGTAATTGAACGTCACAAGATGTCTCGCAGCCAGCTACGTGCTTTGAAGCGTAGACCTTTCTTCCGTGAGAATGCTGTAGATGCTGCTATTGACATGGGTGAGTCCTACACTAAAGAGTGGTGGGAACAAGTCATGGAGGATGCAGGTCAGGAAACTAAATCAGAACGATATCAAGTCCTAGAGTTTTGGGGGTATGTAGATACCTCTATGTTAGAAGATCACGATATTGATATCCCTAAAGAGTTGAAGAATGCAGAAGAAGTAAGCGTCAATATCTGGATTTGTAATGGACAAGTACTTCGTCTTGTAATGAATCCTTTCACTCCTTCATACCTACCTTACTACGCAGTACCATTCGAGGTTAATCCTTACAGCTTCTTTGGTGTAGGTATTGCTGAGAACATGGACGACACACAGACCCTGATGAATGGTTTCATGCGTATGAGTGTAGACAATGCTGCACTGTCAGGTAATCTTCTTATTGAGATTGATGAGACTAACTTAGTACCGGGACAGGATCTGTCTGTGTACCCTGGCAAAGTCTTTAGGCGTCAAGGGGGTGCTCCTGGTCAGAGTATCTTTGGAACTAAGTTCCCCAACGTATCTAATGAGAACATGCAGATGTTTGACAAAGCACGTCAACTCTCTGATGAGTCTACAGGCTTAGCATCATTCTCCCACGGACAGACAGGTGTATCTGGAGTAGGTAGAACTGCATCAGGTATCTCAATGCTTATGTCAGCTGCTAATGGTAGCATCAGGACTGTAGTTAAGAACGTAGATGACTATCTACTAGGTCCACTGGGTAAAGCTTTCTTTAGCTTTAATATGCAGTTTGACTTCGACCCAGAGATAAAAGGTGACTTGGAAGTTAAAGCACAAGGTACTGAAAGCCTGATGGCTAACGAAGTACGCAGTCAGAGACTCATGCAGTTTCTTGGTGTCGTCAGTAATCCAGCCCTTGCACCTTTTGCAAAAATGGATTATATTGTTCGTGAGATTGCAAAGAGCATGGACCTTGATCCTGACAAAGTTGCAAACTCTCTGGGTGATGCTGCTGTACAAGCAGAGATACTCAAGAAGTTCCAAGAAGCTAATCCACCACCAGCACCACCTCCAGGTGCACCAGCACCTCAAGGAGGCCCACAGGGTGCTCCAGCAGGGGTACAAGTACAAGACACCACCGGAAGCGGTGGAGGTCAGATAGGTACAGGTACAGCCCCAACTCCAGGTGAGCAAGGCTTCTCAGCTAATACAGGTCCAGTTCAATAATGCACAATCTTAAACCTATGGTAAATGATAAGGCTCTTTGGGAATCTTTTCTTGCAGAGTTACAAGAACGTCTCAATGATGTACATAGACAAATGGAACAAGCTCATACTCCTGAAGATCTATTTCGTTTGCAAGGCCATGCAGCCTGCCTAAACAAGTTTAAATTCTTGAGGGATAAAGTTAATGGCTGAAGTTAAGACTTATCCAATAAAAAATTAAAAGAGATTGGATTTTATGTAGAAAAACCCCACGGAAAACCTAGAGAAATTAAAAAGGAAAGTTTCCTTAGTAGTATACTAGAGAAGTTTGGATTTGCCCAAGGAGGCGTAGTAGACGACATGAATAGACAAATGGAAATGTTCGCAGTAGGTGGGCTTAGCGACGATGGCATGACCCGTGACCCAGTGTCAGGTAATGATATTCCCCCAGGTTCTATGGCAGAAGAAGTACGGGATGATATCCCAGCACAACTCTCTGAGGGTGAGTATGTCGTACCTGCTGATGTTGTTCGTTTCTTTGGTGTAAAATACTTTGAAGATCTACGCACAGAAGCTAAAATGGGCTTGTCAAACATGGAAGCTAATGGTAGAATAGGTGGTGAACCTGTTCCTTCTGGTGGTCCTATGGCTGGTCCTACTGAAAGTGCTCTAACTCCAGAAGAGATGGCTACACTAGCAGAGATGGGTATGAACGTAGGTGGCTTTGTACCACAGCAACCACCCCCAGAAGCTATTGGTAATCCTGTCCAGACTATGGAAAGCAGAAAAGATATTAAAGGTTATGCACCAGGTGGTGATGTAACAAGTTTTAATCCATCAAATTACGGACTTGGTTTTAGTGTCTTTGGACAACCATCTGGTACCGAAGATGCAACAGTTCCTTCAACTGTACCATTGTATTCCCCAGACGGTGTGATGAGGTCTCTCACCCTACCTGCTGAACAAGCAGAGTACGACCGTCTTATTGCAGAGGGTTGGTCTACAGAGATGACTGCAGAAACCTCTGTAGGTAAATCTGATGAAAGAGATAACAGTCCACCTAAGACAGATGACCCCGTATTTAAACCTAAGACTCTAGATGAATTACAGGCTGACCTTAAAAGGCTTAATGATCCTATAAGTGCTGATACAATTATGCTAAGTGTCTTAGGTGGCCTAGGGCTTAATAAAATTACAAGTCTTTTTGGTAAAGGTGATTTAATAGAAATTGCAAGAGAGTCTTTAGAAAACCAAATTAAGACATTAAAAACTGAACAAGGCAGTGATACTAGCGTAGATAAACCTAAAGTAATTGAACCTGCAGTTAAATCTACGATATCTAATGACCTGGCTATTAAACAGGCTAAAGATAAAAAAGATAAGTTCCAAACTGTCGCAAAAGCTGCATTAGACCCAACATCAACAGGACAACAGCAATCTGCGGGCATTGTAGCAGACTCAAAAGACCCAATAGATACTCAGAAAAATCTAGACGATGTAAACGCAGCCCTTGAAAACATAGCAGCAGGTGGCTCCGGTGGGTTTAAGACAGGCGGCTTTGTTTCTAAGCGTACTAAGAAAAAGAAAAAATAATACCTAACAACAATAATAATAAGGCTACCCAGCAATAATGCTGGCCCCAACATAAGGAAGACAATATGTCTGAAATGACTCAAGTAGAACCTCAGAAAACAGCTGGCTTTGTAGACCGTGGGTTTAACCACTCTAAACGTAAAGCTCAGCTTGAGAATGAAGAAAAAGAAATTGCTCGTCTTGAAGCTATTCAACGAGGTGAAGAAGAACCCGATGAAGAGCAAGCAGTAGAACCTGAGGGTCAACAAGAAGAAGTTAAGGCTAAGGAGGAACCTGAAGAGGATGACTCCAAGTTAGAACCAGAAGAGCGTACCTTTAAGAAACGATACGGTGACCTACGGCGTCACATGGAGAGTAAAGAAAAAGAGTGGGATGATAAGTTTGAATCCCTAAAGACTAATGCAGAACGTAAAGGTATAGTTCCACCCAAGTCAGATGAAGACATTGAGAACTGGGCGAGAGAGTACCCCGATGTAGCTGGCATAGTAGAGACTATCGCTGCTAAGAAAGCAAAGGAACTCTTTGATAAAGCAGATGCTAGACTACAAAAGATTGACGAAGCAGAGGCAGATGCCTACCGACTCAAGTCAGAGAATGCTATTAGAGAAGCTCACCCTGACTTTGATGACCTTCGTAACGGAGACCCATTCCATGACTGGGCAGAGGAACAACCTAAGTGGGTTAAGGATGCTCTCTATGAGAATATGGATGATCCAGCCTCAGTTGTTCGAGTCATTGACTTATATAAATCAGATAAAGGTCTTACTAAAGACCGTAAGAAAGCTACGAATAAGGCAGCAGCCACTTCGATAGCTAGAGGTTCCAGAACTAAAGTAGACGCCGAAGGATCTTCCCAACAGATTAAAGAGTCTGATGTGGCAAGAATGTCTTCTGCTGAGTTCGAGAAACGTGAAGAAGATATTACAGAGGCCATGCGTTATGGAAGATTCCTCTATGATATTACTGGTTCTGCACGATAAACTGTTGACATCAGTTATGTCTTCAGTATAACTAGAGGTCAAGTGTGGGCCTTCACTATAGAACTACCCCACCTTTATCCTTTCCTTCACATTAAAAAGCTAAAACATCAGAAGACTTACCTGTCAAAGTATAGGCCCAGTCTTACTTGGTTGGCCAAACCATGTACGTCTGCACCCTAGAAATATTTCAGCCTCTTCGTCTTGTTCAGCTTCTTTGAGTTAAGGTGTATACCTTACACTCGTATACATCTTTGAATCATAAGCCAAACATTCTAGGAGAATTACAATGGCATTCGCAACAACAGGTGGACACGGGAACTTGCCCAATGGCAATTTCAGCTCCATAATTTATTCCAAAAAAGTACAACTCGCATTCCGCAAATCTACAGTATCTGGTGATATTACTAACTCCGATTATTTCGGAGAGATCGCAAATCAGGGCGATACAGTAAAAATTATTAAAGAACCTGAGGTAAGCGTTTCAGCCTACACACGTGGTGCTCAGATCACTGCACAGGACTTGGATGATGCCGATTTCTCGTTGACCGTAGATAAAGCTAACTACTTTGCTTTTAAAATGGACGATATCGAGGAAGCGCACAGCCACGTCAATTTCATGGACCTTGCTACCAACCGTGCGGCTTACCGCTTGGCTGATCAGTACGACCAAGAAGTCTTGGGCTACTTGGCAGGTTACAAGCAGACTGCTTTGAACGCTTCTGCTGATGCAGTAAACGATCAGACTAACGGAACTCTCGCAGTTTCCACAGCTGGTACAGATGAACTTCTAACTAACATGAAGTTGATCAAAGGTAGCTTTGGAAATATTACTACCAGTTCTGCTGGCGATCATTCCATTCCTTTGGCTGCACGTCTGCCAGGTGCAACAGCACTTTCCACGTCAGTAGTTTCACCAGCAATGGTTGTAGCACGTATGGGTCGCCTTCTTGATCAACAGCAAGTTGATACACAAGGTCGTTGGCTTGTAGTAGATCCTGTATTCATGGAAATCCTGCGTGACGAAGACTCTCGTCTTTTCAACTCAGACTTCGGTGAATCTGGTGGCCTTCGTAATGGTCTTGTCTTGAATAACTTCCACGGCTTCCGTGTATATACTTCAAGCAACTTGCCTTCAGTGGGTACTGGTTCAGGTACAACTGGTACAGCAAACCAAGATACTAACTACGGTGCTATCGTAGCTGGTCATGATTCTGCTGTAGCAACTGCCGAGCAGATCAACAAAACTGAGAGCTACCGTGACCCTGACAGCTTCGCTGACATTGTTCGTGGTATGCATCTATACGGTCGCAAAATCCTTCGTCCTGAAGGTATTGTAACCGCTAAATATAACGCAGCATAAGGGAGGATAAACTTATGGCTACTTTAACTACATTTTTAGCACCCACTCGTGGAGCAGGTAATCCTTCACGTAAACCCTACATGATCGAAAATACAATTGACCTTACTTCAAGTGCAATTGATTGTTCATCTGGTGACATTGTTCAAGCACTTACTGTGCCTGGTTCACACGTCATTCTATGGACTGGTGTGCAAGTTATGGAAAGTGCAACTCAAAATACTGGTACAGATGCTACCATTCTTTTGGGTACAGCGGTTGACCCTAACGAGTACATCACTGCATTTGATATTGATGGTGCTGCAGATCTTGCATATGCACCAACAGTAGCTCAAGCAGGTGTCCTTGTCAATGCTTCTGCAGATACATTGGACCTAACCTTTGCTGGTTCTGGTGCAAGTTTCACTGCTGGTAAACTTCGTGTGTTTGCCATGTTGATGGATGTCTCTGAAGTTGGTGTTCACACTGCTGCAACAGCAGCCCGTGACAACACTTAAATAACTAAATATTGGGGCTGGCTTAGGCTGGCCCCATTATTGTATCTTAAGGAAGTTTAGAATGTCCACATATGTAGAGCTTACAAATGAACTACTAAGACGGTTAAACGAAGTTACACTAGAAGTATCTGGTGATGGGTTTGATACGGTTCGTAATGTACAGGCTCTCTCTAAGGATTCTATTAATAATAGTATCCGTGCTATTCTGCAAGATGGTCAGGAGTGGCCTTTCTTAAAACAAACTCAGGTACAAACACTTACAATAGGTACTAGTCAGTACGCTTTTCCAGCAAATATGGCTTCAGTTGACTGGGATACCTTTTATCTTAAAAAATTAAATTCTGCAAATAATCAACCAAAAAGACTTTCACCCCTTTCCTATGAAGAATATGTATCTCGTTTTAGACAAAAAGATGACAATGTAGATTTGACTGTAGGAGACTCTGCAACAGAGTACGTATATCAAACCTACGAAGCTAAGTTCGGCGTGACACCTGTCCCAAACAAAGCCTATCAAGTAGAGTATATCTATTGGTCTTTTCCTGCAGATATGACTCTTTTTGATGATGTTACTGTAATACCCACAAGATTTAAACACGTTATTGTCGACGGTGCTATGATGTACATGATGCGTTTTAGAAGCAATGAGCAGAGTGCAGCTATTCACCAACAGAACTTTCAAGATGGTATTAAGTCTATGAGACGTATTCTACTAGATGATAAGCTTTCTTTACGATCTACTGTACTACAAAGGTCTTTTGGTAATGGCTGATAATCTAGCCTCATATAAAGTTTTTTGTGCAGGTGGTCTTAACACTAGTCGTGATGTTCTTTCCCAAGGGGAAACTGCACCTGGCTCTGCCATTACTTTAATTAACTATGAACCAGCTGTTACTGGCGGCTATCGTAAGATAAGTGGCTATAGTAATGATTATGGCACAGTTGGTGGAACTGGCAATGTCCTTGGTGTAGCTGTTATTGATGGCATACACGATGGAGTACTAGCAGCACGTAAGCCTAGCTCTGGAAGTAACTACCTACACAGGTGGAATCCTTCAGGTGATGGCAGTTGGGTTGCTATAAACTCCAGCCTAGTTGCCAATGATAGAAATGGTGTATGCCTCGCACAGACTACTGGCGGTTCAGCTAATCTAGTTATCAACGGTGCCTTACACTCAAGTAACACAATTAACTTTACCACTGCAGCATCACTACAACCTAGAAAAGTTACTATCTTTTCTGCTGGTGGAGATGTATCAGGTATAACTCTTACTGTTACAGGCACAGACTATTTAGGCAGTGCTCTTGTAGAAATAGTAACAGGCCCAGCTGCAGATGCTACGGTAACAAGCACAAACTTCTTTAATACTATTACTCAGATAGCAGCCAGTGGTGCTGTTACAGGTAATATTGAAGTGGGATCAGGCGCTGGTCAATACAGACCTGCTGCACCTACAATGACAAACGTAACTAAAGTAAGGTTCCTTAAGTATAATTGGTCAGGTGCAAAAACTGTTCTGACTGATGGAATAAATCCTGCTGCTACTTATGACGGTAGTAATTACATTCAGATCACAGATACTGCAGCACCAAACAGTCCTAAACATGCTGCTTCTTTTTCTAAGCACATGTTCTTAGCTGGTGACCCAACTGATAACTTTAACTTATACTTTAGTGCACCTCTTGCAGAGACAGATTTTTCACCAGCCAATGGTGCAGGAGTAATTAATGTAGGATTTCCTATTGTCGCAATAAAAGCTTTCCGTGATCAACTTTATATCTTTGGTTCAACTAATATTAAAAGGCTTGAAGGTCAGAACCTATCTAATTTTGTTTTAAAAGAAGTAACAGATGACCTAGGCTGTATGGCAACAGATAGCATAATTGAAATTGGTGGTGACTTACTGTTTCTTTCTCAAGATGGCCTACGTCCTATCTCAGGGACTAACAAAATTGGTGATGTAAATCTAGAGACAGTCTCTAAAGACATTCAATCCATCTTTACTGATATTGTTTTTAAGATAGACCTTGAGCAGTTAGATGCTGTGGTTGTACGACAGAAAACACAGTTCCGTTACTTTATTGGTTCAGCAGATGGACAAGGAGTTATTGGTGGCTTTAGGCAGTCGCCTAATGGACTGCAGTTTGAGTATGGTCAGATGCTTGGTATATCTACTACCTGTGCTGCAAGTGGTTACATAGGTCAATCTGAGTTTGTAATTCATGGGGATACTACTGGTAAAGTACATAAACAAGAGGAAGGTAATGACTTTGACGGTCAACCAATCTTTAGTATATTCCAGACACCTTTCTTTCACATGCAAGATCCAGAACAACGTAAGATTTTTTATACAGTTGCAACCTACATGCGTTCTGAAGGTGACAATGAAATTGTTATGTCTGCTCTGTATGATTACGAAGACACAGAAACCCTCAGTCCAACTAACTTTACACTAACAACTGCAGGGGCTGCAGCCTACTTTAATGAGGCATTATACGACAGTACAGCTATTTTTGATGGTAATCCAGCACCTGTTAGACGTACAAACATTTCGGGTTCAGGTAAATCCGCATCACTTAAATATGTAACAAATGATACAAACGCATCACACAGCATTCAAGGTCTTGTGATGACGTTTGGAGTAGGAGATAGGTTGTAACATGGCAGGATATACTAGACAGTCTGCAGCTGACATTACCGCTAATGCGGTTATTAAAGCTACACCAATAAACGCAGAATTAAATGCACTACTTGCTGCCTTTAACAAAGACACAGGTCACAAGCACGATGGGACTACTGCAGAAGGTGCTTTTGTACCTTTAATTGCTGACACAGATGGCTTAAACAAAATACTTGTTGATCAAACCAACAATCGTTTTGGTGTGTTTGTAGAGGTTAGCTCGACTGCCACAGAGCAGGTTCGCTTTCAAGATGGTGCTATTATTCCTGTAACCGATAATGATATTGATCTAGGCGGATCGACTCTAGAGTTTAAAGACTTATACCTAGATGGCACTGCTCACATTGACACGCTAGACGTTGATGCAAACGCAGGTATTATTGGTGCGCTTACTGTAACTGGTGTCACCGCCTTAAATGGCGGTCTGACTATGGACAGCAACAAGTTTACCGTTGCAGATACAAGCGGTAACACAGCCATTGCAGGTACGCTTGCAGTAACTGGTGCTACAACACTGGCTGCTACTTCCTTTGGGGATGCTAACATTACTAACGTAGGTAATATTGCACTTGATAGTATAACGGCAGATGGTTCAACTATTACAATAACTGGTAATACTACCTTTGCCGATGGTGCTTTTGACTTTAACATTGCGTCTCACGATACTTCAAATGGTTTAAAACTTGGTGGCACATTAGTTACATCAACCGCTGCAGAGCTTAACATCTTGGACGGTGTTACTTCTACTACAGCAGAACTGAATCTTCTGGATGGTGTAACTTCTACTACAGCTGAGCTTAACATTCTTGACGGTGTAACTTCTACTGCTGCAGAGCTTAATATCCTTGATGGTGTTACCTCTACTGCTGCAGAGCTTAATATCCTTGATGGAGTCACTTCTACAGCAACAGAGTTAAACTTGCTTGACGGTGTTACAGCCACTACTGCAGAGCTTAATTACAACGACACAGGTGCAGCCGTAGGTACGGTTGTTGCAAGTAAAACTGTGACTGCAGATGCAAATAAAGATGTAACAGGTCTACGTAATGTCACAGCCTCTGGTAATATTATTATCGGTGACGGAGCTAACATTGGTTCTGCTTCTGACACTGATGCTATAGCAATTGCCTCTGATGGTGATGTTACTGTAAGTCAAAACCTGCTTGTTTCAGGTAACTTGACAGTCACAGGTACACAAACAGTTGTAGACACAGTGACAATGAACGCAGCTAATGCTCTGGTGTTTGAAGGTGCAACAGCTGACGATCACGAAACTACACTTACTATTGTTGATCCCACTGCAGATCGTACAATTAACTTGCCAAACCAAAGCGGTACTCTGGCACTATTGGCTGCTGCAAGTAATGTAGCTATTACATCTACCCCTGCGGAGTTAAACCTACTAGACGGGGTTACTGCTACAACTGCTGAGTTAAACTTACTGGATGGTGTAACTGCAACTACAACAGAGTTAAACATCATTGATGGTGTTACGGCTACTACTGCAGAGCTTAATATCATGGATGGCGGTACTAGTGTTACATCTACTACATTAGCTGATGCTGATGGTGTTGTAGTTAATGACGCAGGTACTATGAAGCAGGTCGCTATGAGCGACATTAATACTTACATGCAGAATAACTTAAACACGCAAGCAAATCTAACTACAGTTGGTGCGCTTGATGCTGGTTCTATTACGAGTGGCTTTGGTACTATTAACACAGGCTCATCTGCTATTACCACAACTGGTGCAGTAACCTTTGGTAGTCTAAATGACGGTACTATTGGAGTCACAGCTTTTGTTGATGAAGACAACATGTCATCTAACAGTGCCACTCTTATACCTACACAACAAAGTGTTAAGGCGTATGTAGATTCGGTTTCAGCTACAGCTAATAACGTTACTGGTCTTACGGCTACAGGCGCAGAGCTAAACATACTTGACGATGCTACCGTCACTACGGCAGAACTAAATATATTGGACGGTAGTGCTACTACACAGGCTACAGTTACTCTTGCAGGTACAGACGGTGTTGTAATCAGTGACGCAGATGTAATGAAGCAGGCTCTTGTATCAGACTTTGATACATATATGGCAACTACAACTAAAACCTTAACCAATAAGACACTTACAAGTGCTGTACTTAATGGCACAACTCTTGTTGGTGGTGATTTTATTACAGCCTCTAATGCTGATCTTGACTTAGCTCCACATGGAACAGGTACAGTTGTTGTAAGAGGCAATAGTAACTCAGGTGCAGTAGTATTTAACTGTGAAAGTAATAGCCACGGGCAGAAGGTCTTTGGACAGCCACACTCTGCAGGTGTTACAAATACTTTAATGTTACCGGCAGGTGCTAACTCAACTTTAGTATCTCTTGTATCTACAGACACACTTACTAATAAAACTTTAACGTCACCTAAAATTAATGAGGATGTAGCAGTAACTTCAACAGCTTCAGAAATAAATGCACTGGACGGTATTACCGCTGTTGTAGGTGAACTTAATGCCTTAGACATTGGTAGCACGGCAGTCGGTACAGCAGTTGCCTCTAAGGCAGTTATACTAGACTCCAGCAAAGACTACACTGGCATTAGAAACTTCAGCATCACAGGCAACCTATCAGTCGGTGGTACTACAACTGTAGTTAATACAGTCACTATGAATGCTCAGAACGCAGTGTTGTTTGAGGGTGCAACTGCAGATGCACATGAGACTACTCTTAGTATTGTAGACCCTACAGCAGACAGGACAATTAATCTGCCAAACCAATCAGGAACTATCCCTGTACTGGCAGCTGCAAGTAACACTGCAATTACCTCTACTCCTGAAGAGTTGAACGTACTAGATGGCATCACTGCTGTAGTAGGAGAGCTTAACGCACTAGATATTGGTAGCACTGCGGTAGGTACGGCAGTTGCTTCTAAGGCTGTGATACTGGATTCTAACAAAGACTACACTGGAATACGTAACCTTACCGCAACAGGTACAGTTGCTACAGGTGCAATTACTGCTGGTGGCAACCTCACCCGTGGCGGCACGGTTATAGCAGACGGAAGCATAACTGATACGGGTAACTTCACACTAGACGTTGCAGGAAACATTATACTTGATGCTGATGGTGGTTTTGTAGCTGTAAAAGACGCAGGAACAGAAATTGGAAACTTAGGCAACTCTTCTTCTAATTTTGCAATTACAGCGGCTGTTCAAGATAAAGATATTCTTTTTAAAGGCAATGATAATGGTTCAGTAATTACCGCCCTTACCCTTGATATGTCAGCGGCTGGTGCAGCTACGTTTAACAACAGTGTAAAAGCTAAGACATATCAAGAAACATACGCAGCTAAGTCAGCGGCATCTACCGTTACTTGTGACCTTGCGACAGCCCAACATTTCTCTGTGACCGTATCGGCTAATACTACATTCGCATTCACCAACCCACCTTCTAGTGGAACTTCCTTTTCGTTCACCTTGATTGTCACTCAGCACAGTACTGCCGTTACACTGACATGGCCTAACACAGTCGATTGGGCGGGTGGCTCAGCCCCTGATGTTGCAGGTAATAACGAAGTACAGGCATACGGTTTTGTGACCAGAGATGGCGGAACAACTTACTATGGTTTCCTTGGAGGAACAGCAATTGCGTAACGGATTCGAAAAAGTATTTATGGGTGCTGCTGGCAGTGCTGGGGGCGCTGGTCTGGATGTGGATGATGTGTTCAGCACTCATCTCTATACTGGTAATGCTACTGAACGTGACATAGTTACTGGCATAAACTTAGCTGATGAAGGAGGGCTGCTCTGGATAAAGAACAGGGCGCAGAATTCAGATCATAGCCTATGGGATACTGATGGGGGGGCTAGAAAATCCTTAAATTCAAACAGCACTCAGTCTGCATATTATAGTTCATCACAAAGCCCAGCGAATAAAGATTTAAAATCGATTAACGACAATGGATTTAGTATATTCAACGCCAACTACAACGCTAATGTAAATACCAACAGTGTTGGTTACTCTTCTTTCAGTTTTCGAAAGGCTCCAAAGTTTTTTGATGTGGTGACTTATACTGGAAATGGTACTGCGGGGCGTACTGTGAGCCATAACCTCTCAGCCGTACCAGCCGTTATGATTGTAAAGTGCGTGAGCACTGGTGGGCATTGGGGGGTCTACCATCGCTCTACTTCTAGCGAACCCGAAAAAGATTATTTGTTGCTTTCGGAAACTGCCGCCGCATACTTAAACCAAGACCTAGTATGGAATAATACAGCACCTACATCAACTGAATTTACACTAGGGTCTAACACAGTTGGAAACGGTAATAACGAAACATACGTCGCATATTTATTCGCACATCATGATGGTGACGGAGAATTCGGCCCTGATGGTGACCAAGATATTATCAAGTGTGGGAGTTATACGGGTAATGGTTCTTCCACTGGCCCTGTAATTGATCTTGGCTTTGAACCGCAATGGCTTATGATAAAAGGCTCATCGATTGCTAAAGAATGGCGCATATTTGATGTGATGCGAGGGATGCCTGTAGACGGATCAGGAGCATTTCTTGAAGCAAACTCAACTGCAGCAGAGCAAACTGACACTGGGCCTTTAGCCCTTAGCGCAAATGGCTTTCGGCTTACTCAAGGGGGCAGCGAAACAAATAATAATAATGACACCTACATCTACAT
>Ga0114916_1000994_pt1 | contig 17003 bp, 15 predicted proteins | sample MalvirAntarct_66_FD_83501 | JGI IMG/M metagenome (GOLD analysis project Ga0114916, IMG submission 83501) | Marine viral communities from the Global Malaspina Expedition - Malaspina viral metaG Antarct_66 | ecosystem: Environmental > Aquatic > Marine > Oceanic | place: West Anvers Island... | reverse complement strand
GTATTGGATGAGTGCATCAGACTGAAAATATCCTTCCGATATTGACTGTTTATAAAGAATTCTGGATCTAATTATAAAAAAAGGCGTTAGAAATATCATTTTAAGAACATGATATTTTTAACGCCATCCATTAATTACAAAAAAACGGGTATTAGATTTTCTTTTTGGTGGTGATAATAATCACACCATGTGCGCCTTTAGCGCCGTATGTTGTGGTGGCAGCTGGGTCTTTTAAAACATCCACAGATTCAATTGTCTCCGGACGGATAGCTTCCATTTTGTCTTTGCTGATTTCTTCACCATCCACAATGTAGAGCGGTTGTGGCTGAGTGTCAGGAGCTGTGGAATCTTTTAATCTTAAAATAATCACACCGTTCTTTCCTTTGTCACCATAGGGTTTAGTCGCATTTTCATCTTTTAAAACAGTGATATTCGCTATGGTATTCGGGTCTATGGCTTGCATTTCTTGATAAGTAAGTTCTTGGTCCTTTAAGATTATTAGAGGTTGATTTTGGAATTGGGTCACTTCGGTAATCTGTTGTAAGCCCATAGTATCTTTTAAAGCTGTGATTTGAATAGGGGTAGGGTCCTTTTCTGATCCAATGGCGATTGTTTGACTTAATCCTGACGATTGTTCGTCAATAGTCACATTGTGGGAAGTCGGATTCACTGAAATCTCAATTGAAGGAATCGGGTTGGACAAACTTTTGGCATAGGTCCCTGTCTTGTTTTTGTAATCATACTTGATCTTGATGCCTGTGATTTCGTTTTTGGAATTGCGCTCGATGTTCTTGAATTTAAAGTGGACGTCTTCATTGGAGAGCTTTTCCGTAATAAAATCCAGCTGTTCTGCTTTGGTGTCTTTGGTAATGATAAATGTTAAAACATTCTGTTGATTCAAAGTCGTGGCCGAGGAGGCGTTGGAATTCGAAACATTCTGCGCAATAATTTCTGTATTGAAAGTCAAGGCAAAGGCAGCCAATAAGGGCACAATAATACTGTATTTCCAAGTGTTCATAAGGTTTGATTTTGATTTGTGTAACATAACGATTCGTTTTTTGATGGTTGAATTATAAAAAGGATTAATGCTGATTAATTTCTCTTCAGGCACGCTGGTTTTAAGTAGTAATTTTTGATAGCGTTCTTCACAACCCGATTGTTTCTGGGTTTGGTGGTCGGCAATAAATTCTAAATTTTGTTTGAGGGATGTTCTGTAAATCCATATTAAAGGGTTGCACCAAAACAGAGCCGTGGTAAAATCCATAAAGAGAACATCAATACTGTGTTTTTGTTCTGCATGTATTTTTTCGTGTTGTAAAACAAGATCTAGTTCTTGGGCATCAAACTGGGTTGGATTATATACAATCCAGTTAAAGAATGAAAATGGAGTGCTGACTTGGGTAGTTTCTATAAAGGTGTATACCTCAGTTTTTATCTTATGATGTTGGTTAATTAGGGTGGTTATTGAAAAGAGCTGAAGAATAAATCTCCCTAGAAAAACACTCGCACCAATGGCATACCCCCAAATAAAAAGTGAAGTCACATCGAAAACTTCTGAAGGGTGCGACAGGGTGGTGGCCACAGCCGCAAAGTCCCTGTTGGCCGTCAATGGAACCTCAATGTACACAGGGATCACCATCAATGGTAATAGGGCAGAAGTCATTAGTCCTAGTAATAAAAACCATCGGTTGGCCTCATAAAAGGTTTCCCGCTGTAAAAACAAGCGATAACAGATATAAAATATGGACAATATAGCGCTTGCTTTCAATATGTATTCCATAATTAGAGGGTGTTGGATTTTTCGGACTTGGAGTCGTCACGATTTTTTGTTTCAATAAGCGCTATAATTTCTTTTAGTTCAGCAATGCTTATTTTTTCTTCCTTGGCAAAAAACGATACCACATTTTTATAGGAATTATTAAAGTAGTGCTCAATAGCCGTACTCATAAAACGCTTTTTGTAGGCTTCTTTACTAATTGTAGGGTAATACTGATGGGTTTTGCCATAGGCATGATAACTGACGTAGCCTTTCTCCTCCAAATTCCTGATGATGGTAGATAAGGTATTATAGTGTGGCTGGTCATCTGTGATTTCTGCGAGCACATCTTTTACGAAGGCTTTTTCCAGCGTCCATATAATGTGCATAATTTCTTCTTCTTTGTTGGTGAGCTTCTGCATGATCAATTATTTTAAGGTATAATGGGTGCTATGATTCACTTAGGGAATTCAAATATAACTATTTTTATAGTTATACAACTATCATTCTAGTTATTTAACTCAAATAATAGTTGTGATAGCGACGTTTTGGGGTTCCCAAATGAGGATAACGCGTCTATTAGGTTAAGTTTAGCGAAATAATTTGAATCTTTTTCCTATGCGTTAAGAAATTTCAAGTTTCCTAAACTACAATGCTTTCCACATAATGTGTTTATCCTATCTTCGCAAAAAAAATTACTATGAGTTTTGTTTGGGTCATTTTAGGTTTAATACTTTTGGTTGTCGGTGGCGAATTTTTGGTACGATCTTCCGTTGCGCTGTCTTTTAAATTTAATATCTCAAAACTTGTTATTGGGATGACCGTGGTGTCCTTTGCAACTTCAGCGCCAGAATTGTTGGTGAGTTTGCAGGCTGCTTTGGATGGGTCTTCGGATATCTCCTTAGGAAATGTCATCGGATCCAATATCGCCAATATCGGTTTGGTACTGGGCATAACCGCGCTGATTTCGCCATTGGGAGTGGATAAGAATTTCTACAAACTCAATTGGCCCATGATGATGTTGCTTTCGGTAGTCCTCTATTTCATGCTGCAGAGTGGTAATGTTCTTGACCGATGGGAAGGCGCGGCTTTATTGATTTCTATAATTATCTTTCTGGTGGTCCTGATAAAAAAAGCGAGAAATGCGCCTGAATCTGGCATCGATGAGGTGGATGACAGCTTGCAAGTGACCTCTGGCTTTAAAATTACCGTTTGGTTACTCATTGGTGCGGTAGCTCTATATTTTGGTAGTGAATGGTTGGTTTTTGGCGCTAAAGAAGTCGCTTTCTCGTTTGGGGTGAGTGAACGCGTCATTTCTGTGACCATGGTGGCCATTGGCACCAGCGTACCAGAATTAGCGGCTTCTGTAATTGCAGCATTGAAAAAAGAGAAAGCCATCTCCTTGGGCAATTTAATAGGTTCTAACATCTTTAATATTGCCTCAGTTTTGGGGATTACCGCCATGGTACAGCCAATAGCCGTAAATAACCCGCAAATATTGGGTAGTGATATGCTTTGGATGATGGCCTTTGCATTTATCTTAATTCCAATGATCCTCTTACCGAAAAAATTTGAAATAGGCCGATTAAAGGGTTTTATCTTATTGGCGGCGTATCTCGTATTTATATTTCTAGCCTTCTATATCGAAATATAGAGGGGTTAAGACTGAGAATATGACAAAAGTCGCACTCTAACCCCAAATTTTTTAGGGTTAAAACTTCTGGTAGATCATTTTTTTATATTTTTGTGGCATAATTTAAATACAATACTATTATGTCAACTCTACGTTTCCATGCAATTAAAAAAACTTTAGATCGCAAACCTGTTCCTATTGAAGAGAACGAGCGGCGTTCAGAAACCTTTGGAAGAAATGTTTTTAACGAAGCGACCATGCGTCAATTTTTGACCAAGGAAGCATTTAACAGCGTGATGGCTGCTGTGCAGAATGGTACCAAATTAGACCGCTCCGTTGCTGATCATATCTCTACAGGTATGAAAGAATGGGCAATTTCAAAAGGGGCTACGCATTATACCCACTGGTTTCAGCCATTAACCGGGTCTACAGCTGAAAAACACGATGCTTTTTTTGAAACTATAGGAAATGGATTGGCTATTGAAAAGTTTGGCGGTACGCAATTAGTGCAACAAGAGTCAGACGCCTCAAGCTTCCCAAACGGAGGAATCAGAAACACTTTTGAAGCACGTGGATATACGGCATGGGATCCGACATCACCAGCTTTCATCTACGGCACGGCATTGTGCATTCCAACCGTATTTGTCTCCTACACTGGGGAAGCCTTAGATTTTAAAACACCCTTATTAAGAGCCTTATTTGCGATGGATACGGCAGCAGTTGCAGTGTGTAAATATTTTGACAAAAACGTTAAAAAAGTAAACACGTCATTAGGCTGGGAACAAGAATATTTTCTAATTGACAGTGCTTTAGCTGCTTCAAGACCTGATATCGTCCAAACTGGACGCACGTTATTGGGACATTCAGCGGCTAAAGGACAACAGTTGGATGATCATTACTTCGGATCGATCCCTGCCAGAGCCTTGGCTTACATGAGAGATTTGGAAAAGGAATGTATGTTGTTGGGAATCCCGGTTAAAACCAGGCATAATGAGGTAGCGCCTAACCAATTTGAACTGGCGCCTATTTATGATGAAGCCAATTTAGCGGTCGATCACAATTCGCTTCTAATGGATGTAATGGATAAAGTGTCTGAACGTCATAATTTTAAAGTGTTATTTCACGAAAAACCATTTGCAGGAGTTAATGGCTCTGGAAAACATAACAACTGGAGTTTAAGCACGGATACAGGAATCAATCTTTTGGGTCCTGGAAAAACGCCGATGAGCAATTTGCAATTTTTAACCTTCTTTATCAACACTATTAAGGCGGTAAATGACAATGAAGAGTTGCTTAGGGCCGCAATTGCCTCAGCGGGTAATGATCATCGTTTAGGGGCCAACGAAGCGCCTCCGGCCATTATGTCTATTTTTATTGGTGAGCAACTGACCAATGTCTTAAATGAACTGGAAAATGTTACTGACGGAAAATTGTCTCCTCAGGAAAAAACAGATTTAAAATTGAACGTGGTCGGGAAGATTCCTGACGTATTATTGGATAATACCGATAGAAATAGAACATCGCCATTTGCCTTTACCGGTAATAAATTCGAATTTAGAGCGGTAGGTTCTACAGCCAATTGCGCCAACCCTATGACTGTCTTAAATACCATCGTAGCTAAACAATTGACGGATTTTAAAGTTGAGGTAGATAATTTGATCAAGAAAAAGGAGATGAAAAAGGATGACGCCATCTTTAACGTCTTAAGAGAATACATCAAAAACTCCAAAAAAATACTATTTGAGGGCAATGGATACGGCGAAGCTTGGGAAAAGGAAGCTAAAAAACGTGGTCTTAGCAATCATAGAACTACACCTGATGCATTAAAAGCGAAAGTGTCGAAAAAAGCAATCAAGCTTTTTGAAGATATGGGCGTAATGAATAAGATAGAATCTGAAGCGCGTTATGAGATAGAAATGGAAGATTACGTGATGCGTATCCAAATTGAAGGTCGTGTATTGGGAGATATTGCCCGTAATCATATTGTGCCCATTGCAGTGCAGTATCAAAACAGGTTGATTAAAAATGTAGTGGGCTTAAAAGAAATCTACGGTTCGGAATTTAAAAAATTCGCTCAGGAGCAGCTCAATTTGATTGAAGACATTTCAGGGCATATTTCTTCAATTAATTCCGATGTCACCAGAATGACGGACGAAAGAAGAACAGCAAACCTCTTGGAGGATTTTGAGCAAAAAGCACACGATTATTGCAATAAGGTGAAACCTTTGTTTGACAGCATTCGTTACCATTGTGATAAATTAGAATTATTGGTGGATGACGAAATATGGCCGTTGACGAAATATCGAGAATTGTTGTTTACCAAATAAAATACCCAGATAAAACCCAAAAATCAAAAAGGTCTCTAATGTTAGAGGCCTTTTTGTCCTTAATTTGGTTTTCCAGGTTAACTCAATACGTATAGCTACGTACGCTATCGCTAAGAAAAATGCAGTTTGTCTTATTATATTGCATCTAAACGAAATTATGGATTAATCACGAAAATACCCCATTAACTGCTAACATTCAGCGAGTTATTTTCTTACATTTGTAGTGCTATTAATCAATAATTATTAAAATGAAAAAACTTATTCTAAGCTTTGCGGCTTTGGCATTTGCTACTTATTTGTTTTCTCAAGATGATTCTGAAAACGCTACAGAGATCGATAAATATTCTTCTGCAGTGGTTATTCAGGATGGATTTCAAAACGGTGCTAAGCTTCAATAAGAGAGAAGCTTCACAAACGAACTTTCATCATTTTTAATCTAATTAAGAAAACTGTGGGAAGGACAACTAATTCATGAAATTAGTTGTCCTTTTTTTTATGCACAGCTCATTCCAGTTTGTGAAAGATTTTAAAGTCCTTTGTCCATAGGGCAGTATTTCCTTTTTCGCTTCTGTCGCATCTGTGTTTGTACATGCTTCTCGCAGTCTGCTTAATTTTTCGTAATTCAACGGCAAAAGGAATCCCAATAACGGGGAAAACTAAAATACAATCCCTATTTTTGTAGCTCCAATTAAAGTTATGAGTCAAGACGTAAGTAAAAGGTATGCCCAAAGAGGCGTTTCTGCCTCTAAAGAGGATGTGCACAATGCCATCAAGAATATAGATAAAGGCCTATTTCCACAGGCATTTTGCAAAATTGTTCCAGATTTTCTCACTAATGATGAGGCGTATTGTCTAATCATGCATGCGGATGGGGCAGGTACCAAATCTTCTTTGGCCTATATGTACTGGAAAGAAACAGGAGATGTATCGGTTTGGAAAGGAATTGCTCAGGACGCCCTCATCATGAATATTGACGATTTGCTATGTGTGGGTGCTACGGATCATATCTTGCTGTCCTCCACCATTGGGAGAAATAAAAATTTAATTCCTGGCGAAGTGATATCTGCAATCATCAATGGCACTGAGGAGCTGATTGCGGAATTAAAAACCTTTGGTGTGACCATCCATTCTACCGGTGGAGAAACCGCTGATGTGGGGGATTTAGTGCGTACGATAATTGTGGATTCTACCGTTACGGCGCGCATGAAGCGAGCTGATGTCATTGATAACGCCAACATTAAAGCAGGTGATGTGATTGTAGGCTTGTCCTCATCAGGGCAAGCTAGCTATGAGAAAGCGTATAACGGAGGTATGGGCAGTAACGGCCTCACCTCTGCACGTCATGATGTTTTTCATAATTATTTAGCAGAAAAGTTTCCTGAAAGTTTTGATGCCTCTGTGCCTAGGGACTTGGTGTATTCAGGAAATGTGAAATTAACGGATCCTGTTGAAGGTTCGCCACTTGATGCTGGTAAGCTAGTCCTATCACCAACGCGTACGTACGCACCTATTATCAAGAAAATATTATCAACCTACAGCGCCAAGGATATTCACGGTATGGTGCACTGTAGTGGGGGTGCTCAAACCAAGATTCTGCACTTTGTAGAACATCTTCATATTATAAAAGATAATTTATTCCCGATTCCACCGTTGTTTAAGTTGATTCAGGAACAGTCCAACACCAGTTGGAAGGAAATGTATCAAGTATTCAACTGCGGCCATCGTATGGAGCTGTATGTCTCCCCTAGCATTGCGGAAGATGTGATAGCAATATCAAAATCATTCAATGTAGAGGCGCAAATAGTGGGTAGGGTGGAAGATGCCGCTAAAAAGCAGTTGACTATAACGAGTGAATTTGGAGAGTTTAACTACTAGGTTAACCTACACTATTAAATGCCTGCTTAATGAGAACGATTATGATTATGTGCACAGTGTTGCTGTGTCAAATTTTAAATGCCCAAACTCCTGAAACGGAGAAAGATTCTGTGGCAACTGTAAAAAATGATTCTGTTGCAATCGCAAAATCAGATTCCTTGGTTGTCACCAAAGCGCAATTAAAGGCGGCAAAAAAAGCTGTAGAAAAATCAAACGCCCTAGCAATTGATCTTGCTGTGGCAAGGGCTAGAATCATTGCCAAATACAAAGCAGATAGTTTGGCGGCTATCGAGAAACCAAAGTGGATTCAGAAAAATAAGGCCACTGTGGATATCAGTGAGGTCACTTTTGTCAATTGGAACTCAGGGGGTAGCAATTCTATTTCTGCGCTTCTAGGTCTCAATTCTAATCTCAATTATAAGTATAAGGATTTTTACTGGTCCAATAGAGGGAAAATTCGCTACGGCCTTCACAAGCAAGAAGAACAAAAACTTCGAAAAACAGAAGATATTATTGAATTGGATTCTAACGTTGGTTACAGACGGGATTCTTTGACGAACTGGTTTTTTTCAGCGCAATTTAATTTCAAAACACAATTCACGAATGGGTATAAATACCCGGATAGACAACGCGCCATTTCCAAATTCTTGGCGCCCGGTTACATGTTTGTTGGTGTAGGTGCTGAATATGGCAAGGACATGGAGAAATTTGCGTTTTATTTTTCACCCTTAACCGTTAAAACTACCTATGTTTTAGATCGTACTTTGGCCAATAAGGGAGCTTTTGGTGTTGACCCTGCGGTTTATGATGATGCGGGCAATATGCTTAGAGAAGGACGAACGTCTAGACACGAAGTGGGAATTTTAGTGACGAACTATTTTGAAACTGGACTGTTTGAAAATATAAATGTGTCCAGTAAAACAAGTTTGTATACGGATTATATTAACAGTTTTGGAAATGTTGATGTCGATTGGCTGGTAAATTTCGACTTTAAGGTCAATCAATTCGTAAGAGCGACTTTGGGTTCTCATATAAAATATGACGACGATATCAAAATATTAACCCCTACAGACGTTAAGGATGAATACGTTCAGAACGGTGCCAAAATTCAATGGAAGCAGATTCTGGGCATCGGTGTGGCACTCGATTTCTAATTTCAATTCACCAATTAATATTTTTAAAATTTGTTAACTTTTTGATGTTGATAAATAATTAATTTATTGAAAATCAATAAGTTGCTTGCGATTTGCTGCAAACTATGTGATTTCGATCATGTGGTAAGTTGTTTATTTTTTGTTACTTTACACTTTCCAAAAAATATGTTCTACAACCCATTTAAGTCTATAATTTCATGAAAGTCGATACCCTACTGACACCAACTACTACCTACACTCAAGAAGAAGCTTTTGATGCTGCTTTACAATATTTTAAAGGCGACGATTTGGCCGCAAGAGTGTGGTTGAATAAATATGCCCTTAAGGATTCTCAAGGTAATATTTACGAAAATACGCCAAACGCTATGCATACGCGCATTGCTAAAGAAATTGCCCGCGTGGAGTCGAAATATGAAAATTCGATGTCAGAGCAAGAGGTTTTTGATCTTATAAAGGATTTTAAATATATTGTACCACAAGGAAGCCCAATGGCTGGTATTGGAAACCCTTTTCAGATTGCTTCATTGTCCAATTGTTTCGTCATAGGGAATTCAGGCGATTCTGATTCTTACGGTGGGATTATGAAAATTGACCAAGAACAGGTGCAGTTAATGAAGCGTCGTGGCGGTGTGGGTCATGACCTGTCACACATCCGTCCAAAAAGTTCGCCCGTTAAAAATTCAGCCTTAACATCTACGGGAATTGTGCCATTTATGGAGCGTTATTCAAATTCGACAAGAGAGGTTGCTCAAGATGGACGTAGAGGTGCTTTAATGTTATCAGTTTCTATCAATCATCCGGATGCTGAAGATTTTATCGATGCAAAATTAGAGCAAGGGAAAGTTACTGGTGCAAACGTTTCTGTGAGAATTGATGATGACTTTATGAAAGCTGTAAAGGCTGATGCACAATACACTCAAAAATATCCAATTTTTAGCGAGAACCCTAAGTTTTCTAAAACGATAGAAGCGAACGGGATTTGGAAAAAAATTGTCCACAACGCGTGGAAATCCGCTGAGCCAGGTATTTTATTTTGGGATACGATTATCAATGAATCCGTCCCAGACTGTTACGCGGACTTAGGTTATAAAACAGTATCGACAAATCCGTGTGGCGAAATTCCATTATGTCCTTACGATTCTTGTAGATTATTGGCCATCAATCTATTTTCATATGTTGATCAACCGTTTACCAAGGATGCCAAATTCAATTTTGAACTTTTCAAAGAACACGTGGGTTACGCGCAGCGTATTATGGACGATATTATCGATCTCGAATTAGAGAAAATTGATGTCATCCTACAAAAAATTGATGAAGATCCGGAAGGTGATGAAGTAAAGGCAACGGAAAGAAATTTATGGGTAAATATCAGAACAAAAGCCAAGGAAGGTAGAAGAACTGGAGTTGGGATTACTGCTGAAGGCGATATGTTGGCCGCTTTAGGTATTCAATACGGAAGTAAACAAGGCAATGAATTTTCTGTAGAGGTGCATAAAACCTTAGCGCTTGCTGCTTACCGCTTGTCAGTTGATTTGGCTAAAGAACGTGGTGCTTTTGCGTTTTTTGATATCGACCGTGAAAAAAACAATCCGTTTATTCAACGTTTAAAAGAAGCGGATAGCAAATTGTATTACGACATGACAGAGTACGGACGTCGTAACATCGCTCTTTTGACTATTGCTCCAACAGGAACTACCAGTTTGATGACCCAAACGTCATCAGGAATTGAGCCTGTATTTATGCCTGTTTATAAAAGACGTCGTAAAGTGAATCCAAATGATAAGGAAGCACGTGTCGATTTTGTTGATGAGGTTGGAGATTCTTGGGAGGAATACGTGGTGTTCCATCACCGATTTAAACAGTGGATGGAAGTTAACGGCTTCGATTTGACAAAAAATTATGGTCAAAAGGAATTGGATCAACTGATCAAGAAATCACCGTATTATAAAGCAACTTCTAATGATGTCGATTGGATGAGCAAGGTGTCTATGCAAGGCGCTGTGCAAAAATGGGTTGATCATTCTATTAGTGTGACCATCAATTTGCCCAATGACGCTACTGAAGAGTTGGTCGGAAAATTATACATGGAAGCATGGGAAGCAGGATGTAAAGGCGTTACAGTTTATAGAGACGGGTCGCGATCTGGTGTATTGATATCCAATGATGAAAAGAAGGAAGAAGATACAGATACTTTGACGACCTTTCCTACGAAACGCCCACAAGTGTTAAAAGCTGATGTGGTACGCTTCCAAAATAATAAAGAAAAATGGATTGCCTTTATTGGGTTAATCGACGGGAAACCCTACGAGATCTTTACGGGTCTTGCTGATGATGAAGATGGGATCTTGATTCCGCGTTGGGCCAATGAAGGGATGATCATCAAAAATAGAAATGAAGACGGATCCTCGCGTTATGATTTTCAATACCAAAACATTAGAGGATATAAAACGACCATTGAAGGTCTGTCTCATAAATTTGATCCTGAATACTGGAATTACGCCAAATTGATCTCAAGTACTTTACGTCATGGGATGCCAATTGACAAAATTGTAGATTTAATAAATAGTTTGCAATTGGATACAGAATCGATCAACACTTGGAAGAATGGCGTGGTAAGAGCACTAAAACGTTATGTTGAAGATGGAACTCAAGTTAAAGGACAAGCCTGTAGCAACTGTAATTCAGAAAATCTAATCTATCAAGAAGGGTGTTTAACCTGTAAGGATTGTGGATCGTCTAAATGCGGATAATCACTTGATTATCAAAATTAAAGGAGGCTAATGGCCTCCTTTTTTTGTTTTAAAGGTACCTGTATGTAAATAGTGAGAATCTTCCAATTCCTTGATATCATCAATTTTTTTTGTGCATCCATTGCGTAAAAGATACAGTGTGTCGCAAATGTCAATGACGTCTTGATAATAATGGTCGGTGATGATAATGGCCTTTGTTTGTTTTTCGGCAACAATCAGCTGTTTCATCTTTTCAACATACAAAGGCGCGATGTTGGAAAAGGGTTCATCCAGTAAAATGATTGCACTCTGTTGTTTTAAAACTACATAAGTTTCCACTACGCGGCGTTCGCCCCCAGAGAGTGTTTGCAATTTAGAATTGTAATAGTGCGAAAAATTTTCAAAATAGTCCACAAAGGTATTCCAATCCAACCGTAAAAGTTTAAATAGTGTACTGATTTTTAGCTGACCTGGAGCCAAATCATGTTGCGGTAGATAGACGCTTTTGCCTTCGGCATATAATGGCTTTAGCAATGGTTTGCCATTACGTTTAATAAATTTATATTTGGCTTGTAACGATCCAAACAAAATCTGGAGCAAACAACTCTTGCCAGAACCGTTGCGCCCTAAAAGACCGACAATAGAACCCGTTTCTGCTTTTAGATAAACCCCGTATAAAATGCGACGATTTTTAAAATTCAGTTCGACACTGTCTAACTCGATGGTCATACAAAGGCTTTCATTAACAGGAGAAAACTGATGGTAATGGCAATATCAATGATAAAAAGAGTCGCAAAAAGTATCCATGTAGAAATTCCTAAATTTTTATAAAATATCAACTTTCGTTTTCCGCCGGTGTCATGGACCAAATACCACACAAAGAAGGTCAATAGGAGTTTGGTAAGGATGCTTGGTAAAATATAAGGATTGAAAATGAGCATCATAATATTAACTGCCATAGACCAAAAAAAGAAAGGCTTATAAAATAATAATATGGCTCCTAAGCGGTGTATCATAATGCATTAACGAATTTTGCAACTAAATATTTTAGTGTGACGGCATTTAAAAACAGTTAAGTCTTTCAGCCTGAGCAGATCATTTCATGATCCGTTAATAAAATGGACTAATTGTTCAATTGAACAAGGTGGCCATAGCTAACCTACAATGTAAAAATAAAAGCTTTTAATAGTTGTAGATAAGAGCAGCAATGTTGCAACTTTGGACCTCTTTTCTTTACTTGCTAATTAAATTTCCTTATTTAGAATTGAGAAATTATCGTACTTTTGCATCACAATTAAACCATACATGTTAGACAAATTACAAATAGTAAAGCAACGTTTTGATGAGGTCAGCGATTTAATTATCCAGCCAGATATTATGACAGATCAAAAACGTTATGTAGATCTGAATAAAGAATATAAGGAATTGCGTAAACTTATGGATAAGCGCGAGGAATATTTAGAATTGACTAACAATTTGGCTGAAGCTCAGGAAATTTTAGATGATGGTAGCGACCCAGAAATGGTGGAAATGGCCAAAATGCAGTATGACGAAGCGAAGGAAGGTATTCCAAAATTGGAAGATGAGATTCGTTTTATGTTAATCCCTCGAGATCCTGAGGATACTAAAAATGCTGTAATGGAGCTTCGAGCCGGTACCGGTGGTGATGAAGCGAGTATTTTTGCTGGAGATTTATTTAGAATGTACTCTAAATATTGCGAAAGCAAAGGATGGAAAATTGATGTGGTCGATTATAGTGAAGGTACCAACGGCGGTTATAAAGAGATTCAATTTGAGGTCTCTGGTGATGATGTTTACGGAACTTTAAAATTTGAAGCAGGAGTTCACCGTGTACAACGTGTGCCACAAACGGAAACCCAAGGTCGCGTCCATACAAGTGCCGCTACGGTAATGGTGTTCCCTGAGGCTGAAGAGTTTGATGTAGAAATTAACCCTAAAGAGGTGCGTATTGATTTTTTCTGTTCTTCAGGTCCGGGAGGTCAGTCGGTAAATACCACCTATTCAGCGGTGCGTTTAACGCATATTCCAACAGGATTGGTGGCGCAATGTCAAGATCAAAAATCGCAGCATAAAAATAAAGAGAAAGCATTTAAAGTATTGCGTTCCCGTTTATACGACATGGAATTGGCCAAGAAAAATGCTGAAGATGCTGAGAAGCGTGGCTCTATGGTTACTTCTGGAGACAGAAGTGCCAAGATTAGAACCTATAACTACTCTCAAGGTCGGGTGACGGATCATAGAATTGGGTTGACGCTCTACGATTTAGGCAATATTGTGAATGGCGATATCCAGCGCATTATTGACGAGTTGCAATTGGCAGAAAACACTCAGAAATTAAAAGCAAACACTGATATAATTTAATTACAAGCCTGTTTTTGAGGCTTTTTTATTGTATGACAACACAGCAACTTGTATCCCAAATAAGAAAAAAGAATTCCTTCCTTTGTATAGGCTTGGACGTTGATTTAGAGAAGATTCCGCAGCATCTCCTAACTGAAGAAGATCCTATTTTTGCATTTAACAAAGCCATTATTGATGCCACACATCAGTTATGTGTCGCCTATAAACCGAATACCGCGTTTTATGAGGCATACGGCCTAAAAGGATGGAAATCCTTGGAAAAAACCATTCAGTACTTAAATCAGAATCACCCTGAAATCTTTACAATTGCCGATGCAAAGCGGGGTGATATTGGCAACACCAGTCGTATGTATGCCAAAGCATTTTTAGAGGATTTAGGGTTTGATAGTGTCACCGTAGCGCCTTATATGGGTAAAGATTCCGTGGAACCTTTTCTAGAGTTTACAGACAAACACACTATACTTTTGGCTTTGACCTCTAACGAGGGCGCCTTCGATTTTCAAACGAAAAGCATGGAAGGTAAAGAGTTGTATAAACAGGTTTTAGAAACGTCTAAATCATGGAAAAATTCTAAAAACCTCATGTATGTTGTGGGCGCCACTAAAGCGGAATATTTAGCAGACATCAGAAAGATCATTCCTGACAGCTTCTTATTAGTTCCTGGGGTTGGCGCACAAGGTGGCAATTTGCAGGATGTATGCACTTTTGGGATGACGGATACCGTGGGATTGTTGATCAATTCGTCACGAGGCATCCTGTATGTCTCCAGTGATATGAATTTTGCTGCTGCTGCTGCTGAAAAAGCCAAAGAATTGCAACAAGAAATGGCTGCTATTTTGCAAAAATCAATGTAGTTGCCGTAGACCATAAATTTTCCTTAAATTAAAATATGAGAGACCAACTGCATAGACCTATTGCGCTGGATCGCACTCCAAAACGGATTGTTTCTTTAGTACCGTCGCAAACAGAGTTGTTGGTCGATTTGGGTCTTGAGGAAGCCATTGTCGGAATAACCAAGTTTTGTGTCCATCCCAAACATCTTCTTAAAAGTAAAATCAGTGTTGGGGGAACAAAACAGGTCCATTATGACAAAATCTGGGAGTTACAACCAGATATCATTTTGTGCAATAAGGAAGAGAACACCAAGCCCATGATTGCTGAGTTGGAAAAAATTGCACCAGTACATATCAGTGATGTCAACACTTTTGAGGATGCCTTAGAGCTGATACACCGGTATGGAGCACTCTTTGAAAAAGAGGAGACTGCTGAGCAACTTGCCCATGACATCATGGTGAAAAGGAATGAATTTGAAGCTTTCGTAAAAGATAGACCTAAAAAAAGTGTTGCTTATTTCATCTGGAAAAATCCGTGGATGGTAGCTGCGAAAACTACTTTTATCAACGAAATGCTAAAAGAGAATGGCTTTTACAATTATTTTGGAAATCAAGAGCGCTATCCTGAAATCGCTTTAACTACTGAGCAGCCAGAATCTGCAGAGCTCGTCTTTCTTTCCAGTGAGCCATTTCCATTTAAAGATGCACATAAGGCAGAGGTGCAAGCCTATTTTCCTAATGCAGCGGTGCACATTGTAGACGGAGAAATGTTTTCGTGGTATGGATCGCGGTTAGAAAAGGCGTTTGATTATTTTAAAACGCTGCATCAATTTCCGAACCCTTAGAATTTTTTAAATTCAAGATGATTTTTCTCAATTTGGACGCTTCATGGTATAGAAAGTCACTTAAACCAGCATCTGTTTGTAGCAAGTTATAAGCTTCTTCTGTAAATTTCAAATAATTGTTTTCGATGTCGTTCAAATTCAACACCTCATTGAGGCTGAATTTTATTTTACCAACTTTACAAAACTGTGTATTCATAGGTTAAGATTTAAACTATAGATACGTCGTGTAATCACTTAAAGACGTGTGGATAAAGTTAATTATTTGGTAAATTATCCGATGGTCCTGGGACGTGAAGTTTCCCGGCTCAAATACTTTAAACGATTCAATTTATTTAAAAGCTTTATGGCTTTATATTCTGAAATATCACTTAAGGCATGATCGGTTTGTCGTAGATTGTAGGCTTGTTCAATAAGTTGCTTGTAACGTAGTTGGAGTTGGTTTTGATAGGATTTAATTTCAAGTAACTTTTTCATGACTACATCAATTTGAAAGTTAAATATATTTAAAATTGTGATACGCAGGTCATTAAAATTCATAAATGATTATTAAAAAAGTCGATTTATTTCTAAATCGACTTTTAACTAACGTTCATAACTGTCAAATAATTTTAAAACAAAGTTTCAATGGACGGTGCAAAAATAAATGTTTTAGAGCGCGTTCGTATTACCAGAACATCAGCAAATTATTAAGCTAACATTTTTTAATCTTGTATTGCGAATACACGACGCAACAAATCTGTAGTTCTTGCGCCTACTTTGGTTCTGATTTCCTTCTCTTCAACAGCAATCATTTTATATACGCCTTTCAAAGCTTCTTCGGTTACATAATCCGTCAAATCTGGGTTTACATTAGTGGTAAATGGAATCGCATTATACCTATTGATTAAATTCGTCCAAATTTGATCCGCACCAACTTTAGTGAAGGAGTTATTAATTACCGGATGAAATTTATCGTATAATGACGTTTGCGTCTTAGAAGTCAAATACTGACTGGCAGCATCATCAGTTCCTAAAAGAATGGTTCTGGCGTCTGCAAATGTGATGTCTTTAACTGCACCCACAAAAATAGGAGTAGCTTCTTTAACTGCATCTTCAGCCGCCCTATTTAACGCCCTGATGCCTTCGTCCGCTAAATTGCCTAAACCAATATCCCGCAGTCCTTTATCAACTCTTTGTAATTCTGCGGGGAGAAGAATCTTTACCAAGTCATTTTTATAAAACCCATCCGTCTTGGTCAATTTTGTCACTTGTTTTTCAATGCCTAAATCGAGAGCTTGTCTTAATCCACTGGCAATATCCGTATTAGTCATCACGCCGCCTTGAGGTAAGGAGTCTACGACACTCTGTAATTCGGCGCAGGAATTTAAAGTAACTATGGCAAACAGTATAAATAAAGATTTTTTCATAAGAATTGAAGTTTTAGTGAGTTCAAAAATAATTTAAATAGTTTTAATTCCGATTGTTTATAG
>Ga0114916_1000993_pt1 | contig 17004 bp, 15 predicted proteins | sample MalvirAntarct_66_FD_83501 | JGI IMG/M metagenome (GOLD analysis project Ga0114916, IMG submission 83501) | Marine viral communities from the Global Malaspina Expedition - Malaspina viral metaG Antarct_66 | ecosystem: Environmental > Aquatic > Marine > Oceanic | place: West Anvers Island... | reverse complement strand
TGATTAGAAAAAATGTGTTGAGCGTATTAAGCGTAGCAAGTCTATTGTTTGTTCTAGTAGCTTGTGGAGAGAGTACAGATGTTGTAGAATCTGGAAAATATGAAGGTACGATTACGGAGGTAGAAGCCGATAAAGACGAAATTTATGTTGAGACCGCAGATAAACAAGTTTTAGAGCTTTATTTCACTGATGATACAAAGCTTACAAGAGCTGGAGAAATCGTTGAATTTACCGTTCTTGAAGAAGGGCAAATGGTAGAGGTAGAAGTAGAGAAGGTGGGTAAGAGATTGGACCCTATCTCTGTTGTGATTGTAGAATAAATGAACGAAATTCCAGAATTTTTAAGGACAGAGGTATGGCATCCTCTGTCCGTTCATTTCCCAATTGCATTATTGCTTATTGCCACCTTGTTTAAATGCTTCGCTGTTTTTTCAAAAGCGAAAACATGGAAAAATGCGGGTAGCTTCTTGCTATATCTTGGTACTATCGGTGCCTGGATAAGTATTTATACCGGCGACATGGCAGATGGAATTGTTTCGCGTGAGCTATGCGACCCAACCGTTCTAAAAGATCACGAAAATGCCGCCTGGACTGTAGTTTGGTTATTCAGCATTGCTTCGGTGATTGATCTATTGAGAATTACGAGAATAATCAAATTGAAATCCAACCTGATTAAAGTGGTTGCTGTGTTGCTTATGCTTGTGGGATCCGGGTTTTTGGTTTACACGGGACACCTCGGTGCTAAGTTGGTATATCAACAAGGTGCTGGTGTTTATCAACCTAGTGAAGATTGCAGCGAGTTTAGTGAATAGTATTTTCAAATACTTAAAACGCAGTCTACAATTATAATTTCTCCATTATTAAAAAACTCAGATCATCGATAAATCCAGCTTCTTTATGTCCAGCTGATATGTTGGTTAAAATGACTACACCTTTATTTGTTTCTGGATCAAGAACAACTGATGACCTATATCCACCTGTTCCGCCATTGTGCCAGAGAAAACCATTATCAGTGATAATGTGCCACCCAAGCGCCATGTGAAAGGGATCGCCCTCAATAGTCTTTGTTTGCATAAGTTGAACAGCCTCGGTTGTATCTGTTAATTGCGATTGCATAAACTTCAGCATATCCTCAACGTTGGATTTGATCGCTCCAGCTCCGGCAAGTGCGTCAAAAGCCCAGTTACTGGTTGGTTTTCCTTTTTTATCTAATCCGATAACCAAGTCACCTTCGACTTTTTCTAAATCTGTAGTAGAATACTCCATGGATAGCGGTTCAAAAACCATTTGTTGCAACGCTTCTTCATACGTGATGTTCAACTTCTGACACAATAAATAGGATAATAATCCTGCACCTACATTAGAATAAGCGTATTTTTCACCAGGTTTAGAATTTAACGACATTTTTTCTTCTAAATATTCTATCAAAGCCTCTTCGTCGTATTTCTCGTATGGATTCTGTGCATTCATAATGGCATATTTTATAAAATTGTCTGGTATACGAGGTAACCCAGAAGTGTGATTCGCCAACATTTCGTATGTGATCGGTGTAGTTTCTTTCCAGTCTACTTCCAAATCCTCTTGGATGGTGTCAGTGAGATGGATGAGTCCTTTTTCCACGACTTTAGCCAATAGGAGAGAAGTGAAAACCTTCGTGACGGATCCGATTTCAAAGATATCTTTTGAATTTTCAATTTCTTCCCATTTCACCGCTTTTTTTAAACCGAACGTTATTTCATCTTCACCATCGATAATACCAATGGCAAATTGAACATTTTCGGCATATGCTTTTTCCTCGAGTTGATTTTTGGTAAATTCAATCAAGGATTCCTTTTCAGCGGAGGCCTGAGAAAACGAAAGTAAACCGTGCAGAATCAGAAAGAAGGAGAGTGCAATTCTCATAGTATCAGTTTAATGAATGGTGTAAACAAAAATAGCAAGAATAAAGAAGTATAAATCTCAGAAAAGGCATAATTCATTCAATCTCCTCTACCAGTGAGGTTTTTGCCTCTATTTCATCATGCAAGGTTTTATGAACAGGACATTTATTAGCAATTTCCAACAAACGTTGACGCTGTTCTTCATCTAAATCTCCCTTCAGCACAATTTTTCGCTCCATCACATCAATTTTGGATTTTTTCTCTTCGGGATGCTCGCTATCTTCAGCGTAATCTTTACTGTGATCGAGGTACACATCCACTTCTTCTAAGTTCCACTTTTTGCGATCGGCGTACATGCGAAGTGTCATGGCTGTACAAGCACCCAAGGCCGAAAGTATTAGGTCGTAAGGAGAAGGACCAAAGTCATTTCCACCGACATCTTCAGGTTCATCTGCGCGAAACGTGTGGTGTCCTGCACGAATTTCTGTGGTATACCCTTCCGATCCAATTTGCGCTGTCACCTGAGCTTTGTCGGGTAGTGTATTTCTTTCCGGTAAATCCAGGTATCTGCGCGACCAGCTTGCGATAACATTTCCAGCGTAAGCTGAATCTTTTTTATCGCTCAACAGATGATCTGCTCCATCCAGGGAAATAAAACTCTTCGGGTGCATGGCATGTTTGTAGATCTCAGCCGCATTATCTACACTCACTGTATTGTCTTGTGGAGAATGCAAAACAAGTAAAGGCTTGCGCATGTTTTCCAGGATCTCATGCATGTTTTTCTCAGAAATATCTTCAATAAATTGCTTTTGGATATTAAACGATCGTCCACCAATATTGACTTCGGCCGTTCCGTCTTCTTTGATTTGATCAAGGTCTTCTTTAAATAAGTTCTTTACATGATCTGGAGAAGAAGGAGCAGCAATCGTAGCAACTGCCTGAACACTTTTGAGTTTACTTCCTGCAAAAATTACCGCAGCTCCACCCAGTGAATGTCCAATAATCAGCTTAGGAGCTTCATACTCTTTTTCCATAAAATCAGCCGCACTCAGCAAATCTTCAATATTTGAAGAAAAATTCGTGTTTTCAAAATCACCTTCGCTTTCACCAAGTCCTGTAAAATCAAAGCGAAACACAGCAAATCCTTGTTCTGTCAGTTGTCGCGAAATATTTGTTACCGGGATGAGGTTTTTATTGCACGTAAAACAATGCGCAAACAGCACATACGCCAACGGTTTTTGATCTCTCGGAAAATCGAGTCTCCCACTGATCGTATCGCCTTGCTTATTTTTAAAATCTATTTTGGTTAATTTCATGGGTGTTGTTTATTTGTTTTTTAGTCGTTTGTTGAATGTTTTGCTTACAGTTGAGTTTGTATTTGCCATTGTGATGTTTGGGTTTTGTAAGATACGAAATTATTGGTTGGTAAATGGTGAGGTTGCTTACTTGTTCAATATTCCCATTAATTAAAACCTAAAAAGTTCGGATATTATACGAACTTTGTATATATTTGTAATGGTAAATGAGACTGACCCGTAAAAAAATATTAGAAAAATTAAAAAGAAAGAACAAAGGGAACGTCTCTTTAACTAAAGCTATCGATAAGCTGATTAAGGACATTGACGAGAACGATTGGGAAGATCAAACAGAATTAAACAAAACAAGAACTGATGCAGATAATGTGCATAGTGACGGGTTTTACTTTTTCAATATCAATGTACATAGAACAATGGTTCTGATTGAGTTTAGCGATAGCGAAGCTACTGTTGTTTGGGCGGGAACACATAAAGAGTACGAAACGACTTTTAAAAACAATAGAAACACTATAAAAAAGTGGCTAAAGAGTAACGATTGGATTTAAAATAAGATTATGAAAACACAATTTGACATATCACAACTGATTGAGGCTGGAGAAATTCAAAACGAACTGGATTTTGAGAGAGCTTTGATTGCGGACAGAAAATTACGTGTTCTCTCTAAGGAAAATCTGAAATTCAAATCTGTTCGAAAAAAATTAAGAGATTTAATTGAAGAGTACGAAAATCAAAACTGGAGTGCTGATTCAAAAATATCTGACAAAAAATTACGTGAAAGCGATACTGCAGAATTGATCGCAGAAAAGGAACGTTTGTTTATTCAACGTAGAAAAGAGCTCATTCGAAAAAAATTAAAGAACTTAGAATTAACACAGCAAGACTTCGGAAAAATTTTAGGACACCAAAGCAAATCTTACATCTCTGAATTGATGAATGGTGTAAGTCCTTTTTCCTTAAAAGATCTGATTATCATTAATCGTCTTTTAAAAATCAACTTAAAAGATTTAGTGCCAACTTTTTTACCGCAATCTGATAGAGTGAAAATTAGAACAACAATCAAAAAACTCAATAACCCCAAAGTAAAATTAAACAAAGACGATTTGGCGATTTCTTAAGAAAATCTGCTGTGAACTAATTCATTGACTTGTCAAGGCATTAGAAGTTATTCAGTTTTATCAGACGTATTAATTGTCATTTATCACTTTCAAATATTTTTATCAAATGAATACTTTTCAAACCATTAAGACCGAATATTTAAGAGCTTCAAGAACTATAGAAACAGTGCTTGTTTCAAAAGAAAGCTTAAGCAACGTTTTTTTCATTTATAACTATCAAGGAAATTCATTTAGAGTATTTGAAAATCATTTAAGTCTATTACACTTTTTTCAAAACAACTCGGAAAGCGATTTTCACTTTAGCTCAGAAATTGAACTTGATGCCTTTTTTTCCAAAGTAAAATTACCAGCATAATTGTTGTTCACGGGCAAAATATAACAAGCTAAATGTCAAGGAGTATGTTTCGTTTACTTGACAAATGGTTTGAATAGTGTGCTTTTTTCTTCGGGGTTTCATGATTTTGCTGGAGGTTTAGGAATTTGTTTTGGTTTTGGAAGGTTTCTGAGGGTTTTTGGAAGTGGATTTTTTTCTATATTTAGAGTTACTATAAATGATTTTGTATAGTGAAAAGTTGAAGTTAATTAAACAAAATAATTATACAAGGATGAAAATAATTGATAAAACTGTTGCTTGGAGTTTATGGCATCAATTGATTTAATCTCATGCCAAACATTGATGACCCAATTCAGGAAATGTTTGAGAGAATAAAATATTTTTAATGAAGAAACTAGAGGTGACATGTGCAATCATTAATTTAAATGGTAAAACGCTTGTTGTTCAAAGAAGCAAAAACATGAAACTTCCTTTAAAATGGGAGTTTCCGGGAGGGAAGATTGAAAATGATGAATCAGCAGAAGATTGTGTTAAACGTGAAATAAGGGAAGAATTAAATATTGAAATCGAATTGATTTCTAAGTTATCGCCTTCTAATTTTGATTATCCAGATTTTTCGATTGAACTGATACCTTTTATTGCGCGATATGTTGACGGTGAAATTAATTTGACTGAACACAAACAATATCTTTTACTAGAAAAAGAAAAACTAAAAGATTTAGACTGGGCGGAAGCAGACATCCCCATACTCAATGAATTTCTAAGATTATGAATGAAGGAATATACGAAGAATTAGTAACTCAATTAGTTTCACAGAAACTTTCACATATTGACAAAAATGAATTTTTCGTTAATAAGTCCGTTTTAGATAAAGAAGAGGCTTCTTCTATACTGTCTAAACATTTAGCAGAAACCATTAAGAATGCACTTAATTATGTCAAAGCAGAAGATCAAATTGAAGCACAAATCGAAATTGCAAATAAGATTATTCTCTTTCTAAAAGATGAGCTTAAAAAGGAAGAATTTGAAAATGATTTGATTGCTGTTGAGGGAGAAATCTTAAAAGCCGTATTCACAAAAGTAGATGCTCATTTTTCAGATTTCAATCTTCATCTTAAAGAAATAACTCCGTATACCCGTTTAACGCATAGTGAATTATTCACAGGGGGAAATGTTGGTCTTTCTCTTGAAAGTGAGCTAAAAAAAGAAATTTTGTCCTCAAATAAAATTGACTTGCTTGTTTCGTTCATAAAATTTAAGGGTATAATTATTTTAGAAAGAGAATTGACTGAGTTCACTAAAAGAGGTGGTCAATTAAGAGTTATTACTACCACATATATGGGAGCTTCAGATTACAAGGCTATCCAGTTGCTTTCAAAATTAAACAATACGCAAATAAAGATATCTTATAATTCTGGAAATGAAAGACTACATGCAAAAGCATATTTATTTAAAAGAAATACTGGATTTCATACAGGGTATATTGGTTCGTCAAATTTTTCTCGCTCAGCCTTAACAGATGGTTTGGAATGGAACCTTAAAATCACTACAAAAGAGGTGGATCATATTATTGATAAATTTCAAAAGACATTCGATTCATATTGGCAAAGTGAAGATTTTGAACTATTTGATGATTCGATTCATAAAGAAAAATTAATTCAGTCATTGAATCAAGGAAAATCAAGCAAAACCTCAAACTTAAACCTTACTTTTTTTGATATTAAACCGTTCCCATTTCAATTGGAAATATTAGAAAAATTAGAGGTTGAACGAAGTGTTCATGACAGAAATAAGAATCTTGTGGTTGCAGCCACCGGAACAGGAAAAACAGTAATTTCTGCATTTGATTATAAACGATTTAAGAATGAAAACCCATCTGCAAAACTTCTTTTTCTAGCACATAGAAAAGAAATTTTAATTCAGTCTCTATCTATGTTCAGAGGGATATTAAAAGATAATAATTTTGGAGAACTGTGGGTAGACGGAATGGTTCCAGATACTTATGAATTTGTATTTGCATCAGTTCAAACAATTAACAACCGTTTGAATGAAATCAATTTGTCACCAGATTATTTTGATTTTATTGTTATCGATGAATGTCATCACTTAACGGCGAGAAGTTATCGTGATATACTTAAATATTTCGAGCCGAAAGTATTACTTGGATTAACAGCAACACCCGAAAGAATGGATGGTGGTGATATTCAAGAAGATTTTCATAATAAAATTGCTGCTGAAATTCGTTTGCCTGAAGCATTGAATCGAAAGCTTTTATGCCCGTTTCAGTATTTTGGGATAACCGATAGTATAGATCTTTCCAATGTTAGATGGGAAAGAGGACGTTATGTAGCTAGCGAGTTGTCTTCAGTTTATACTGCCAATGATAGAAGGGTCAGAGAAATCATTAATGCTTTAGAAAAATATACTAAAGACCTTAATGATGTTCGAACAATTGGCTTTTGTGTCACTATGGAACACGCAAGATTTATGGCGGAAAAATTTTCTCTTGCAGGTTTAAAGGCAGATTATTTGACAAGTGATAATAATCAAAACAGAGATAGTGTTAGAAACCAGTTGTTCAAAAAGGAAATTAATTATCTCTTTGTCGTGGATATTTTCAATGAAGGTGTCGATATACCAGAAATTGATACAGTTCTGTTTTTAAGGCCAACTGAAAGCTTAACTATTTTCTTACAACAACTAGGTAGAGGTTTGCGATTGTCAGAAAATAAAGATTGCCTGACTGTTTTAGACTTTGTGGGTAACACTAGACCTGAATATAATTTTGAAAATAAGTTTAGGGCTTTGATCGGCAAAACAGCTTCTACTGTAAAAAAGGAAATAGAAGATAATTTCCCTCATTTACCATTAGGATGCTCAGTAATTTTAGAAAAGAAAGCCAAACAAATCATTTTAGCAAACATTACCGCAGCCACTTCTTTAAACCGAAATCAATTGATTCAAAAAATTCAAAGCTTTCAGCATCAAACAACTTTATCGTTAAACTTGAAAAACTTTATTGAGTTCACCGATATTCCCCTCCAAATAATATATAAAAGAGGTGGTTGGAAAAGACTATGTTTCGACGCAGGAAAGTTAGAGGTGTTTGATACCACAAATGAAAAAGAAATTGTTAAAGCAATTTCCAATAAATGGTTGTCGTGTAGCTCAACTAGCTATTTTGAGTTCGTTTTAAGCATTGCGAAAAAAGGGTTTAATATATCATTAGATCACTTTAGTGAAACGCAAAAACAAATGCTTCTGATGCTACATTATGACATTTGGCAAAAGGCCGGTGAGTTTGGTTCTTTAGAAAAGAGTATTCGAGAATTAGGGAAAAACAAAGTGTTCGTTGATGAAATCATTGAGATATTAGAGTTGTTGATAGATGGAATCAGTTTTAAAGAGATAGATATTCCTCTTCCGTACAATCAACCGCTTAAAATTCACGCTCGTTATACTAGGGATCAAATTTTGGTTGCATTTGGGTTAAGTACATTTGAAAGAAAATCTCCAAGTCGAGAAGGCGTTGCAGAAAATTCATCACTGAACACGGAATTACTTTTTATAAATCTTATTAAATCCGAAGAAAATTTTTCTCCGACGACTATGTATGACGATTACGCAATCAACGAAACATTGTTCCATTGGCAAAGTCAAAATTCTGCCGGACCAGAAACTCCTAAGGGTGTTTCCTATATACATCATCAAGAAGAACAAAAAAGAATCTTACTCTTTGTACGAGAAAAAAACAAAGATGAATTTGGTAATACCATGGGGTATGTTTTTGTTGGTGAGGGACAACTGAGAGAGCATTATGGAGCAAAGCCCATGAATATAAAATGGGAATTAAATGAACCTTTACCACATTATTTATGGAAAGAGGCTGCAAAGCTAAGGGTTGGTTAGAAAAGAAGACATTTACTAATGAAATTTAAATAAGACTGTTTTAGTTTGGTAAGTAGGATTGAAAATTAATATACTATCGTAAATTCAACGCTAAAGCCATAAATATTTGCAATTCGCAAAAACTAACGGAAAAACACCCCCCTTACTCAAACTCAACAACCGAAGGTCTCCCCACCTGAAAATCACTAAACCCAATATTACTCGTCCGAAGCGGGTTCAAACCAAAAACATTTGTGTTACTGTTGGGCAACACAGGATAAAATGCGATGGACAACTGAAAAGTATTGAAGACCAAGTTGAGGTTGTTGATCAAAACGCCTACGCCAATTTGTGAATAGAAACGATTGTCGAAGATTTTGTTTTCTTGCTGGCCGATCATGCCGATGGAGTAAGTGAAGAATGGAGCGAATCTAAAGCCCAACAGATTGTATGGGGCGTAAAACTGTGATTGAAAAGTGAAATACATGTTGTTGGTTCCCAGTAAGGTGAAATCGTTGTAGGACGAAGGGGCGTAGAACTCTCTAAACGACAGTTTTTCGTAGGCAAAACGGTCAAAGCCGAAGGTTGATTCCATTTTTACAAACTGGCGAAATTTCCAGCTGCCTAGCGTTATCAAACTCGTAAAATAGTTGAGATCAAACGAAATTGCAGCTTGTTCGCGTTTTGAATTGTTAAAAAAACTTCCCAATTCGAGGTTGGTGCTGAAATAACCGATTTCAAAATAATTTCCATAAGAAAGACGCGAACCCAAATACAAACGGCCTTGGTTGTTTTTGTTTTGATAGCCGCCGGTAAATGAAATCAAACTTCCGATGGGCACATCTTCAGTGACGCCATAGTCGAAGATGTATTTGCCTCTTCGAAACTGTCGTTTTGTGAGGCCAATGGTGGCCATGTAAAATTGCTCGTTGGTGTGAATGCCTAGAGAATCGTATGGTTCAATTGACTTTTCGGGATATTGGATGTTTAGAAAACGTGCGTTGGTGATTAATCGGGTGATTCTTTCGTTTTTATGTCCTTTTCTATGCACACGAAACGATTTTCCGACCCAAAAATCTTGTTTATTCATCTTAAATGTACTCAGTTCAAAAAGGGAATCGTTGGCATAAGTTGGATCGTCTCTCGAAATCTGCGTAAACTCCATTCCACCTGCCCAATTGGTTAACGGAGAGAAATAAGGCCTGTCGAAAACAATACTTCTCGTTTTATTTTTGAACTCATCGGTTCCGAATATTAAGGTTGAATTGATATATGTATTGTGGATGTTCGGGATGTAATATAATGCAGTGAAGTTGTCGTCATTACTGGATTTGTAGCGGTTGTAAATACCGGAAAACTCATGTCCTAATCCTAAAAAATTGGTTTCCCTCAAGCCCACTTCAGTTCTTAAGTCAGAGGTGGAGAAGCGAGGCATAATGCTCCATCGGTTCAGTTCGTAAACAAAAACATCTACAGAGTCAGATTGCGCAGGAATGGGTTGAATGACAATGGCTACTTCCCGGGTATAGGATTGACTTCGAATCAATCTTTCCGATTCTTTCGCCAAAAGAGAATCAAAAGGTTGGTTTTCTTTAAACAACAAGAAATTTCGAATCATTTTTTCCCTCGACTGAATGTGGAGCGTATTTCCTGTTCTCAGGATAAAGTTTATGGAATCTTCATTTTCTCCAGCCAAGGTATAATCAAAAGGATCTAATGTGGTCACCTTAATTTCCTTGATTATTTTTCCTTCGTAGTTTTTGTATGGCTTTTGGGTTAGTTTTCTGTGGCCAATAGTTTTTGAGGTATCCTGCATTCTTTTCTCTCTCAAAAAACCGCTGAAGTTCAGGCGTTCTTTTTTTCTGCCTTTTTTTTCCGGTTGCATAACCTTGACAGAGTCTTGCTCCGATTCAATGATCTGCGCATGAAATGTGTTAGGAAAACACCGCAATACAATTGTAATGCATAACACCCACTTACTCCATTTACCCATCTTTATGAACTTAAAAACACTGTGTTTTTTTATTATATAACTATTTCTTGTTTAGATTGTTCTATTTTTAATCAGATTTCCGTTCTTCTGCGGCTTCTTCCTCAGCCTCCTTTTTCTTCCTAGCATCTCGTTCTTGTCTTCTGAAATAGCCACGAAGCAGAAAGTTCTCTTTAGCCGCCTTCATGTTTTGATCTAATCCTTCGGAGCTGGACTCTATGTTTTCCATCGTTTCACTCAGATTTTGCGCAATTGTAGTATCCTTAATTAACCTGCCCAGCGTTCCTTTTCCGTTATTGATGTTTTGCATAATCTCCGCTAACTCCAGCGAAATGATTTCAGCATTCATTGCAGTTGTTTCGAGACTTTCAATGATGGCATCTGTTTCTACAGGCTCAGTGGATACCAATGTTTGTCCATCTTTCACCGTTGGAGCATTTGTACTTCCCTGAGAGATGGAAAGCAGTTTATCTCCAATCAATCCATCTGAACCAATTGAAATTTCAGAGTCATCTTTGATAAATTTCTGAACACTGGTCTTGATAAGCATATCGACATGTACAGTAGAGTCATTAATGATACTTATTTTGTCGACCGTACCCACATTGATGCCTGAAAAGCGAACATTATTGCCCACTTGCAAACCGCTGACATTGTAAAAAGTGGTCGATACAGTAATTACAGAGTTATAAAGATTTTTCTGCTGTCCAATGATGAAAATGGCGAGAATAAAAAGCACCAAACCGCCAACGACAAATAATCCCAGGCGGATTTTAAATTTTTCTTTATGTGTTTCCATAGTTCTTTATTTTAATATTTTCTTGTCGTTGTTGCTTCAGATAGAATTGAAAAACGATTTAATTACTTTGTCATCAGAGTTTTCGAAATCTTCTACTTCTCCTTCTTTGTAAACTGTTCCATCTTGCAACATTACCAATCTGTTGGCTACGATCCGTGCACAGGCAATGTCGTGAGTAATGATGATTGATGCCGTTTTGTATTTCTCCTGTATTTTGAGCATCAATTGACTAATTTCATACGAAGTCGTTGGATCAAGCCCTGTTGTAGGCTCATCGTAGAGCATAATTTTGGGATCCACAACGATTGTTCTTGCCAAACCAATTCGCTTTCTCATCCCGCCAGAAAGTTCGGAAGGCATTTTGTCTAAAACATCAGGTAATCCAACATTCTCCAATACGTCTTTAATTTTTTCCAGTCTTTCTTCAGGACTGAGTTCTTTTCTAATTCGGCTGAGCGGAAATTCTAAGTTTTGACGCACCGACATCGAGTCATACAAGGCGCCACTTTGAAACAGGAAACCAATTTTTTTCCGCATCTCACTAATCGAATCGGAATTCATCTGAGTTACATCTTCGTTAAATACGTTGATCATTCCGCTGTCCGCGTTGATTAAACCGGCAATTAACTTGATAAGAACCGATTTTCCTGATCCTGATTTACCTAAGACTACCAGGTTTTCTTCTTCAAAAAGCTGAAGATTTAAGCCGTTCAAAACAACCGATTTACCAAATGATTTTTTGAGGTTGTCGATCTCAATTACGAGCTGTTTAGCGTTATTGTCTGAAGTTATTTCACTCATGATTCCATCATATCAGTAATTTGTACGGCTATTACATCCACTATAATCACCAAAAGCGAAGACACCACCACCGCTGAATTAGCAGCACGACCAACACCTACAGTTCCACTGCCTGCAGTATAACCTTTGTAGCAACCTACAATTCCGATCACAGCACCAAAAAAGAATGTTTTGATCACAGCCGGAATAAAGTCAATGAATTCAAATACGCTGAATGCCTGATGAAAGAAGAGTGAAAAAGACACGTCTCCTTTGATATTAACACCCACGTAGCTCCCCAGAATACCGAGGAAATCTGCGTATAAAACTAATAACGGGATCATGATTGTAGCGGCTAAAACTCTTGTTACCACAAGAAAGCGCATCGGGTTGATTGAAGAAACTTCCATCGCATCAATTTGCTCCGTCACGCGCATAGAACCCAATTCAGCACCAATACCCGAACCGACTTTTCCTGCACAAATAAGAGCAGTAATCACAGGACCCATTTCTCTGACAAGTGAAATTGACACCATGCCCGGAAGCATCGAAACAGCGCCGAAATCTATAAGTATCGGACGAGACTGAATCGTTAGCACCAATCCCATAATTGCCCCTGTAATGGAAATCAAGGGAAGTGATTTATAACCAATTTTGTAACATTGATAGATAAATTCCTTGAATTCAAACCCACGTGAGAATGTTGCGCGAGTCATCACAACCATGAAAAGCATTACCTCACCAAAATTGGAAAGTCCGCTCTTTACATAATCAACCAGAGACAGCGTTTTCTCTCCAATGTATATGCTTTTTGTTCGAAAAAAATGGTTATTTCCCATTTGAAATTTTTTCTCGATCATTTTTATATTTTTCCCTGGACGAACGGTTATCCAATTCATGCAGATCATTATGTGCTTCTCTTAGATAGTCGGGAAATTTTCCTCCGTAGGTAATTTCATAAAAGGAAAACCAATTGTATGGCACCACATTTTTACCGGCTAAAATTTTCACCCGATCATCTAATTTCTCCTTTTTGAACAACGATAAAAAAGCGGTTTGTCTGGCTTTAAGTAAATCTTGATATCTACTGTCCACCAGGGATTGTTTGATCAAGTGGGAGGCTTTGTGTTGTACCGTAAATAATAGGTCGCTGTTGTCGTGAGCATCTAGGTAAGCTACAAATCCAACATCCTTTATGGACATCTTTTGAACTTTTATAGAATCACTTTCTGAAAAAGCATCCGCTTTCATTCCGTGATTAGCTAAGAAATAATGTTTCTTAGCTTCAAAGAGTAGAATAAATTCCTGTTCTTTCACCGTGTGATGTTGAGGCACGATGGTAATGTAAGCAGCAGGATTCTCTTTTAGAAAAACGATCATCTTTTCGATAAACTTATTTTGAGTTTCAGAAAGAGTGTGCTCTTCCATTCCCCATGGCATGGATAAGGATTCCTCCAGTTTCCGCTCTGCGTTATTGACTTTCATTGCATAGGGCAACGTAGCGGGTTTGATAAATATATTTTTTATCAAATCATAAATCGCATCCCAAAAATTGAAATTGGGGTCATTTATATTTCCTGTTATAGGAATATCATAGTCGATTACATTACCGCGTTCTTTTAAAACGGCCAGAGCCAGAGGAACAGGAAGCCATTTTGTATCTTTGTTTCTAACTTTTTTCGAAGACCTTGGATCGATAATAATGAGATGATTATCACTATTAATTTCGCCCGCTCTAACACGCCAGTTTCCTTTAAACTCCATAGAACCCCTGTCCAGCGAAAACGATGTGTACTGCTTGGTATATGGATTAAACATACTTAATGGGATGGTATGAAAACGATAATCCAAATCAAAATAGGAACTGTCCCGGGGATTAATACTCAAAGCAACCCAGAATTCACCATGAGGTTGAATCGATGATTTAACTTGGACTTCAATCCTCTCTCTTCTTTTGTCTAAAGAATCAGCAGTTACGGAAAATGGATTGGAAGCAATGTGAAATTTTTCACCCAGCGAGTAATCACTGAACTGAAGGTCGCCGTCAGAAACAGCCAGTCGAGCTATTTTGTAATTACTTTTAAGTACATTTTTAGACAATTTGAATATGAACTCCGCTGTGGCTATAACCAAGTTGAATTTGTACGGATCTGCATTCACTGCTGCCACATTCTGTCCTCCCTGACCAAACATGGTTTGAAAATTATCAAGGCTGTCATATTTCTCGTATCTGATAAATGGTTTTTTTAATAAGATGGAGTCGAAGTGATAAATATAGTTTTCAGGACTTAGTTCAACAATATCGATGGCAAGCTCTTCAAAAGAAGCAAAATCCTCTCCCTCATTCTTTCCAAAATGAAAGTCGGAGACAGTAACCTTTCCTGCTGCTGTTGTACTTTCCACACTTTTGAAGTTTCCATTAGATTTGAATTCAGCATCCAAAGTAGCTGCAAGCACACCATAATTGGTCATATCTTTAATATATTGATTGACCACACCTAAATCAAAACTATCGATTTTTGAGTCTAACCTAAAATCTAGATTCTTAAGATTTATATTGAAATCACCTTTGAGTTTACCTGTTCCTCCACCGGAAGAAAAAGAATACGTATAATGCATTGTATCGACATCGTAACGTAGGCCTTCGCTAAAAATATTCACCTTCTCCACAAAATATTTTATAGGCGTTGGTTTTTCATCATAGTGAAATTTACCCTCTACAATTTCAATGTTGAGCAAATTAAAGCGAGTCGTTTCATCTGATTTCACCTTTGTGGAGTCCGGAGTAAATGTTTTAATTAAATCTGTAAAATTGAAGCTCTTTTCCTTCTCAATAATGTTGATATAAGGCTTCATCAGTTCTATGTATTCGATTTCATATGTTTTAGAAAACAATTTCAGCATTGCCATATTAGCGCTCAATCCATCCATAGAGATGAATACGCTGTCACTTTTTTCTTCAGAAATCACCAAACCATCCAAATACACATATCCGGTAAACGGATTAACATATGCCCAGTCCAGAGTTATTTCCCGTCCCGTGTATTCCACATCATATTTCTGAATCAGATAGGTGGTCAGAAAAGAAGCCACAGGGACTACCAGCAAAAGGATGATAACCATAACCTTTGCAACAATTGACAGTATTTTTTTTGCTTTGCCCTTTTTAGCCATAATGTTTTCAAAAGTAGATTAAACAGAATGGCTTTTCTTACATGTATTTGTAAACTTCTTACATAATTACCACTTTTTTAGAGGCTTGTTTTGCTCAGGTTTTAAAGTATTCCTTCTTAAATCGGAAAAGGTGAAAACTCATTATTCCCTTAACTTCACTATGATTTCAAATGACTTTAGTGTTGAAGGATTTTTCTATATTTATGAAACATTTAGTCCTAAGGGTTTAAGATCACTGGTTTTTTCGCAGTTTTATAAAAGAATCATGTAAGATTAGGATTGTAAAGATCAAAACTAAAAGAGTTAAAAAGCATTATGACCAACAACGATATTTTAAGACGCATCCGTTACCTTTTCAACTATAGTGACACCCAAGTAGTCGAGCTATTCAAACTAGCTGAATCTGATGTTGAGGAAACTGAGGTAAGTAACTGGCTAAAAAAAGACGATGACCCCGCTTGTGTTGAGTTGACAGATAAAGAGCTTGCGACTTTCCTCAATGGATTAATTATTCAAAAGCGAGGAAAAAGAGAAGGGCCTCAACCCGAACCGGAAGAAGAATTAAGTAATAACATGATTCTTATGAAGCTGAAAATTGCATTGAAACTAAAATCAGATGACATTATAGAGTTGTTCGCTTTAGTAGATAGAAAAGTAGGTAAACCTGAGTTGAGTGCTTTTTTACGAAGCGCTGACCACAATCAATATAGACCTTTACAGGGTCAATATTTGAGAAACTTTCTAACGGCTTTGCAGAGGAAAAGGAAAAGTATTTTGTAAAAAGCCCTTATGAATTTTAGTTTATAACCTTAACACAACAGAAAATGAAAAATATAACCACGACATTAATCCTATCTGTTTTCACTTGTATTACAATTCAAGCGCAAGAAAAAAAGTTCGATTTTGGGATGAATTTGTTCCCCAACTATTCACTGGGGGTTATATCTAATGATGGAAGCACCCCTTCTTCCGTTGAATCTGGTTTTCAAGATATCGAGACCTGGAAGCCATCTATAAGTGCTAATATTTTCGTAGAATACAGTTTTAATAAAAAATCATCAGTTGGTTTAGGGCTAGGATATCAGAATAATGGTGAAAGAACGAAAAAGTTAGATCTAATTTTTGGGATTAATCCGAATACGGGGCAGGCTACTACTGATCCATCTGCACCGTCACAAGCGAGAATTATTTATAACCATCATAATATTGAAATACCAGTTTATTATAAACATATTTTCGGTGAGCGATTTTATCTCTTGGCAGGAACTAGTGCGATTATCAATATTTCAAATACGCGTACTGGTGTGAAATATTACGAAGATGGATCGAAAGAAAGAAATACAGTTGAAGATAATTCAACTGAGTTTCGAGGACTTAACTTTACGGGAAATATAGGTTTTGGTCTGAATTATTTTAAAAGAGAAAAGTTCTCATTATTTGTACACCCCTATTGTCAGTATGGAATATTGGGTGTATCAAAAGCTGCATCTCTGAATAGGAATATTTTGTCTCTTGGCATTTCTACTGGAATTAAAATTTAATCTAACAACCAATAAAAGGCAAGACATTATTTATCTACCTCCAGATGAAAACAATCATAGAAACCAAAGGGCTTTTAATCAGCGAGATTAATAATGATAGATAGATCAAATTCTGAGTTTTATAAATTAGCCCTTAGATGACATTCATAAGATAATCTCTCCAGACACTTAAATCAATAATTCATAC
>Ga0114916_1000991_pt1 | contig 17023 bp, 13 predicted proteins | sample MalvirAntarct_66_FD_83501 | JGI IMG/M metagenome (GOLD analysis project Ga0114916, IMG submission 83501) | Marine viral communities from the Global Malaspina Expedition - Malaspina viral metaG Antarct_66 | ecosystem: Environmental > Aquatic > Marine > Oceanic | place: West Anvers Island... | reverse complement strand
ATGTGACCCCAATAGATAGCACGGGATATAAAGCTGCAGAAAAAGCTTATGCTAGTACCTTCGGAAAAACACCAATCCCTCAACGAAGCGGTGGAAGTATTCCTATTGTAGCTTTGTTCGAAAAGGAATTAAAAAGTAAAACAATTTTGATGGGCTTTGGTTTAGATAGTGATGCAATTCACTCACCAAATGAACACTTCGGAATATGGAATTATTTGAAAGGAATTGAAACCATTCCGCAGTTCTATCATTATTTTACTGAAATGAGTAAATAAAAAAATGCCCGATAGATTTTAAAACTATCGGGCATTTTTTATAACATTCAGGTTTATGTCTTCTTTACGTATTCCGTAATAAGAACAATATGCTGACCATCAACTTTTCCTTCAATATAGGTTTCATTTTCATGGTCTAAGGAAATGCGTCTTACGGCTGTACCTTGCTTGGCAACCATACTACTTCCTTTTACTTTTAAGTCTTTAATTAAAACAACATTGTCGCCTTTTTGGAGAATTACCCCATTGGCATCTCTATGGACTAGCGCATCTGTTTTATCCTTAGCATCACCTTCAGCAGCAGCCCACTCCAGTTGCTGCTCATCCATATACATCATATCTAATAAATCCTGAGACCAGCCAAAAGATTTTAATCTGTGTAACATTCTCCAGGACATAACTTGAACCGGTGCTGCAGTATTCCACATGCTATCATTCAAACATCTCCAATGATTTTCATCGCGTTCGTCACTATCAAATTGCGAAACGCAAGTCTCACAAGCTAAAATACCTGTACCTTCTCCTTCAATATACTCTGGAGTCTTAGGCACTTCATAAACAATTAGCTGTTCGTTATGTCCGCACAACTCACAGCAATCATTGGCCCTTTTCTTTATTTCACGTTCAAAACTCATAGGTTCTTCTTAGGATTTCAGTAAAGGTAATTGATTATTTTAGAAAAAAATTAACTCTACGTTTGTAGAATCGAAATATTGTTCTACATTTGTAGAGTTAAATACACATCCATATGATTCCCTTGTCCAATTCCGAAGAACAACTGATGCAAATTTTGTGGAAGCAAAAGCGCGCTTATATGAAAGATCTTATTAAAGATTATAAAGACCCGAAGCCGGCAACAACCACCATTGCAACATTGCTTAAACGTATGCATGACAAGAAATTTGTGGATTATAAACAAAACGGACGATCTAGAGAGTACTTCCCATTAGTTAAAAAGAAAGATTACTTTTCTAAGCATGTAAATGGGCTTATTAAAAATTTCTTTAATGATAGTGCATCACAATTTGCATCGTTTTTCACAGAAGAGACCAATCTAAGTAAGGCAGAATTAGAAGATTTAAGACGCATTATTGATCAACAAATAGAAAGTAAATAGTCATGGAGATATATATTTTAAAATCCGTTGGATGTTTAGCCATCCTCTTTGCTTTTTATAAAGCAGTATTAGAGCGTGAAAGTTTTCATAACATCAAACGATTCTATCTATTAGGCAGTTTGGCGGTAGCGTTTTTAATCCCATTAATAACATTTACTCAATATGTTGAGTTAACAGAGCCTACGCTGACTTTTATTTCTACTGAAGGCCCTTTAATTATAACCGAACAGCGCGTGCCTAATGTTCCATTCTCATTAATTTCAATTTGGGCTATATATGGGGCTGGTTTGCTGTTTTTTGGACTAAAATTCTTCAGAAATCTCTTTCGACTTGCTGCTAAAATTAAACAAAATCCAAATGTAAGAAACAAGAATCTTTTTCATGTTTTACTGAAAACACCGACGGTTCCACACACGTTTTTACAATATATTTTTCTGAATAAAACAAAATTCGAAAATAAGGAAATCCCAGCTGAAGTTCTTTTACACGAAGAAGCGCATGCTGTACAAAAACACAGCCTAGATATCCTCTTAATAGAACTACTCCAAGTTATATTTTGGTTTAATCCGCTGCTTTATTTTATGAAGCATAGTATCAAACTTAATCATGAATTCTTAGCGGATAAAGCGGTCTTAAAACAGGGTGTTGAAACCAGTCACTATCAAAATATTCTATTGGCATTCTCATCAAGTGCTATAACGCCAACATTGGCAAATTCAATTAATTATTCATTCATCAAAAAACGATTTACAGTTATGAAAAATCAAACATCAAAAAAATCCTTTTGGCTTAAAACCCTATTAATCATGCCGTTAATTTCGCTATTACTTTATAGTTTTAGCAGTAGAAAAATTATTCAGCAAAATAGCAATGAAGACAATACTATTGAAGTGTTCAATTCTGAGGTAGATCAAACTAATGCCACTAGAGATGAAATGCGGGAATACAATGCGCTGGCTAAAAAGTACAATGAGGCAGATGGAGAGAATTTATTTATTCGGAAAAACGACGTAGACCGACTAACATTTATCCATAATAAAATGTCATCCAAGCAACGTGAAGATGCGGAACCATTTCCAAATTTTCCGCCGCCGCCGCCAGCTCCAGATACACTGGCACCGCCAAAAGTAATAATAGGCGTAAATGATGGAGATCCTGGCATGCCTCCACCGCCACCACCCAAACCCATAAAAGTGGTGCTTGGTGTAAACGACTTAGAGAATGACATCCCACCGCCACCGCCTAAAAATCCACTGGATCATATTATAAGCATGTCCAAAAAAGGAGCAAGTTTCTATTATGAAGGTGAAAAGGTGAACTCAGATAAGGCTATTAAACTTATTAAGAAAAACAATAGTCTTAATATCCAGACAACTCAGGTTAATTCAAAAAATCCGCAGGTGAGAATCTCAAAGAAGCCGATCGTATTTGACAGTAACAATCAAACCGCTGCAATGAAGCAACAAGCAACAACAGATGCTGTAACCCTAATTAAAAAACTAGCTTCAGAAGGTGCGCATTTTTTACTTTTCGATGGTGGGCCACATTTTAAAGATGGTCAGAAGATAACTTCAGAAAGAGCTATAGAAATTGCAAATAAAGTGAACGGATTAACAATCAATGTAAAAGATGCTGGCTACATCTATAAGATAGTGGAACTACGGCTTGAAGGCTGTTAATCCATTCATTACAACTTGCTAAGAATTTCAAATCACCCTTATTAAGTGCCTAAAAGGAAGTCCTTTTTAGGCACTTTTGTTTTCTTTTCGAATAAAACACTTGTAACAAACGGGTACTTTTTGCGTTATATAGGCTCATCAATCAAATCTACTTTTATGTTACAACGCTTTTTCATTTTCTGCTCTGGAGCCGATACCGATATTCTAGAAGAATGCTCGGCCGGAGAAAATACAAAATATGCTGGAATTGGAGCCACTGTATTCTTCACAGCGGTCATGGCAGCTATCGCAGGATCGTTTGCCCTATTTACTGTATTTGACAATATTTTTGTCGCCATTCTCTTCGGATTAATATGGGGACTTCTCATATTTAATCTTGATCGATTTATCGTTTCAACAATCAAAAAAAGAAACAACATCTCCGATGAACTAATTCAAGCTTCACCTAGAATATTACTTGCAGTAATTATTGCCATTGTAATTTCGAAACCACTCGAAATCAAAATATTCGAAAAGGAAATCAATCAAGTGCTTTTGGAAGAAAAGAATGAAATGACACTTGAAAATAAAGACCAACTTGCACTTCAATATACACCAGCGATGGACGCTTTAACTGCAGATGTCGCTACATTAAAGCAGGAAGTAATTGACAAAGAAACTCGCGTTAATGCCCTTTATGATACTTATATTTCAGAAGCCGAGGGAAGGGCCGGCACTGAAATATTAGGAAAAGGCCCTGTTTACAAAGAAAAGCGTGAAAAACACGATGCTGAACTAGCCGCATTGCAAGCACTTCAAGCTTCAAACGGCGAAAAGATTGCTGCAACCGAAACCCAAATTGCAAGTTTAGCGAATGAATATCAGGTAAAAGTTGCCGAAACGCAACCCGTTATTGATGGATTTGACGGCTTAATGGCCCGCGTAAATGCACTAGGGGAATTACCTTGGATGCCTTCTTTCTTTATTTTCTTATTATTTCTCGCCATTGAAACCTCACCAATCATTGCAAAATTATTATCTCCAAAAGGAGCGTATGACCTTAAACTTGAAGAACAAGAAGGAGCAGTAAAATCATGGGTTACACAGCAAAAGACGCAGCGTGATGTGCTTGTAACAACCGATAGAGATATCAATAACCGAGTATATGCTGATATCGCAGAAGAACAAGAATTATATCATTACAAGCGCAAAAAAGCACGTGAGCTTTTGCAAATGCAAGCCGATGCTTTTTATAAAAAACAACGTCGCATAATGTAAGATTCATAGTGCGAAATATGCTCTTCGGATTGGCTCTGGAAAATTGCCGATTCCTAATGGCCTGTTTCGTGCTTTTTTTATAATTTGTTGACTCTTTAAAAGTGTTAATGAATCGTATAAAAACAATTTCAACCTATCTATCTTATAACCTCCTCTTGGCGCTGCTTTTAGGGTGCCAAGATTACGATTATAAAGAAGTCATTCATAATTCGAATTCTTTATCAATTAGTAAAAATATTCTCGACTATAAGATTAGCCCAAAAGACGCCCTCGACAAATCGGGTCTAATGTTTTCAGACCAAGGAGCTTGGTTCGCTTTCAGTTTGCCAGATGCTACCTCAAATATTGCTGGATTTACCGGACCATTTTTAATGACCGAACAAAATGGTATTTGGGCTAGCAAATCATTGGTTCGTTTAAACTTAAAAGGGGAACATAATTCAAAAGTCATTGATTGGAATAAAGATTTAAAGTCGCAAAACAGTTATCCTTCCCACCTAGTTCAAGTATTCGAAAACGACTCACTTCGTATCACGCAAGAACTTTTTTTTATGTCCGGTCATACCGCCTTGCAGCAAACCCAAGTCCAAAACCTATCAAATGAAGGCATAACAATCCATCCATCCGTTAGTGGAGAACTATTTGACATTGGTTTACACCTTTCAGAAAAACATAAAACCATTGTACTAACTTCTGAAAAAACCTCAGCCTCTGGCTATGTAAGCTTTTTCGAAGATGGAGTTTCCATTATGACCACCGATAATTATTACAATGCTCACTTTGAAACAGTTTTTCTTAAGCCAGAAGAAAAACATCTTATAAAAACCGCGCAAACCATTATTTTCCCTGAATATAGTTGGCAAGAAGAAATAGCGCAAATCAAGGCAAAAGACTTCTATTCCAATTTGACATATCGCATTTCAGAAAAAAACCTTGAAACCAGTCAGCTGTTTGTAAACAAACGGGATGGTTTTTCCGAAGAAAAATATTCTGAAGTACTCGCTAAATCCCATCTAACATTGCAAAATAATTGGCGGATTCCTGCTGGTGAAATTAAAAATGCTGGCTTCTTCCCAAGCTATCATTATAAATGGTTTAATGGCTTTTGGGCATGGGATTCATGGAAACATGCTGTAGGTGTTTCAAAATATAATGTTGAATTGGCCAAGGAACAGATCCGACTCATGTTCAAATTTCAAAACGAAGATGGCTTTATAGCCGATTGTGTTTTTCGAGACACCTTGGTTGAAAAACATAATTACAGAAACACAAAACCGCCATTAGCCGCTTGGGCGGTAGTGGAAATCTATACTAAATATGACGACCGCGAATTTGCTTCCGAAATGTTTCGAGGCCTAGAAAAATACCACAACTGGTGGTATGCGAAACGCGACCATGACCAAGACGGATTATGCGAATACGGATCAACTGATGGCACACTCATCGCCGCCAAGTGGGAAAGTGGAATGGACAATGCCGTACGTTTTGACAACTCCAAAATTTTAAAAAACAGTGAAGATGCCTATTCGCTGGATCAAGAAAGCGTCGACTTAAATGCATTTTTATACGCTGATAAATTACACTTAGCTACATTGGCCGACGCTTTAGGCTGGCACCAAGAGGCTACTGCATATCGAACAAGTGCGGAAAAACTTCGCATAAAAATCCAAACACAGTTTTACGATAAAAATGATGGATGGTTCTATGACACGAACTTGGATGGAACCGAATTTATCAAGGGAATGGGAAGCGAAGGCTGGACGGTACTTTGGGCCAAAGCAGCAACCGAAGACCAAGCAGAATCAGTCATGACAATTATGATGGACGAAAATAAATTTTTCACAAAGGTTCCCTTTCAAACATTGGATGCCAGCCACGAGAAATTTAACCCATTAAAAGGCTACTGGCGCGGGCCAAATTGGCTGGATCAAGCATATTTTGGCATTCAAGGAATACGGAACTATGGGTTTGAAGCCTCGGCGAATCTAGCCACTGTTCAACTTATTGAAGGAGCAGAAGGAATATTAGAACAAGGCACGTCCATTCGTGAAAACTATCATCCCATAACAGGAGAAGGCCTAAATGCTCAAAATTTTAGCTGGAGTGCAGCCCACCTTATTATGTTGTTAACCAATGATTAAAATGAATTCTAAAATTACAATTGAACAGGTTCGGGATTTTTTGAAAACCGAATATAGATTAGAAGCTACTATTTCGAACTTACCTGGTGATACTGATGTAAATTTCAAAGTTGAAGCTGGAGATGGACGTTGTTTCATACTCAAAGTTATAACTTCAGAAGAAACTCCCTCATTTTTAGATTTTCAAAGCGACGTTATTGCTCACTGTCAGTCTAAAAATTTAGATGTGAACCTTCCGTTTTCAATAAAGAATACCAAAGGTGATCTCATAAGCACTATTAACTATAACGGCACTAATAGACCCGCACGTTTGCTAAGTTGGGTTGAAGGTAGGCTTTGGGCGAAGATGAATCCTAAAACCGCCACAATTCGCTGTAATCTTGGCGAAAAAGGTGGGCTACTTACGGCTTCGCTGAAAGATTTTGATCACCAAGAAGCACATTACAAATCTGAGTGGGATCTGGCAAATGCGTCTTGGACTATAAATCATGTGCACTTATTTGATGAAAAGAAGAAAACGATTGTAGCTCATTTTCAAAATCAATTTAAAGGATTTGAGTCAACCTATAAATCACTACCCAAAAGTATCGTACATAATGATGTAAACAACTATAACGTTCTTGTGTCCGTAGATGTAGTAAATCCTACGGTTGCAGGTATTATTGACTTTGGCGATGTTATCTATACCCAAACCATAAACGATTTAGCCATTTTGTTAGCCTATGCCATCATGGACGTCCCAGATCCGTTAGATGCCGCATTAGATGTTATTAAAGGGTATCATACGACCCGCAAAATATCAGAAACAGAACTAGAACACCTGTATACATTAATTGCCATGCGCCTTATTACTACGGTGACAAAAACGGCAGTCCGAAGATCAGAAGGTCTAGCGAGTCCTTATCATATCATTAGCGAGCAACCGGCTTGGGATCTACTAACAAAATGGTTTGATGTTGATTCTGAATTTGCTTACTATAGTTTCAGAAACGCCTGTGGCTATAAAGCACATCCTGCGGAAGTTGAATTTGTTCATTGGGCAGAAAACCAAAAGGTAAATTTCTCGGATTTGTTTCCTTCAGAAAAAAAAGAAGACATCCATTTACTAAATCTAAAGCCTTCGAGTACATGGATAGGCGGTAAAAATGAATTTAATAATCTCGATCAATTTGAATTTAAGATTGCCCAAATTCAGAAAGAATATCCTACAAAGTTAATCGCCGGCGGTTATTGTGAACCAAGGCCCCTATACACATCTTCGGATTACGATAAAGAAGGAAATTCTGGACCAGAAAGCAGAACCGTACACCTTGGCATTGATTTTTGGCTCCCCATGGGTACGCCAGTTCATGCGCTATATGACGGTGAGGTTTTTACCGCAACAAATGATGCAGGATACAAAGAATATGGCGGGCTTATCATTCTAAAACATCTCGAAAACAACCTTACTTTTTACACACTTCACGGTCATCTTTCTATCGCGAGTTCAGAAAAATTAACGGTTGGAGACACCATTAAAAAGGGCGAGTGTATAGGATATTTAGGCAGTCCAGAAGAAAATGGCTCATGGGCACCTCACTTGCACTTTCAGCTAATGCTTTCCATTTTGGATTACACGGTAGATTTCCCAGGGGTGGCATATGTGAATAAAACAGAGGTTTGGAAAAGTCTTTGCCCTGACCCAAATACCCTCTTTAAAAATGCATCCCTAGAAACGGTCTATGATACAAGTATTTCGGATATACTGGCATTCAGAAAAAATCATTTAGGGAAAAGCTTAAGTGTTTCTTACAAAGACCCCTTGCATATCGTTCGAGGAGATGGAGCTTATTTGATAGATAACTTCGGAAGGAAATACTTAGACACAGTAAATAACGTAGCCCATGTGGGTCATGAACATCCCGAAGTGGTAAAGGCTGGACAGGACCAAATGAGCGTATTAAACACCAATTCACGCTACCTGAACGAAGCCATTAACAAATTAGCGGATGAATTAATAAGCACCTTACCTCCTGAATTAAATGTGATCCACTTTGTAAACAGCGGAAGTGAAGCAAATGAACTTGCCATCCGTATGGTAAAAGCCGCAACTGGACAGCGTGATATTATTGCTTCGGAAGTGGGTTATCACGGAAACACGAATACCTGTGTCGATATTAGTTCTTATAAATTTGATGGCAAAGGTGGCTTGGGCGCTCCTAAATACACACATATTTTTCCACTTACAGACAGTTTTCGAGGAAAATATCGCGGCGACAATACCGGTAAACTATATGCAAACGAAGTTCAAAAACAAATTGATAAAATCCATTCGAAAGAAAGAAAAGTTGGCGCATTTATTATTGAGCCTATCATAAGTTGTGGCGGTCAAATTGAATTGCCGAAAGACTTTCTTGCTATGGCCTATGAAAAAGTTCGAGCGGCTAATGGCCTGTGCATATCAGACGAAGTCCAAACGGGTTGTGGAAGAATGGGTAGCACGTTTTGGGGATTTCAATTGTACAATGTGACTCCAGACATAGTAACCATAGGTAAGCCTTTAGGTAATGGACATCCTATTGCGGCCGTTGCGTGCACGCAAGATGTGGCTAATAAATTTGCCAATGGAATGGAGTATTTCAACACCTTTGGCGGAAATCCTGTTTCTTGTGCCATTGCCAACGAGGTATTGCAGACAGTTAAACGAGAAAAACTGCAAGAAAATGCGACGGAAGTTGGCGCGTTTTTAAAATCTGAATTACGTAAGCTTCAGGCTGTATTTCCAATTATTGGGGATGTTCGAGGACACGGATTATTCCTAGGCTTCGAATTAGTTGATTCTGAATTAAACCCGCTCCCTGAACAGACATCTTACTTAGCAAACCGGATGAAAGATTTCAAGATTTTGATGAGCACCGATGGACCTGACAATAATGTGCTAAAAATAAAACCTCCTATGGTCTTTAGTAAAGAAAATGCAAAAGAGCTTATCTTTAGACTGAAAATGGTTTTTGAAGAAGACTTTATGTCCTTTAAAACTGTTTAATAACCATAAAAATTTAGAATGAAAAAACTACTTTTCCTAGTATCGATTGCTTGTGTTTTAGGCTGTAACTCCCAAGTATCAGATGAAGCAAAAGAAACTGTCGCAATAATCCAAACAACAGAAGCTGAAGATAAGGTCGCAATCCAAGCCGTTATGAAATTGCAAGAAGATGCTTGGTCTAAAAACGACCTGGAAGGTTTTATGCTGGGATATTGGAAGAGTGATTCCCTAAAATTTTATGGGAGCGGTGGGCTAACCCGAGGTTGGCAGCAAACACTCGATAATTACAAAAAACGTTATCCAACAAAGGAACACTCTGGCACTTTAAATTTTAAGGTTGAAGATATTTCGAAGATTGAGGACGGCAATTATTGGGTAATGGGTCAGTATCATTTAAAGCGTAGTGTTGGAGATGCCAATGGCGTTTTTATCATCATCTTTAAAAAGATAAATGGTGAGTGGAAAATTATTGCCGATATGAGCTGTTAATGTGCGTCATGATAGATAACTTACCTAAAATACGAAAAGCACTTCTTGAAGACTTGGGTGTACTTCAAAAGTTTAAAATGGGGCTAATTAAGGCTGAACTACCCATGGACCCAACCATTAAGGAGGATACAACAAGCTATTATGATTTAGCCGAATTGATAACTTCTAACGAATCTGAGCTGTTTGTGGTTGAAATGAATTCAGAAATTGTTGCATCTGGTTATGCAAAAATCATGAATGACCATCCCTATTTAAAACACGAAAAGCAAGGCTATTTAGGTTTCATGTTTGTTCCTGAAAAACATCGAGGAAACGGCTATAACAAACTTATAATAGATAAACTCTTGGCCTGGTGCAAAGAGCGGAAAGTTTACGAAATAAAGCTGGACGTTTATGACGTAAACGAAGCAGCTTTAAAAGCTTACGAAAAAGCTGGTTTTAAGAAACATCTAATTAATATGCGCTTAGATATTTCCGATTAGAATTTTCTGTCTGGTGAGAATGGGCTCAAATTAAGTGAAGGCTTCTTCTCTGAAATAATTTCAGCAACCAACTTACCTGTAGCAGGTGCCATGCTCCATCCCATCATCGCATGTCCTGAAGCAATGGTTAGATTTTTACACTTCGATGATTTTCCGATATAGGGTTTCCCATCGGGCGAAACGGGTCTTAAACCGCAGGCAGCTTGTTTCTTTTCTTCTTCAGAAACAACTACGTTTGGATAATATTTATTTACAGCTTGTGCAATGGTATCCACCCGTAATGGATTAATGTTATGGTTAATCCCGGAAATTTCCATAGTACCAGCAAAGCGCGTAAAACCATTCATAGGTGTTACCGCTATTTTGGCTTCTGCTAATACAGCAGGCACGCTAATGCCAGTATAGTTTTCTTTATTGACACTATAGCCCTTACCAGCTTCCAGAGGGATTTTTATGCCTAGTTTTTTACTCAATAAGTTACTCCAAGAACCAGCGGCAAGTACAAATTCATCTGCAATGTATTCTTTGTTTTGGGTAATCACTTTTGTGATTTTTCCATCAGCAACTTTCAAATCTGTCACCTTTTCATTTGCAGCAAAATGCACCCCCTTACCTTCTAACCAGCTAACCATCTCGTTCATAAACTCATGCGGTGTTGTATGCCAATCACATTTGTAATGAAGTGCCCCCGTAGCGTTTATATCGACTTTAGTCTCCAAGCTGCGAAGCTCTTCTAGCGAAAGCTGCTTTACCTCCAAGCCTTCTTCCGAAGCCATTTTAGCAATATGAAGCTCCTCTTCCATCATCGCCTCGGTCTGACATAGTATCAGTAAGCCCTTATTCTCAAGTTGAAACTTGAAGTTATTCTGTGCTCGTATTTCAGAAAACAAATCAGCACTAAACAAATTAATATCTTTAATTACACGTATTGATTCATTTACATTCTTTTCTGAACACGATTTATTAAACGCCCAGGCCCAAGCCAAAAAATCAGCATTTAATCTCGGTTTTATATACAACGGACTCGCAGGGTTAAACATCCATTTAAGACCTTGCTTCACTACACCGGGTGCAGCTAAAGGAATAATGTGACTAGGCGTGAGATAGCCAGCATTGATATAAGACGCGCCGTAATCCATGGAAGACTGGTCCACAACAGTCACTTTATGACCTTCTTGTACGAGATAGTAGGCGGAACATAATCCGATAACACCTCCACCTATGATTAGACAATGTTTCATTGTTTTAATATTTCATTGAATTAATGAAAAAATGATTCAATAATTACTACTTGCATTTTTCCGAGCTTTTGACATTATTTTCAATACTTGCAAGGATTCATCTATCAATGGTTCAATTTGTTCCTTTGAAACATAGTTGGCTTCGACTAATAGTTCTAACCAAAATAACGTTTCATCTGCCTCTTCTGTTACAATTGAAATTTTTGCAAAAAATTCCCTTTTAGAACGAGCAATACATGCTGCTCTGTAGTTGGCAGCGGTTGATGTGACCGACCTAATTAATTGCCGACCAATAATTCGTGTTTATTCAGTTTTTCTTAATTTATCATTAAATAAAATTACATCTACTGCTAATCGTTTAGTTCTTTTCTTTAATTCTTCAATAAAAGCTACTTTGTTCATATTTACAATTTTTCAATTGCGAGGAGTAAAGCATTATATTAATTTATAACATTAGATTCAACTTTAGTAATTATTTCATTCTTTAAATCATTCTTTCATCAAGTCATTGTTTCATTAATTCATTCTTTCATTAATTCATTCATTCATTCATTAAATAACTAAATCACCTGAAATCCGTACGCATACGGATCATCTTCTGGATCAATAGTTATCGTATTCCTACCATAAATCTTAGCCCAACCCTTGATGCTAGGGATTATTGCTTTTTTACCATCGAGCATCACCTCTTCTTCCACACGTCCAACAAACGTAGATCCAATATAACTTTCATGAACAAAAGAATCCCCTAATTTTATTTTCCCTTTTGCATATAATTGTGCTAAACGTGCTGATGTTCCTGTACCACATGGCGATCTATCAATAGCCTTATCACCATAAAAAACAGCATTTCTGCCATCAGAATCATTGTGAATTGGAGTTCCTGTCCATTGCAAATGACTTACATCCCGAATGGTGTTATTTTCAGGATGAATGAACATATCTGGATACTTTTGATTGATTCGCTCCCTAACTAGCTGCGAAAATTGAATCAACTTTGAGGCGCTGAAATCCTGTACGCCACTAAAATTTTCTTGAGGATCTACAATTGCATAATAGTTCCCGCCATAGGCAACATCAAATGCTATTTCTCCTAATTCCGGACAATCCACTGTTAAATTTTCAGCAGCTAGAAAGGAAATCACATTTCTTAGTTTTACCCATGCGACTTTATTATTTGTTTCCTGGTATTCAATTTGCACCAAGCCTGCTGGTGTTTCCAAGCGAACTTTTCCTGCCACCTTCGGTTGTATAAGTCCTTCTTCAATCGCGATAGTGATAGCGCCAATAGTTCCATGACCACACATTGGCAAACAACCTGAGGTTTCAATAAACAGTATTCCGAAATCGTTTTCAGGAAATTGAGGTTCAAAAAAAAAGCTTCCACTCATCATATCATGCCCTCTTGGCTCAAACATCAACCCTTTCCGAATCCAATCAAATTCTTTTAAAAAATGTTGTCGCTTCTCATTCATCGAATCACCAATCAAAGAAGGCCTTCCCGAAGTCACTACGCGAACAGGATTACCACAGGTGTGTGCATCAATACAATCAAAAATGTGTTTACTCATTTTTTGCTTTCTCGATATAGTTATTGATTCTATCTTCTAGGATTGCAAGCGTAACGGTTCCTTGTTCTAGAACCACCTCATGAAACGCTCTAATATCAAATTTTGAACCTAACGCAGCCTCCGCCTTTTTGCGCATTTCTCGAATCTTCAATTCGCCAATTTTATAAGATAATGCCTGCCCAGGCCATGAAATATATCGATCTGTTTCTGTGTTAATTTCGTGTAGTGATAAGGCCGTATTCGATGCCATATACGCCACAACCTCCTCACGGGTCCAATTCTTGGCATGAATTCCAGTATCTACAACCAATCTACATGCCCGCCACATTTCATAGGTCAATTGCCCAAAGCGCTCGTAAGGCGTTGTATACATGCCCATTTCAGCAGCAAGAAATTCACTGTACAAGCCCCATCCCTCTCCATAGGCAGACAAATACATATTCTTTCTAAATTGCGGAATACTATCGCCCAATTCGTTATTCAAACTTCCTTGTAAATGATGTCCCGGCACAGCTTCATGAACAGTCAATGATGGAAGTGTGTATAAGGTTCTGCTTGGCAAATCATAGGTATTGACCCAATAATACCCAGGTTCTGTGCTATTTTTACTTGTGCCAACATAACGACCTCCTGTATATTTTGGAGCTATGGCATCGGGCACCGGTGCTACTCCATAGGGTTTTCTCGGAAGTGTTTTAAAGAACTTAGGCAATTGCGCATCCGCTCGTTTTGCCATATCTCGGGCAATCATTAATAATTCCTCTGGTGTTTTAGCGTAAAATTGTTCATCGGTTCTCAAGAAATGGAGAAAATCTGCAAAGCTCCCTTTAAAACCAACTTCAACAATTATTTTTTCCATTCCGGCCTTAATTCGAGTGACTTCCTTAAGTCCGATTTGATGAATGTCCTCGGCGGTATATTGCCTACTGGTGGTATAATAATTTATTCTATTTTGGTAGTAAGCATTCCCTTTCGGCGTTTCAGAAACACCAATTGTTTTTCGGGTCTTCGGAAAATACTCAGTCTCAAAAAATGTTTTTATTCGTTTGAACTGCGGTACGACTTTCTCCGAAATCACTTTTTCAGCTGCAACAAGAACCGAATCCTGCTGCGCGAGACTTAGTTCATTGGGTAAGTTTTTAAAAGGTTGATAAAAAAAGCTCTCCTCAAAATTATCCACAATATGTGTGTCATAGGTAGATTCGTAACCATTAAAAATAACCCGTGGTTGTGAGACTCCGCTTTCTATCCCTTCCCAAAGAAGTGGTAAATATTGATCCACAACATCAGGTAAGGCATTTAACTTTTCTAGATACGAAATCACCTGTTCGTATGAATTTAACGGACGCGCCATATAGGTGAAGCTAGAATGGAATCCAGAATCTGATAATAATGGATTCAAGAAGCGTTCAAAGGAATAATAATCTATTTGATCCTGTAGCTGAAATTTTAATAATGCTAGTGAGATGGATTCTGTTTCCGAAAGCTCCTTCCCTTTTAATCTCTGAAGCTCTTTTAATTGCTTAGCAGCAAAAGCCGCTTCTGATTTAAAATATTCCCTCGAGAACAACCCCATTGGATACTCGGAAGCGTCATAGCCTTCGTGATTTTGGACCGTATCTATTATAGACGCCAATTTTTTCGAAGATGTCTGTCCATAACTACTTCCGAAGCATAAAAAACAACTCAATACTAGTAACACACTACTTTTTGACCACGATTTTCTCATTGTAACTATTTTAAAATTTCGGGTAAAAATATATCTGGCACATCTTGAAAAGTAAACGGTCTCACCCACCTTCTGATGGCGCCTTCGCCTACGGCAGTAAATCTGCTATCTGTTGAAGCTGGATATGGTCCTCCGTGTGTCATGGCTGCACAAACCTCAACGCCTGTAGGCACTCCGTTAAAAACAACACGCCCAACACGTTCTTGTAGGGCTTCGAAAACATCAACTAAGTTCGCATAATCAGATTTTTCTGCCATGATAGTTCCCGTCAATTGTCCTTCAAGCTTCTCAATAATTTCAATTAATTGTGCCTTATCCTTGCATTGAACCACCATAGAGAAAGGCCCAAAAACCTCTTGATGTAGCTTTTCATTTTCAAGAAAAACATCGCCGGCAACTGTTACCAAGGCGGCCTGGGCATAATTTGCCATTCCAGAATCTGCTGTTTCATTCACAACCTGAACAGCATTTTGACTACTAAGCATTTCTTTATTCGCTGCATATCCTTTTTGAATATTCGGATGAAGCATACAAAAAGATGGCTTTTTCGCTAATTTTGAACCGAGTGTTTCAATGAATTCTTTCGTTTCTTTACTTTGAATCGCTATAATCAATCCAGGATTCGTGCAAAACTGCCCAGCACCTAAAGTGATAGAATCTGCATAATTATTTGCTATTTCAGCACTACGTGTTTCAATCGCTTTTTGTGTAATAATCACTGGGTTGATACTTCCCATCTCGGCAAAAACTGGTATGGGTTCTTTCCTGCTCGCGGCCAAATCATATAACGCACGACCTCCACGAATACTACCTGTAAAACCAACAGCTTTTATCTTTGGATGCTTAACCAATAATGCCCCTACCTCAATGTCTTTACTGTTTAGACTAGAAAAAACACCTTCGGGCATTCCTGTCTTGTGTGCGGCGTTGATAATGGCACCTGCAACCAATTGTCCTGTCTGCGCGTGCATTGGATGACCTTTCACAATCACAGGGTTTCCTGCGGCCAAGGCACTAGCCGTATCGCCACCAGCGGTGGAATAAGCCAATGGAAAATTACTTGCTCCGAACACGGCAACAGGACCAATAGGAATAAGCATTTTACGTGTTTTTTCTCCATCGCTTTGCACACTAGGCTCGCGCCAATCCTCTTTTGAAATTAGGTCAGCAAACATACGAAGTTGCCCCATAGTACGTCCTCTTTCGCCTTCCGCCCGTCCTTTTGGGAGTCCGCTTTCCATAACATAGGTGTCAAGCAATAGATCTCCCAAGGCTAGAATTTCTTCTGCAATGGCATTCAAGAAAGCCGCCCGTTTGATACCGGGTATTTTTCTATAGCTCTTAAAAGCTTCTGAAGCCAAGGTGCACGCCTCATCAATTTCAGTTTCCGTTGCCTCAAAAAGCACCTGACTGTTTTCTGTATTGGTTTGAGGGTTGAAGGTTTTGAACGAAGTATCCCCTTGGGCGCTTAGTTTATAACCAATATAATTTTTATCTGTAATCATCTATTAGACGTTTAAATTCTTATAATCTGGAAGGCTTGGTCGTGTTGCCAATCCCTTTTCTATAACTGATAGCACATGCCTTCGTTCATCACCAATTAAAGGTAATCTTGGAGGACGCACGGTTTCTGAGCCAATTCCTGTTGCAACTTCTGCCAATTTAATGTTCTGAACTAGTTTTGGGTTGATATCCAATTCTAACAAAGGTAAGAACCAGCGATAGATTTGCAAGGCTTCTTGAATTCTTCCCGCTTTCTGAAGTTCATATATGGCAACGGTCTCAGCTGGAAAGGCACAAACCAATCCTGCAATCCATCCGTCTGCACCCATTAAGAGGCTTTCTAACGCGAGTGTATCTACTCCAGACATTATTTTGAGTCGGTCTCCAAAATTATTTTTAATTCTAGTAACATTGGAGATATCTCGTGTAGATTCTTTGACGGCTTGTATGGTATCACATTTAAGCAGCTCTTCAAACATAGGAAGCGTCACCTCAATTTTATAATCTACTGGAT
>Ga0114916_1000989_pt1 | contig 17037 bp, 11 predicted proteins | sample MalvirAntarct_66_FD_83501 | JGI IMG/M metagenome (GOLD analysis project Ga0114916, IMG submission 83501) | Marine viral communities from the Global Malaspina Expedition - Malaspina viral metaG Antarct_66 | ecosystem: Environmental > Aquatic > Marine > Oceanic | place: West Anvers Island... | reverse complement strand
GTTTATAGAAAAAAATATAAATGATAAAAACAAAATCACCTTATTAGATAATTCCACCAGCTTAGATAAGTCCTTCATGCAGAGGGTTTTAGATTATGTAAACGAAAATTTAGGCGAACCAGATTTAAAAGTAGAACATTTAGCAGACGACATGTCTTTAAGTAGAAGTCAACTATATCGCAAAATTAAAGCGATAACAGGTATGACCGCAAATGAGCTTATTAGAAAAATACGCTTAAAAAAAGCAAAACAGATGATAGAAAGTGGTAGCGAATCTATTAGTGAAGTTGGTTTCAAGGTTGGTTTTTCTTCTGCATCTTATTTTAGCAAATGCTTTAAGAACGAGTTTGGCATCCTTCCGACTGAAATTAAAACCCCAAATTAAAGAACTATAAAACAGTTCTTATATAGGTTATAAGTTTTCAATTCTTCAATATAACAGCTACCAAAATAGCAGATTGTCATTTTTAGACGTTTTATTCTTCTAAAATGCAACAAAATTTTCAACGAATGCATCAAATCTGCTAATTGAACATAAAGGTAGATGGTACTTTTAACACCCAACCTACTAAATAAAAACTATAGACCGATCATATGAAAAACACCTTATCTATTTACCTAAAATTCAAGTCTATTTTAATTTATACAACCGCATTACTCTCGTTGGTAGCATGTGGTGAAAAACAAGTATCAACAGAACACAGTAAACCCGCTACAATGAAAGATGTGTTTAAGAATGAATTTTTGATTGGAGCTGCAGTAAATGATTATCTCATTTTTGAAAGTGACAGTATTGGTTCTCAACTTGTAAAAAGAGAATATAATACCATAACACCTGAGAATTCCATGAAGTGGGAGCATATGGAACCAGAACAAGGTGTATTTGAATTTAAAACTTCAGATAGCTATGTTGATTTCAGCAAAAAAAACAATATCGCCTTTATTGGCCACAATTTGGTTTGGCACAGTCAGTTGTCGAGTTGGGTAGAAGAAATAGAATCTAAGGAAGAGCTTAATACTAGTTTAAAAAATCACGTACAGACCATTGCATCTAGATATGTAGGCAAAATACATGGATGGGATGTGGTCAATGAAGCATTAAATGAGGATGGTACGTTACGAACCTCATTATTTTTAGAAAAATTGGGTCCGCAGTATTTGGTCAATTCTTTTAAGTGGGCACAAGAGTCCGACCCCAATGCAGAGCTCTATTATAATGATTATAATATGACGAATAGCGAAAAAAGAGCAGGTGCTAAAGCATTGGTGAAGAAGCTGCAAAAGGAAGGCGCTAGAGTTGATGCTATCGGTATGCAAGGACATTGGAATTTGGTTGACCCTACTCTAGAAGAAATAGAGACAAGTATTTTAGAGTATTATGCTCTAGGTGTTCAAGTAATGATTACTGAATTAGATATAACGGTTTTACCAAACCCTTGGGATTTAGAAGGCGCCGAGGTCAGTCAAAACTTTGATGGAAGTGAATACATGAATCCTTATCCCAAAGAAATGCCCGATTCTGTAGCTACCCAACTTGCCAATAGATACAAAGATATTTTCAAGCTTTTTAAAAAACATAGCGATAAAATTAGCAGGGTTACCTTTTGGGGTGTTAACGATAATAGTTCTTGGTTAAACAACTGGCCTATTGGAAACAGAACCAACTACCCTCTTCTATTTGACAGAAATTATCAACCAAAAGCAGCTTATTACAGCGTATTGGAAGTTGCCAATGATAGTACATTATAATTAATTAACCAAATCTAACTTACATGAGCAACGATTATAAAATATCTTTAAAAGAGAAAATAGGATATTCTTTAGGAGATCTATCCGCAAACTTGGTTTTTCAAACTTTAGTAACCTATTTAGCATACTTCTACACCGATATTTACGGACTAGAAACCAACGATGCCTCTTTAATCATTTTCATAGTTGGTATGATAGCCGCATTCGCCTTCAACCCAATAATAGGTGCATTGGCAGATAGAACCCGTAGTAAATGGGGAAAATTCAGACCTTGGATCTTGTTTACCTCTGTTCCGCTAGGTATAGTAGCATTACTAGCTTTTAGTACTCCTAATTTAAATTATTCCGGTAAAGTCGTTTATGCCGCTATCACCTATACCCTATTATTATTGTTATATGCTGCGAACAATTTGCCCTACGCTGCTTTAAGCGGAGTAATTACGGGTAGTATGAAAGAGCGAAACAGTATTTCATCGTATCGTTTTGTAGCGGTAATGTTCGCGCAGTTCTTTGTTCAGGTTTTCATGTTACCTATTATAGAATATGCAGGTGACGGAGATAAAGCAATGGGTATTGAAGTTGTCATGACTTATTTAGCCATCATAGGTACGATAATGTTACTAATTACATTCTTTACCACCAAAGAGAGGGTCATACCTACCATTGCACAAAAATCTAGCTTCAAAGAAGATTTGGGCGATTTGGTCAAAAATAGACCATGGATAATCATGTTGATTTTGACCACTTTGATTTTTATTACGTTGGCTATGAAAGGTGGGTCGTATGTATACTATTTTGAAAATTATGTAGATGCCAATAGTTTAGCTGATTTTATAGGTCCAATTTTAAACGGATTGAAAAGCATAGGTGTAGATTTCTTTGAAGATAACCCTGTCTCTGCTGGTTTCGGACTTTTTAATGCTGGCGGAATCATCTTTATGATCGTAGGCATATCTTTATCTAAAGGACTTGCAGATAAATATGGAAAACGTGATGTCTTCGGCTCAGCATTATTCGTATCGACATTGTTCATTGCTGTGTTTTACTTTTTTGCTCCAACATCTGTAGAACTGATGTTTCTATCTCAAATATTACACGGGTTTTTCTATGGTATTACCATCCCCTTATTATGGGCTATGATTGCCGATGTTGCCGATTTTTCTGAGTGGAAAAATAATAGACGAGCAACGGCTATTATATTTTCTGCCATGATGATAGGCTTAAAATTAGGACTCACCATTGGTAGTTCATTGGTTACTTGGATTTTAGGACTTTATGATTACATACCAAAAAAATTCGCAACTACAGAAGCTATTATTCAACCAGATAGCGCTGTTGAGGGCACCAAAATGTTGGTAAGCGTATACCCAGCATTAGCCTTCTTTGCAGCCATAGGACTATTATTTTTTTACGAAATAAATAAAAAGATGGAGAACCAAATAGAACAAGATTTAATAACAAGAAGAAAAGTGTAAGCATGCCAGAAGATAGTATTGAACATATAGATTTTGATGAGTTAAACGAAAAGGCAATTTCAAAGCCTTTAGTAAATCATATATACACCGCAGATCCATCTGCCCATTATTTTAATGGAAAAATCTACATCTACCCGTCGCACGATATAGAGTCCGATATTCCGTTCGATGATTTAGGTAGTCACTTTGCTATGGAAGATTATCATGTACTTTCAATGGATGATGTAGATTCAATAACCACTGACCACGGGGTTGCACTTCACGTCAAAGATGTTGTATGGGCAGAGAAGCAGATGTGGGCACCAGATGCGGCCCATAAAAACGGAAAGTACTATTTGTATTTTCCAGCGAAAAAGGCCGATGGTATTTTTCAAATAGGCGTTGCTGTTTCTGATAGTCCTACCGGTCCTTTTATACCAAAACCAGAGGCTATAAAAGGGAGCTACTCTATTGATCCAGCTGTTTTTGAAGATGAAGACGGAAGCTATTATATGTATTTTGGTGGTATTTGGGGCGGTCAGCTACAGAAATACCGTAAAAATGAATACGGTGCCAACAATGAGCTTCCAAAACCAGAAGAAGTTGCGCTACGACCCATTGTAGCAAAAATGACCGATGACCTTTTAGAGTTTTCAGAGATTCCAAAAGAAATTCAAATTTTAGATGAAAACGGAGAATTATTGCTAGAAGGCGATAATGACCGCAGATTCTTTGAAGCTTCTTGGATGCATAAATACAACGGCAAATACTACTTCTCGTATTCTACGGGAGACACCCATTTTATTTGCTACGCCATTGGTGATAACCCCTACGGACCATTTACTTACGGCGGTAGAATTTTAGAACCCGTAGTTGGTTGGACCTCACACCATTCTATCTGTCAGATAGAAGATAAATTCTATTTGTTCTATCACGACAGTAGCTTATCTAAAGGTGTAACACACCTACGCTCTGTAAAAATGGTAGAAATAGAACACATGGCAGATGGTCACATAAAAACACTTTCTCCATACAAAGAATAACCATATCTAGTAATTTAATGTCTAAATAGATAGCTGTGAAAATCTCTAAAATAATATTGTTAGTACTACTAGTTTCAGCCATAGAAGTATGTCAGGCACAGGTAAAGCTACCTCAGATTATTCGCGAGAGTATGGTATTACAGCGCAATAATACGATTAGAATATGGGGCTGGGCTACCCAAGGCGAAGAGATATCTGTGAAATTTAATGGAAAAACACGTTCTACGGCTGCATCTTCTAAAGGCGATTGGCAAGTAGATTTCCCTAAAATGAAAGCAGGTGGCCCTTATAAAATGGTCATAAATGCATCCAATGAAATCACTCTAGATAATATATTAATTGGCGATATATGGCTTTGTGCAGGGCAATCTAATATGGTACATCAATTAGATATTCACGATGTTACTTATGCAGATGAGATAAAAAATGCAAATTATCCTGAAATACGGCATTTTAAAATACCTGCTCAAACAAATTTAAATGCCGCGGCAAAAGATTTTGAAGGCGGTTCTTGGAGTAAAGCGGTTTCAGAAGAAGTACGTTCATTTTCTGCAGTAGCCTATTTTTTTGCCAAGAAAATTTATGAGAAAAATAAAGTACCTATCGGACTCATAAATGCCAGCGTTGGTGGAACACCTATTGAATCATGGATTAGTGAAGAAGGATTCAAAAAGTTCCCTGATGTTTTAAAGACTATCGATAGAAATAAGGACTCCTCGTTTTTAAATGATTTAATTCGAAAGAACAAAGAATTTGAAACTCAACACCCTAAAACTACTATAGACAAAGGCATATCCGCACCTGTAAAATGGTATGAGTCCGATTTTATACCAAAAAATTGGCGAAGCATAAACATTCCTGGTTATTGGGAAGACCAGGGAATTCGAAATCTAGATGGTACGATTTGGTACCGAAAAGAAATTGATATTCCAGCAACAATGGTCGGTAAACAAGCAAAAGTATTTTTAGGACGAATCATAGATGCCAACACCTTATATATCAACGGTAAAAAAATAGCTGAGACGACCTACCAATATCCACAACGTAGGTATCCGATTGCTTCGGATGTATTGAAAACAGGAAAAAACACCTTTGTGATTAAAGTCACCAATTACAATAACAAAGGCGGATTTGTACCAGACAAACCCTATTACCTCTTTGCAGGAAAAGATACTGTTGACTTAAAAGGAACTTGGCACTACAAGGTCGGTGAAGTATTTGAACCAAAACCTATACCACCTTTCGACAGCCCTATTAATACTCAGAACCAACCAACAGCATTGTATAATGCAATGATAGCACCCTACACCCATCTCTCATTTAAAGGATTGCTCTTGTATCAAGGTGAATCTAATACAGGTGAACCAGAAAAGTATGGTGCATTTCAAGAAACATTGATAAAAGATTGGCGTAAGCAATTTCAACAACCAAATATTCCGTTTATATACGCACAGTTACCAAACTTTATGGATGTTAACTATTCACCTGAAGAAAGCAAATGGGCAGAATTTAGAGCCGCACAAATGCATGGTTTACATCAACCAAATACGGCAATGACAATAAATATAGACCTTGGCGAATGGAACGATATTCACCCTGACAACAAAAAAGATGTTGGTGAACGTATGGCATTAGCGGCATTTAGAGTAGCTTATAATGAAGATGTAGTCTACTCGGGACCTTTGTATAAAAGCCATACAATCGAAGGAAACAAGATAATCATATCGTTTTCTCATATTGGGTCAGCACTAATTACTAAAGATAATTTGGCTCCTCACCATTTCGCTATTGCTGGTGCTGATAAAAAATGGGTTTGGGCAGACGCAAAAATCGAGGAAAACAAAGTGGTGATATGGAATGATAATATTCCAAATCCGAAATACGCACGCTATGCTTGGGCAGATAACCCAGACAATCCAAACTTATATAATAAAGAAGGCTTACCTGCAAGTCCATTTACTACGGAATAAAGAATCACCAATTAATTGCAATTTTAAATATTAATTTTACCGATTGAAATATACCAAACTGCAACCTTTTAGGTTATGGTAGAAATATTAATGTAGGTAATACGAGATGTTAAATAAATAATATACAGTTTTAGGCGAAACCATTCAGAAAGGTAAAGGTGCCCAATTGAATTTAGACATCGCAAAACTACACACCAGAACCAAAATTGAAGTTCCGGAAACAGGTTTCATCCTTCAATGGTAATTAATTCTCAAAATGAAAGCTGCGGCCTACGACGCTATGTAATTCATTGAAAATGAACACAAATTATCTCCTCTTATAAAATCTTTATCATTTTAATAAGCAAATAACTTATCAAATCACTTTGCTTAATTATATTTTTAATATAACTAACTTCAATTGGATAAAGTTATCTTCTAATATTGGTTACCACTACTCACCATTAAAAAATACCATTACCGCTAAAACAATAATAATAACTAAAATGGATATTGCGATATCAACCCAGCTGTAACTAGCTTTATTGTTTTTCTTTTCCTCTTCAGTTATGGTGCCAAATGTAAGGTTTACAATTTGTTCCCTATCCGGTGCTTTCGTTAACAAACTCACAACTACCAGGAATATCAAACAGAATAAAAAGAACCATGCACCAAAGCTTAAAAAGTTCATAGCACCTAGATGATACAAGAACCCATCTGGGTCTAAACTTCCTTTAACCAATTCCAAGGCAATCCTGAAAAAAGCAACTATAATACCCATTATTAATGTAGCGAACGCACCAGTAGAATTGATTCTTTTGTAGAAAATACCTAGTATGAACACTGCTGTAATTGGTGGAGCTATATAAGCCTGTACACTCTGCAGGTACTCATAAAGAACTCCCGAAATATTGGCCATAATAGGTATCCAAATAATACCTACGACAACTACAAAAATAGTAGCGATCTGTCCGGTCCGTACCAGCTTTTTTTCTGGAGTATTCGGATTCAACTTTTTATAGATATCCACTGTAAACAATGTTGAACAGGAGTTAAACACAGATGCCAATGAACTCATTAAGGCTGCCAAAAGTCCGGCTGCTACCAACCCCCGTAATCCAGAAGGCAAAAGATTACTCATTAGTACCGGAAAAGCTTCATCTGGACTATCCCAATATAACTCTCCCCTAATTTTCAAGGTCAATGCTATAATTCCTGGAATCAGGAATAAAAATACGGGTAATAATTTCAACAGAGCCCCAAAAATAGTACCACGACGACCTTCCTTTATATTCCGTGCTGTAAGTGTTCGTTGAACTATGTACTGATCTGTACACCAATACCAAATACCTACGATAGTACTCGTAATCAACAATGATGGCCATGGAAAATCAGGGTCTGTGGCCGGTCTCCACATATTAAAATATTCCGGTCCTAACGTCTCCTGCATACTACTCCATCCACCTACTTTGTCCAGGCCAATATAGGTTAAAACCGCAGCACCCAATATCAATAGCACGGCCTGCAAAGTTTCTGTATATACTACAGCACGCATACCTCCTAAAACTGTATAGATACCTGTCAAAACAACCGTTGCTATAGCGCCTGTCCAAAAATCAATTCCTAAAAGAGCCGCTACTACGACACCACCTGCATAAATAGTAACGGAAATCTTAGTTAACACATAAGCGATGATAGAAAAAATTGAAAGCACCCATCTTGATCTTGCATCAAAACGCTTCTCTAAGAATTCCGGCATTGTAAATACGCCACTTCGTGCATAAAAGGGTAAAAAGACCCATCCCAGAATCAATACCACCCAAGCTTGTATCTCGTAAATTAATAACGGAAGTTTATCACTTGCCCCTGTACCAGCCAAACCAACCACATGTTCCGATCCAATATTAGACGCAAAAACGGATGCTCCTACAACGAACCACCCAACATTTCTACCGGCTAAAAAATAATCTTCTGTGTTTTCTTCCTTTTTCCGAATAACCCAAATGGCAATTCCTATTAGGACCAAAAAATATAAGGTAATACTGATCCAATCAAACGTATCTAATGGTTGCATGGTTATGGTTGTTATTTGGTTGTAAATGAAAAGGTAGTTTTGGTGCTATATTGATCTCCTGGTCCCAAGGTAACAGATGGAAATTCTGATTGGTTGGGTGAATCTGGATAGTGTTGAGTTTCTAAACAAAAACCTGAACGTTTTGTATAGGTTCCACCGTTAGGTGTAGGAAGTGTACCGTCCAAAAAGTTACCAGTATAGAATTGGATTCCTGGTTCATCCGTCAGCACTTCCAAGTTCCTACCTGTTTCAGGATGATATGCTGATGCAACAGACCTATAACCTGAGCCTTGGTTATTCAATACCCAGCAATGATCGTACCCACCACCTAATTCTATTTGTTCGTTATCCGTATTGATTTCCTCTCCTACCAATTTTGGTTCCCTAAAATCAAACGGCGTTCCTTCTACCGGCCTTAGCTCTCCAGTGGGAATTAATCCTCCATCAACTGGGATAAAAGTGTCGGCATCTATTTCAACTATGTGGTCTAAAATGGTATTTGAAAAATCTCCAGAAAGGTTAAAGTAAGCGTGTTGGGTTAAATTCACCACCGTAGTTTTATCGGTTTCCGCCTCGTACAATACATCTAGTGTATTATCTTTATTCAAAGTATATGTGACCGTAGTAGATAGATCACCCGGGAAACCTTCCTCCATATCTGGACTCAAATAAGTAAGAATCAACTTTATCGAATCGTCACCCTCTTCCGTTTTGGCTTTCCATACTTTCTTATCAAAACCTTGCACACCGCCGTGAAGATTGTTCTGCCCATTATTCTGGGCCAAAGTATACTCCGTACCATCTAAACTAAATTTTCCTTTTGCAATCCTATTTCCATATCTACCTATCAAAGCACCGAAAAACGGATTGTCCTTTTCATATTGTTCTAAGGAATCAAACCCTAAAACCACATTTTTCATAGTACCATCCTTATCCGGAGTTCTCAACGAAGTGATTCTGCCACCATAAGTGATAATATCCACTTGAATACCATCCTTATTTTCTAAAAAATATTTAGTGACTTTTTCACCCGCAGCCGTGGTTCCAAAATCACCTGATGTTATACTAACCGCTTTTTCCACTTGTTCTGGTTCTTGATTTTCTTTTTTCGTTTTATCATCTTTACAAGCAAAATTCACCAATATGACTGCGATAATTAAGATTTGAGGAAACGCCGTTTTAAATGTTTTCATAATATCCGAATTTACATGTTATGTTGAAATAAATGGTAGTAGGCCTCGTTGGCGTTCAATAGTTCCTTAAACTGACGTACCGTAGTATTTTTATCGATAACCACAACTTCTACCCCTGCCATTTCCGCAAAATCCTCTACAAACTCGGTCGTTACTGCCTGACTGTATACCGTATGGTGTGAACCACCAGCCAAAATCCAAGAAGTAGCGGCTACCTCAAGATCAGGTTTTGCATCCCAAAGCACACGGGCAACAGGTAATTTAGGTAATTTCCCCATGGGTTCCACAGCTTCTACTTCGTTGACAATCAACCTAAACCGGTTCCCCAGATCTACCAAAGAAACATTTATGGCCGGCCCGGCTGGTGAATTGAACACCAAACGAACAGGGTCTTCCTTACCTCCTATTCCCAAGGGATGCACTTCACAGGATGGTTTTTTATCTGCAATAGAAGGACAAATTTCTAACATATGGGAGCCCATAACATAGGCTTTTTGTGGCGTGAAATGATAGGTGTAATCTTCCATAAACGAAGTTCCACCTTCCAAACCGGTAGCCATCACTTTCATGGCGCGTAATAATGCGGAAGTCTTCCAATCTCCTTCACCACCAAATCCATAACCATCGGCCATGAGACGTTGGGTGGCAATTCCAGGCAACTGTTTTAATTCGCCTAGGTTTTCAAAGTTATCGGTGAAAGCTCCAAAACTACCTTCTTCTAAAAAAGAACGTAATCCCAATTCTATTTTAGCTGCATCTATCAAAGATTGACGCTTATTCCCATTCGATAACAATTCATCTACCAATTGATATTCGGCTTCGTAAGTTTTTACCAACTCGTTTACCTGTTCATCACTTAGCTTTTTGATGTAATTAATAACGTCAGATGAATCATATCCGTTTACTGAAAAACCGAAACGTAATTGCGCTTCTACCTTGTCCCCATCGGTTACGGAAACTTCACGCATGTTATCCCCAATACGTGCAACCTTTAAATTTTGAAATTCGTTCCAACCCAAAGCTACTCGGGTCCAATTTCCTATTTTTTGCTGAATATCTTCTTCCTCCCAGTGACCAACTATAATTTTACGTTTTTTGCGCATTCTCATCATCATGTGCCCGAACTCGCGGTCACCATGAGCAGATTGATTCAAGTTCATAAAATCCATATCTATAGTCTCCCAAGGTACCTCGGCATTGAACTGCGTATGTAAATGACATAAAGGTTTGGTCAGTAACGACAACCCTCTGATCCACATTTTTGCAGGTGAAAAGGTGTGCATCCAAGTAATGATACCTATACAGTTTTTACTGGCACTGGCCTCTTGGCAAACATCCGTTATTTCATTAGGTGTCTTTACCGTTGGCTTATAAATAATCTTTACTGGAATATGGGCCGATGTATTGAAACCCTTCACGATTTTTTGAGAATTTTTTGCTACCTGCCCCAAAGTTTCAGGTCCGTACAAATGTTGACTGCCTGTAACGAACCATATTTCCTTTTTCTTCATCGATATACTCATATTGTTACGCTAAATTTATTGTCCGTAATACGCATTTTTACCATGCTTACGCTCGTAGTGTTTTTTTATTAATGAATCTTTTAATCTGGGTGCGTCTGGATTAATCTGCAAGGTAAGATATGCCATTAGGGCAACCGTCTCCAGAACCTTACTATTATAAACGGCCTTTGCAGCGGATTTACCCCATGTGAAAGGTCCATGGTTTCCTATAAGTACCATTTCCACTTCCTCGGAAGAAATACCTCTCTCCTGAAAGCAATCCAAAATCTGTATCCCCGTATTATGTTCGTAATTCCCCTCTATCAGACTATCCTTCATAGGCTGTGCGCAAGGAATATCGGCAGTTAAATGGTCTGCATGGGTAGTCCCAAATATAGGAATGTCCCTTTGCGCCTGAGCCCAAGCTACCGAATATGTTGCATGGGTATGCGCTATACCACCTATATGGCCCCAATTCTTATACAAAAAGGCGTGTGTTTTGGTATCGGAGGAAGGGTGCATAGCTCCTTCAATAATATTATTATCAAAATCTAGGATAACTATATCCTCAGGTTTCAATTTTTCGTAGGGAACTCCACTGGGCTTAATGGCAAAAATACCATTCTCCCTATCTACCGCACTTACATTTCCAAAAGTGTAAATCACCAGACCAAGGTCGTTCAACTCAATATTCGCTTCGAAACACTCTTGTTTTAATTGGCTATATCTTGAAGTCATGTCCTTATTTTTTTAATATGCTTTCCATAAATTGTCCAAGGCTTTCGTAAGACGCTATCAGCTTTTCATACTCTTTTACAGCCTCGGGCTGTGGTTGGTATTCAGCTTCGTAGTTACTTCCCATTTTCTTACTGGCTTCAATAACGTTGGGGTATATACCTGCTGCCACCGCCGCATAAATAGCAGCTCCCAAAGCAGGGGCTTGGTCAGATTCCGCTACATTAATAGGCATGTTCATTACATTGGCCAACGTTTGCATAATAAAAGGTGATTTTCTTGCGACACCTCCAATACCCACTACTGACTTTATTCTGACACCCTCTTCTTGAAATCTTTCGGCTATTTTCTTAGAACCGAAACATATGGCATTTATCAATGCCTTGAAAATATGTGGTGCTTTTGAGCCCAGCGATAAATTTGCGATGGCACTTTTCAAATTCTGGTCGGCATCCGGGGTCCTTCGTCCGTTAATCCAATCCAAGGCTGTTGGTATACTCTCCGACAAGGGAATGGACTCTGCTGCATCTGATAATCTCAGGATAAAATCGCTTTCTATTTGCTTTCTCAAATCCTCTTTTTGTTGGTCTGAAAGTATATCCGAGGTCATCACCAAATTATCTACAGGCCAGGAAAGAACGTCCTTGAACCAGGCCAAAAGGTCTCCAAATGCGGACTGACCAGCTTCCAGCCCTACAAATCCGGGGATGACGGAACCATCGACTTGACCACATATTCCTTTTATGGTCTTACCGTCTACCTCCGTTTCCTTGGCCACGATAATATCACAGGTACTAGTACCCATAACCCTTACCAAAGCATTCTCATCTATTCTGGCACCAACGGCACCGGAATGGGCGTCAAAAGTGCCCACGGCAACTACGGTATCGGTGGTCAATCCCAATTTCTGCGCCCATTCTTGACTCAGGTTTCCAGCTACCTCATCGGAAGTATAAGTTTCGTCATACAATCGGTCTCGCAATTCCGCAGCGTAAGGATGCAACAAACCAAGGAATTCCTTTGATGGTAGGCCGCCCCAACTCTCATGCCACATGGCTTTGTGCCCTGCAGCACAGCGACTACGCTTAAAGGTCATTAAATCTTTGTTATCTATAATTAAATAGGTCATGAGGTCACAATGCTCCATCCACGTATACGCCTCTTTTTGCACTGCTTTATCCTCCTCCACCACATGGGCGATCTTTGCCCAGAACCATTCGGACGAGTAGATGCCCCCAACAAATTTGGTGTAATCTACACCCCCCCAAGTAGCTGCCAGTTCGTTTATTTTTTCGGCTTCGGTAACGGCTGTATGATCCTTCCACAACACCATCATGGCATTGGGGTTATCTTCAAAACCATCTACCATGGCCAACGGTGTTCCATCTTTTGCTATCGGCACCGGTGAAGAACCGGTCGTGTCGATACATATTGCCTTAATGGCCGATGGCTCTATTTTACCTTTAGAAACCACTCCAGATATGGTTCTTTCCAATCCTTCGATATGATCCAAAGGATGTTGTCTGAACCGATTGCTGGAAGGGTCGCAATACATACCCTTTTTCCATCTTTGGTACCAGTGCACTTCTGAGGCTACTTCCTTTCCATTTTCTGAATCTATCAGTACGGCCCTAACGGAATCCGAACCATAATCCAATCCTATAACGTAATTATTTTTCAATGTAACCTAATTCTATTTTATTATTTCAATGAACTATCTAACCACACCTTCATCTTACCCGGACCTCTATTAGACCATGCGTAATAGGGTATCGCTTTAAAATCTCCGCTTGTTATCGTATTTACTCCTTCTAATAGTTCTTCCTCCATTTGCACTTCAAAATCATTGAATTTAGAAAGGGTGAAATCATTAATATCTATTTTATTATCGATTTCTTCAACCGCATATACCAATGGTCCGTATTCCATTGCAAGTTTGCCTTGATTCTCCACAACTTTACCCGATGTTTCTACCATACGGACTTCCATTGGGAATTTGAGTTCGATATTTTTTCCATTCACTTTTTCTCCAGATAGTGTAATATAACCATCTAAGGAATTCACAACCTGTTTTTTACCATCAATATAAACTGATACATTCTCCGATGGCGGATTTATGTAATTATAAAGCCCACCTGGTAGCACTTTATTATGGGCCCAACCCGGAATACGCAATTTTAAAGTATAATCTGTTCCTTTATCCGAGTTGATGTCCACATTGACAGTTCCATCCCAAGGATAAGCAGTCTTCTGCGAAATATCGATTTTGTTATTTGGCAAATCGATAACGGCATTATTGGAGGCATATAAATTCACATACACATCATGGTCATTTTTAGCGTAAATTAACCCTGGTAATGCAGGGATAAACCGAACAACATTCGTAGGACAGCAAGAACAATCGAACCATGATTTTCTGGTTACAGACCCTTGGTTAAACTCATATTTACCATCGGATTCCAAAGGATTTGGGTAGAAAAATTCTGTACCACTTAAAGACAGGCCAGAAATCAAACCATTGTAAAGCGTTCTTTCGATTACATCATAATATTTAACGTCACCTGTCATATTAAAAAGTCTATGGTTCCAATAGACATCGCCAATAGCCGCACAAGTTTCATTGTAAGCGGTTAAATTAGGTAGCTGGTAATTCTCCCCAAAGGCTTCATTTTCATGGGTGGCACCAATACCACCGGTAATGTACATTTTCTTATCTACCATATTGTCCCATAAATCATTAATGGCCTCGTGGTAAGCGGAATCATCTTTTAAAGTGGCAATATCGGTCATGGCAGCGTACATATAAACTGCCCTTACGGCATGACCTACTACTTCATCCTGTTGCACAACGGGAACATGATCCTGAGAATACTCCCCAAAAAGTTCATGGTTATCGGGGTTACCGCGATTATCCAAAAAATATTTGGCTAAATCCAAATATGCATCTTTTCCGGTAACTTCGTATAATTTAATCAATCCGGTTTCAATTATTTGATGACCCGGCACTATGGCGATTTTACCTTCCTCGTCACCAAATGTATCCACCATTAAATCCGCATTCTTTAAAGCGATATCCAAAAAGTTCCGGTTACCTGTAGCCTTGTAATGTACAACAGCGGCCTCATACATATGACCTGCATTATATAGTTCATGGCTTGTAGCTAGGGACTCCCAGCGTTTACCTTCTTTAACAGCAACCCACTCCGCAGGTGGTTCAGCAGGATTTATGGTTCGCCAAGTAGTTAAGTATCCATCTGGCTCTTGTCCTACCTCAACGACACCTATCAAAGAATCCAATAACTTTTCTAAAGGAGGATTAGGTGAACTTATCAAGGAATTTGATGCCCCTTCAATTACCTTATAAACATCGGAATCGTCAAAGGGCATAACACCTCTTACTTTACCTTCCATTTTACCACCAGCAATTAAAAAATTATCAAACCTTCCCTCTTCCTTACATTTCTGTATGGCATAAGCTATTGTTTTATCCTGAACACGTTTAATTATTGGCAACCAAAAATCATCGGTAAGTTGAACATTTTGAATATTAACAGGCGAAATTTCATAACCAATTGTAAATTCAGAGGAAGCACTTTCTGCATCTTCCGCTATAACATCCTGCTTGAAGCCAAAAAAACTTATAACAAAAGTTGCAAGAACAACTATGGGAAACGCTCGTTTCATTTTAGAGTTTTTTACTTAATTCCTTCTAAAACCAATACTGAAAAAGGAGGAATGGTTACTTCTAACTTTCCTTTCTTAAACTTAAAATCCTTGAAATTTTTAGGCTCTATCTTATTTGGATTTTCAAAGGAATTATGGTCTTGTAAATTTTCAGAGCTCAAAAGCGACCCTGTCATATTCTTTAGTCCCAGCTCGTTCAAATTAATGGAAACTGGAGTACCATTTTTTGTATCGATATTGGTGAAGGAAATATGGACTTTATCGTTTGCATCTTTGGAAGCAGAAACCGTTAATGCAGGTAGGGATTCTTCATTATATGCATACATGGGCGAATCAAAAGATAATGGGATTAACGTGGCATCTTGATGAACTTTGTACATATTCATCACATGATAGGTAGGCGTTAAAATCATTTTTTCCTTATCCGTAAGAATCACGGCTTGTAAGACATTTACCGCTTGAGCCAAATTCGCCATTTTCACCCGGTCTGCATGGTTGTTGAAAATATTCAAGTTCATTCCTGCAATCATAGCATCACGCATTGTATTTTGCTGATACAAAAATCCAGGATTTGTACCTTCCGATACTTCATACCAACCACCCCATTCATCAACGATAAGGTCAACTTCCTTATTCTTATCATACTTGTCCATAATTGCTGTATGCTTAATGATAAGCTCCTCCATTAACCAAGACTCTTTCATAGTTTTGAAATAGGTGTCCTCATTAAAATTCACATCCGGACCTTTTGCATCCCAATCAATTACCGAATAATGATGAAGTGCAACGCCTTGCAACATATTTTTCGGAATATTTTTCATCAAAACTTCTGTCCAATTGTAATCATCGTTACTAGCGCCTGAAGCAATTTTGTAAATACCACCTTTTACATCGGCATCGGACATAAATGTTACATATTTTTTATAGATATCTGCATAGTATTCCGGGCGCATATTACCACCACAACCCCAAGCTTCGTTACCTATGCCCCAATACTTTACTCCCCAAGGCTCTTCACGACCGTTTTCGCGTCTTAAATCGGACATAGGACTTTTTCCTTTAAAATTGGTATACTGGACCCAATCTGCTAATTCTTGAACACCTCCACTACCAACATTTCCAGATAAATATGGTTCGGCCCCTAGCTCTTCGCAAAGATTTAAGAAATTATGAGTACCAAAACTATTATCCTCGGTAACCCCACCCCACCAAGTGTTGACTATGGTCGGTCTTTTATCCAAGTCACCAATACCATCCATCCAATGATAAGTATCGGCAAAACAACCTCCAGGCCATCTCAGATTTGGAATCTGTAATTCTTTTAGGGCATCTATAATGTCAAGACGTACACCAGCAGAATTTGGAATAGCGCTAGAATCTCCAACATAAAATCCTTCATATATACAACGTCCTAAATGCTCTGCAAAATGACCATAAATGTGTTTACTGATAGTTGGCGCTTTGTCCGAAGCATCAAGCTTTATAGTCGTAATTTCTTGACATGTGGATATTTGAGAATAAGAGCAAATAATCACCGTTAAAATTGATAGTAAGATTTTTCTACACATAAAAAAAGATATTAGTATTATTGAAATAAATCAAAATAATTTTTAAAAATGTCAATTAAATATTTGTAAGCTGAATCAATTTATAT
>Ga0114916_1000988_pt1 | contig 17037 bp, 21 predicted proteins | sample MalvirAntarct_66_FD_83501 | JGI IMG/M metagenome (GOLD analysis project Ga0114916, IMG submission 83501) | Marine viral communities from the Global Malaspina Expedition - Malaspina viral metaG Antarct_66 | ecosystem: Environmental > Aquatic > Marine > Oceanic | place: West Anvers Island... | reverse complement strand
GCCCGTCGAGTTCGAGCACCGGCCGCTTGATCATCGAGGGCTGCGCCAGCATCAGGGCGAGCGCCCTGCTCTCGTTCAGGTCGGCCTTGTCCGCCTCCGGCAGCTTGCGGAACGTGGTGCCGGCGCGGTTGAGCAGCACCTGCCAGCCGACCGCCTTCGCCCACCCCTCCAAAGTCGGCCGGTCGATGCCCGCCGCCTTGTAGTCGTGGAACGCGTAGGCGACGCCGTGCTGGTCGAGCCAGGCGCGCGCCTTCTTCATCGTGTCGCAATTTTTGATTCCGTAGACCGTCGCCGTCATCGGCGCCCTCCGCTCGCTCGCCTGCGTCGATGACCGGGGCGCAGCCCGGTCACCGCCGCAGACCTTCGCGGAGGATCTTAGACCGCCTTACCGATAGGGAGAAATCAGGCGGCGCGGATGGTGGCGATGAACGCCTCGACCTCTCGGCGGAGCGTCGCCGCCTCGTCGGTCAGGCCGCTCGCGGCGCTCAGCACCTGAAGGGCGGCCGAGCCCGTCTCCGCAGCTGCTTGGTTCACCCCCGCAATGCTGTGCGTGACCTCTTCGGTGCCCGACGCTGCGCGCTGCACGTTGGACGAGATGTCCAGCGTGGCGGCGTTCTGCTCCTCGACGGCGGCCGCAATCGTACCGGCGATTTCGCTCATGTGCGTGATCGTGCCCACGATCCCGTCCATCGCGCTCCTCGCACCGTCGGTCGCCGACTGGATCTCGCTCACCTTCACCTGGATTTCCTCGGTCGCCCGCGCCGTCTGGGTCGCCAGCGCCTTCACCTCGGATGCGACGACCGCGAAGCCCTTGCCCGCGTCACCGGCGCGTGCGGCCTCGATCGTCGCGTTCAGCGCCAGGAGGTTCGTCTGCCCCGCGATCGAGGTGATGAGGCTCACCACGTCCTCGATCCGCTTCGCGGCATCCACGAGCCCGGCGATCGTCGTGGCCGTCCGCTGCGTCTCCTGCACCGCCTGGCCAGCGATCCGCGCCGACGTCTCGACCTGCTGACCGATCTCCTGGATCGACGTCGAGAGTTCTTCCGCGGTCGTCGCGACCGTCTGCACATTGGCCGAGGCCTGCTCGGACGCCGATGCCACCGCGGCGGCCTGACGGCTCGTCTCCTCGGCGGTGCCCGACATGGCGGTCGCCGCACCTTGCATCTGGGTCGCGGCCGACGCCACCGTCTCGACGACGCCCTTCACGCGCAGTTCGAACGCGTCCGCGAGCTTCAGCGTCGCAGCCTTCCGCTCCTCCTCGGACCTGAGCTTATTCGCCTCCTGCTCGCTCTGGAGGAGTTCCATCTCCATGGCGTTCCGCTTGAACACCTCGACAGTCTCGGCCATCTGGCCGATCTCGTCGCGACGCCCGCGGAACGGCACCTCGACGGTCTTGTCGCCCGCCGCCAACCTGCGCATGGCGGCTGTGATGCCGACGATCGGACGACTCACGCCACGTGTCAGCAGCAGCCCCATCAACATCGACAATGCCAGTGCCACGCCCATGCCGATCCAGGTGGCCGACTGCGCGTTTTCGAGAGCGGCTTCCTGCTGTGCGGCTCTCACCGCGAGGAGTTCGGTCTCCACTCCACGGATCTCGGCGACGATGCGTCGAATTTCGTCGAACGCCGCTTTCCCTGCGCCGCCGGCCTCCATGTCGCGCGCCTGCTGCATCGTGGCCGGGTTCGACATCAAAGCGATCTCTCGCTCTGCGACCCCTTTCTGCCACTGCGCGATGGCACGCTGAAGGTCGTCCAGCCGCCGCTGCTGCGCCGGATTGTCGGCGGTCAGTTCCTTGGCGCGGCGCCAGCCGTCCGCCGCCTGCTGCATGCCGGTCCGATACGGATCGAGGAAGGCCTCGTTGGCCGATACGAGATAGCCGCGCAGGCCGGTTTCCTGGCCCACCATGCCGGTCAGGATCTCGTCCACCCCGCTCAAGACGGCATAGGTGTGGGTATTCCAATCCGTAGCCTGCCTGACGGCGCCGACCTGCGTGCCGATATACAGGCCCATGGACATCACGATCATCAGGATTACGGCAAAGGACGCAGCAATCTTCGCCCTCACCGACAAATTGGCCATCGCAGTCATAACAAATGTATCCTCCGCAGCGGCCTGTGGCTCCCTGTCGCCCAACAGGGACTTGGAAAGTACCGCCGTAGGAAGCGCTATAGGTCCGATCGATTAAGAGTCTCCCAAACATCGGGGTATCGCGCGGCCGCCTACCGGGTCATTTTGACAAAGTCACCAGCCGATGATCCCCGGGGCGCCCGCCCTTCCGTCGACGGATGGCCGGGACGAACGGCTCGAGGCAGGCCCGCTCCCCGTCCGGCATGCGGCCCCGCGTCGATGCGGCCTCCCGTAATCGCGGAATGGATAGCCGACGCCGCTGGTCGAGCCAGCAGCCTCATTCATCTTGTCGCAGTTCCCGATTCAGTAACCGCCCGCGCCGCTACCCCCGCCGCGCCAGCACCCGCTTCGCGCCCAGCGCCGCGAAACCGACCACCAGCCCCCAGAATGCCGCTCCGATGCCCAGCAGCGTCATCCCCGATGCCGTGGCGACGAAGGTCAGGATCGCCGCCTCGCGCTCGCCGGGATCGGCCAGCATCGCCCCCATGGCGTTGGTCAGCGGCCCGATCAGCGCCACGCCGGCGATCGCCATCACCGTCTGCGCCGGCATCGCCGTGAACAATCCCACCAATGGTGCTGAGAACAGCGCCAGCAGCGCATAGCAGCCGGCATAGAGCATGCCGACCAGCCAGCGGCGCGACGGATCCGGGTGCGCGTCGGGGCCGGTGCAGATCGCGGCGGTGATCGCGGCGAGGTTCACGCTGAAGGCGCCGAAGGGCGCCAGGATCATCGTCGCCACCCCCGTCGCCATCAGCACCGGCCGCGGCGGGGGCTCGTAGCCCGAGGTGCGCAGCACGACGAAGCCGGGCAGGTTCTGCGAGACCAGCGTCACCAGGAACAGCGGCACGCCCAGGCTGACCACGGCGCGCCAGTCGAATTCCGGCACCACCGGCGCCAGCGTGCCGAAGGCGGCCGCCCCCCCGGCGCTCACCTGTCCGCGCGCCAGCACCATGCCGATGGCGGCGACCAGCACGACCAGCAGCGCGTAGGCCGGGAAGCGCTGGCGCGCCGCCAGGTAGACGACCAGCAGCAGGCCGGCCAGCGTCCAGTCCGTCTCGAAGGTGCGGAACAGGCCGATGCAGAAGGGCAGCAGCACGCCGGCCAGCATCGCCGCCGCGACCGCGCCGGGGATCTTCTCGGCGAGCCGCGACAGCGCCGGCAGCGCGCCCAGCAGCACCATGAGCGCGCCGGCCGCGACGAACGTGCCCGTCGCGGTCGCATAGTCGATGCCGAGCGTGCTGGCGGCGATCAGGGCGGCACCGGAGGTCGACCAGGCGAGCACGATCGGCATGCGGAAGGCGAGGCTGAGCCCGCCGCCCGCCACCGCCATGCCGATGCACAGCGCCGTCACCATCGAGGCGATCTGCTCCGGCGTGCCGCCAACCGACCGCCCCGCTTGCACGACCAGCGCCACCGTGCTGCCGAACCCGACCAGTGCCGCGATCGCCGCGGCGGAGAAGGCCGAGGGCGGCAGGACGGGCATGCGCGCGGCGGGAGCGGAAAGTGTGGGATCGACCGAACGTGTCATGCCGGACTGTATAGAGCGCCGCCCCCGCGCGCACGAGCGCGTTCGGCGTCATCGCTGCGTTGCACCGCCATCATGGAAGGATAATATACCTGTATCCCCTGGAGCCCGATCTCGGACAGCAGGCCCCGCGATGGGAAGCCCGAACGGAAGGAAAGGGAACAAAAAGGAATGAAAGGGAATGGATGGTAACGATGCAGAGCCGCGGTGCCGCTCAGAAGCTCTGGGGCTTGCGGAGCCAGCCGTAGCGATCGGCGCTGCGGATGCGCACCGTCTCGGGCGTCAGGTCCTTGAGGACGGTCAGTTCCACGTCGGTGCCGGCGTCGCCGCCGCTCCAGAGCGCACGGTAGAAGGACTCCAGGCTGCGCACCGGCGTGCCCGCGACGCCGAGCAGGATGTCGCCGGGCTTCAGTCCTGCGGCGGCGGCCGGGCTGTCGGCCGCGACGCGCTCGACGATCAGCCGGCCCTTGGTCTCGTCGGTGTAGAGGCCGAGCCATGCCCGGCGCGGACCTGCCGCTCGACCGTCGGTCAGCAGGTCGGCCAGGACCGGCTTCAGCAGGTCGACCGGCACGAACATGTTGCCCGGCAGAACGCCCTCCCCCATCGCGTCGGCGACCTGCAGGTATCCGATGCCGACCAGTTTGCCCTCGCCGTCGATGAGCGCGGCACCGGTCCAAAGCGGATGCGGCGGGCTGGTGTAGATGGCGCCGTCGATCAGATACTCCCAGGAGCCGGCGAACGGCCGCTTCGACACGACGATGGCCGGACGCACGCTCTCCTGCCCGCCATAGGCAACGATCAGCACGGGGTCCCTGGTGGCGAGCTTGGTCGAATCGCCGAGGCGAAGCGGACTGGCGTCGAGGCCGCCCGATACGCGCAGCAGGCCCAGGCCGCTCTCGCTGTGATAGGCGACGACACGTGCCGGCAAGCGCTTGCCGCCCGCGCCGAGCACGGTCACCTCTTCGGCCTCCATGACGACGAAGCCGATGGTGAGGACGAGGCCCGCATCGTCGATCACGACGCCGCTCGCCCGGCGCGTCGACCCGAGCGTCGCCGACGAGCGCGCGTCGGCGACGGCTTCGGCCTCGACGCCGACGACCGCGGGCAGGATGCGATCCGGCTTCAACTGCGCCGACGCGCGAGGCGCCGCACCGACGCAGACGACCCATGCCAAAAACAGCAGCCAGGAGCAACGCATCAGCTACCTCCCGCGCCAGACGATCTCGCTATAGTCGAGATTACGCCGATCAGGTCGTCGGACCACTGCTCCCGCATGCAAAAAGAAGGCCCGCCACCTCTCGGCAGCGGGCCTTCCGAAGACACCTCCGTTTAGAGGGCATCTCCGTTCAATCCCAGACCGGCTTGCCCAGGTCGACGTCGTCCTCGTCGGTGAGGGCGCCGGTGGCCGCGCCGGCGGCACCGCCCAGGGCCGCACCGGTACCCACACCCATCCCGGTGACGGCACCCGTGGCCGCGCCGACGCCGGCGCCGATCCCGCCACCCGAGAGCGCGCGGTCCCCGGTCGAGGAACCGCAGGCGGCCAAGCCCATACCGAGTACAGCCATAACAGAGACGGCACTGATCTTGTTCATCAGGAAGTTCATGACGACGCTCCTTAAGTCGTGGGTACGCTGGCGACGAGCAATTATTCCACCTGCAACGCCGTCCCGCGCGTCATGTGTTGGGGTGTTCAACAGTGATCGGCTATGATGGTTCCGAGGCAGCGCCCGATAAAAAGGCTGGCGCCGAAACCTTCGCGCCCCGAGATCTGCGTCTTCAATCAGATCGGGCGCGTGCGATGCAGCAGTCGGAGAACGGTCGTTCCGACATCGAGAAGATCGAGGCGAAACTGCCGCAGCCGCTGGCCCGCTTCATGCGCCGGATGCGCCAGCCGGGCGCGCGCTGGATCCGCATTCCGGTCGCCGTGCTGCTCATCGTCGGCGGCGTGCTCGGCTTCCTGCCGATCCTGGGATTCTGGATGCTGCCGCTGGGCCTGCTCCTGCTCGCCGAGGACTACCCGCCGGCACAGCGCTGGATACGCTCGATGATGGTCGGCGCCCGCCGGCTCTGGCTCCGGCAGAAACGGCGCTTTACTGGCGCACGCGGCTCATCATAGGCGTCACGGCTCCAGGAGCAGGCGGCCGGCGTGCGGCGCCAGCCGGGAGTTCGAGTGGCCGATGTCCGGTACCGTCACCAGCCGCCAGTCGAACGGCGCCCCCAGTGCCGCGGCCGTCTCGCGCGCGTGGCGGAAATAGTAGCGTCCACGCGCCAGCCGGTGCGGCCCCTGGCGCATCGCCTCGCGCGACTTCAGCAGGTGGCCGTGGTCGGGATCGTCGTCCCCCTCGCCGAGCAGGATGGTGAGCCGCCGGCCGAAGGCGGACCGCAGGTCGGCCTCGGCCGCCATGTCGCCCAGCCCATAGGGAAACCGCTCGGCCGGCCATGGCATCGTGTAGCAGCCGGCGTTGGCGGCGACTGCGGCGCGGATGCGCGCCTCCGGCATGAACGTGACCATCCGGTGCACGAACTGTCCCCCGGCGGAGTGGCCGTAGAGCAGGTAGGCCTCGGTCGCGAGGCCGAGGGAAGCCCGCGCCTCGTCGAACAGTCTCTCGATCGCGTGATAGGTCCAGACCGGCCGCGGCAGCGCGCGCCGCTCGGCGTCGCGCATGCCGCCCACCTCGAACTCCCGCGGCGTCGGGTAGGATTCCCGCGAGAAGTGCGGCGCAAGCAGGAGCGCGCCCAGGGCGCTGGCGGTCTCGATCCACGCGTCGCGGTAGGTGCGGGCATTGCGCGCCACGCCGTGAACCACCACGAACACCGGCGCATCCGCCGCAAGGCCGGGTGGCCGATAGCTGAAAACGTCCAGCGGGACCGGCCCGCCGCTGCGCTCGACGGCGATCGTGAAACGGCCGCTACCCTCCGGAATCAAAAACTGCTCTCCCACATGGCGGAAGAGCAGTCTAGGCGACGGGTATGCGGTCGGCTATCGCCGCCGCATGACGCATGCGTGCGCGCCGTCAGCGCTTCTCGTCGTCGTCCTGGGGCGACGCCGTGCCCGGTGACCAGGACGGCGGGTCGCTGGCCGGGAACGATTCGTCGAGGGTCTCGTCGATTTCGCTCTGCCGCTTCTTATCCTGCGGCGTCTTGTCCTGCGGCTTCGTCTTATCGGCGGTGTCCTGTCGAGCCATCGTGCTCTCCTTTCGAAGGCTTCGAAGGATCAACACCGCCCGGGCACTCCGCGTTCCGGAGGCCGCCGCAGTTCAGCTGTCGTGCCGCGGCAGCCAGGGGATGCCGAACACCTCGACGCCTTCCTCGCGCAGCGTCTTCGCTTCCTCGGACGACGCCTCGCCGTAGATGTCGCGATGCTCGACCTCGCCGTAATGGATCTTCCGCGCCTCCTCGGCGAATCTGTCGCCGACATAGTCGCAATTCGATTCTACGTGCCGCCGCAGCTCGCGCAGCGCCTCGACCAGTTCGCGCCGCTCGCCGACCTCGGGGTCGTTGGTGACCTGGCGGCCGGCCGCGGCGCTTGCGCCCTCGGCGCGTCCCTCGCCCCGCGTCGGCTTGCCCAGCCGCGGCGCCATCAGCGCCTTGCTGACCGACGTCGTGCCGCAACGCGGGCAGACCACGCGCCGCGCCTCGATCTGCTCGTCCGCGGCCCCGCTGTCGCGGAACCAGGCTTCGAACTCGTGGTCCTTCTTGCAGCAGAGCTTATAGACGATCATTGCGCGCCGAATGCCGGATGACGGAAATATCAATGTCACATTGTTCCTACCGCGGCGGTGCGGAAAGTGCCAGAGATCACGCAGAGTAAGCCCGATCCCGCTCCGGAATCCGCATGGGTGCGGCGGTTCGCCGGTCTCGTCGCGCCAGGCGGCGCGGTACTCGATCTCGCCTGCGGCGGCGGCCGGCATGCGCGCCTCTTCCGGCGCCTCGGCCATCCCGTGACCGCACTCGACCGCGACCTCTCGGGCGTAACCGACCTGGCCGATGCGCCCGGCGTGGAACTTGTGACCGCCGACCTGGAGAACGGCAGCCCCTGGCCGCTGGCCGGCCGGACATTCGCCGCGATAGTGGTGGCGAACTATCTGCACCGGCCGCTGCTGCCCCGCCTGCCGCAGGTGCTCGCGCCCGGCGGGGTGCTGATGTACGAGACCTTCGCCGCCGGCAACGAGGCCTACGGCAGGCCGCGGAACCCCGACTTCCTGCTGCGCCCCGGGGAACTCCTCGGCGCACTCGCCGGTGCCCTGACGGTCGTCGCCTACGAGCACGGCACCGTCGGCCGGCCTCGTCCCGCGGTGGTCCAGCGCATCTGTGCGGTCCGCGACAGCACCACGGCGGTGCCCATCGACTGACGGTGGCGGGGACTACTCCGCCGCCTGCGCCGGAACCGGGATCGGGGCGTATTCGCGGTCGTGCTGCAGCGAGGGGATCATGCGGCGGCATTCGTCGACCCGGGCGAGATCGATGTCGGCCACGATGAATCCCGGCTCCTCGCCACCGTCGGCCAGGACCTCGCCCCACGGGTCGATGATCACCGAGTGGCCGTAGGTCTTGCGGCCGCCGGCATGCTCGCCGCACTGCGCGGCCGCCACCACGAAGCAGCCCGTCTCGATCGCCCGCGCGCGCAGCAGCACGTGCCAGTGCGCACGGCCCGTCGGCCGAGTGAAGGCCGACGGCACCGTCAGCATCTTGGCGCCGGCATGCGCGAGGTCGCGGTAGAGATAGGGAAAGCGCATGTCGTAGCAGACGGTCATGCCCAGGGTGCACCAGGGCAGCGACGCGATCACCGCACCGTCGCCGGGACGGTAGGTGCGCGATTCACGATAGGATTCGCCCCCGGCCAGATCGACGTCGAACATGTGCATCTTGTCGTAGCTGGCGACCACCGCGCCCTGCGGGTCGAACAGGACCGACCGATTGGCCACGCGCTCGGGTTCGACCTTCACCGTCAGCGAGCCCGCGAGCAGCCACGCGCCCGTCTCGCGCGCCAGATCGCGGAACGACTGCAGGCCCCGGTGATCCGCCTCGTCCTCCGCCTTGTCGAGCACCGCCGCGCGGCGCGATTCGATCATCAGCACGTTCTCCGGCGTGGTGATGAAGTCGGCACCGGCGTCGCGGGCGCGCCGCACCGCGTCGGCGACGGTCTTCATGCCCTCGTCGGGGTCGGGCCCCGTATTCGTTTGAACGCAGGCAGCCTTGAAGATCGTGCTCATGCCGCACCTCCCAGCAGGGGATCGAGTTCGCCCTTGCGGTCGAGCGCGTGGATCTCGTCGCACCCGCCCACATGCTGGCCGTCGATGAAGATCTGCGGCACGGTCCGCTTGCCGCCGGCCCGCTCCACCATCTCGCGGCGGCGCAGCGGCTCCGCGTCCACGTCGATCTCCTCGAACGCCGCGCCCTTGGACTCGAGCAGCCGCTTCGCCCTGTGGCAATAGGGGCAGAACATGCTGGAATAGATCTCGACCTTGGCCATGCGGAAGCCGCCCTCCTGCTTCGCGTCCGCCGATCCGCGGACCCCCGAGGATATAGTCACGCCGCCGCCGTCATCCACCACCCCCTAGGGTGCGGGGCGGACGACGCGCGCCAGGGTCAGCACGTCGACCGAGGCGGCCCCGGCCCGGCGCAGCACGCGCGCGCAGGCCGAAACCGTGGAGCCCGTCGTCAGCACGTCGTCGACCAGCAATATACGGCGGCCCGCGAGCCGCGCCCCGCGTCGCGGATGGGGCCGGAAAGCCCCCCGGACATTGTCCGATCGCTGGCTGGGGGTCAAATGGCCCTGCGATGCCGTCCGCCGCCGCCGCACCAGCCCGTCGGGCAGCACGGCGATTCCGGTCTCGCGGCCGATCCGCTGGCACAGCAGGGCGGATTGGTTGAAGCGGCGCGACAGCAGCCGCGTCCAGTGCAGCGGCACGGGCACGATCAGGTCGGTCTCGCGCAGCAGCGCCGATCCGGCCTGCACCATCCAGCGGCCGAACAGCGGTGCGCTCTGGGTGCGATCGCCGTGCTTGAAGGCGAGGACGAGTCCCCGGCTCTCGTCGTCGTAGCGCAGCGCGGACCGGCAGCGATCGAAGTCCGGCGCGTCGCGCGTGCAGGCGCCGCAGAGCGCGTCCGGGTCGACCTCATGCTCGAACGGCAGGCCGCAGCATCGGCACCAGGGCGGACCGATGAACGCCAGGGCGGCCCAGCAGCGGGCGCAGACCGTGCCGGCCGCGCCCACGCCGGTGCCGCAACGCATGCAGCGCGGCGGCAGGACGAAGTCCAGCGTCGCACCGCCGAGCCGGCGGGCCGACGCCGACAGGGCCACGGGTACCGGCATCGGCTCGGCCCGCGTGTCAGGCCGGGACGGCGCGGAAGCGGACGGTGCCCTCGCGCTCGATCTGGCGGACCAGTTCGACCTCCCAGCTCAGATACTCGCGCATCGCGTCCTCGATGCCGTCGTCGCGGTCGTAGGGACGCAGCGCCACGTCGTCGGTCTCGTCGGCCATCCGCTCGCGGCCCTCGGCCAGCTTCAGCCCAGCGAGCCGCCAAGCCGGCGTGCCACCGGCGAGCACCCGCACCGGCCGGTCGGTCAGCGCTCTCGCGTCGGCCGCGGCGAGCCGCGCGAGCGCGTCGTCGGAGGCCGTCAGCACGATCGTACCGGTCCCCCCGGCCGCCGCCAGAACCTTGGCCAGCCGCGACCGCACGCCCCACACGGCGCCCGGGATGTGCGCCTTGCGATAGGTGCGGCTGTCCGCGAGGTCGATCACCACCGCCTTGCCGCCGTCGAGCAGTGCCGCCAGTTCGGCCGGCGCGATCTCGTCGACAGGCTCGACGCCGACCACCTGCGGCGGCTGCGGGCCGCTGACGAGGCCGGAAGACGGAACTCCGCCCGCCAGCACGCGCACCTCCCAGCCGATCTGCACCAGCCAGTGCGCCGTCATCGTCGCGCGCACGCCGTTGTCGTCGACCAGGACGAGGCGCGCGTTGCGCACGCCGACATAGCGGTCGGTCGCCTGGACCAGCTGCCCGCCCGGCGCCGAGACCGCTCCCGGCATGTGGCCGGCCGCATATTCCTCCGGGCTGCGCACGTCGAGCAGGAAGGTCGTGCGCGTCGGATCGCGCTCCCAGGCCGACAGGCCCTCGGCGTCGATCGTCTCCACACCGAAGCGTGCCGCGACCGCCGCGGCGGCCTTCTGCGCCTGCGACAGCGTCGAGCCGGACGGTGCCGGCGCATGGCGGCGGTTGCCGGTCTCCAGGTTCAGCCCGGCGAGGTGCCAGCCCATGGTACCGTTGCGCAGCGCCACGACCTTGTTCGGGATGCCGGCATTGATCAGCGACTGGGCGCCGATGATGCTGCGCGTCCGGCCGGCGCAGTTCACCACCACCGTGGTGTCGGGCGACGCCACGACCTCGCCGACGCGGTAGACGAGTTCGGCACCGGGGCAGCAGACGCCCGAGGGGATGTTCATCACCTCGTATTCGTCCATCGGACGGCTGTCGAGGACCACCAGCTTCTCGCCGGAGTCCATCATCGCCTTCAGCTCTTCGGCCGACACCGACGGCGTGTGGTATTCGTGCTCGACGAACTCGCCAAAGGCCTTGGTCGGCACGTTCATGCCGCTGAACACCTCCAGGCCGGCGGCACCCCAGCCCGGCACGCCGCCCTCGAGGATGGTGGTGTCGCCCCAGCCGAGCGCGTTCAGGCGCGCCGCGGCCCGCTCCGAAAGCCCGTCGCCGTCGTCGCACAGGACGATGCGCACGTCGCGCCGCGGCACCAGGTCGGCGAGCTTCAGCTCCAGGCGGCTGAGCGGCAGGTTGACCGCCCACAGCAGGTGGGCGTGGAAGAACCGGCCCTCCTCGCGCACGTCGAGCAGGGCCAGCTCCGCGCCATCGAGAAGCATGGCATGGAGGGCGGCGGGTGCGACGGTCGCCGTCATGCCGAGACTCCCGCCACGCGGGTGATGTAGGGCTGCGCCGGGAACACCTTGTAGGTGCCGGCGGCCGTGTCGTACTGCACCCGGCCCGGCAGCTGCTCCAGGCTGCGGCCGTACAGGTGGAAGTGCCGCGTCGGCGTGCTGCCGAAATTGTGGATGGAGTGGATGTCGTCCGGCATGTAGGCGATGCTGTCGCCCCGGCGGAGCATCTTGGTGCGGACGACCTCGACCCGGCCCTTGCCCTCGACCGCGCCGTCGTCGGTGCGGCGGTAGATGCGGTTCTCCTCCTCGCCGCCCATGCCGGCGATGATCGCCCAGGTGGTGTGGTCGTGCGGCGGCGTCTGCTTGCCCGGCATGCCGCAGGACAGGTACAGCGCGAAGCGACCGTCCGGATCCTCGCTCAGCAGGTAGATCACGTTTGGCTTTTCGGCGGTCGGCGACGGGAAGGTCTCCTCGCCGAACAGGTCCGGGCGCGCGGTCAGCGCCTGCACCTTCTCGCGGATATCCTCAAGGGCCGCGGGCGTGATGCCCTTCGCCGCCTCGATCGCGCGCACGTCGGCGAGCAGCGCCGCCAGTACCGCCTTGCGCTCGCCCGCGATGTCGGGCTTCTGCTGCGCGAGAGCCATGTCTTCGCCTCTTTCTCAGGTCGTGCCGGGAATCTTCCCTCGGGGCCGGACTCTACGTCCGGCACGGCGCGCCCTCAAGCCGGCGGCGAAAGGCGCGTCAGCCCGCCTTGTCGTCGAGCAGGCGGCGCAGCGCCTTCAGCTCGGTCAGGATTTCAGAGAGTTCGCCGCGCGGATCGGCCGGCAGCGCCTCGGCCGCCTCGTCGCCGGCTTCCTCGTCGCCATCCCCGTCGTCGGGCCCGCCGCGCGCCGCAGGGTCGCGCAGCACGCGCTGCGCCCCCTTGATCGTGTAGCCTTCGGAGTGCAGCAGCGCCTTGATGCGCCGCAGGAGTTCCACGTCCTCTGGTCGGTAGTAACGCCGTCCGCCGCCGCGCTTCAGCGGCGAGAGCACGGGGAACTTCGTCTCCCAGAAGCGCAGGACGTGCTGGGGAAGGTCGAGGTCGCTGGCGACTTCGCTGATCGTCCGATAGGCCGCGGGCGATTTGCCGCGTCGCCCGTTCGCCGGGAAGAGGGAAGACTGCTCGTCGGTACCGTTGCCACCCATCAGCGAGCTGGCGCCTCCGGGCGGTTGATCCGGCCCTTCAGGACGTGCGACGGCCGAAAGACGAGCACGCGGCGCGGCAGGATCGGCACCTCTTCGCCGGTCTTCGGATTGCGGCCGATCCGCTGTCCCTTCTGCCGCACGCCGAAGCTGCCGAAGGACGAGATCTTGACCTGCTCGCCACGCGCGAGCGCGTCGCCGACCTCTTGCAGGACGGCCTCGACGAGATCGGCGGAATCGCTTCGCGACAGACCGACTTCCCGGTAGATCGACTCCGCGAGATCCGCGCGGGTCACGGTCTTTCCGGACATGGGCTCCTCACACGCGTAGTGGTAGGAACGCTAGTCCTCATGGTGGGTACGGGTCAATCGCGCGGTTCGGCATTCGAACCGATTACCAGCGGACGAGGCCGGCTCCCCAGGTGAACCCGCCGCCCATGGCTTCCAGCAGCAGCAGGTGGCCGCGCTTGATGCGCCCGTCGGCCACCGCCTCGGCGAGCGCCAGCGGTACCGACGCGGCCGAGGTGTTGGCGTGGCGTGCGACGGTCGAGACCACCTTGGTCGGCGAGACGCCCAGCTTGCGGGCGGTGCCGTCGAGGATGCGCTGGTTCGCCTGATGCGGCACCAGCCAGTCGATGTCGTCGGCTTCGAGCCCGTTCGCGATCAGCGCCTCGTTCACCACCGCGGCCAGATTGGTCACCGCGTGCTTGAAGACCTCGCGGCCTTCCATGCGCAGATGCCCGACTGACTGGGTCGCCGAGGGGCCGCCGTCGACATAGAGCAGGTCGCGATGCCGGCCGTCGGAATGGAGGTGGGTCGACAGGATGCCGCGGTCCGACGAATTGCCGGCACCCTCGGCGGCGCGCAGCACGATCGCGCCGGCACCGTCGCCGAACAGGACGCAGGTGCCCCGATCGTTCCAGTCGAGGATGCGCGAGAATGTCTCGGCGCCGATGACCAGCGCCGTCCCGGTCTGGCCGGCGCGGATGAAGTTATCGGCGATCGACATCGCGTAGACGAAGCCGGAGCAGACCGCCTGCACGTCGAAGGCCGCGCCGTGATACATGCCGAGCCCGGCCTGCACGGTCGTCGCGGTTGAAGGGAACGTGTAGTCCGGCGTCGCCGTGGCGAGAACGATCAGGTCGACCTCGTCGACCGAAACGCCCGCCGCCTGCAGGGCCGCCTCGCTCGCGCGAAGCGCGAGGTCGGACGTCTTCTCGCCTTCTGCGGCGATGCGCCGTTCGCGAATGCCGGTGCGCGCGACGATCCACTCGTCGGAAGTGTCCAGCCGTCGGGCGAGTTCGTCATTGGTGACGATACGCTCCGGCAGGTAGGCACCGCACCCCAGGACTTCGGATCGTATCATTAACCGGCCACCGCTGCCTGCGGCCCGGAGCCGCCGTAGAGACGCTCCATCTCGGACCGCATCCCTTCCATGAAGCCGTTCCGCTGCATGTCGATGGCGACGCAGACCGCATTGCCGAAGCCGAAATCGTCTGAGCCTCCGTGGCTCTTCACGACGATACCGTTCAGGCCGAGAAAGACCGCGCCGTTGTAGCGCCGCGGATCGAGCCGGCCGCGCAGCTTGCGAAGAGCGCCGCGCGCAAGGAGGTATCCGGCCATCGCCAGAAGCGAACTCTTGAAGCTCTCCTTGAGGAAGCCCGCACAGAGCTGGGCAGTCCCCTCCGCCGTCTTCAGCGCGACGTTGCCCGTGAAGCCGTCCGTCACCACCACGTCGACCGTACCCGCCGGGATATCGTTGCCCTCGATGAAGCCCTTGAAGTCCATCGGCAGGTCGTCGGCGCGCAGGCGCGCCGCCGCGCCGCGGAGCGTCTCGTTGCCCTTCAGCTCCTCGGCACCGACGTTCAGCAGGCCGACCGTCGGCCGCTCGATCCCCAGCACGACCTTGGAGAAAAGCGCCCCCATGACAGCGAACTGCACGAGGTTCTCCGTATCGCACTCGACGTTGGCGCCCAGATCGAGCATCGCGCACTCGCCGCGCGAGGTCGGCAGCATGCCGGCGATCGCCGGCCTGTCGACACCCTTCGGCGTGCGCAGCACGAACTTGGACACGGCCATCAGCGCGCCCGTGTTGCCGGCAGACACGACCGAACCCGCCAGCCCGTCGCGCACCGCCTCCACGGCGAGCCACATGCTCGACGTCCGGCCGGTGCGCAGCGCCGCCGAAGGTTTCGTGTCGCTCGTGATGCGGTCGCTCGTATGCCGAACCTCCGACCGGTCGCGCAGACGCGGCAGAGCGGCGAGAAGCGGCGTGATCGCGGCTTCGTCACCGAAAATCAGGAACCGCACGTCCGGGTACCGCTCCCGCGCGATGTCCGCGCCGCGGAGAACGATTTCCGGAGCCCGGTCGCCACCCATGGCATCGAGCGCGATCGTCAGGCGATCGCCCAATCCGTGCTTTCCTCGCTTGCGGCCGGCCTCAACCGGCCTGCTGGTCGACGACTTCGCGCTCGCGGTAGTGACCGCACGATCCGCAGACGTGATGCGGCATCTTCCGCTCGCCGCAGTTCGGGCACTCGGTGTGCGCGACGGGGACGAGCGCGTGGTGTGCGCGACGCATGTCCCGGCGGGACTTGCTGGTTTTCTTCTTGGGAACGGCCATGATTCGGTTTCCGGTGAGCTTGAAGCGGCGTTCTTTATCGCAATTCCCCCCGAGGAGCAACGCCCGCCCTCGAGGGACATGATCAGGTCCGAGGTCCGTCAGGACCCCTGCTTCACTGGCGTTTCAACCGCGCCAGCGCCGCGAACGGGTTCCGCCGCGTGTCCGCCTCGGCATCGTCCGCATCCTCGCCCTCGGATGCCGGCAACGCGTCCTCGGCGCCCGGGGCACGTGGATACGGGTCGAGTGCGACCGCGAACTGCTGGACGACCGCCTCGCCGATGTCGATGGCATCGCCCTCGACAGGCTCCGGCGGATCCACCGCATCGACGTCCACCTCGATCGGCCCCGTCTCCGTAAACGCCGGATCGGTGCTGAACGAGACCTCGAAGTCTTCCTTCAGTCGCGCCGGCACCGGGTCGTTGGTGACCACGCAGAACTGCGCCAGGTCCGCCTCGAAGCTGCCGCTCACGCGATAGAGGCTGGCGCGCCCCACCGCCTCGACAGATACGTCCGCCTCCAGCCGGTCCAGCGAAGCGAGTTCGAACCGGCGCTCCAGCGCGCGGCGTTCTTCCGCCGTCGCGGTGATTTTCTTGCGCAGCCCCGCACGGCCGACCTGTCCGAGACGAACCGGGCGGGAGAATTCGGGTGCCACGGGCGGTGACGTCGGCCCTTCGAACTGGTCGTGCGTCGGCATCATCGTGCCTCCACCGTCGGCGGGTCGCAGAAGCGCACGGAACCCGCCAGCAGCGCGGACATCGGTTCGGCGGCCAGCGCCTGCTCGGCCCGCCGCATGTAACCGGCGACCGCACGAAGGACGGCGGCATCCACCACGACGTCCCCGTCGAGGACGGTGCCGTACAGATTGCGCCGTACGACCTCCGTCAGATAGGCGTCGTCGCCGGCGAGGCCGTCCTCGTAGGCGGCGATCCGCCCATAGAGCGCCGTCGCCATCTCCTTGATCTTCTTGCCGACCGACAAATCGCCGACGCCGATCTCGCGCAGGTTCTCGTCCATGTCCAGAAACATGGTGTCGAACAGCGACTGGGCCAACTTTCGCGCGCGCGGACGGTCCGCATTTTCAGCGCCGAGCCGGCGCAGGACCAGGAAGACGTGCAGCGCGATCGCCTCGAAACGGCCGTCCAGCGTGTCCGGTACCCCGCAACTGGCGTAGAATTCCGGGCGTCGCGCCTGCAGGACGCACACGCGGTACAATTCGCGCGCCGCCGCCGCGTTGGGGTCCTTGCGGAATGACTGGAAAAGTCGCATCTCGTTCGGGTCCCAACCGGCCGCCGGCTCTCGCGGGAGCCTGTGCGGCGGACCCGGCGGACTTATGTAGGTGCCGGTCGGTGCGACGCAACGGAGAACGGCGAAACGTGAAGACGAACCACTCGTTGACGACCGGACGGTTCCTGACCCGCGCGCGCGGTGCGCTCATCCTCGCCGGCACGGCGATGGCGCTCGCGGCCTGCACCTCGACGGTGGAGCAGCACGGCCACGTGCTTCCCGAGCGCGTCATCAGCGAACTCAAGCCCGGCCTCGTCACGCGCGACGGCGTTGTCGCGCTGCTCGGCACGCCTTCGACCGTGGCGCCCTTCGACGACAAGGTCTGGTACTACATCAGCGAGGATCTGAAGACCGTCGCCTTCCTCCGCCCCGACGTGGTCGACCGGACCGTGCTGGTTC
>Ga0114916_1000987_pt1 | contig 17057 bp, 14 predicted proteins | sample MalvirAntarct_66_FD_83501 | JGI IMG/M metagenome (GOLD analysis project Ga0114916, IMG submission 83501) | Marine viral communities from the Global Malaspina Expedition - Malaspina viral metaG Antarct_66 | ecosystem: Environmental > Aquatic > Marine > Oceanic | place: West Anvers Island... | reverse complement strand
TCCCCACTGGGCCACGGGGCGGCCTCGAAGATGTCGGTGGTCTCCGCGCTCGGGCCGGCGGAGGTGCATCCCATCGCGAGGGCCGCGAGGAGCAGACCCGCGACGAGGGCGAGGACGAGAGTCGGGCGGGTTCGGGTCATGCGGTGGCCGGCAACGCTTCCAACACGCGCGCGGTGCGCGTGATCGCTTCGTCGATATCAGTGCTTGAGATGTCGAGATGACAGGCCATGCGGATGCGCTGCGGGTGGGTGCCACTACACAGGACACCCTGCTCCTTCATGCGCGCCCGGAACTCAGTGCCATCGACACCGGTGAGCGTGAAGAACACGAGGTTCGTATCCGTGCCGGCAGGGTCCATCTCCACGTGCGGCATCTCCGCGAGGGCGGCAGCGAGGCGCTGCGCGTTCGCGTGGTCCTCGGCGAGGCGTTCGACGTTGTGCTCGAGCGCCCAGAGCGCAGCAGCGGCGAGCACGCCGGACTGGCGCATGGCACCGCCTACGAGCCGGCGGTTCGCCCAGGCGCGGTCGATGAACTCGCGCGGCCCGGTGACCACCGAGCCGACCGGAGCGCCGAGGCCCTTCGAGAAGCAGAAGTTCACCGTGTCCGCCGAGGCGACCAGCGACTTCACGTCCATCTCTAGCGCGATCGCGGCGTTGAAGATGCGCGCGCCGTCCACGTGCACCTGCGCGCCACCTCTGTGCGCCACGCTAGCGACAGCACGCATGTCGCTCTCGAGGATCGCGGCGCCGCCGCAGCGGTTCTGCGTGTTCTCAAGACACACGACAGCCGTGCGAGGCCACTCGGCGCGCATCCTCGCGCCAACCTCGACCGGGTCGATGCGGCCTCGGAAGTCGTTCTGGACGGAGCGAACTGAGAGCCCGCCGAGGACGACCGCGCCCATGCCCTCGTGGTTCGTGATGTGGGACTCGGAGCCAGCGATCGCCTCGTCGCCGCGCCCGCAATGAGTCAGCAGCGCCACCAGGTTCGCCATGGTGCCGGACGGGACGAAGAGCCCTGCCTCCTTGCCCATCGCGTCGGCGGCGGCCTCTTCGAGGGCGCGGACGGTCGGGTCCTCGCGCATCAGGTCGTCACCGACCTCGGCACGATGCATGGCGTCGCGCATCTCCGCGGAGGGGCGGGTCACGGTGTCGGAACGGAGGTCGATGATGCTGTTCGTCACGGCGCGGAGCGTAGCATCGGGCCCGCTCACGTTCCTCTGTTCGCGATGGACAGGCCGCTCGGCGTTACCCGCTCTGGCGCTCCCACAGCGTCTCGTAGCCCTCGCCGCCGCGGATGAGGGCTGCCGTGTCCGCCTTCTCGAGACGACGCCCCTCGCGGTACGCCGCCGTCGCCTGCGCGCGTCCGGGCTCACCGACGATCGAGACGAGGCGCTCCTCGATCACGGCCCACAGGCCCGAGTCACGCAGCGCGGTGATCGACCGCGGCCACTGGAACACGGTGATCTGGTCCGGCGGCGCGAGGCCGGGACGCTCCTTCTGTAGGAAGCGGTAGCGCTCCTCGGGCGAGGAGACTGGCGGCACCACGCGGATGTAGACGTGGCCCTCGACATCGGGGCGGTAGTCGACCATCAGCCGGTGCTCCACCAGGGCGAAGCGCACGACGAACACGTCGGCCGTCTCGATCACCTGGCGGAGCGCGGCGAGGTCGATGCCTTCGGGCTCTGGATCAGCCATGGATCGAGTCTATCGCGCAGCCTCGTTCAGACCGAGGGAGAGCGCGGGCAAACCTCAGCGGATCGCTCACGCCGGGAGTTGATACGTCCGGTCGAGGTACGGGAGGTGGATCAGCCCGCTCATCTGCATCCCCAGCACGATGAGGATCACCCCACCCACGCGCGTCAGCAGATCGAGCTGTTGGGTGACGAGGGCGCCCGCGAACCCGGCCGACGCCCCAATGAACGCGAACACCAGCGTGAAGCCGACGACGAACGCGAGCGCGTTCAGGACCACGCGGGCCCTCGCGGCGGGGTCCGCCGTGCCGAGGACCGCCTCGCCACCGATGTTCACCAGGTAGACCGGGACGAGCGGCAGCACGCACGGCGACAGGAACGAGACCACGCCTCCGAAGAAGGCGATCCCCGGCCCGAACCAGCCATCGATGCCCGACGACAGCTCCTCTTCGACCTCGGTCGTGCCGTCGAACAGGAAGCCCGCCCGAAGGAAGTACTCGTTGAGGCGCTGGAACTCGCCGAGGAACATAAGCGCGCCGACGACGATGAAGACGACGCCCGCGCCGACCATGAGCTTCTGTAGATGCGGCCCCAGCGCGCGCATCCTCGGCGAGAGCCAGCCGAAGAACGCCCCGAATGCCATGAACCACACGCCGAGGCCGAGACCGTAGGACGTGAGCAGGACGGCGCCCTGTTGCCAGGATCCGGTCGCGGCCGCGAGCGTGAGCACGACGCCGAGGATCGGCCCGACGCACGGCGTCCACGCGATCGAGAACGTCGCGCCGACGAGGAACGATCGCGGGTACCCGCGTCCGAGGACGCGACGCCACGCTGGGGCAGTCGAAGCGCCAGTTGCCGGTGCGGTCATCAGTCGGAGATCCCCAGGAGACGGCGTCGGGCGGCGTCATACCGCTCCTTCGCCCGCGCCTCGCGGTTCAGGAGGCCCTTGATCTGCTCGGGCGGAATGCGGTTGCCCTCAAGCAGCAGGTCATGGACGCCGGCCAGGTGCTTCTGCCAGGCCTCGTAGGCCTCGCGGTACTCCTGCTTCGGGTCGGCGTCCGTGGTCATGCTTCCAGTGTAGGTTCGGCCGCCGTGGATGCAGCATCCTCGAGCGCTCCGAGGGCAGTCCGCCGCAGCAAGACGATCGCGTGGGTGAGACTCACGAGGCGTGCTCGTTCCACTATCGTGGCGCCGACTCGACGGACAGGCAGCGTCTCCATCGCGACCAGTCCGCGGAGCGTGCGAGGTCGCCGCAACCCTGGCGTTCTGCACGCGCAGCGCTACCTACACGAGGAGCGCATGAGAGGACGGTCTTACGGATGAAGGTCAGCACCGGATTTGGCGAGCGGTGGCTCTCAGCCATCCCAGAACAGGCACGCCTCGCAGAAGAGGCCGGGTTCGATGTCATCTCGACGGGCGAGCTCAAGCACAACTCGGCGCTGTCGCTCACGCTCGCGGCTGAACACACGGAACGCGTCGAGTTGTCGAGCATGACGATGGCGTTTCCGCGCTCGCCGATGGTCATGGCTCAGACGGCCTGGGACCTCCAGGAGTTCTCGAAGGGCCGCCTGAACCTCGGCCTTGGCTCGCAGGTGAAGGGCCACAACATCCGCCGCTTCGGCGGGACGTGGTCGCCGCCGGGACGACGCATCGAGGAATACGTCACGATGATGCGCGCCGTCTTCCGGTCGTGGCAGGACGGCGAGAGGCCGGACTTCGTCGGCAAGGACTACCAGTACACGCTAATGACCCCGGCCTTTAGCCCCGGCCCGATCGAATACCCGTTCCCGAAGATCTCCCTCGCCGCCGTCGGCCCTCGCATGGCCGAGGCAGCCGGCGCGGTGGCGGACGGACTGCGTCCGCACGGCTTCACGACCGAGAAGTACCTCCGCGAGTCGACCCTGCCTGCCGTCGAGAAGGGCGCGAAGCGCACCGGACGCTCCCTCGAGGGGTTCGAGATCTCGGTCGGTGGATTCAACGCCTTCGGCGAGACCCAGAGCGAGGTGGAGCAGGCGATCGACGCACTGCGCCGCCCCATCTCCTTCTATGGTTCGACCCGCAGCTACCACGGTGTGTTCCGCGCACACGGCCTCGAGTCCCTCGGCATGCAGTTGCACGAGCTGTCGGTCAAGGGCGAGTGGGACAAGATGCGTGACGCCGTCACCTTCGAGCACGCGGCGGAGATGGCGAACGCCGTCACCTACGACGACCTGCCGAAGTACGCGCGCGAGCACTTCGAGTACGCCGACCGCATCAGCTTCCCGATGGCCAAGCGCGACACCGCCTCGACCTACGGCGGCACGGGCGAGGGCGATGCGTCGGCGCCCGCGCCGAGCCCGGAACGCCTCGCCTGGCTCATCAAGGAACTGCACGACATCTAGGTGGCGTGAGCAGACGGCCTTGAAACGAAGGAGAGCCCCCGCTAGCGCGGGGGCTCTCCAGTTCGTCGTTGGTGACCCATGGGGGATTCGAACCCCCGATCTCCACCGTGAGAGGGTGGCGTCCTAGACCGCTAGACGAATGGGCCAGTGACCTCAGTCTAGGAAATAACGCGCTTCCGGCCAAGTCACTCGCCCACGGCAGCGGTGCCGTCGGTCGAGGTCGACTGAGGTAGCATCCGCGGACTTACGAAGTGTGGGGAAGGACGCCCGATGAATCTCGGCGTGATGATCGAGGGCCAGGAAGGCCTGAACTGGGACCGCTGGCGGAAGATCATCCGCGCGACCGAGGATCTCGGGTACGAGTCGCTCTTCCGCTCCGACCACTTCTTTTCGCTCTCCGGCCCCCACGACCGAGACGCACTCGAGACCTTCCTCTCGTTCGTGCTCGTCGCCGAGGAGTCGAGCCGCATCCGCTTCGGCCCGCTCGTCGCGTCGATGACGTTCCGCCACCCCTCGCTCCTCGCGCGGCAGGCGGCGCAGATCGATGCTCTCTCCGGTGGCCGGTTCATCCTCGGCGTGGGCGCCGGGTGGAACGTCCCGGAGCACGAGGCGTTCGGGCTCCCCTTCCCGCCCGTCCGCGAGCGTATGGACCGCCTCGAGGAAGGCATCCAGGTCGTGCGCACGCTCTGGGGCGACGGGCCTGCCTCGTTCGATGGGCGCTACTACCAGCTCAAGGACGTCGAGTGCTACCCGAAGCCGGCCCAGTCGCCGATGCAACTCCTCGTGGGTGGCTCCGGCGAGAAGCGGACGCTCCGCATCGTCGCGAAGTACGCCGACGAGTGGAACGCCGTTGGACAGACGCTCGAGGGCTACCGGCACAAGAACGATGTCCTGCTCGGCCACTGCGAGGCGGTCGGCCGTGACCCGGGCACGATCCGCCGTTCGATGATGTGCGGGTTCGTCGTCGGTCGAGACCAGGCCGAGATCCACGCGCACCTCGAGCGGATCGGCGAAGCGCTGCCGATGCTGGTGCGGGGCAACCCGGAGGACGTCCTCGAGGGCGTGCGGAACCGCGGCTGGCTCGTTGGGACGCCCTCGGAGGTGGTGCAGCAGATCGCGCAGCGGGAGGAGGCCGGCGTGCAGCGGATCATGCTGCAGCACCACGCGCAGGCCGACTTCGAAACGCTGGAGCTGATCGCGAAAGAGATCCTGCCGCAGGTCCAGCGCTAGCGCCCCCGAGGCGTCCCCGGGATCGCAGCGACCGCCGAGAACTGCGCGATCGTCTGCTTCCCAGGCGATCGCTCGCGTGATGGAATCACGATTGTAATCTGCTGGCCGGTGTGCCAGAGTGCGGCGAGGTCTCTTCGAGCGATTCGAGAGCGCAGCGCATGGCCGCCCCACCCCGCCCCGACGACGCGCCGCCAGTTGTCCGCCCGCTGCCGCGCCTCCCTACGTCCGTCCGGGGCCACTCGATCTTCTACGGCTGGTACATCGTGTTCGCCGCGCTCGTCGCGGCCATGATGGCGACCGGGATGCAGGTCTACTCCCTCGGCGTGTTCCTCAAGCCGATGACGGAGGACCTCGGCTGGTCTCGGACCGACCTATCGATTGGTCAGACCGCGTCGACGCTCTGCTCGGGGGTCGTGGCCTTCTGGGTGGGGCCACTCCTCGACCGGCACGGTGGCCGCGTGCTGATGGTGATCGGCGGCGTCGCGATGGGCGCCGGCTTCATCGCCCTCGGGCTGGTGCAGGAGCTGTGGCAGTACTACCTCGTGAAGGGGGTGCTCGTGACCGCGGGGTCGGCGCTCGCCGGGCTCGTCGTGGTCAACGTCGCGATCTCCAACTGGTTCATCCGCCGTCGAGGTGTCGCGATCGGCGTCGCGGCGATGGGCGTCTCATTCGCAGCCGTCTTCACGCCGGTGATCTCGACCGCGCTCATCAACGCGTACGGGTGGAGGCCGGCCTGGATGATCCTCGGCGTCACGATCCCGCTGCTGATCGTGCCGCTGTCGCTCTTTGTGATGCGCCGCCGCCCGGAGGACCACGGGCTCGAGCCAGACGGTGGAGTGGGCGACGGCCGAGGCCCCTCGAAGGCACGCGCGGCGTCGATGGCGATGCAGAGCGTGGTGTGGACGCGGCGGACGGCGCTGCGGACGCGGAGCCTGTGGCTCCTCAGCGCCGCGTTCGCCCTCGGCAGCATGGGCCTGAGTGCCTTGTTTCTCCACCTGGTGCCGTACCTGTCGGACAGCGGCTTGAGCGCCGGACAGGCCGCGAGCATCTTCGGGATGGTGGGCCTCGCCGGGCTGATCTCCAAGCCGCTGTGGGGCCTCGCACTCGACCGGTTCAACACCTCGTACTGCGCGGCGTCCGAGTTCCTCCTGATGGCGGCGGGGCTCTTCGCGATCACCGTCGTCGAGCACGTCCTGGTGCTCCACGTAGCCGTCTTTGTCCTCGGGCTGGGGATCGGCGGCGTGAGCACGGTGCAGGAGGTCATCTGGGCCGACTACTTCGGGCGCGCCACCATCGGCATGATCCGAGGACTCACGCGCCCGATGACCGTCCTCGCGAGTGCCGGAGGGCCTGTCCTCGCCGCCCTCGCTTACGACACGCGAGGGTCATACGAGTTGGCGTTCTACGTCTTCATCGCGACGTACCTCGCGGCGGCCTGTGTCGTCCTCATCGCGCCGTACCCAACACCACCGGCGCCGCCTGCCGCGGACGAGCCCGAGGACGGGACTCCACTGGCGGTGCCGGCACCCCTGATAGCGACGGCCACTCCGCCGGAAGGCACCCGGGCGTAGCGAGTTCCCTCGGAGCCTCAGCCCACCCGCGCGACGACCTCGTACGCGCCAGGGACGGCCTCGTCGCAGTGCTCGGCGACGCGGGCGATGGCCGACGGAGTGTCGGGGTGCATCCGCATCGCGGCGATGTCATCGAGCGACTGCCACTGCCCAAACGAGTAGAACAGCGAGGGCTCATGGACATTCCGGACGAGTGTGCCAGGAAGCGGCGGGGCCGGGAGCGATAGGAAGTGCGTACTCAGCGCCGTCCAGGCCTCCACAAACGCGTCCTCGTGCCCGGCCTTCACCGTCCATCGGCCCAGGGTGTATGGAAGATGGTCCACCTGCGCCCCCTTCCTCGATCCCGCCGCGAAAGTCTAAGGCGACGACGAGCGCTTGCATGGGCGGTGCCGAGCGCGCAGACACAAAGAAGCCCCGGGGATCTCCGGGGCTTCTCGTTGACTGATCGCGCCTCCGGGGGATTGCGCGCCTAGCGACCACACCGGGCGCCTCCGTCACCCAGACTTAGAGGTTGCCGCACGCTACGTAGAGCGAGCGCTCCGCAGAAGCGAAGACAGCGATCGAAAGTTCCTGAGTCTCAAGGTCCGGGAAGTTCGAGGGGACCTGAGCAGTGAGTGTGCCGGCCGAGAGTCGTCCGAGCTCGAAGAGCTCCTTGCCTGTGACGCTATCGCACGACCCGCGATTCACCGACACCTGGAAGTCGCCCTCCAGGACGTCGTCCTGACCCACTGCGACGACGATCGTCGTGTCGCCGCTCCCTGCCGACGCAAGCTGGGCAGCGCCGTGGTAGCCCGAGTCATTGCGTTCCTCAAGGTCGACAGTGGCTCCGTCCACACCGATGCCGCTGCCGTCGTCGCCGCATCCCGCAAGAGTCGCGAGAATCAACGCGAGAAGCAGGGCGATTCCGGCCTTCCATGCATCCACCACGCTGGATCGTGCTCGCGTCTCATCGGTAGCGATCGTGACCATCTTTAGCCTCCAGAACTCACTCTACTGAGCGCCGCTCGCCGATAAGCCCACGGAATGATCTCAATCGGACGACGAGACGCCGTAAAAGCATGCCGCGAAGCGGCGTGCGAACTGGCGACACGTTCCGGCGTCTTGCGAGCCGCCGATCGGGGGTGGACGTTCGCCGTCTCGCGCGACTCGTCGGCCCTATCGCGGCCGCGGCAGGCAGCGGGGAGACGCCTATCCGGTCTCTCGCACCCAAATAAGAAGGCCCCTGAGCGCATTTCTGCGGCTCAAGGGGCCGTCTCAGAATTAGCCTGTTGGTGCTCCCAAGGGGAGTTGAACCCCTGTCTGCACCTTGAAAGCACGTCGCGCGCGGTGCTTTCAGTCCACATGGTGGGTCTAAGTCCACTGTCTAGGAGTGCGCCCGTCCGCTCAGTGCTCTCTCGTCCGTGCGTTTCCTCCGCGTAGTGGCGGCTCCTGAACCCACTTTGAACCCACTCCGCCGCGCTCGCGCACGATGTCCTAACACCTCGTCGGGCCGCCTAATGGGTCGCAAGTCACAGTCGCCGGGAATCCTGTTCGCCGGCGCGAACCAGACCATTCCCCCCATCGGCCGAGCCAGCACTGGCGCGTCTGTTGATGGCCCTGGCGCGCGATAAACTTCACGCGTGGACACCGATAGCGAGCCCTTCTACCGGGACGTCCCACGCGAGTACGACCGGTACACGCCAGGCCTCCCGGGCGACGTTGAGTTCTACGTCGCGCTCGCGCGCGAGGCAGGCTCGGTCGTGGAACTCGGCGTCGGTACCGGAAGGATCGCCATTCCGACCGCGCGTGCGGGGATTCCCGTCCTCGGCATCGATCGAGAGCCCGCGATGTTGGAGATCGCCCGCGAGAAGGCGGAAGCTGCTGGGCTATCGGATCGGCTTGACCTGCGGCTTGGCGACATGCGCTCCTTCGTCCTCGAGGAACCAGTTCCGCTGGTGACCATCCCGTTCTCAGCGTTCCTTCACAACCTCACGATCGAGGATCAGACGGCGACGCTCGCCGCCTGCCATCGGGCGCTCGAGCCGGGGGGGCGGCTCGCCCTGAACATGCTCAACCCTGACCTGCAGATGATTGCGAAGTGGAATGACCTCGGCCCCAGCGAGTGGATGCCGTACGACGGCTGGGATGGCTACGAGGAGCAAACCGAGTTCGTGCGAAGGGGACAGCTCATCCTCACCACGCTGCGTGCCGCCGACGAGGCAGGAGAGTGGCGGACGACGACCTTCCGGCTGCGCTACGTGAATCGCTACGAGATGCAACACATGCTTGAGCGGGCGGGGTTCGAGGTGGAGTCGCTGATGGGGGGATTCGCTGGTGAACCGATCACCGAGTCGTCGCGTCACCAAGTTTGGGTAGCGAGAAGGCGATGATGCCTGTGCCAGCGGCCCTGATTGCAGACCAGGAGCAGTTCGATGATTCGAACATATCCTCCTTCGGCGCCCGCCAGGGGGCTGCGCTGCGGCCCCGCACCCCGGCACCGGCAGTGGGCTCCCCGAGTAGTACGCAAGGCTCCAGCGAAGCGAGTTGGCAGGATCGGGAAGCGGGTTCTGAAGTGCTCCTAGGCGGAGCCGCCCCCTAGCCCTGCTTCAAGCGGTCTTGCCCCACCGGCCCAGATCCGCGCAGACCAACAGAGCTCCCCGGCCGATCGAGCACACCTCAACAGCCCTCGAAGGAAGGGCGATTCTCGGCTGCCGCCACGGAAGCCAGCGCATCCCGCTCGATCGAGGCAATCCGATCTGTCGCGGCGCGCATGCGAGGCTGTCTACCGAGGTGGTGGGAGAGGGGCTGGTGCCCTCTAGAGCACGATGCTTATGTCCAACCGATCCTGTTTAACCGACCAGACTTGACGCTTGTAGAACTGTGCCCGGTTGAACACCCGCACGACCAGGTTGGGATCACCAGAAACGAGTTGATCGTCCAAGTTCAGGGCGTTCACGTGGAAGGTTCCACGGTCGGTGTCCAGCGCGATGCCTCCAGCGAACGTCATGCCGGCGTAGATGCTTCCCGCCGGCACGGTGAACGAGCGTTTCTCGTCTAAGTGATGGGACCTGTCGAAACCGTATGCCATCACCTGATTCGCATTCCAGAGGTAAGCCATCGTCTTGGACGCAAAGCCGGACTCGAACGTCGCACCGCCGGCGGCGAAGAGTTCCTCATCGGCTTGCTCAGAGATGCCGAAGGACGACATTGCAACCTGCTCACCCTCGTACAGGCCCGAAGGGGAGCCTACATACGCGTTCCGGTACCACGCGAGTTCCCCCGCCGCTATCGCAAACAGGTCGTAGTTGAACCAAGACACACGGTCCGCGGGCCGCTCGATATGCCGAGATATCTCGGGGAGAGGCATCGACGACATCTGCGATTCCCATACGTAGGCACTCTTGGCCAGGAACCCCTCCGTGCCGCAGGACGCGGCTAGGACGCCCCACCGTGCCCCGAGTTGAAGAGCAGGCAGATCAGAGAGAGTGATCGGAGGATCGTTCCCGTCGTAGTGTCCGTTGATCCGAAGCGGGAAGACCGAGAGCCTTGCTTCACCTGCGATGTATAGAGCGCGGTTGTATATCGTCCAGTCGGCAAAGGGCTCGACCTCCGCCTCAAGTCGCCCCACGATGTACCGCTCGGTGAATGCGGGAAGAGTTAGAGTCCTCGGCTCGTCTTCGGCCAATTGCGCCTGCTTCGGCAACTTCTTGCTGTTCCCACCGAGTGCCCATTGCCACACATCCCGGACCCGTGGATCCATTGAGGAAAGACTGTCTTCGAGCCACGCCTGCCAATCGACTACCTGCACCTCCCGCTCTGGAGTGAGCACGAGCAGGTAGTCCATGTATGGATGGACGTCTTCGAACTCTCCGATAATTGAGACGTTCAGAACTTCCATACACCCCGCATGAGGCGCCTACGTTGGACCCGATCGATTAGCCCTGACTCCACCCAGGCGTCAAGGACTCCCGACGGCGGCCTGTCATGTGGCCATCGTCGTGCTGGGAACCCGTGCCACGCTGCGGTAGGATTGGCGTCCGAGACGAACCTAGATACGTACTCCCGTTCCGTACCCAGCACCTGCGCTTGGCCACTTTCGTCCGGAAAGACTCCCCATCGCTTCACGTCGGGCTGAACGACTTGACGCAAGGCACCATCAAATACGGCGGCCTCCTCGTCCGGACTGATCGCCCACTGACTTTTCCCGTGCGTCTGGTTCCGATGAACCCAGTTGATCACGTACGTGTCACCGGAACAGTCGTATTCCCCGAGGCTTAGCGGTTGGATCAACGTTCTCTTCGGCGCTGCACGCTCTGGCGAGCTTCCTCATGTTGGATACGCCGAGAAGAGTAACCGAGAAGCTGCCGCAGAGCGCACTCGCTCGTCACTACGCATCCCCCCGCCGTGCCATTCCCTACTACACGCTCCACCCGCCGACGCCCATCCTCGACCACATGCCAGAACCAACGGCCCCTGGATCCAGTCGGCAAGTCGAAGACGCCCTCCTCGCAATGCTGGCCTGCGCGGATGGGTCAGTACCCATCACGGTGACCTTCGAGCCACCCCTCGGGACCTACGACGCCCGCTCCGAGATCAGGGAGCAGACGCGGACCGTCTCGTTCACCGTCCGTGCCGACGACTTCGACTCCATCCAGGCCCGCCTCGGCGGGGGCGGTTGAGCCCGGTATCCAAGACGGCACGAAGAGGCGCCAATCCTTTAGTTACTTCAGGCGCCAACCGCGAGGCTCGTGATCCGTCGCAGTCCTCGGCCTCACCCTCATCGGCCCGTCCCTGGACAGCCGACCCCCTCCTCGACGCCGCCGCGCTCAGCAAGCTCGCCGCCCGCCTCGACGTCGACTGGTTGCGGCAAGGACGCGCCCGGCCACCACCGAAGCTCCTATCCAGGCCCGGGCGGACGCCCTCGGCGAGCCGGGCGTAGTCACTGGAGGACGGCCCCGAGGGGACGCGCTGGGGGGTACGGCGGTAGTATTGGCATCTCCTTCCCCGGGAATTGGATTCGATGGCGACGCCCGACCAGGTCAAGCAGCAGATCAAGTTTGCTCTCGCACAACTGCCAGCTGAGAACGGCCACTTTACGCTCGAAGCTGCGTGCCGAGCCTTCACAGCCCAACGCATAACACCGAACGTACTCCCGGCCACCGGGCCAGTTGCTTCCGGCGGCGACCAAGGTCGCGACTTCGAATCATTCCGTACGTTCATGCGCTCGGCCTTCCCGGATGACGGGGCCTTTGTCGCGTCAAGTGATGAGGGGGCCATCGCCTTTATCTGCACGACGCAACAGGATCGACTTCGGTCGAAGCTCCTGGCTGACCTCGATAAGGTCATGAGCGAGGGCACGCCCGTCCGTGCGGTGTACGCGTTCACTTCTGTTGACGTGAACGTCGCAGAGCGTCACCAGATCCAGAAGGATGCAAGGTCGCGGCACAACATTGAATTCGAGATTCTCGACGGAAATGCGCTCGCCGAGCGTCTTGCTGACCCCGACTGCTTTTGGATCGCCACCCGATTCTTCGCCCTGCCACTCGAACTCTCACCATCCGTCGAACCGGCGGCCAAAGTTCCTGACGGCTATGTCGAGTCTCGGAACCGCTGGCGGGAGAGCGATTCCCCACCGACTACTTACGGCGACTTCCTGGAGTTGAAGGCAGCGGTGCGAAGGGCGACCTTCGACCTTGACGCTCGAGGTGATCTCGGATTCTGGCTCGGGCTGCTTCGCAGCATGTTGGATGCCGAGGGGGCACACGCGCTCGAGCAGGCTCTGCGTTACGAGATCGCAGTTGCGACCCTTCGGGGCCACGGCACTCTCGTCCCCGCTGACGATCTCGCCCGCCGGTTTCTCGATGAGGCACTAGTCCAGTCAGAGCCCATGCAGATGCGCGACGCGGTGATTCTTCTCCAGTACGTCGTGGTAGCCGTCGGCTACGGGCAGACCAGGATCACCGCCGCCGAGGTCATCGCCTGGCAGGATCGGGCGATGCAACGGCTTCGTAGCCTCGCCGATGGCGAGGAGTTGCTGACCCGTCGACTCGTTGACTTGTTCTGCCTCGGGTACCTCTGCATCCAGCAGCGTCCGGTGGCCCCGGCTCATCCGGAGCCGATTCCGGAGGTATCGACTCTTGACGTGGATCAACTCTCAGCAGACGAGATCATCGGGGATCCCCTTCGCCATCTGATCTCCCCGAACGGCTTTCTGGAGGCCTGGTCGGAGGTGGCTCGGAGGATCCCCGACTGCCCACTGTTCCCCGTCGAGTGGATGTCGGATCTGACGCAACTCTTGGCACCTGTGCTCATCGATCTTGACGGGTGGCGTGACCTTGTCGACGAGATTGACGCGGCGGTCTCATCAGTCGCCGGGCGGAGTATCGCAGCGGAACGCGCTCGTGACAGGGCGTTCGCCTTGGGACGTATCGGGCGAATCCCTGAAGCGATTCGTGAGCTTCACCAGGCAAAGGTCAATTGGTGGTCTGGAGACACACTTCGTGGGGCGCTGTTGGCGATGCTGGCGCTCAGTCAGTACTACCTTGAACTCCGCTTGCCCATAGCAGCGCGTGCGCTGGCCCTTTCCGCAGGCTACGGCGCCTCCGGCACGGCGACGAACGAGCACGCCGATCTCGTACCCGCCGCGCTGAGCCTCGTCGCCCGGTCGGATTTTCAGGGTGGCCGGTGGCACTCAGCCTCCGAACACATTGCACTGGCGCTGCGGGCTCACAATCGCCTTCTGGAGGACGGGGGCAATTTGGAGCGACATCCTGAGATCGCCTCCTTGATACTGCTTCAGTCCCAGATCCAAGCGGCGAGCAAGTCCGTGGATCCTGGCCTCACTGCGGAGTTAGCTGCCCGATTTCAGGATGAAGGTGTTGCTGAACTGCTCGCTGAGGCACACCGGGTGCTTGAACTCAGCACCGAGACTGACTGGCTGGCGATGTCCAAGGAAGAACTTGTCTCGGAGCCGTTCTGCGATCTTGGCAGATCGACGACCTGGAAGTTCAGCGCACTCGGGCTCGACTGGCGCGTGAAGACACAAAACAGGCCAGAGAACGTGGACTGCGCAGAACGGTTCCTGGCGATCCTGCAAATCTTGGTCGCAGATCTCGCGGACACGGATCTCTGTGTGCCTTCGGCGCGGATTGATGTGGAGGTCATCCCGACGCAACGCGCTCCGCATCGAAAGGATCAACTTCGACACGACTTCGCTGCATCCGGACAGCGATGGCAGTTGAAGCTATCGGGAAGCGGTGTGCTCGAAGCGGCGGAACAGGATCTAGAGGTAGTCGCCGCGATAACTTCTATATTGTTGAATAATTCGGTACTGAAGACCCATGATTTCTATGGGGTGATCGAGAAGTCGTTTGCTCGCGGCTTACCAGCGAAGATCGGGCTGGGTAGGTCTTACGACGAACTCGCCGCCAGTCACCGAGACCTCGAACTCGATCACCCTTCTGATCCCGCTTCCTTCCGGGAATCACCATTCGGAGACGAGCTACGCTTCCTTTCTCATCCGGCCCTGACTTGGCGTCAAGGCCCCGGTCCGGGGTACTCAAACGAACGAGGCCGTGGGATGGCCGCAAACCGGTACGAACACTTCGAGCGAACGCTGGTGCTCACCACCAAGCGGCTAGCCCGGCACAAGCCGTTCTTACGATTGGTCCAGGATCTGAGAGAACTTGGATGGCTGGATTGGCACATCCAGACGGCAGTCTTCAATCTCAGCCGAAATTTCAGGTTCCCTGTGAACTCGCCAAAATCGAAACCTGGTATGGATCCGCGGTCCGAACTGATGGAGCGCTGGAGCGCGCCAGAGGAGGCGCGCGACAAGCCGGTTCCGCGGGGGCTCTTCACTGAGAAATCGATGAATCAGATGAGGCAAACGGCGATCCCCTCGCTCATGCACCACTGGGGATTAGAGTTGCGCCAGGGACTTGTCGACTTCGAAGCTCTCGAGGGCTTGCTCGGTACTCGCTTCGGATACTGGACTGACGACAGCCCTCATGAGGATCCATATCCGTTAGCGACGAGCCCCGACCTCGCCCCAGGCTCCACAGTCGCCCGGCCGGTGACCTCGCCGCGTTCCAGCGCGCCGCTGACCGTCCCACCTCCTTCCCCAGGCCAAAGTCGTCCGGCCCCTGTCGGGGGGTGGCCGGCCCTAGGCGGGTGGGACGCCGATCCTTAGCTTCCCTCAGCCGGGAAGGGGACCTCCTGCATGGCTGCCGTGAGCTCAGCGCGCGAGCCTAGCCCGAGCTTCCGGAAGATGTTGTGCATATGAGTGGTGGCGGTACGTCGGCTGACCCAGAGCCGACGAGCGATCTCGGCGTCCGTCAGCCCGCTCGCCGCGAGGACAGCCACCTGTTGCTCACGAGGGGTCAGCCCTGAACGCGCACCACGTCGGCTCGGTCGAGGTGGGCGCTTCCCGAGAATGCGCAACTCCGCGCGAATCGCCTCCAGTTGCGCCGGTACACGCATCTCCGCGAAGCGTTGGTACGAGTCGGTCAACCGTGAGGCCGAGGCGGATCTCCGGCCCGCTTCGCGAAGCGCGACGCCCTCGTATCGGCCAGCAAGTGCGGCTCGGAAGTGGTGGCCGTACCCGGTGTAGATTCGTCGAGCTAAGGCCAGTGCTCGTATTGCCTGCGCCGCGTGCTCGGTGCTAAGCGCCAGCAGTCCGGATGCCAGAAGGTACTCGGGGACGATCAATTTGTGCTGCCGGCCAGCCGCAGCATCCTTGAATTCCTCAACAACTACCTGGAGTGCTCCCACCTCGCCGCTCGCCGCAAGTACGCGCGCCTTCCGAGGCAGCACATGTCGGTAGAGATAGCGCTCCCACCCCGGCGTGGAGCGCGCCCGCGTCTCGCCGCCCACGAGCGCGGTCAGCGCGAGGGATTCGTCGCCCTGCCCCATGCTCCGCTCAAAGCTCGCGCAGGCGAGGAGTGTTGCCGCGGGCACGTCGAGTGGCGGACTGTCGGAGGTGAATGTGTAGCCGTTGTCTTCGTCGTTGATCGACCGAACGAGTTCCAGCACGGAGCGACTGAACCACTCACTCCGTACCCGGTGCATTTCAACGTCCAGTGAGACGGCCGAACGCGCCATCTCCTCTGCTCCGTGCATGTCCCCGGTCTCGATCAACGCGAGCGCGAGGTCGGCTGCGGTGCGGGCTGCGGAGGCTAAGTCTCCTTCGCGCATGGCATCTTCGTACCCGAACCGCAGGAGTTGAATGGCGCGCCCCATTCGGCCCTCGTCCACAAGAGCGGCGCCCATCTGGGTCAGAGCACGGATCCGGATGGGACGGTTACCGGCCTGCCGCGCGCGCTGCAATGCCAGGCGTTGAACCGGGACGCCGGCAGCCGCTCGGCCCGTGTTCACGAGGATCGTGGCGTAGCGACCATGCGCTTTCGCGGCGACCTCCCAGTCTTCACGGTCTTCCGCCGAGCGGACGGCCTGGAGGACGACCGTGCGGCCTTCTTCGACCATCCCGTGTGCATGATGGACGGCCGCCAGGTCAACGCGAACGGAGTCCAGGAACGAAGGACTGGGAGGAGGTTCCGAATTGATCACGGCACGATAGATCTCGATGGCCGCTGCGTCGCGCGACGCTGCGACCTGGAGCCGCCCCAGTTGCCGGAGCATTCTGGCACGCCCTTCAGTGTCGGCCTCAGCCATCTGCGAGCTCGTGAGGACTTGCTCGGCCGCGTCCATCGCGTCGAGGTGGGCGTACGCCTTGGCCAGCAATTGCCGTGACTCGTCGAGCAACGCTTTCGACTCCTGGGGCGATGTCTCCGCAAGCACGACGTGCTCGAGCAACTCCCTCGTCGTTCCATAGCGAGAGACGAGGTTGGACCAGCGAGCTGCCTGCACGACCACCTGCAGCCGCTCATGGGTGAGGCGGTCGGCGCTCCCGAGGTAGTGCCGGGCCAGCGCGAGACGCTCCTCAGGATGGAGTCCTTCCTCGGTTCGTTCCAATAGACGGGCAGCGCGGAGATGGAGGCTCTGCCGCTCGACGGCCAACATGCCGTCTGCCAGGGCCAGCGCGACCACCCGGTTGAGAATGCGAATTTGGACCGGCGCGAACGGCTGCGGGGTGTTCGCTGCGACGAGTTCCCAGCTCTCCAGCGTCGCGACGTGCTGCGCCACCTCGTCGTATGTCGAACTTGTTAACTCGACCAGTTCGTCCATGGATGCCGGACGATGCCAGAT
>Ga0114916_1000985_pt1 | contig 17105 bp, 18 predicted proteins | sample MalvirAntarct_66_FD_83501 | JGI IMG/M metagenome (GOLD analysis project Ga0114916, IMG submission 83501) | Marine viral communities from the Global Malaspina Expedition - Malaspina viral metaG Antarct_66 | ecosystem: Environmental > Aquatic > Marine > Oceanic | place: West Anvers Island... | reverse complement strand
GCCCAGAATTACTGATTAACGCATTGGCAGCGGTTGAAGAGGCGCGCGCAACTGCAAAAGCGTACCAAGATAGTAGGGTTAGTTAATTTAACCACTCCTGTGGTGGATTTTACTAACCTGTTGCATTTTAAACCTACTCTGATTTTTTTGGCGTTATTAATTTTTTAATTAATGCCTACAAATCAGTGACTTATAAAATATTTTGCACTTGGCACAACTCTCGCAATATTTCACTCGACTTAACTAAAGTGTTTAAAAAAAATCAAAACATTTAATCATTTAACGAAAAGAGGAAATATTATGTTTACTAAATCAACTATCGCAGCGATCGCCTTAACGTCTACCTTTGCATTTAGCTCACATGCATCAGCAGCCGAAGTGAACTTAGAGCAATTTGTTAGCGGCATGATGGTGAAAACCATAGAGACAACTAAAACTGAACTCCAGTATGGTATTCAAGAAGCAGTACTGACAGCTAGCAACATGTTTAGCATTAATAGTAATGAGCCTGTATATGCAAGCAAAGTCACTATCACTGATTTAAATGTAAAAGAAGAAGATAAAAACCAAGCAGAATAAGGAGATGATTATGTTCGACCATAACACTCTTATCACGCTCTTATTTGCACCAGTTGTCGCGTACATCGCGGGTGCTATTTTGTTTTCCGTCATCGTATCGTTGCAGGAAAACGTAGCTACATCTTCTAGCCTTAATAGCTCAAACTTAAACAGCGGTCACTCTTTGTAGTATTGATCGCTGTTGAAATGTTAAGGTTTAGCCAGCTTTGGCACAAACCGCGTTATTTTCTCCCATCCCCACTTTTTAATCGAATCCACTTTTATCCATTTGTGTAGTAATTCAGACAGCCAAGATAGTCCGATGTACATAATAAGAACAATACACAATCGTTTTGGCCAACCACTGGGAAATACGACCCGGACAATCGGTTCAAGAACGAAATAAAGCGGCATATGACCTATAAAAACAATAATGGTATTGCGCGAGAAGAATCGCACTATCCGACCGGCCTTAATACGACTGAATACAGCAATACTAAATAAGGTATTGGCTAGATATACTACTGAAACGATGCTTGAAGTGGTTAACGCGTTGATAAATTGAGAGCTAATTTCAATACTTTTAAAAGGAAAACGATTTGAAACGTCGAAATTATTAAGCGTAATAGCCCAAATTATGAGAAACCCCGCCCAACCTATAACCCTTACCATCAATCCACTTGAACTAGAATGATCCTTCTGTTGGCACATGTACATACCTAGCAAAAATAGAGTCAACCAGTTTGGTAATGACATGTAAGCAATAAAAATGGAATTATCGTTAATGAAGTAACTACGAAATACAATTTCGAAAATCAGGCTCAAAAAAAGCACTATTGGGGTAATCTTAATATGACGAAAAACAATGACCCAGAGAAGGATTATGTGTAAATAGGTGCCAATGAACCATGTTGTTGGATTCGCGGGAAAGAAATTAAATATGACGTTGATCCCCAAAAAAAGGGGAGCGTAATTACTTTCCGCTAAGTCCTGTATAGCAAAAAAGCTGATCATACTGATGAACAGCGCAATAATGCCCCCCCAAAAGAACATAGGGAATATTCTGTTATAACCCACTTGATAATGTGTACTATTAACTTTACCTAGCCCCCATCCCATAATAAAAACAAACATGGCCACACCTAATTGTTTAGGGTAGACAGGTTGGGTAAATTGATTAAACGGGTCGCCAAAAAAATGTCCAAATACAATTAAAAACATGCCTACTGCTTTCATCCAGTCTACAAAATCACTACGTACTTTATCCATCTGTAATCACACCTCAGGTTGAGACTTTAAAATTTCTTCGCTCACCTTTACTTTGGTGGTTGTATTATTAGAGCTCGGCTCGAAGCTTTTAACGAATCTTGCAGGATTGCCCGCAACAACAATGTTTGCTTTTACATTGGTATTAACGACAGCACCGGCGGCTACTAAAGAGCCTCTTCCTATATTGGCGAGTATGATGGCGCCCTCGCCGACCCAGACATTTTCTGCGATTTCGATTCGATTAATGTTGTCTTTCGAAAATGGCATCCACTCACCATTTTCCTCGTTACGCTGGTGTTGGGTGTTTCCGCTTAACAAACTGGAATGACTGCCTATTAAGCAGTTCTTTTTTAAATATGCAGAGCCTATTGAACAGTAAATTCCGGTGTAGACATTGTCTTCTATGACCGTGCCTCGGTGAGCGAAAATAGTGCCAAAACCAATATGACTATTAAGTGAACATTTCTCTAAGGTCAGTGAATAGAATGCTCTTCGCAAAAACACGCCTGGCAGCCCTGGTAATATTGAAACGATGTGCGTCCAAAATGCAAAAACGGCTTCAGAATGCGGGCTTAATTTGGTTTCTAACCAGCAAGTGATAGCCAGAGGTAAAACAACAAGTTGGCAAATACGATTTATAATTAATTTGATAGTGCTATACATGGTCAATATCCTTGTTAGGTCGTAATATCGTCATTGCGTATCAAATAATTACGATCGTTTACGCATCCTTTTAAAACGTGCATTGTGAGTATAGTTATCAATTAAAGTTATTTTTCTAGGGATTTTGTATTGCTGTAAGCTGGAAGAGCAATGTTTGCGCATTCTGACTTTGAATTCTGATAATGTTTCTTCCGTGTTCAGCTTCACCTCGATAGCGACGACCATTCCTGTTATCGCGTGAGGAATAGAATACACGGCGGCGTCCTCTACTCCCTCCATTTCCAAAACGACACTTTCGACTTCGGCGGGATAGACCTTCTCCCCACCTACGTTAATGATTTCACTCTGCCGGCCTAATATTTTTATCCACTCACCATCTTGCTCAACTTGGTCGCCAGTGTCTAAAAAGCCGTCTTCATCAAAGGGAGAGGGGGCATTAAGATAGCCTAGCATGGCTGATTCCGATTTTATCCAAAGACGTCCGTCTACGATTTTGGTCTCAAACTCAGCACCACCTACTTTTACCCACAGGGACTTCGAGTCTCGAGATTTTGAGCGTAAAATACCGACTTCAGACAAGCCATAGGTTTGCAGTAGTTTGGTCTCTGGAAACCTAGCAGTTATCGCTGCTAGAGTACTGTCAGGCATGGTTTCGGTGCCGTAAGTAATCAGTTTAAGTGAGCTAAGGTCAGCGTCATCAGCCGCGCCAGAGAGCAACAGCAAATTAATAAAGGTAGGCGAAGTAGGTAGTACTTCTACTTGATGTGTATCGATTGCTTCACACACAGATTCTGGGGTTCGTTTCGCAGGCACCACTGCCGTACCGCCATTTGCCAAAGTGTAAAGTAACGTATTCACGCCTCCAATATGATCAAACTGCAAAAAGGCTAGGGTGCGCATCATTTTTCGAGGTACGGTAAATTTATTGAGGAGCTGTGATAAATCATGAAATATTGCTTTGCTTTTCCCCGTTGAGCCAGAGGAAAATAATACCAAACCGGGTTGATTTCTTCCGCGAAGAACCTGGTATAGCTCGTGGTTTGGTTGATTATTGGTTCTAACTAACGTAACAGGGCCATCACCGAGAATAATATCGTACTGGTTTTGAGCGATATCACAGAAGCTATCAAAATGGGCCTTTGAGTCATTTGATAGCGGCACAATAATATTGCGATTATGCGTCAGTGCCAAAAACAGAGAGATGCTATCAGCGCTATAATCCGATTTGATACTAACGACTTCTCCCGGTTGTATTTTTTCTTTTTTTATCCACTTGAGCCAAGCATGATATTTGGTCAGTAATTCTGCATACGTAATAACATTGCTGCCAACTGCGACGGCTTGTCGGTTTTCCAGTTCTGCCATTTTGTCCAATAGAAATTGTACTGTCATGATATCCCTCCTAGATAAATGATCTGGCCTGTAATCATTTTGCTCTGTGGCTTAATGAAAAAGTCGATTAAGTTGAGTACATCTTCCGGCTGCGCCATTTTCTGTATCGCTTGTTGCTTGACTAGGCGTGCTATTTTTTCTTCACCCACGCCGCGTATTAAGTCTGTGGCTATTGGCGAAGGTCCGATCGCGTTGCAGGTTATATTGAAGCTGCTTAGCTCTTTGGCGAGTACACGTGTTAACGATTCAACAGCACTTTTTGACGCGGCATAAGCCGCTTCTCCCTCTAGATTCATCGGCACAGCGACGGTACTCATATTGATGATCCGAGGGTTTGCTGATTTTCTGAGTAGACTGATTGCTTTTTGGCAGCACATAAAAGTACCCGCATAGTTCACGTCTATGGTCTCGCGCATATTTTTAAAAGGAGTCAGCGCGAACGCGTTCATACGTGCAACCCCCGCGTTATTAATTAACACGTCGATGTACTTGAACGACTTTCTTATTTGAATAAATAAATTGCTGACGTCTTCTTCGTTCGAAACATCTGCTTCAAAGTGATGATAATTCTTGTGTGAAAAAGCGCTCTGACCACGAGCGCATCCAAATACGATATTCCCTTGCGCTAATAAGTGTTCAACCATTGATAACCCGAGCCCACGACTCGCACCAGTAACAAGTATGTGTTGCATCGAGTTATTCCCCTGATAAAAGTTTATCGATATGCTCAACGAGAGAACTGACGTTTTTAAAAGGACTATTGGCGGCCGACATGGCGCGTTCGTCACTTAAAGAGACTTGAATATCTTGGTCGAGCATCATGTCCTCAATATCGATGAGCAATGCGACTAGCCCCATAGAGTCTAGGTGACCTTGCTTACCAAAAAGAGCCGTGTCGGGTGATATGGGGACTTGGGCGTCGTCTTCGCGAGATTGATTTGTGAGTTCAAGTGCTGCAAAAACGAGTGATTGAATTTCGTCGTGGGTCATATGCTTATTCCTTAGCGTAAAGATAGCCATCGAACAGTTCTGGTTAATAAATAACCAGCTGCACTCATCATACGCGCAGAAAATATCAATCTGCAAACTCTAAATAGCCCTCTTTTAGAAAAAAACGTGTTTCCCAATCGTTAATTTCACTAACTGATTGGTCAAAATAACCACTTGTTCTTGAAGGTATGATTCTGCTCGATCGATACAAAAACAAATAAGCTATAAATTTCATGAGGTTAAGGATTATTCTTCATATGGCACAACACTTGTAACAGGCTAGTAAATAGATAACGGTTGGTTGCACAACATGTACAACCAATAAACCTAACCAAGTGGAGATTTATTATGGGTTTACTTTCAAGAATGTCAGATATCGTGCAATCAAACATTAATGCGTTATTAGATAAGGCTGAAGATCCAGAAAAAATGATCAAGCACCTCATTTTAGAGATGCAGGATACATTAGTTGAGGTACGTTCCGTTACCGCGACGGTGTTGGCTGATAAGAAGCAGATTGAGCGTCGTATCAGTAAACTTGAAATTGAAAGTGCGAATTGGCAGAGCAAAGCGCAGATCGCCTTACAAAAAGAGCGGGAAGATCTTGCTCGAGCAGCTCTAGGTGAAAAACAGCGAGTAGATCAAGCTTTAGATAGCCTGCATGAACAACTAAACGAAGTTCAAGAATCTGTCAATAAACTACAAAGCGATAGTAGCCAGTTAAATGACAAGCTACTTGAAGCGAAAGCGAAACAAAAAACCTTGCTGATAAGACAACGTACTCAAAGTTCACGCTTAAAGCTTAGACATTCAGATGCGTACAACAAAGTCGACACAGCTATCGTGAAGTTTGACCAATACGAGCGCCGTATCGATGACCTAGAAGCGCAAGTTGATGCATTTGACTTGGTCAGTGAAACAAAAGGCCTGAATGCTGAATTAGCCGAATTAGAAGCAAGCGAAGAAATAGAAAAACAGCTTGCTGAGCTGCGAAAAAAAGTCGCATAAGCACACAGAACCGATTGAGTAGTTAGAGGTGCCAGCAGAAACGGGAAGTGGCTCACCTCAAATTTGGAGAATGACATGAGAGATTACATAAATATAAACAGACTTCATAGAGATGCATTGCATGCCAAAATTTCAGGTGTATGCGCAGGATTAGCAAAACATTGGGATCAGCCGCGCTGGGCAATACGCGTTGCAGCAATTTTAAGCCTGCTTTTGTTACCGGTTCCCACCGCCGTTGCATATGGTATGGCAGTACTTTTATTGCCTACACGGCCATGAATGTTCTCAAGAACCTAGCGCTGGCAGTGTTAATTGCCATCTTAATAACTTACAGCCTTGGTTATGCCGCGTCAGATTTGCTCGATATTCGCCTGCAACTCGACAGTGATTTCGTAGAGCCGATAACGTCGTTAATTTTATTAGTTATTGTGGGTGTTGTATTAGTGATGATTGGATTCGCAGTTGCGCTTAGTGTTGTTGCAGCTATTGGGTTTACCATATTTGCTATATTGGGCGCACTGGTATTTGCAGGTTTGAGTAGTATCTGGCCAATATTGCTAGGTGCAATTATCATAATATGGCTGCTAAAAGACAAAAAAAGCAACGATAGTTACTCGTGATCATCGGTTGATTTTTCCCGTATAATCGTGGGGCATGGACGCCCATCTACTGGAATGGGTAGCATCTTGTTGAAATTTACTGAATAATTCTGTTTTCACTTAAACGGAAGAGTAGATGCCAGTGAATATAGTAAAATTAACGGCTATGGTTCTGATTTTTTTAACCAATGCTGCCTTTGCCGAAGTAGAAATTTCTGATGCTACAATAAGATTGTTACCGCCCAGTGTGCCTAATACATCTGCTTATTTTACCGTAACCAATACCAGTGATCAGGATGTTTCTTTAGTCGGAGGCTCAGCCGATATTGCTGAAAAAACAGAACTGCATAACCACATTATGCAAGGTGAAGTCATGCGCATGGAGAAACAAGATGCGGTTGTTATTCCCGCCGGAGAAACCGTTAAATTTGCGCCCGGAGGCCTACACATGATGATTTTCGGTTTGAAACAGCCTCTGAAAAAAGAGCAAATTATACCCTTAGCGTTAATCACAAAAGACGGTCAGCAAATCAATTTTAGCGCAGTTGTCGTATCACCCAATCAACATCATCATCACTAGGAGGTGAGCATGCAAAAGTACCTAACCCCAAAATGGTTGCTGAGTATTGCAGCAATACTATTTTTAATTTTTTGGCTCATTGCTATTTATTGGAGCTTTGAACCTGCCACGTTTAATCCTAAGCAGACAGTCCAAGAGTACGCCCAGCAACACAACGAAAAAATAGTCCCCGGATATACCTTGACGACGAGCTTGATTACCGTAACAGAAACCCTGCTGAATAAATCTGGTGGATACTTGTCTAATGATGTCATGCCGCCAGGGTTGTTTATGGATAATATGCCAAGTTGGGAGTTTGGTGCGCTAGAGATGACGCGAGACTTGGCTTTGTCTATGCGAAAAGATATTAGCCGCTCTCAGTCACAATCTAGCGAAAATCCATTTTTGACTGATGCGCAGCCAAAACTAAATATTGATCACCGCAGTTGGCTTTTACCTTCTGCTGAATCTCAGTATCAAGATGCTATCGATAAGCTGTATCAGTATCGCGCAAGTTTATCGACAAGCCGCCAAGGCACGGCGCAATTTTATGCTCGCGCCGATAACCTGCGTGATTGGGTAAAACAAGTTGAAAAAAGACTAGGCAATTTGTCGCAAAAATTAAGTGTCAGTGTAGGACAAGACAGGCTTGATACAAGCTTCGCGGGTGACAGTAGCGCAGGAAAAATCCCTGCTGAAGAACTACGTGAGCAAACCAGCTGGTTTCAGTTAGACAACAACTTTTATGAGGCTCGCGGCGCAAGTTGGGCATTAATTCATTTTTTAAAAGCGGTTGAAGTTGATTTCGCAGATGTACTAGACAAGAAGAATGCGCGAGTCAGCGTCCAGCAAATTATTCGTGAGCTTGAATCTACCCAAGAGTCTATTTTCAGCCCCATGATCTTAAATGGCAGTGGCTTTGGCATGTTAGCAAATCATTCGTTAGTGATGGCGAACTATATTTCCCGTGCGAATGCTGCTTTAATTGAACTTTCAGAACTATTAAATCAAGGATAACGAATGAACAAATCACTCTGTGCTGGTGCACTGGTATTGGCCTTTTCAAGTTTTTCAAGCCAAGCAGACACTCTTTTAGGCGTATATGCGGGAGCGCAAGCATGGGATATGGAAACATCCGGTGGGTTTTCTGATAGCAATAATAACGTTGATTTTAATTTTGAAGATGAAACCAAGGGTAGCTTCTATGTTGCGCTTGAGCACCCTGTGCCATTCGTACCAAATATTAAATTACAACGTACAGGGCTAGATACCAATGGGGAAACCGTGCTGTCATCTAGCATGACCTACGGTTCAGAGTTGTTTTCAGCGAACACCACGGTCAATACATCACTTGATTTAGTCAGCACTGATTATATTGCTTATTATGAATTGTTTGATAATGACCTAGTAAGTTTTGACTTAGGTATCAACGCTAAGCATGTTGACGGCGACATTTATGTAGAAGAACAAGGTGATGCTACACAGAATGCCTCACAAGACTTCTCTGGTTTTGTGCCAATGCTTTATTCTCGCGTCGCTGTAGGCGTACCTTTCACAGGGTTGGGCGCATATGTAGAAGGGAGTTTTTTAGCGTTCGACGATAACACCATTTCAGATTATCAAGCGGCGATCACATATGGTTTGCTCGATAATATCGCTATTGACGCTACAGTGCAGCTTGGCTACCGCCAGTTAAAGATGGAACTAGATGACTTAGATGGTATTTACACCGACTTTGAATTCAGTGGCGCGTTTGTTGGTGTTGAAGTACATTTTTAAGATATTTGGGCTGTAGCGCTTTGTTGACTTTTCGCTCAGTCCATTAAGTAATAAAAAATTAGTATTTATTCTTTCCGGTTATGAAAATAGATCGCTAACCTAGTGCCATAGCATTCGAGGTTAGCGATATTATGTCATCAAATACACAGCAAAATTTAGGTTCTACTACCGCATTAAGTGATACCCAGTGGGCGCAGCTTAATCAATTGACGCCGTCACTCACACCATCGCAATTAGGTTGGTTAAGTGGTTATCTGGCTGGGCTAGCTCAGACTCAGGTTGGTGCAACGATCCCTCAAGCAAACCCAGTAGTTGGCGATGCAGCGGGTGCGGATAAATTCATTACCATTCTTTACGGCTCTCAAACGGGTAACGCTAAGGCATTGGCTCAAGGTTACAAAGCCAAGCTTGATTCAGCAGGCATTGCAGCCAAGTTGGTCAATATGGCTGACTACAAAGCGAAACAACTGAAGAATGAATCACACGTCGTGGTCATTGTCAGCACCCATGGTGAAGGGGATGCGCCAGATGATGCCATTGAGTTGCATGATTTTCTTTCAAGCAAAAAAGCCCCTAAATTACCTAATTTGAGCTTCTCAGTTTTAGGCCTAGGAGACAGCAGCTATGAATTTTTCTGCCAGACCGCCAAAGACTTTGACAAAAAGCTTAATGAATTAGGTGCAAAGCGTATTGCCGATCGCGTTGACTGTGATGTGGATTACGATGACGCCGCGGAAGCGTGGGGTGACCAAGTTTTAAATAAAGTTCAAGATGAGCTTAAAGCTAAAGGCAATTCACATGTGGTAGCCATGCCTCATATTGGCAAGCCCAGCTTGTCAGTAGCCACAGCTCAGTATTCTAAGAAAAACCCTTTTACAGCGAGTTTGTTAGAAAGCCAAAAAGTAACCGGCCGTGACTCAGTCAAGGACATCAGGCACATTGAAATTTCACTTGAAGACTCAGGCATTCAATATCGCCCGGGTGATGCATTAGGTGTTTGGTTCAAAAATGACCCTAGCATGGTAGACGAGTTACTTGACTTGCTTAGCGTTGAAGGTGAGGCTGACGTTACCATAAGCGGTGAAACTTTTGCTCTACGTGATGTACTGATTGAAAAGCGTGAGTTAACCCAGAGCTATCCGTCATTTACGACCGCGTATGCTGAGATTGCGAATAATCCTGAATTGAATGCCTTACTCGAAGACAAAGCAGGCTTACGGGCTTTTCTAGGCGAACGTCAAATCATTGATATTGTGCGCCAATATCCAGCAAAAGCAGATCCTCAAGCGTTGGTTGATATGCTGCGTGGTATGACTCCGCGTCTTTACTCGATTGCTTCGAGCCAAGCGGAAGTTGAAGACGAGGTGCATTTAACGGTGGCATTAGTTGAATACGATGCACATGGCCAGATTCATCAAGGTGGCGCGTCGAGTTACTTAGCTCAGCGCTTAGAAGAAGGCGGTGAAGTACAAGTTTTTGTTGAGAAGAATGACAACTTCCGTTTACCTGAAAGTTCAGATACCCCAGTCATCATGGTTGGGCCAGGCACCGGCATAGCCCCTTTTAGAGCATTCATGCAAGAACGTGAGGCGCAAGAGGCTGAGGGGAAAAACTGGTTGTTCTTTGGCAACCCAAATTACACTCAAGACTTTTTATATCAAACAGAGTGGCAGCGTTTCGTAAAAGACGGGGTGCTCAGCAAAGTTAGCTTGGCGTTTTCACGTGACCAAGAAGATAAAATATACGTTCAACATCGATTATTAGAGCAAGGTGCTGAAGTATTTGCATGGCTTGAACAGGGTGCGCATTTTTATGTGTGTGGTGATGCGAATCATATGGCTAAAGACGTGCATGCCGCACTTGTCGAAATCGTACAAAAGCACGGTGCTAAGAGCGCTGAAGCTGCCGAAGAATATTTAACTGCATTGCGCAGAGCAAAACGTTATCAGAAGGACGTTTATTAATGACGACAGACAATAAATTCGTTGTAGAGGGCAAGCTTGCCGACAACGAACGCCTTAAAGGTGAAAGCAATTTTTTACGTGGGACTATCGCTGAAGATTTAAAAGATGATTTAACCGGTGCCTTTGTGGGTGACAATTTCCAGTTAATTCGTTTTCACGGTATGTATCAACAAGACGACCGTGACTTGCGCGCCGAACGTGCTAAGCAAAAGCTTGAGCCATTACAAAATGTCATGTTACGTGCGCGTTTGCCAGGAGGCATTATTAAGCCTCAGCAATGGTTAGCAATTGATAAATTCGCCGAAGAAAAATCGCTGTACGGCAGTATTCGTTTGACGACGCGCCAAACATTTCAATTTCACGGTGTGCTTAAACCTAATATAAAATTGATGCATCAAACGCTTAATCAAGTCGGTATTGATTCAATTGCCACGGCCGGTGATGTTAATCGAAATGTGTTATGTACCTCAAATCCTATTGAGTCGGCTGTGCACCAAGAAGCCTATGAGTGGGCAACTAAAATCAGTGAACATTTACTGCCTAAAACGCGTGCTTATGCAGAAATATGGCTTGATGGCGAGAAAAAAGAAACTACAGATCACGAACCGATTTTAGGCTCGAACTACTTGCCGCGTAAATTTAAGACAACGGTGGCTATTCCTCCTTTAAACGATGTGGATGTGCACGCTAACGATCTTAACTTTATTGCCATTTCTAAAGATGGAAAGTTAGTCGGGTTCAATGTGTTAGTCGGTGGTGGTCTGGCTATGACCCACGGCGACCACGCTACATTCCCGCGTAAGGCAAGCGACTTTGGTTTTATTAAAGTGGAAGACACCTTAGCGATTGCTGAAGCAGTCGTTAGCACGCAGCGCGACTGGGGTAACCGAGTTAACCGTAAAAATGCAAAAACTAAATATACCCTTGAACGAGTAGGGGTAGAAAACTTTAAAGCCGAAGTCGAAAAGCGTTCAGGCGTAACGTTTGGTGAAAGTCAGGCATATGATTTTACTGAGCGTGGAGATCGTATTGGTTGGGTTGAAGGTATTGACGGTAAGCATCACTTAACCCTATTTATTGAAAATGGCCGAATTTTAGATTACCCAGGTAAGCCTTTGAAAACAGGCTGTGCTGAAATTGCCAAGATACACGACGGTGATTTCCGCTTAACGGCTAATCAAAACCTAATTGTGGCGGGCGTCAGCGAGCAGAACAAAGCGAAAGTTGAAGAAATAGCCAGAGCTCATGGTTTGATCGAAGACGAGCTGTCAGCCCAGCGCAAAGATTCTATGGCTTGTGTTGCTTTACCTACTTGTCCTTTGGCAATGGCTGAGGCTGAGCGCTATTTGCCTGAAGCCGTTACTCAGTTAGAGGGCATATTAGCGAAACACGACATTGCGCAAAAGAGCATTATTTATCGCGTTACCGGCTGCCCGAATGGTTGTGGTCGTTCTATGCTGGCTGAAATCGGTTTAGTGGGGAAAGGACCGGGCAAATACAATTTGCACTTAGGCGGAAACCGACAAGGCACGCGAATTCCGAAAATGTATAAAGAAAACATTGGCGAGCAGCAAATTATGGACGAGCTAGATGTATTGATCGGCCTGTGGGCAAAAGAAGCTCAAGGTGACGAATCATTTGGTGACTTTGTTATTCGCACAGGTGTTATCGCAGAAGTGGTGAATTCCGCTGAGGATTTTTATGCGTAATGTAACGTTGCAGTCGTCGCAAAATGCCGAGCCAAACGACGGTACACCTAAGATTTTAACGCAGGTTTCTTTAGAAGAGCTGAACCAGCAGTTGGAAGCGAAAAGTGCGGTTCAGCGCGTGACCTGGGCACTGGAAAACCTGGAGCCAACCTTTATGTTGTCGTCAAGTTTCGGTGCGCAAGCTGCAGTAATGTTACATATGTTGACTCAGCAATTCCCTGATATTCCAGTGGTATTGACGGATACAGGTTACTTATTCCCTGAAACCTATCAGTTTATTGATGAGCTAACTGAGCGCTTGAACCTCAACCTGCAAGTGTACCGAGCGCCCATGTCAGGCGCTTGGCAAGAAGCACGCTTCGGCAAATTGTGGGAAAACGGTGCCGACGGCATTGAGCAGTACAATAAGTTGAATAAAGTGCAGCCCATGCAGCAAGCGCTTGCTGAGTTAGACGTAAAAACTTGGTTCGCTGGGTTGCGCCGTAGTCAGTCAGAAATGCGTGAATCGCTATCAATATTGCAAAAATTGACGCGACAAATGAAGGTCTATCCTATCTTAGACTGGAGTAATAAAGACGTTCACTATTATTTAAAAGAGCATGACATGCCCTATCACCCATTATGGGAGCAAGGCTATGTATCGATCGGTGATTGGCACACTACGCGTTCCTTGCAAGAAGGTATGGACGAGAAAGACACTCGATTTTTTGGCTTAAAACGCGAATGTGGCTTGCATGAATTTGGTGATGGTGACGGTATTTAGTTGACGACAAATGCGTTGAGCAAAATATGTTTCAGCGCTTCTATATACTTTGCTTGCTTGTTTGCCCCCACCAAAGTAAAAAGCTCCGCCCCTGAGGTGGTAAACTTATAATATTTCAAAGTGGTACCAGGTTTTCTCGCAGTCAATTGGAAAACCTGGCCATTACTTCTCCATTCCACCACTGAATTAACTGGCCATGCACCTGATTCAATTTCAGTTTGGTGTATCAGCCCTAAATCCATCAACGAAAGCAAATCGGGATAGCTAAGGCCAAAGGTCGCAAGGTTGAGCTGCTGCTCTTTGCGCAACCTGAACATGGCAAGTATGGAAGGCTGCTGATAAAACCCTGTAAGTAATTTCGGCGTTGTGTCACCTTGTCGTCTACTCGACAAAGCGACTGCTCGGCGAAATGTTTGGGCATCTTTTTGTGTTAATTGCTTTAAAATGAGCAGTGTGCGAAGCGAGAAACTGCCGGGGCGGTTTGTTTCTACCGCGAAAATTTTTCCCCATAATTCCTGCATGGCCGGCGAATGTATCTCCTCTGCCATATTGGCAAAGTTATAAAACCAATCTGGGTCGAGACGCTCATTCTCCCCTTCATCAATACAGTATTTTAGTGCCTTTTCGAAAACACTTTCTATATTGTTTAGCTTACGTTGGGCTGCTATTTTCTGCCGCCTTTGTACTCTACTTTCTATGCTATTAGCGCGCATACCTTGATAAGGCAGTGATACGCCAATTTGTGCAAACCATTGTGTCATCCGTGCCGCAGTGCCCTTGACATCTTGAGGCCCCTTGACTGGCGACTCCGCGCTGGAGCTAACCTCAGTCGAGGGCTTACTTTTGACCTTTTCAACAGGCACGGGGGTCGGTGTATTTTGATTGTCTATTTTCATAGGAAATTTATTCAAATATCTTATCTAGTAAATATTATTTACCATAGTATGCTTGTTCCTAGTAGCATGGCGTCTGGTAATATATTGAGCGAACTAATTTTGATTTAGTCAGGATTTAGCTAAACTTAAGAAATACTGCTGTAGTGGTCAGGTAAACTCAAGAGAAACGTAAACTAAATGTGTCCAATGGAATATGAGAATGACGAGCTAATTTTTCTCTCTGAGGAGAACACGGCTGACAACACTGAATTTGCAGGAAGCTGGAATATACTGGTGGTTGATGACGATGAGGAAATCCACTCGGTAACACGGCTGGCCCTTTCTGATTTAGTGCTTAATGACCGAAACTTGACCTTTTATCACGCCTATTCCAAGGCAGAAGCGCTTGAAGTTATTCAGTCCCTTGGCTCTACTTTAGCGATTATTCTGCTTGATGTCGTTATGGAAACTGACGATGCAGGTTTGCAAGTGGCCCAAACTATGCGAAATGAATTCAGGTTAACAGAGCCTAGAATCATTTTGCGTACAGGGCAACCTGGTTATGCACCTGAAGAAAGCGTAATCAAAGAATACGACATCAACGATTACAAGACGAAAACAGAGTTAACACGTAGCAAACTTGTCACAACCATTATCGCCTCATTACGCTCATACCAACAAATTCTAACGATCAATCAAAGTCGTATTGGTTTAGAAAAAATCATCCACTCGGCCGCAAATTTACTTGAAGAACACTCAATTAATCGATTTTGTGAAGGCGTGGTTACACAAATAAGCTCGCTTATCGGTCTGGACTCATCAGGAGTTGTATGCGCCAGAGCTGGATCAGTTATCGATAAAGATGAAAATGCCGTCTACGTTTTAGGTGCTGCAGGAGAGTTCGCAAGTTATATCAATAAAAAGATTGATAATCTGCACGATGAAAAAATAGTGCAATCGGTTAATGAATGCCTTCAACAACAGCGTCACATATACGGCGATAACTTCACCGTGCTTTATTTGAAAAGCTCTGAATATGACGCAGCCGTTTTCTTAAAAGTCGGTCAACAAATTTCCGAAGCCTATAAACAGCTGATCGAAGTGTTTTTAGCAAGCATTTCAGTAGGTTATGAAAACGTTAATTTATTCCACCAATTGCATACTGCTGCGTTTAAAGATTGGCTAACCAAGTTGCCAAATAGAATCGAATTTATTAACCGCCTAGACGATATCAGTAATGATTCAGAGCATGCTAATGATGTGGTTGCTTTGATTGATATTAATCATTTCGCCGACATCAATGACGGTCTAGGTCAGGATACTGGTAACGATACCTTATTGGCCTTAGCCCAACGTATTGAATCCACTTTTCCAAAAGCGGCAGCGCTGGGACGAATCGGCTCGGACGTATTCGCCGTTGTCGGCACAGAGCGAGAAGTCAATCCTGCTAGGCTTCAGGCTTTGTTTAATAACTCATTTGAGGCTGGCGACCATATGCTACCGCTTAGCGCGGCATTTGGCTTTTGTCGGTTTAATGGCAAAAAGAATACGGGTATCAATATACTTAAGCACGCCAACATAGCGTTAAATAGGGCGAAAAAAAGCCTAAAAACGAATTTTGAGTATTATGCCCCAGAAATGGAAGAGCAAACGACGTGGCGCTTAGAGATGATCCGTCAGTTGCGTACAGACTTCGCTGAGCGAAAATTACAATTGTGGTATCAGCCGCAAATTGACTTAGTTACTCAAGACATCATTGGAATGGAAGCGCTACTTCGTTGGCCGTCTTCTGATGGGGGATTCGTCTCCCCCGCGGTATTTGTGCCACTGGCTGAATACTCAGGCTTAATCATAGATATTGGCGCATGGGTTATGCAGGAGTCATGTGAAAAACTAAGGTTGCTAACAGAAGCAGGATTCGAAGGCTTGCGCATGGCAGTGAATATATCTATGCCTCAATTCCGTGACCCTGCGTTTATCAACTTAGTTAAGAAAGCAATAATAAACAATGATTTAGATCCTGAGTGTATTGAGTTGGAAATCACTGAAAGCATAGTAATGGATGAACCCCAACTCGTAGTTGAAGCGCTAAATGAACTGAAAGAGTTTGGCGTTAAGGTAGCGTTAGATGACTTCGGGACTGGTTTTTCTTCAATGAGCTATTTGCAACAACTCCCTCTTGATCGTTTGAAAGTCGATAGGGCGTTTGTCAATGAAATAAGCCCCAATAAGTCGGCTTTTATCGCTGAAACCATTGTTACTTTGGGGGCGAAGTTGGGACTTAGAACGATTGCTGAAGGTATTGAAAAGCCAGAACAAGCCAACTATTTACTCAAGCTTGGTTGCGATGAAGCGCAAGGCTTCATGTACGCTAAACCAATGCCATTTGATGAGTTGTTGACATTTATAGGGCAGCAGAAAGGGCCTAATCCCGGTAGATACTAGATAATTTTAGCGATGGCGTGCTGCATCGCTAGTACCACTTGCTGCTCAAACCAAGGGTTTTTCTTCAACCATATGTTATTCCGTGGAGACGGATGAGGCAAAACGAAAAACCTTGGTTGGTACGTTTGCCAATCTTTTACTCTTTCCGTCAAAGACCGCTTATCCTGCAAGTAATAGTTTTGAGCATACTGACCAATCAATAAAACATGTTTGATTTGCATGGAGCTAATGAGACGCTTGTGCCAAAGAGGTGCGCATTCTTTACGCGGTGGTTTGTCACCACTTGAAGCTTTTCCTGGATAACAAAATGCCATCGGCAGAATTGCAATATTGTCTGGATTGTAAAATTGCTGAACGTTTAGATTCAGCCATTTCCTCAGACGTTCGCCCGAAGCATCATTCCATGGTTTGTTCGTTTCGTGTGCTTTTATACCAGGAGCTTGACCTACGATAAGTATCTTTGAACGCTGATTTCCTTGAATGATTGGGCGAGGACTCAGGGGCAAATGGGCTTTGCATACATGGCATTTTC